>Ga0307373_10003400_pt1 | contig 27724 bp, 40 predicted proteins | sample OX2MG_FD_202534 | JGI IMG/M metagenome (GOLD analysis project Ga0307373, IMG submission 202534) | Soil microbial communities from Risofladan, Vaasa, Finland - OX-2 | ecosystem: Environmental > Terrestrial > Soil > Coastal area > Acid sulfate soil | place: Finland: Risofladan, Vaasa | collected... | reverse complement strand
AAAAATGTGCCAGGGAAAGCCGTAGGCGCGTACGCTTGCGCGCATGGGGAGGCGCTTCTTTCGAGTCGCTCGAAGACGAATCGGACGCCGACCCGGAAACCGACCCGGAAACAGAACCCGAAACCGAGCCGGAAACCGAGCCGGAAACAGAACCCGAAACCGAGCCGGAAACCGAGCCGGAGACGCTGCCAGAGGGGGAATCCGACACGCTCATAGATAGGTCGAATGCATCCCCGTCATCATCAGTCATTGTCGCCGCAAGTGCTTCTTTCAGCCAATCATCAATAGCCGATTGAAACTGTGTCATACACGTATCCACGTTTGTCTTGCATGTTGCATCATCCGTGCTTCCTGACACCTGTTCCATAATAGAGGTCATCAGTGCCGTCATGAGATCATACAGGTCATCGAGAACGTCGGAGGCGCTGCGGTCATTAAGAACAGCCGTAAAAAGCCTGGGTGTTGGAGTAATTGGGGTAGCCGGAGCGAGCGCCAGGTCTTTCTTACTCTTTTTCTTCATAGTAGACTCTTTCCGCTTTTTTTTCGTCGCCGCCCACGGTACAACGATAGTGTCGTCATTAAACTGTTTTGCCATCTTCCGGTAGTAACTGGCGATCTTGCTTTTCATTCCACCATCAGCACTTCCAAAATCACCACCGCCACGTGCACCTTGCATGACGCCAGCGCACGCCTGAATCCCTTTGGGCATTGCAACTGGAGAGCCATCGCGAATATAGCAAAAAGGCATCTTATACGAACCGGCAAGACTCGTATCGGCGCTGTCGTCTACATAAAAATGCACTGACTTCATCTTCCCGGTGTCGAGCGTATCGCCACTCGTTGCCCAGGTGACGATCTGATCGTGTGCTGAGCCGCCATCCCAGGCTTCGTCACGCCCACCAAGCGGCCATGAAGTTGAGCCGCATGCACTTTTCACGCCGGTGACACGGGTATCGGAGTTAGCAGGAAACGTCACAACAGAACCTTCCCACATACGGACTTCCAGTAAGTGGCGAATGTCTCCTTCGTATTTGTGCTTGATCGTGTCGTAGCCGAACGAGAGACCATCGAGGTAGCCCATTTTGAGGCCGGAGTAGGCTTGCGCACCGTGTGGAGTGTTGATGTCGAGTTGTGCCTGAATATAGAGACCCTTTGGCGTTTCTTTCATATCTATAATACCGCCGATTGGGTCTTTGGGGTCATGCTGCCATAAGAGAGGGAAGAGGTATTTGACATTCCGCCCGCGTGCGTCCTTGATCGTCTTCGTAAATGCACCGGGTTCAACAATATCTTTATACGTGTCTATATTCCCATAGACGCTTAAATAGCCTTCAAAAATACCCCGCTCATCATCAGACGTTTTCAACTCAACGAACTGGATGCTTTTCTGCTGCGGAGCCATGACTTCAGCGGATGGCATATGCTACTCCACTTCCGTGCGCACACGAAAAAACGCAACACATCACATTGCTTTTTGGAAATCATGCACATTTGATGAATTGCGTTTTAAGTGGAGTGAACGAATAGGCCCGCTTTCTAGTAGTATAGCAAACGATCTGCTAAATAGCAAGCCTATTCATTCGTTGTACGACGTATTCGTTGTATATCAGCAGCTGTTGTCACTTTCCCACGTCGAAATGGATAACCAGGAGGTGTGGGAAATAGGTCATTAAGTCGTGCTTCAATGTGTGAAAGCCAGACGTGATGAAGCAAACTAATACCTGCCTGGCACACGACAACACCAATAACTGCGAAAAGAACCAGCGACATCAACGTTTTGCCTGAAATGGTGGTTTCGCACCAGGAAATGGCTTTTTCGGTGGAGTTTCATCAGTAGATGGCGGTTTTTTTGCGAATGGATTTGGTTTTGCACCGGCAGCTGGTGGAACGTCCGCTTTTCTTCGTTTCATCGGAGACGTTCCTGGCCCGGTGACAGGTGCAGCTGTGCCGCCATCAGCAGCGGGTGACACTGGACTTTTTGGCGGTTTTGGTTTATTGATTGCAGGCGGAATGCCTGGCGCAACCGGCGGCTGATTCGGGCTCACGGGTACCGCGACATTCGCGGCAGGCGGTGTTTTGCGTGGCATAAAAAACTCCTTTTCTGGGATATATCCCCCTCTATCAAGTATATCATACAGCGGGCTGGTTCGTCCCGCCTTTTTCCGCCGAAAGCCGGGTAAGTGCCTGTTTTCCTGCATCCGACAATACACCGGCTAGATCGTCATGCTGAAATAGCGCGCGAATGCGTTCCTGCTCATCACGCGGAAGTGCAAAAAACGCAGGGACGTTCAATGCATGCGCTAATTGTCGTGAAAGAGCGACATCTATCATTTTTTTGGCCCTCCATCAACAGCAACCGCTGTGCGATTTAAAACAATATAAAAATTATTGTACTCGACACGAATAGCATCATACCCTTGTAATGCAGCCCAGGTACCCTGATCGTGAACTAAGTTATCGGCTCCTTTCAAAAGAGAACGCTGTGACTGGTTTTCTTCATTATCAAGCGCTATGCTCGTTGCTCTGGCCCATTGCTGATATCCAGAATCCGCATCTTGTAGGGAAATAACATTTGCATCTGGTGCAAGTGCCAAACGCAAAACTGCACCCATATCTCCATATGCAGCAGCACCTAACGATGCGTAACGTTGAGCAACTGCCGACATACCGTCCCCATAGGCTGTATAAGTTCCATTCCCAACAATGCCTTCGCCGGCAAAATACGCACCGGACTTAAATTGTTCGGCAAAGGTTTCCGATGATACCCCGCGCATTAACTCCGTCGCACCACCTTTTACATACGCATCAAAGGCTGCTGTATTCATAATAGTTGGTTTGCCGTCAAAGCCCTGCATGTGAAAAACGGCCGCCGTTCTGAGGTTTCCCGTCATATCGCCTACATATGCCTTGAGTCCTTTACCAAACGCTCCCTGTTGCGCTGCAAGTAAAACATCGGCATGGTCCTTTTTCAATACATCAACAGTAAGCTGAGCGGCATGTACTATCGCCACACTTTGCGGTTGTACTTCAGTCCCTCCGCTGCCAAAGCGTCCATGCTCGTCGTGAACATCATTGAACTTTTCTTCATCAGGGTAAAAGAGCGCGATAAACTGCTGGTATGGCGACAAATAGCGCTTCTCCTGTTTCCAATTGAATTTTACCGATAGGAGGTCTTCCGCCGTCAGTTTCCCTGTATACTGTGCCCAGGCGTTATCAGTTAAAATACTATCAAGTAGTTCAGGGTCGCTTGTTTTTCCTGTCTGTTGATCGTAAATACTGGCTTGCGGCAGACTGATAGTCTGCTTTGCATACGAAGAATAAACCAGTTTTGGCTCTTCCTTAAGCAAATATTGCGTTGGAATAAGCGGATTATACCCTAGAATAACCGTCATCACTTCCCTCCCTTGAACGTATACGGTATACCAGCCTTTGCAAGTGCGTCTTGCAGTTCGCCTATTTGATACCGTTCATACGTGGTACTTCCACGTGAAGTAAAATAGACAGACTTAATAGCAGAAGACGGTACCCCGCTATGAAATTGTAATTCAAAATAGGGTTGATACGAGTTTACACTTTTTACCGTCAACGGGTCAATCGTTGTTGGAAAAATATCTCCATTCGGGCGAGTAAGCGGCTCTGGTAGGAGATTCGGACTACGCCCCATATGGGTAATGTTCAGCGAATCATTCGCCGTGACTGTTGCTGTTGCCCGTACCGAGTCATCTAACTGAAGCACCACCGATCCATACCGTCCACTTGCAATCTCTTTCCCCGCAATAGTTCCTGTTGGACTTGTGCTCAAATACCCGTAGTTCGGATACGTCTCTTTTGCAGCCGCTGGATCATAGCCAAAGAAGGTCTGCTCCATTTTAGCCCGGCCTACTGGATCAAGATACGTCACACCTTCACTCTTTCCCAACGTGGCGTTTCGTTCAAAGGCGTTCATGACATGCCCTGTTTCCAGCACACCGGATAACCCTTGCGGGGATATTCTTAGCATCGGTGACGCAGTTGCAAGGAGTTTTTGCGTATGCTCATTCACGGCTGTTCGATACGCAGCAACAGTCATAGCATGTGCTGCCGCAAACGTTTGGTAGGCGCTATCTTGCGCAGTTTTATAGGCTGCTCGAAACGCAGCAGACGGCTGGCGAGATGAAATATCTGCACTCCCGCCACCTGAACCGAAACGACCATCAGATTCGTGCGTGTCGTTAAATTTCATTTCTGGTGCAAGCGGCATCTCATAGCGTTCTTCACCACTTGCCAGCCATAAACTCGTAAACCTTACTGCAAGTTCCGGCATGTCTTCAACCGGCATCGGTGCATTCGTGTCAATATAGCAAAGTGTTATATGCGGCGTAAACCCATGCGTCTCGTCTACGGTAAAATCCGTATCGTCCAGCATCGCTGCGAGTGCACCACGAAAGTCAGGAAGTCCAGGACAGTCAACGGATGCATAGACTGGCGTTGGCTCACCATCAGGAACGCTGGTAAAACGTCCGATGCCCGATATCTTTCCGGTGATCGGACCCATTTCGTTCGCGAAATGCAGCAAGTCTTCCCGCAGTCGGAAAATATCATCGGATGAATACTGGTCGCGTTCGCCGAGCATTGCCAGCGTCACGTGCAAATCTTCCGGTTTTTCATACCCAGGAAGAGCTAACTGTTCGGCCGTAGCGTGATCGAGGAAGAAGGCAACCATTAAGCAAGTATGTTGCGGGTCGGGTAGCTCTTTGGATTTCTTTTCGGAATTCCACTTCGCAGCAAGCGCAACCCAGACACGTTCAGCAATCGCATCGTCTTCATCGCTCCAGGGTATTTCTTCCTGTTTCTCATCAGAAAGATGGCTCATCACATCACCCTGTGCCTTATGCACAATGCCACGTGCATCCGCATAGGAATGGAGAATTTGGAGTGACCGGCTACCTGGCGTCAGATCAAACGTTCCCTGCCATGTTACACCATTGTCTTTCCACCAGGACGCCCCGCTCGGATGGTCGGCTGTCGCAGGAAGAGCCATCACGTCAGAAAGGGTTTTCTCGCTTGTTGCCCAATCCGGCATGTATGTTGCAAGAGAAGATACTGGTGCATTGTAGCCAAGTCGAGCCCAGGTATAGTAGCCGTTATATCCTTCTCCAGCTTCTGCTTCTACTTTTATTGCTGTTACCCCTAATGCTGACGCCTGATCTGCCTCAGTTACAAGCATTTGGGTGCCAATGCCATTACCTTGTTGGTCATTTTTCACGCGACTCGCACGCGTACTATCGCCAGTATGTGTCTCTTGCTGAGCGGCATACGCTTTCCCAGATGAGAAAGATGAAGCTGAACCAAGATAGGTAAGATGGGTGACATTCCGCCAGGAAGCAATAGGATCGGCGCTAAGTGAATCAATGCGAAAAGCACTGTTGGAAGGAAGTAAAAATTCCTGTTCATCTTCATGCTGACCAGCGAGCGAACCGATATACGCGCCTTGCTGACCGGCGCTAACCGAAATAGTTGCAATCGTTGCCCCAATCGTCCCCGCAAAATCTTTCGCTTGCGTATAGGAGAGCGATGTTGAAGGAAAACCTTTATCAATAAATGTATCCCCTGCCTTATACCCATCCATCAAATTGAATTTCATACCTCGATAGACAGTTAAGTCACGAGGTGCTTCCGACTTAGAAAGCGCAGAAGTAAGCGGGTCAATAACCCGTTGTGCCGCAGCGGTGATAGTTCCTCCAGCACGCAATTGCTCATTAGCCATTTCCGGTGACTTCCCCGTATACGTACGGAAAGCCCGTATTTCAGCAGGCGTTAACCCTTTTTGCCAGGTCGCATAGGCTTTTTTCATTTCTTGTAAACTGGCAGGAGCGCCGTTACCGCTACCAAAACGTCCATGCTCATCGTGATTATCATTGAATTTCTGTGCAAAAAGTTTTGCTATCGCTGCGTTATTCCACCAGTACACTTCTAGAATACTCGCATCATCTGCGCTATAGCGATCAGCAAATACTCCTTGCGTCTGTACGAAATACCGATCAAGGAACACCTGTTGCCCACCTTGCACATCGTACTGGCCTATCATGACACCGCCTCAAGCTCAATTACTATTGGAGCGGCAAGCCCGCTATCTGTCACGGTACGAATAAGAAACGCCTGACCATCAGGAAACACCACTTCGTGCGCGGCCTGTTGCATCTGCTCCGTAAAAACCGGAATATGTATAGCGACGAGTGCATCCTTCACTGTAAGAGAAGTGCGCAGTACCGCATCACTCCGTAAGGCATAGGTTTTCTGCTGCTCGATAACGGCTTCACCAATGTGGCTACGGAAGAGTGCAACACTTTCTTGCCCATTACGGATAGCACGGTAGACGATTTGTTTTGTTTCTACTCCGAAACGCTCGGCAACCTCCTGTGCTTCAACAGATGTCAGCTGGCGAACATATGGGCTCTCTGAAAGCATCATTAACGCCCCATGTGCATCTGTCCAACCATGTGTTGCATTACACCCGTCAAGCGCTGTTACTAAATTATCTGTATTTCGTACAACCCGGTACAGCGTAACAATCGTATCTAAGCTGCCAAGCATCAGACCATAATACGTTGTGCCACTAGAAGTTTTTTCTTCATGAAGCATCACAGCGTGTTTGTGAACAGAACCGGCCCCAGGTGGTGGTGTCACACTTGCAAACAACGCATTCATCTGTTGCTGAAGCGCCAGTGCCGTTGGATTACTTACAGGCAGTACACGATACTGCTCATAGAGTGGATGAACAGCTTCTTTTGTTGCGAAGCTCTGTGATGTATGATACTGCATCTCGAAATTGAACCCATCCGGCGTTTTCATTGCGACATTGACGCCGCTGTAACCAGGCGTCTCCCAGGTATTGCGCAAACGTTCAACCTGATATCCCTGCGCTTTGAGCGCATCGAGCGACGCTTGTGCAGCTGCTTGATATCCGTCGCCATCAATCACCGTTGTATAGCGAAGCGCATCATGAATATTTTGCGCAGCCTGTTCCGGCGGAAGAAACGTTTCTGCCGCATCAGTGGCAATCTTTCGTTGCAAACTATCAGGCGATTTTAACCGAAAATCCAATCCCTGTAATTTTCCACCGTGATTGGCAACTTGGCAGGCGTGTTGACAAGCTGCTGTTACTTGTTGCTCATGAGCAACTGCCGCCTGGCGCAATGCTGCCGCAATTCCAACAACATCATGATGCACCGATCCAGATGTTGTTGGAAAAAGACTCGCAACTCCGCCTCCACTGCCAAAGCGACCATGCTCATCGTGTATAGTATTAAGCTTGACGCGCCCAGATGCGTTTTTCTGTGTTGAAGAGCTTTGATGCCCATTGCTTTCATCAGGCTCTCTATCAGTCATCATCGCACGATGATGACTGATTTCCAACCCGTTGTCTTTTACGGACGAAGGGACAACGGGTGCACGATCATCATATTGAGCTGCCGATGACTCATATTGTGCAAGGTCATTGTACACAGTCGTCACGCCCTGATCGGTCATATCAGCAGCTTCTTGCAACGCCGCATATTCCGCGTTGTCCGTGGAGTCTTCAGCCGGTGGTGCAGCGACAGAAGGGGGATTTGCCACGGGTGGAGAAACAATATAATTTTCGACACACCGGCAATTGATCGTGTTCCCAGAACTTGCACCCATACTGTCGTCCCCAGGATGCATCAATTCTTCGCCATCAACATTGTACGGTTCCCCTAGAGGCCGTTCCTGGCCTTCTGCCTCCGCGTGCGCCTCACGCACATGGCTATCCTGCATAGTCATCCACATTTTCGTCACAGGTAGAGCGAAACTGGCGGCTCCAATCTGTCCACCAGCATTAAAGGAAAAGGTCGTTTCCGTCTCGGCCAGCATCATTAAATAGGCATCTAACTGCTGCATATATACTGTATCTATAGCGGCCGCTATCTGCTCAATAGTTGCTAGCTTCGCACTGCTGATGCCAATCGCCTTTTTCAGCTGCGTGAGTGCTTTCTGCGTCAACATTTGCATAATCGGTGAAAAGCGTTTCTGAAACATTGACTGTACAGGCTGCGTCCAGAAGGTAAAATCCGCTGCTGCCTTCTGCCCCGTGACAAGCTGGCGCGCCACACGACTTCGTGCCGAGAGCGCGCCAGCTGTGCCAATCGCACGATACATCTGCATCAACAACGGACTTAATTCACGTGCGTGCAGCGTTGTTATTACTTGTGCTGCTTGCTCGTATGCCAGTTGCGGCAAAGCGGCGTGCCGTACAGCCGCAATGACAGCCTGCCGTTCGCTGTCGTTATACCTGACAAGCTGTTGCTTAAAAACAGTGACGATATGTACGCGCAAAATTTCTGGCTGATACTTTTGCTCACGCGGGAGAATCGAGGAATAGGTCTCGTAGCATCTGCATCCATAGATAGGCGTCCCTTGTGCAGCATCAGCTGGGTACATAAATTTCGCTTCGCCGCACTTATATGGGTCATATACATTTACCAGCATACCGTCAGCCTGACGGCAGATAGTATGCTGCATGCAAGCCGCATGCAGATGCCAACGCTTCTCAAGTACCACACCGGTTGAAAGTGCTCCTTGTTGCGCACCCGCGTTATAGATTTGCGTCGCGTATGTCTGTAGCAACTCGTCCATGGCATCTGGCAATTCTTCCATATAAAGCTGCCCTACACGATCACATAAGGCGGGCAATAATTCGGCACGTTTTACGCCAATGGTAAGGACTTCAGCTAGCAACAGAAGTGCTTTTTCTGTGAGTTCCGGCAATACTTTCCGTGCCCACAATGCAGCAGTGTCACGCGCATCTGCGTTCCAGAAAGAAGTTTTCATTGCAGCCATGCCAAGTATCTGATCGCACGTTACCTGAAAGGCAGACGCTCCAATGATGCGATAGACACGCAGCAACAAGGGGAGTAGTTCCTGCTGGCGGTACGCCTTCAGCGCCATCTCTGCCCGATCATAGGCCGTCTGCGGAAAAGCTGCATTCGTAACAGCTGTCTGAACAATCTGTTTTTCGCGTGCGAGATACCCATGCAAATTCTTGCGCAGCAGCAAATATGCAGCATCGCGTGGGCTTGCTGCTTCCGCCATCTTTTCTAGAGGTGCGGATGCACCAGCTGGTGCTGCCTGTGCCGGCTGTCCTTGAACAGGTGGCGGCGCTCCTTGAGCCGGATTTCCGCCACCTGCGTTCGCCGCAGGTTTTGTTGGAGTATTTTGCCCTGTGTCGCTAATTTCTTTTCCAACGTTCGCGTTCGCTCCTGCTGTATCGGTCGTTGGCTTATTTGTATCCGGTAAGTTCGTTGGTCCGGCTGGTGCGGCTGCCGGTTGTGGCGCAGGCGGAGCCATCAAATCTTCTAGTTTCTTTTCCACGTACTCCGCTAACTGGTCGGACGGGATATAGACTTTTCCAGCCAGGCCAATCATTAAAATATCGCCACCATCGAACTGCTCCAATCCAAGCGCGTTGCGTACCTCGTTGAGCGTGATAACGCCTTGTTCATACTGGCCGAGCATACGCGACGATAATGCATCGCGGTCTTCCTGGAGCGCCTCAATTTCTTCTTTGTCATAGGTAAGTTTCAGCGTGTTATCGAACATCGGCACTAGCCAGGTATTGAGTTTTGCCACTATTCTATCCATCATCGGAAGAATAGTTTCCTGGTAAAAACTCTTACGCGCCTCGCCGTAATTCGAGTTGTGAACACAGATATGCTCGGCAAAGAAGTTGTGCGACCCTTCTACTTCAATGTCATACACGTCTTCTGGTGGCTGAATTTCAATCGCTTTTACCGACAGATATTCACAATGTTCTGGTGCAGCAATACCGGCATTGCGCCCGTTTATTGCCATGCGACGACCCTTGAACACTCGATGCGCGTTCGCTTCAAGCCGTTGCTGGTCAAGTGGGTTGCGCGAACCGACTTCCAGATTCAGCTGCGCTACCGTACATAAAAAGCCCCAGAGTTCATTGCGTACAGCCACTTCTTTTCCGGAAAGTTTTGTCATACGGTCGCTATGTTGCATATTCGATACTTGCAGCCCGCAGGATAACGCCAGGTCACGGCATCCCTGTGCCAGTTGCTCGTTGTTCACGTGAAATGATATATGCCCCATTTTATCAACCGAGCCATCAGTATCAAACAGGCCGCGCAAAAATGCCAGGCGTAAATGGCATGGCTGTGTAAAAACCCACCCAGGAATACGTTTGCTCTGCGCCGTTCCCGCGATACACATATCCTGCAACCAGGTCACAGCAGATTTTGAAACGAACCGTACTTCACGCTCATACGTTTTGAGGTTGATAGGTGAACCGTTTACCTTTGTAAACAAATCTTTGGCAATACGCGCATACGTATCTCGCACCTCGCCATCAATACCAGCAATGCTTACCAGCGCGTTTCCGTTCCCATAATCCTTAATGAAGCCATCTCCCAGAAGAGCACCAAGCAATTCCATGCTATCTTCAGTGACGGGATGCGGACTATACGGCGTTGCCAGATCAGGGTATTCATATGCCGATACGACAACATCCCCGATTTGCAATTCATCGGCGTGTTTGTATTCCAGACGATACGCATAAGGACTCATCTGTTTGGTGCCAGATTTTTCAGCAAGACGCACAAGGAACGGGTGATTCCCGGATGTGCGAAGCGTCTTTCCACCGGCAGTAATTTTATAAATTTGTTTCCGGCCTGTTTTCGATTGGCGCGTAATCGTCTTGAGCGTCATTTTCCCATCTTCCAGAGAAAACACCCGTTCACCAGGACGAACTTCGCCAATCATCTTCGGACCATGTTCTGTGTAAATTTTCATTGTGTACGGCAAACAATAGGTCTTTATATCACCATCGCCGAGCAGTTCAGACGGTACGCCGAGCGCAACCGCGATATCGCGCATATTGATTTTGCGGCTCTCAATCCAGTCTAACTCCAGCGGAGAGAGCGAAAACGGCTTCCAGTCCAACCCGCCTTCCAGCAACATTGGCTTCCCGGCATTGCGTTTCCCGGCATACTGCTCACGTAAGATTCGCTTTAATCGTTCATACTGGTCGTTTACCAGCACGCCAGATGCCACCAACGCCCCGGATGGACGACCTGCGTTCTGTAAGATAGCCGTGTTCCAGTCAAATCCTTCATTCTGCTGGTCAATCAGCGCACCGGCTACCGCAATAGGCGAAAGCCCGTACCAGTCGTTCGTCGCAGCAAACATCTTTAAATGCATCGTCGTATCCGCATCAAAGAACGTTTTGTAACCATCAACGTTATATTCGTACCCCCAGATTGTTCCCTGCCCAGGAATAACCCGCATGCGGTCAGGACGCAAACACCAGAGTTCAGTCGGAGGCTGGCGTGGGTTGGGGATAACGGCGGAGACATAGCTGTTGCCAGAGAGAATCCAGTAAGAAATCATATGTTCAATGAACTCCGGGCCGGAGTTGCGCTGGTTCGGATGCGCCAGTAAGTCAAGCAAAGGATGCTCTTCTATACTGCGCATATCATCCCCTTTTTTATACAGCTTCCAGGGAATGCCGGCACATGACTGTGAGATAAGCGTTACTGCGCGAAATACAGTTGGGTTACGCTCATAACCCTCTTTCGCCATGACTTGAAAGTCACGTGGGGTGTAGATAGGCTGACCAAGACCGAGGAATTGCACGTAGCTTTGGTATGCCGGGTCATCCTTCTGGGCAGTGGGAAGGTTCCTGCGCAGAGGTGCAGGTAGGAGGGATTGCATAAAATCGCGGGTGCTTTGAAATATATTTGCCATGAAACGCTCTTCTCAACTGTCCAGACAACGGAACACTCAAGGTTTTCGTTTCTGTACATTTGAAAAAAGCGCTTGTCTGTGCAAAGTATAGCATAGTGCTATGAGAAAAAGCTAGGCCGCTGGCACGCTTACCGACTTTTGCACGCCAAAACCGAGAAAATCTAGCATTTCTTGCGTATCCAACACCTTATAGATAGTTCCAAACAGGTCGGTTTCGCGGGCAATCTCCTTTCCATCAAGCTGCACTACCAGCGCGTCGTCCAAATAGCAGACCATAGCAACACGCTCATCAGACAATAAGCACTCCCAGGCGGAAAATCCCGATTCCCTGGCAGTCTGGCGAATACGCGTCGCAACAAGATGCGAGCAAGGGAGCGTCTGCTCTTCCAAAGAAAGGATTGCGACCGTCTCAACTTCCGTTTCATCTGTGTCGAGTTTCAAGAGTATCTTTTCCACTAGTTCACCAGTCAGCTCATGCAGCTCTTGCGGAACGCCGCACTGCGTTTCGTCGTCCTCGCGCTCCAACCATGTTACCTCAATGACTGCTGTCATTTTCCGACTGCGTTTCATACTGCTCCTTTCCTTCTCCTGTGAGAAATGCGAAGGTCTCTCCAGCATGCTGGTAGACCTGGAATATGCCCGACTGCTCACCAACCGTCCACTCACCATTTTCCTCCGTTACCCGAAACGCCTTGCACATACCTAGCAGTTCCGGTGGGTCTCTCCCTGTCTGAAGTGAGTTGATAAGTGAGTGATAGGCCGCCATACGTCCGACTTCTTGCTCACGATTTTCTACCGTGATGGGCGTATAGGCAGCCATATCCAGCAAGGCTCTATAATACTCAATGAGCCTCTGTACTTCCGGACGCAGATCGTTCACGATCAATTGCCTCCTGTGCGCACGCGGTAATCATATCTACCTTCGAGAGAAACAAACTCTCCCAATCGCGCTCATGCCCGCACCCATGCAATTCGTGTTCCTTCTGCCAGCTGACCGTCCAGGCGTAAAACTGGTTCAGGATGTTTTCGCCTTCGCCACGGCGATACCAGCGCAAGTACAATTCCAACTCCAATAACCAGGAAAGTGCGAAATGCCAGGGCAAGCGATCTTTACGTAGCGGACACTCTTTCGGGTGTGTTGCGTACCACTTCGTCCGCATATCATGAAGCAGTTCGACACACACATCTATCTCAGCTTGCATCATTCTATCACATCCTTTTTTACTGATGTCAATGTACCATGCCAGCGTTGATTGCAAGAAGTGCAATCAAGCAGAGTACGGCAACCGTCAGTGTAATCATGAGAAAAATGCTGATCGCTCTTCGTACCTTTTTTTCCGATTCTTGTTGTCTCATTAAAAAACCTCCTTACGGCCACGTGAGTGGAATATGTGCCAAAACAACGAGGATGACGCATACCACGAGGAGCATCGCGACGACAAAAACCCCTGTCACTATCTGAGCAGCCAGGCCATATCGGTTGATACGCCGGACGCTTCGATCCATTCGTTGCTCAGCAGACAACGCTTTTTTCCTCATAGCACAAACTCCAACGGGTAATTCCCGAATGCCTCAGCAACATTCGGATTCCCACCAAAACTATGACATACCGTGTCATATTCCTGTTGCTCACGAATGGTGCGCTGTCGAGACGGCAGAACCAGATTCTTTGCGAGCAGCGCTTCAAACTGGACAACTGTTTGCGCACTATTTTTCGCACGCCAGGCCACCCGGTCTTCCCGTTCCGCTTGATTAAGCGCCGGGCGCAGTACATGCACCAGAAGCGATACAAACTGCTCGTAATTAGTTGCGCTGTCCGCTACAATCAGGGAGAGCGAGGCGCCAGGAGGCAATCCAAGAGCTGCAATACGTGTACAGCCAAAGTAAAAGAGCCCGCTGTCAAGGTCAGATTCTGTCACCGTGCCGCCAACAAGCTGGTGCATCAAATTTGAAAACGATAAAAACATTTTTTGCATTGCTGCCTCCCTTAATCGCAATTGTTCCAAATCAATATGCCGCTTCGCCCGACATACGGTTGAAGATAGCCCCACTCATCATCAGAGCTTTCCACAACCTCGACGCTCACCCAGCCTTCATGGCTCCAACCACCAGTTGTCATGAGCGGAACAGCAAGTTCAGCAAAGTGCCGATCTATCTCAGCAAGTCCTTCACCGTCAATAAACCCACACCACTTGCGGTGATGTTCGCCATCAAGACGCCGACCAAGTTTCCCGGCACGATGCAGATTGAAGAGGAAACCGGTCGCCTCCGGGTGCAGGCAGCAGACGCCGCCCGTTTGCCCTTCATACGTTTCGCCGCTGCTGTCTCGTATCAAGAGCAACGGCTTCTCAACCGACATAATATACGATTCTTCATACCGTTCTTGAAAACCCATTCCCCCTCCACAGTGGATATATCTCAACAGCTTTCCCGTCCTTCAACGCCATGCGCACCGTCATCCAGGTACCAGATCGTTTCTGGCTCGGATGTTGTTCTGGCGCTTCAGGAAAAGCAATCAGGATGAATGTGGAATCGCCCTGCCTATCAAGTACCTCGTCAAGAACTTCTGCAACGATGAGCATACCTTGCGTATGCAGTTGGCGCGTTCCTGTAAAGGCAATAGTCATTTTGTCTCCTCAAGTACCCCCGCCAGTATATACTCGCTGTTGGCAGCCAGATACCCAAGCGTCAATCCGGCCTGACTGGATGCTTCCGTGACCATACTGGCGATACTTCCCTGCAACAACGCACTGGTAGCATACCCACCAAGCTCACCCCGCTTCACCTCCGCAATAAACTTTTCCAAAGCTGCAACCGCTTCTTCTGCTTTCTGAATAGCCGTTGCAGTTCGATAGACAATTTCATCATCAATACGTTTTAACGCCTGTGCGCTTGTATATTTTGCCATTATTCTATATCTTCTTTCTGTATCTGAGGGACCAGAGCGTTCGGATGCGTAAACATCTCAAGCGCGTCGCCAAGTGCTGCAATCCTACTCAAACTCGTACCAAGTTCCGCCACATCATGAGCGAAAAACCCACGTGTGACATTCGTGGCTGGCTGACTGTACACCAGCTGTTGACCAGTAATTTGACTGGTTTGCTGCATAGCAACAATACTTTGCAGTTTCTGCAATTCCTTAATCATGCGTGATAAACGGGTATCTATATCCTCAACAGTTTTTTCAATCTGCCGATTCGCATCTTTAACTGGATTAAATGTTGCCATTATTTTTTACCCCTGATTTCGTTTCTTGTAGGGAACCTTTCCCTTACATATCTATTATACTATTTTTTTAGCTAAATGTCAAGGTTTTTTCATGATATGCAAACGAGAAGAAAAAGTACGGTGAGAAACATCGTTCACCGTTTTAGAGCGGAGTCTGTATTTCCAGCAATTTCATATCCGTGTGCGCTACGTCCCCACTGCTGTCAGAAAGCGCAATTTGCATTTGCCAGAGGCCGACCGTGTTGACGTCCGCTGCCTCGTAGGTATAGTGCGCCAGACCATTTGCGGCGTCATCAGTCACCCAGGGGCCGGTACATGTTTTCGTGACCGGACCCGATGACATCTTCATCGTCATCGTGAGTCCGGTCAGGTTTACTGGCTCCAATTTGCCTGTCGTCTGATTGATTTGCTGAAAAACTGGCGCGAATGGCGTAAGCGTATCACCCACAAAAATGGGAGAAAAGTCTTCAAAAATGATAGTCATGCTTATACCGCCTGAAAGTCACTGGTGACAAGCGTTGAATCATCCTCAAACACAAAGTGGTACACTTCTTGCTTACCCATGCGCCAACCAATGCAGTGCGTCGTATTCCAGGCATTGTCGCTCGCGTCAAAAAGTTCAAGCGTTGCCCGTCTCCTGCGAAAGAATACCGGCTCCGCTCCATCAGGAACAGCTATCGCGTGCGCACCGCCATTGCCAAGCAGCAACAGCGTCTTTACCCGCGACACGTCCACCTCAGAGAAACCACGTCCCTCCAAAACATCATACTCTCCAATCACCGTTTCATCGGTATACACTGCCTGCCAGATGTAGCCGTCCATCTGGCGATTCTGCGAAATGTCTATCATGAACACCCCCTACCGTTCTACTAATAATCACTAGACTATTCTAACAATTCCATTACCGCAAAGTGCGCTTCCGCAAACGCCTGAGCGGCTTTCAAACCTTCGTCCGCGTACGGGAAGTACTTTGCCTTTTTACATCGTACCGAGTGGCAGCGAAACACGTACATCAGTCCGCTCGGCTTACACTTGTGCGTCGAGATGCCGCGCATCCCCGATTTCGACGTGCTGTACGCTCCATTGCGATTCTCGTTGTTTTTCTGGTTATTTTGTTAACATGTCTATTTTATCAGAGGCTCAGGCTTCGTCATACGTGAGCGATATACTCGGAAGTGCCGTAGCCGAGCCAGGCCCCCCAGCGAAGGTGAAGTCTACACCCAGGCAGCAGACTGCCATCATGCCGTTTGGCCCAGTTGAGCCAGAAGAAACGGATGCTGAATCGTACACTACGAGCGAAGTTGTCATCAGCGTATACCCAGCTGGTGTAGCGCCGTTAGTACCAGAAGCCGTCGGCATTGAGCCAGATGCTGCTTGAACATAGGATGCTACTGCGACACCTTTCCAGAAGAGTTGAAGCCCACTTGCAGCAGCACCTGACATGGAAATGCGCCTGTTGGAAATGTTTGTCGTACCGAGCGTCGTGACGGCCAGTACAAAATTTTTAATCCACGAGAAGTTCGTTCCTGTCGCCGTTGGAATCGGCACCGGAGTTGTCCCAGCCAACGAATCTTCCCGTGAAAACTTTGCGCCAGTTTCGGCGTTCGCCCAGGTGACGCTCGACCCTGTACCGATTTGCGCTTGTGCTACGCATGCTCCCATGTTTGTAAATCCTTTCTAAAACAATCAAGACGTGCGGGCGCGTACATCCGCTTTCCCGCTGCGCGTCTGAAGACTCGCGGAGCCGCTCCGCAGACGCATATCCCCTTTTCCGCTCCGCAGACGCATATCCCCTTTTCCGCTCCGCAGACGCATATCCCCTTTTCCGCTCCGCAAAAGAACCATCGCATTTGCCGACAGCAACACAACCGAGCAAAGCACTATGCGCCGTGTTGTTTGCTGCAATGCCGCATCTGCTGCAATCGCCCGCAGCAGATTAAACCCGGAAGTCTCCAGGTGCGCCGTCGCTGGAATAGTTCGTGATGATGTTGCAAGAAGCGCACTATCATCAGAAACTCCGCGTGTTGCCGTTTGCAACAGTGCCGCAGACGCTGCCGTTTGCCTTTCACTCGTACTCAACACCGCTGCCGAAAGTCCAAGCGACCGCCCCATTATAGACAACAATGCACTCGTTGATGCAACAGATCGTGCCTGTGTTTGCACCAGCGAAACACTTGTTCCGATACTGTGATAGAGGGAACTATCCAACGCCCCCGTGAGCGCAATGCTACGAAAACCAACAAGTGACAGTGCAACCGTTGCAGGGCACATGCGTGCTGCTCCAGCTCCAAACGCGGCTGTTGCGGAAACCGTTCGTGCCATCGTTGTTTGCGCAGTACAACTCGTTCCAACTGTGCGAACTGCCGTTTGCAGAGAAGCAACAGAGGCAAGAATATTCCGGGAACCAGTTTGTTGGACTGCTCCATTTGCTGATACCAGACGCACAGCCGTTTTTAGAATAGCAATCGTTGCTGGAATACTGCGCGTTCCACCAGAAAGCGTCACTGAAAGCGAAACCGTGCGCACAAAAGAACCAGACAACGCCGCCGTTTCCGATACCGCGCGCGTTCCTGTTTGCACGAGTGCGCTTGAGCTTGCTGCCGTTCGAGAAGTCCTCAAAAGCACCGCGGCTGTTGCTGAAAGCGTACGAGTTCCTGTTTGCACCATCGCTGCGGACGATGGCAGTACCCGTGTGAACGTGAAGCCAATTGCCGTAGTTGCTCCAACCGTTCTCGACAACCCCGTTGTCTGTACTGCCACCGTAGCAGCAATCACCCGCTGATTTGTCTGAAGCAGAGCACCCGTACCAGGAATAGTCCGTGTATAATTTCCCGTCAATGAAAGCGATAGGGTACAGGAAATTGTCCTGGCACTCGTTTGAAGCAGTGCACCCGTCACTCCAAGCGTGCGTGCTTGATTTTGCGTCAGCAGTGCGACAGTTCCTGGAATGGTGCGCACTGACGTTTGCAGGAGCGCACCTGTTCCCGTCATTGTGCGTACTGGCGTTTGCAAGAGTGCTGCTGTTGCAGAAACAACCCGTGCAGATGTGAGTAAAGCTACTGCACTTACCGGAATCGTTCGTTGTGCAAGAAGCGCACCTGTAAGTGGAATAGTTCGATGAGCTGCTGACAGGAGCGCCGCCGTATCTCCAATGGTTCGCGTTCCTACCTGCAAAAGCGCACTGGTCGTTAGTATCAAGCGTACCGCTGTTTGCCCAATCGCCCCAGTTATTGCAATCGTGCGTCCTGCTGTTGTTCCAAGCGCGGATGTTTGACTCACGGAACGTGCTGCCGGAAGAAGGACAGCAACGGTTGTTGCCATCGTGCGCGTTTTTATCGCAAGAAGCGCAACGGTTGTTGGAATCGTGCGTGATGCTTGTTGCGATACCGAGACGGTCGCGGAAAGAGAGCACACCCCTATTTCAAGGATTGCTCCACTTGAAGGAATAGTTCTTGTTCCACCACCAACCGCGGCGGTTGCCGGAACAGTACGCGCTGATGGCTGAAGCATCGCACAACTTGCGCCAATTGTGCGAGCCGCAGATGAAAGAAAAGCCCCAGTTGTGCCAAACGTGCGTGCTGATGTTTGAAGCAATGCCCCAGTTGCCGGAATAGTACGTGCTGCTGCTCCGCTTGAAAGCGACCCGGTGAGTGTGATCGTACGTGCGGAAGTCAACGCAAGCGCCGCGCTATTAAAAGATAACCCACCGCTGATTACACGTGTAGAGGTAGATTGCAATGCTGCTGTACAAGAGATTGTGCGCACTGACGTACTTGTCAGCGTTATTGTTGCCACGCTGATCGTCCAGGGTGATGCTGTTCCGACCGTATAAGCAACCATAATTGTTCCATTGCCGTACCCGGCCTGTGGGAAATTGATGTTTGTTCCAGAAGCAACGAGCGTCGTCGCGCTCGTATCCCAGGTAGCAGTTGCATATGTCCACTTCTTATAGACCAGCGCGTAGTTGTTCGCCGCGTTATACTGGCACCAGAAGCAGTAGATGTCATCACCAGCTGAAACCAATGTGGCATTACGCGAGTTTGCGTTGCTGTCAAGCGTCGTGACGGTACTCCAACTTACCGCCGTGGAATCAAATACCTGCGCCTGAATGCCGCCAAAGTTGTAAGCAAGAATACCCTTCGTATTGTCATTGCCGCGAAAGCAGTACGTCGCGGTATTGTCGCCCGTGCAATTCGTAATTGCCGCCGCTGCTACCCATGAACCAACCGTACCGCTAGAAATATCAACATAACGAAACGTTCCAGCAATTGACGAATTCAAATAACAAACGACCAGATAACTGCCGACAATATCAGCAACCGGCATACCGATGCATCCACCTTGCGCAGTCAGGCTCAGGCTGCTTGTCCAGGCTGTACCCGGAGAGGTTGCATAAAATGCACGCACAACCGTTGACGCATTGGTATTTGTCACTACCCAGTCGCGGCTCTGCCCATCGCGGATATAGATACCTGCTTGCCCTGGCGAATACGTACTTGATGCTGAACTAATCTGCGTGCCTGCGCCAATGCTGTAAGACGTACCGGATTTTGTGAGAGGAAAATACGTCAGTGGCCCAGATGTCAGGTTTGCCGCCGTGTGTACGTTGTCAGATGCCATAATGTTTGCGGCCGAGGCGAAACGAAAGCCAGTGGTCAGGGTTGTGGTCGTCCAACTGGTATACGGGGAAGAAGCGTAGGAAAAATTTTGGTTGGTGCCATCATACCAGAGTACGACCGCTGTTCCATCAGTAGCGATCGTGACGCTATCGTTCATAGGCGCGTTCGTGCCCTGAGCGTTCGTGCTTGTTCCTGGCCCAGCCATATATTTCTCCTACACGTGGGGCTTTTAACTCAAACCAAGCAGCTGTGTAATATTATAAAGCCAGACATCTGCGTTTGCTGGTACGGTACCGGTCGCCAGGTCAATCAAACGGCTCAGATCGCTGATAAAAGCGTTCACGAATACCTGATCGGCAGACGAAATACCGGCAGCCGTCATAGCTGGTGCCGTACACATCAAACTATATGCTTCATAACGCGCCTGAGCCCAGGATACAACCGAACGGAGATAGGTCGTATCGGCGATAATTGAATCAGTCATATGACTGCTATCAAGCGGAACAAGCGACATAACTATTCCCTTTCGAGAGTACACGGTATTACGGAATACAATTGGGGATTTGCGTGAGGAATTTGCATAAAAAAGCCGGTCGGCTTTCTTTTACAGTATAGCACGACCGGCACAGAATAGGAAGGTTACAGGTCTTCCAGAATAGCAATAAACTCGGCTGCCGTCACGGTATCCCAGGCGGGTTTCTTATCAACCTCGCGTACAATGGCACGCATAAGTGGAGATGTGGGCTTTTCATATATCTCCTTCTGATTGATAAGCAGTGTGCCAAACACCCGTGTGATGCGGGCAAACGACACGAGCCAGCGCTCATTCAACACCGGAGCGGTTTCGTTCAGATACATCGCCAGTGGACACTGGTCATACACATTGGCATACCCGACAAACTCATCAGGATGCTTTTGCTTTGCCCACGCAAGCAAGCTCTTCTTTGTTAGTTTCATGATTCCTCCAGGATAGCGATAAGCTCCGCAGCCGTTACCGGACGATCATACCAGTCTACCTTGCGAATAATACTCCGGTACGTATCATCCAGCTCATAATACGCTTCTTCTTCCTTTCCCTTGTTACTGGTCGCATAACCATACCCAACCGACCAGTGACGCCCTTCGTCGCTGCGCGTTTCGTTCAGGTAATTTGCCAGAGGGCAACTCCACCGTGAAGCCGCATCTCCAACAAATGCTTCCGGACGTTTGCTTTTCGCCCAGTGCAAAACGTCTTTCAGATCAATAATCTCGTCAAGCTTTTTCATCGTGTTTGCGCACCCTTTCCAATGCATCCATATAATCAGTATGTGCGATACGTCCGGCATCGAATGCTTCGCGCACACGGCACACACCCAAAACGATCCGAATAAACTCACCTGCTGATATATCTTCTGGCAAATCTACCGAATCAACGGTAAAAACGACATCTTGCAGAATACCTGGAAGACGCATAGCGTCTTCAATCCACCCACCACCTTCTAAAACCGGATACGCCTCTATGCTTCCAACTGTCCAATGTCCTTTCCAATCAAGCGGAACGACCGCGTTCAAGTAGTTCGCGATTGGGCACAATTCTTCATCAGAACTCACCCCAATCGTTTCCGTTGGTTTTTTTGTTCTCGCCCATGCAAGAAGAGATTCGACAGTTAGCACAGCCCTGTTCATTCGTCTTCTTCCTCCATATACTCCTGAACAATGCCGAGCAACCAGTTTTCCTTGTCCCAGGCAAGCACCGTATTTCCCTGATCCTTATACGCACGGATTTCGTTGTCCTCACGACTGTGACCAACGCCTTGCACGATATGCTTGATGCCGTTTTGCTCCAATCGTTCTGCAAGCACCGCCAGCTCCTGCCACGTGTCCGCGTTAAAACGATAATACGTGTCGCATTCCGTCACCCATACGCTGCTAGAGTCCATCTTCTTTATCCTCCTGGTGAAACTGATTCATCAACTCGTATGCATCCCGGTTTTTTATTTTTAACAAAAGAGGTTTCTTATCACCTTCCAGCGTTGCAACAATCCAGATAATGCCACGAATATACAGCGACGCAAAAACATCATAGACTGTTTCGTGGTGGACTATCTGCCGGAGGCGGGCGCCGTTTGCAATATACCAGTCCAACGCCTCCGCTAATGCCGCGTCTTTCACCGTGTATGCTCTCGCCGAACTATGCGCTTCATATCCGATTGCTGAGTAACGAGCCCAAGCACATTACAGAGAACGGTTATCCGTTCCTCTTTTCCAAAGATATCCGGGTTTTCCATTTCTATCGAAAACGGGAATTCTTTATCGTCTGTACAATAGGCGCCGAGTACCCGGTACCATTTCCCGAAAAGCACGACGCCCGGAGCGATAAACTGCTTAATGCTTTCAGCAATTTGTTCGTTGAACGCATCAACCAACGTTTGCCGTGTTTTCATATCCATGTTCACTCCTCAATGGCAAACTCACCGAATGCATCTTTGTCTTTCAGTTCGTCCGGCAATGTCCCACCATTAGCTCTGGAAAGATGCGCAAACATACCGAAAACAATCTCACGCGTATACGACACGTCACACTCAAACGAAAGCTCACCGCGCCCGTGTATCTCACAATGCAACTGGAGTGTTTGGTTGTTCGCGACCGTATAGGCAAGCTCGTAAGCAATACCTAGCACCATAAACATCGGCGTTGCAGTATACTCACGACATAACGCGACCAGATTATCCAGGATAATTGCGTGCTGAGCAGCACGCACACTTCTTCCACTCATCATTTTCCTCATTTACTATAAGCATCTCGTCCAAGATGAAAAAACCACGCCACCGGAAGCGGCAAGCATAATCCGAAAAAAACTGACAGCCAACTGACGCCCGACACATTGCTTATCACCGTGAAAACGGCTCCGATAAGAAACAAACCCCACACAAACACCCAGAAAAATCGCATGCCCTTACTCCTCGTGCCGCGCTTTCCACGCGGCAATATCATCTACCAGCATGAGTTCTACCGGATCGCCAGTATCTTCTGGCTGCCATAAAAGGAGCCGAATCGTCCCATGACCAATAAGTACTTTTAACACGACCGAATCATCTACTGCACCACCAGCATCAAGGGAGCAGACAATGTGAGCTTCGTACCACTCTTCTGAAGCCGTGACATAAACAGGTTCCAGTGTCCCAAAGTCATCACAAACCACCCGCGTTGCCATACCCTATTCCCCTTCCAGCGCGAACGACCCCATTTGCTCTTTATCGGTAAATGCCTGCGGTACCTCACCCAACTTCTGGGTGAGGTCATCAATCAGCCATCTCAAGTACACAGGTGCATGCTCTGGTTTCATCGGCATCCAGATGTACCGCTCAGAAATGTCCTTTGACGGCGACTCCACTTCCAACCAAAAATTGCTTTTTTCATACCGCACCGCCATCACCAGATACCTATAGCCAAGCATACGGCACGTCGGGATAAACCCGTACTCATCATGCACCGACATCACGTAGGCCAGTATCCGACAGAGCGCATCTCCCATTTCTTCGTTCATATTTTCCTCCCTGTTAAAATTTTCATCACAGAGTAAGTATATACCATTTTTCGTTAAATGTCAAGGTTTTTCCATGATATGATATTCTCAACACGCTCTTGCGTCCTGTGATATACTTGCATCAATCTCATGAAAAAATGAGGTTATTAAGACGTTTTGAAAGGACATTTTCATGACAAAAAGTTTGCGCACCTGGGGGACGGTAAGCATCGCACTTTTCATTGCGATTGCAGCGATCTGTTTTACCTTCTTCCCACGAACACTCGCTACCCATGCTGCACAAAGAACGGTCAGCACTTCTCTTTTCACGCTGGAACACCAACACGGCGTGACGAAATCAGGCGTCAGCCCGAATAGCGTTTTTTCCTTTAATTGCACTGCACAGGGAGCAGTCAAAGGAAATTTACTTATCTCTGTGTCGGAAAACGTTGTCAATGACGCCGATTCCGGACAGGCTGGAGACTACTGGGCACTCGACAAAATCGCCCGCACCATTCGCGTCTGGAATACTGGACCTGACCAGTATTGCGCCATCGTCAACTACGTCACCGATCACTTCGTGGCAATCCAGGGTCAACAGAGTCCTGGCGGCATCAACGGAAACGGTGGGTTGCTTACTGGCGATGAAGTCGGAGCGTTTACCGGCTCGTCACAGTTTCTTATCACCGGTCAACTGTACCTCTCGAATCCAACACAGTGGCCCGCTTCCGGTCCTGTCAACAGTGGAACCGCCATTGATTATCAGTGCAACAGTTCCGGCAACTGCCCAGGCTACGTTGACTGGATAACCCAGTACTTCGGGGCGAATACCTTTACCGAGCCACAGTGGGGATTCCGCTACGTCGGCGTTGACGGTGGCCCGAATCATCCTAAAGATAAAGGCACTGCCGATGGCGTGTGGGTCAACGCTTACACCGGCAATTCCGGCGATATTCTTGATGTTGACTAAACGAACACCCTGTTGAAATAGCCCCGGATTATATTACATAGGCATAATCCGGGGCTATTTCAACTTTCCGTATTCTTTGTTCACGCTCCAGATGAATGTTGTTTGTTTTTCTTCAAACGGGGAGTATGCAGAAAATTTCGCCCATAGAATGCTGTCTCCCAATTCAGAAGCGAGCATGCTGAACAGCGCATCGCTTGGAAAAGTCGTTGCAATGCGATAGATAAGCTGACGACGCCTTTTAAAAAAGCCATACAGCTCATAGCAGGTGAAACTATCGTCATCACCAAGCGCCGTGTCAACTCGTTCGCGCAATTCCTCAACGGTATACCAGCGCGTGGGCCGCAAAATAAGCTGTGCCATTACTTTTCCTCCAACTGCATAACGCGGAAAAGTTTCTGCGCCAACAGTTCTATCGTATCAAACGGAGCGGTCATACGCCCATAGATAAAATCAATATAGAGACGGCTAATTATTACATCAGCAGCACCCACTGGACCGTTAATTTTACGTGGGGACTCCATACCTGCAATACCCTGGCAGAGACGCACATGAATACTTGCGATTTCTCTAATATGCTCATCTGACTATTTAAGCCGCTGCACTATTTTGAGCAGTTCAACGATTTCATCCACAGAAAGGGGATGATAATCTGGTCCATTATTCCAGCACGGAATATCATATTTCATGCTATGCTCCTTTTCGATAAATCACTTCTTCTTTGCCGCTATACCCCAGGCGTGCAATGACCGCGCCCGGATAGATGCTCGTGTAAGACTTGATAGGGAAACAATAGAGCGGAATCCCCGTGTGCTCAGCGATGGATTTCAGATCGCCTTGTAGAGTATAATCCGTACTCAGCGCCGTCCATGCATTCCTGGAAGCAATCATCAGATCACCCCACGGCTCTTCATAGCACGGCTTCTTCGCATTAAGAAGATAGCCGAGCCAGTTGTACAGCGTCACTTCAAAACGCCCGATAGCTGCTTCCGAAGGTCGTTCGTGCGCTGCTGTAAAAAATGCATAAAATGATTCTATCGTCACACTCCCAGCATCCGCTTTGGGCTGCTCACGAAGCTGTTTTACCCACCAGGCAACCGTTGTCTCAATTTCACCGGAAAAATCATAGCGCATCTTCAATTTATACCTCCACTTGCAACCCACGCATTTTCGCCCGCTCATACGCAACAACGGGTGCATACCAGGGCGCAGTACGCTGAGTACCCTCACTCGGAATACCGGAAAGATAGTCTTGACCATTATCACTCCAACGAGCAATCACTGTAGGAAACTTCCCCAACTGCATACACCAGTACAAATCGTAGTAGTCCTCGTTCCACACGTAACCGCCAAGGAACACGCACGCAGTACAATCGTGCGCAAAATGCGGCTGATTTACCATTTCCTCGTTCATCTATTGTTCCTCTTTAATAACTCGCACCGGCAATGCCAAACAGCAATGCTGAAACAACAAACAGCACGAGTGACGCAAGCAGCACGTTGCGCCAGAACGGAACGGTTTCGCGATCATTGTCATCAAGATTCGCGCCAGATACCACCGCACCTATAACGCTCAGAACCACTAATGCAATCGCACTCGTCAAAGACAACCAGAATACCAGTTTATTCATCCCGTTTATCCTTCATTTCTTGCTGAAGCAGTCCTACCCTATCTCGCACCCGCTGCAAAAAGTTCAGCGCACTCACGACAGAAAACTGCTCTCCATAAAAATCATCAAGCGCATGCAGGAATCTGCGGAAGATGCCGTTCTGATAACGTGCAAGCTCGTAAAGTGTACGATATTGTTCACCGTCCACCACATTGACTCTATAGTGATAATCAAACAGCGCCCCAGAAAAGCGGTCAAGATATACCCAGGTAGATGGTGCTTCCTGCAATCTGCGAGCGACATTCCCTAGCAGGCGCAGATAAATAACTGCGCCGCCGTATGATAATTCTTCATCGAAATCAATCATATGCTGCATATACTGAAGAACCAGCCGTGTCGCCAATTCGCCATTCTCGCTTGCAATCTCCAAAATGCGACGTTGTATCTGCTCGCGTTCGCTCATGCTGCTGTCACCTCATCAAGTTGCCGAAGCAGCATCCCATAAATGGTTGCGCGTCCAAGACATTGCTCGCGCATGCACGATCCTTCCGAATACGCTTTTGCCCATTTCCGCTCATGATTCTGCCACCCAGCCAACCAATCTCTGAGATGTGCCTCATCCACCGCATACTGGTAACACGACCCAGCATTCTCTGCAACCCTATCATAAGCAGATGCATCAAGCCGGTATCCTTGCTGCATCGCAATAATTTCGTGCCGCACCCGCTTCGCGCCTTCACTGGTGAGTTTTTCATTGAGCAATGCATTCATCCATGTTTTTTCCATTTTTATGCTCCTGATTTCTCTTTATTCTCTTCAACTGGCTCCTGCGCCAGTAAATACTTCTCACATTTTCGATACACTGGAAGTTCCTGCTCCGCAGGATGTTGCGTGCTTTCCGAATACACCGCGTACCGCACCTTTTTTCACCCCGATGCATCCACACTGATAGATAAGTTTGTACGTCACTGTTTGTTTCATGCTTCCAGTATACCTCTCCGTAGATACTATGTCAAGGTTTTTCGTTGACATAGTATCTACATTAAAAAACGCTTAGTGTGTTGCTGCCAGCTCGTTCCACACGGTAATGACGCCACGAACTGCTAACCGCGAAAGCACTCGTTTGATATACGCCGGAATGTATCCGCTATACGTCAAGCAAAGAACTCCCTGATCTTCGTCCACGACCGACGCGCCCCAGACCACTTTCGATATCCAAACCGCTTGCTTAATAATCTCTTCCCGATCCATCGGCTCATACACCAACTCTTCCGGCATACCTGAGAATCGGTTGTCACTCACCTGCGTTGCATCGGTAAACGGCGTCCGTGGATAGATAATCTGTATCTGCATGCTTCCCTCTTGCTTTCTTTTTTCTTTCTTCCTACAGTATAAGTATATCATTTCTCTCGTTAAAAGTCAATGTTTTTTATTGATATATTATACAGATAAAAAACTGATTACGCCTCTTCGTTTTTAAGCGGCTGCGTTTTTCTCCGTTCGATGCGCGTTTTACTCCATTCCTCTCTTGTTGTGAAGAGCATAAACAGCCCGACAATCAGGATAAACACCCAGATACACCCGAAGAGAATATACCCGATAAGTTGCATTACGCATCCTTTCGCCACCACGGCGTACCGACCGGCCAGGTTGCAGGTTTTTTCCCCTGCAACCTGGCGCGGCGGCGTGTGAAGAGCCAGAGAAGAAAAAGGATAAACAATGTCCAGACAAATGCACCACCCGCGAGCAGATAAACCACCGTATAATCCTTCCGGTATATTATGCATGCCACACGATATCATCGGGAGTCCAGATATAGAGCGCGGCACGGTTTGGCGTTTTTGTAGCGTGTGCCTTTGTTCCTTTTATCTTTGGAAGTGGAGTAGAAGAAGACCCTTGATAGAGCAGACGGACACGGTGCGTCCCATCCGGATTGTCCGGTAAAATCTTTTCAACCGAAAAGTTGGCACCGCGTGGAATAAGCCATTGCCGTTCAGTCGCAAACCCGAAACTCCCCAGATATGCCCCG
>Ga0307373_10003399_pt1 | contig 27727 bp, 26 predicted proteins | sample OX2MG_FD_202534 | JGI IMG/M metagenome (GOLD analysis project Ga0307373, IMG submission 202534) | Soil microbial communities from Risofladan, Vaasa, Finland - OX-2 | ecosystem: Environmental > Terrestrial > Soil > Coastal area > Acid sulfate soil | place: Finland: Risofladan, Vaasa | collected... | reverse complement strand
CAGATCAGCATGTCCCTCTGATACCTTGGGCTGCACGCATAATACAATGGGCGGTACAACGGGTTGCAATGCCGTAAGGCGGAGCCAATCCTTATAAAACCGCCCCCAGTACGGATTGAGGTCTGCAACCGACCTCATGAAGCCGGAATCGCTAGTAATCGCGGGTCAGCCAAACCGCGGTGAATACGTTCTCGAGTCTTGTACTCACCGCCCGTCAAGTCAAGGGAGCTGGGGGTGCCCGAAGGTCTGCCTCGCGCAGGACTACGGCAAATTCAGTGACAAGGACTAAGTCGTAACAAGGCACGGGTAGCGGAAGCTGTTCGTGGAACATATCCAAATTGGAACCGCTCTTCCCGAAAGGAAGAGCATGTCGATATTTGCTGCAAGGCAAATGAGAGATAGTGCTCGTCTCTAAACGGTACTCGGAAGCCGGATAACGTAACCCGGTGGTCGGTTGAAGGCCACACGTGAGCCTTCAACCGGGAGCAGAATAGGCGGAACAAAAGAGCACAGACATATTTTCACACTCACAAAAGCCGGCCCATTTGGTCGGCTTTTGTGTCCCTTGTCTTTTGAATGGAAGATTAGTCGAGTTTTTGGTAGTATCACCTGACGTATGGTGTGTTGTGTGCGTGCGTAGCTCAGTTGGTAGAGCATCCGCCTGATACGCGGACGGTCCCAGGTTCAAGTCCTGGCGCACGCACAAAGTACATCATACGTAACTCAGTTGGTAAGCTGTAAGGACCTCTTCCATCGTCGTCGTTCGGTAAAGGAAGAGGTTCACCTTTTTCTTCACTTCTAGCTATAGAATACCTTCCATGATACTTGGGCGGTCGTGCGCGTGCACGTGACCCCCCAGTGCGCTAGATTAACTGTATGAATGCCTTCTCACACTTTCGCGGCAAGCGCATAACCGTGATGGGACTGGGCTTATTGGGCCGCGGTGTCGGCGACGCGAAGTATCTCGCCGAATGCGGTGCTGAACTCATTGTGACCGACCTGAAATCGCGCAAGGAACTCGCCGAATCGGTGGCACAGCTTGAGTCATTCAGGAACATCACCTTTGTGCTCGGCAAGCACCGAAAGGAGGACTTTAGGAATCGCGATATGATTCTGAAGGCCGCCGGTGTGCCGCTTGATTCCCCATATATCGCGGAAGCGAAGAAGCAGGATATTCCGGTCCGGATGAGTGCGGACCTTTTTGCTGAGATTTCCGGCGTCGTGTGCGCTGGCGTCACCGGTACGCGCGGCAAATCCACTGTGGCGCATATGCTACATGCGATTCTGAAGGGGGCCGAGAAACCGGTTCTTCTCGGTGGGAATGTGCGTGGCGTTTCCACGCTCGCGCTCTTGAAAGAAGCGACACCCGAACATATCGCGGTTCTTGAATTAGATTCATGGCAATGCCAGGGGTGGGGCGAAGCGCGCATCAGTCCGCACATCGCCGTCTTCACGACTCTCTACCCGGATCACATGAATTATTATCATGACAATCTAGACACGTATTTGTCCGACAAGGCAAATATCTTTTTGTATCAGGGAGTAGAGGACACTCTCATCCTCGGAAAACAGTGCGCGCCGACCATCATCGAGAAATACGGCGAACGGATTGATTCAAAAACGCTTGTGGTTGACGAACTGAAACTTCCGGACACCTGGACGCTGGCCGTTCCCGGTATGCACAACCGTTACGATGCGGCGCTCGCGCTTGCCGCCGCCCGCATATTTGAGATTCCCGACGAGGTGAGTCGCCGCGTACTCACGTCGTTTGCGGGAGTCCCTGGGCGGCTTGAATATCTTTGCGAAGTGAAGGGGGTGAAGATGTACAACGACACGACCTCTACGACGCCCGAGGCGACGCTCGCCGCGCTCGCCGCGCTCGACTCCGTGCATACGGTGCTGATTGCGGGCGGTACCGACAAGGGGCTCGATATGGATGCGCTCATCGCGAAATTACAGGGGGTAAAGAAGGTCATACTGCTTGCTGGGAACGGCACCGATCGCATCAAAAATCAACTGCCAGAAGGCACCACCATATGCGGTAGTATCGGCGACGCGATGGCGGCGGCGATGGCCGCCGCCGAAAAGGGAGATACCGTGCTGTTCTCGCCGGCATTTACATCGTTTGGGATGTTTAAAAACGAGTATGATCGTGGCGATCAATTCGTGAGGCTCGTACAAGCATATGCAGGAGAGGAATAACCTAAATATTGGGGAGATGTGCATCGCACTCTTTCTCCCCTCTGAGCAGGTAAAGAAGGGAGTCAGTATACCGAAACTTGCGCACGGTTCGAATGTCGTTACAATTTTGACGGGAAATGAAGACGTAGATGGCTGCGACGCTCTTGTGACGGCAGCTCGCGGCGTGTCTCTCGGTATCAGAACGGCTGATTGCGCGCCAGTCTGTTTCTCTGACGGAAAGAGTATCGGTATCGCGCATGTCGGATGGCGCGGACTCTGCCTCGGACTTATCGAGAAGATGCTAGCTCATTTTGATGTCGTCACACTCTCTGTATATGTTGCCCCGTTCCTACACTCCTTCGAGATACAGAAAGACTTTTGTTACGACCAGATAACGCAGAAATTCGGTAAACAATATACTGAACAGCAATCCGGTAAACTCGTCTTCAATTTCGCGGAAGCCATCGGCTCGGTACTGCCGCCGCAGACGGTGTACGATTCCCGGGACACAGCGGCTGACCTCTCATTTCCCAGTCATCGTCGCGACAAAACTAAGGATAGATTTGTTACGACGGTCAGCTTCCTATGATTGGTATCTTTGATTCCGGCTCGGGAGGTCTGACGGTGTTACAGGCTGTGCGGGAGCGGATGCCGTCGGCGGATGTTCTCTATTTTGGTGATATCAAGAACGCACCCTATGGCTCAAAGAGTAATAGTGAGTTATCAACGTTGACCGTGCGTGCAATAGAGCTTCTGCAGAAGCGCGGAGCTGGGAGTATCGTGAGTGCCTGTAACAGCGTTTCGGCCTCGCTTGCCATCTCTCTCTTTGACGCGCTCTCGCTCACGCCAGCACAGCTTATTGAAATGGTCGGTCCGACCGTGAGTTCGTTCAAAAATTCTCCTGCCCGTCTGCTCTTGGCAGCGACGCCGGCGACGATCGGCTCCGAAATCTATCAGAACGCGTTCTGCATGATCGGGAAGGAGGTGGAGACGGTCGCCATCCCCGACCTCGCTTCTGCCATCGAATTCGGGGACTCCGATGACGACATAGAGCGTATCGTCCGCGGCGCCTTCAGAAAGACGAAGTTGGACGACTTTGATGTGCTCGTTCTCGCGTGTACGCACTACCCGCTCGTGACGCACATCTTCAAGCGTGTGCTCGGCCCGGTGTACCTGTTTGATCCGGCACTCGCCGTCGCCGATCGCGCGAAGCGCCTCCTGTGGCCGCGGGAGGTCGGCGACGGCACGACCCGCTTCATCATTAGCTCGGATTCGCGGCCGTTCCGTGACCGTGTGGCGGCGCTCGGCCTCAACGGTGACTATTCGATTGAGGTGCTAGATTAGTTCGTATGGAGCAAAAGGCACAGAAAATTCATTTTGTTGGCATCGGCGGTATCGGGATGAGCGCGTTAGCGCAATATTTCAGGCGTGAAGGAGCTCTCGTGACCGGCTCAGATCGGGATCCGAGTCCGAAGGTCCATGACATGCTTGTGACGCAGGGCATTATCGTAACTGTGGGGCACAGTTCAGACAATGTCCCGGCCGATACGACTTTTGTCGTGTATAGCGACGCGGTCACCGAAGGTTCTGAAGGGTTTGTTGAGCGACTTCGTGCACGAGAACTTGGGATAAAAGAGAAGTCGTATTTTGAAACCCTTGGCGATGTCTCGAGAGGGAAGCGCACGATTGCTGTTGCGGGTACGCATGGCAAGACGACGACGACAGGAATGCTGGCGAAGATATTGAAAGATGCTGGAGAGTCGCCGACGGCGATTGTCGGTTCCATTGTGAAAGATTTCGGGTCGAACTATTTGTCCGGTACCTCTGATTTCTTCGTCGTCGAGGCGTGTGAATATAAGGACCATCTTCTTGAACTTTCACCGTTAGTGCTTGTGATTACCAATCTTGAGTGGGATCACACGGACTGGTTCCCGTCACTTGAGGCGCTACAGGAGACATTCCGAAAGGCGATACACCGCGTACCCGCAGACGGCGCTATTGTAACCGATATATCAAATCCGAATATCGCGTCGCTTCTCACGGGTGCAAAAGCAAGAGTCGTTGATTACACAAAAGAATCGTCCTATGCACTCCAAGTGCCGGGAGAATTCAATCAACAGAATGCGCGCGCGGCCGCCGCGGCCGCGCGCGTTGTACACCCAGTACTTCCCGACGACATTATTCATACGGCGCTCGCGTCGTTCCAGGGCACCTGGCGCCGGTTTGAATACAAAGGAAAGACGATACGCGGTGCCGACGTCTACGACGACTATGCCCACCATCCGACGGCGGTGCGGGAGACGCTTCATGCGCTTCGCGCAAAAATAAAAGGGAAACTAATCGTCGCTTTCCATCCCCATCTCTATAGCCGTACCAAAGACCTTCTAGATGAATTTGCGACCGCATTCGCCAATGCAGATAAAGTACTCGTTGCGCCTATTTATCCGGCACGCGAAGTGGACGATGGCTCTATTTCAAGCGAGATACTCGCCGAGCGCATTCGTGCGACGGGTACTGTCGCCATTGCGCTTGATTTTGAGGATATCCAAAAAGCACTTGATAACGTCGAAGAAGGTGACACCATTATGACGATGGGCGCGGGTGATATTTACAAGATTGCCGATGCGCTTGTTGCGTGGCAAAATGAAACGGCCTCCGGAAAGACCGTCTAGAGACTCTGCGATGCCAATTTTTTTATTGTAACGTATTGATATACTATGTCAACGGGAGTAGAGTGTCTACATGGGAACGCTCTCAATCATCGCAACACCAATCGGGAATTTAGAGGATATCACGCTACGCGCATTGCGGACTCTGAAGGAATGCGACGTCATCTATGCCGAAGATACGCGCGTCACCTCTAAATTGCTTGCGCGGTATGAAATAAAAAAGCCGTTACAGCGGCTTGATGCGGCGACGGAAATCAAGAAAACGGCGGAAATCATCGCGCGACTCGAGGCCAATGAACGTATTGCGGTAGTGAGCGATGCAGGCACGCCTGGGATTTCTGACCCCGGCGCGCGACTTGTGACCGAAGTGCGCAAACAATTGCCCGGTGCAACAATCGAAGCGATACCGGGCGCTTCTGCGCTCACGGCGGCACTCTCTATTGCTGGTATGGATACCGGCGAGTTCATGTTCCTCGGATTTCTGCCGCATAAGAAAGGACGCCAGACTGCGTTGAAGAAAATCGCGGCAAATGAATTGCCGGTCGTGCTGTATGAATCGCCGCATCGGATAGTGAAATTGCTTAAGGAACTGGAAGCGCTGCGAATACCACGGGTCGTCATTGCTCGCGAGCTCACTAAGATCCACGAGGAGGTCGTCTCGGGATCGCCGCAGGAGCTGCTCATTCATTTTTCCATGCGTCCCGATGCGATACGGGGAGAATTTGTCGTCATCGCGATGCCTTGATATACTTCGTACATGTCCCGCACCAGCACGCTCATCTTTCTCGGCATCCTCACCATTCTCGCGCCCTTTTCGGGATTCCCTATAGCGTTTCGTAATCTTCTCACTGTGATTTTTGGTGCGTGTGTAGTCGGTATCGGTTTCGCGCTTCGCACGAATGAAACGAAGAACGCGGCCGCAGAACGTCCGTCGGCTGATATTTCTCCTGCATCCGAACCGTGGCCGCCACAAGATATTTCTCCGATCTGACGCGTACGGAAGGGCAATCTAGAACGCCGAAGGCGTCCTGGTGTTTGGTATACTAAAAGACAATGGAAAATCCCGAGCGTGTCACTTACTTCGCCGCGACCGATGCGAGGGGAAAATACGTCCCGTTCGGCATCAAATCAAAAGATCGTGATCGTCATATGTATGTCATCGGCAAGACCGGCATGGGGAAGTCGACTTTGCTCGAGAACATGGCGATTCAGGATATTCGAAACGGCGAGGGACTCGCCTTCATCGATCCACACGGCGGGACGGTCGATCGGCTTCTCGACTATATTCCCTCCGAACGCATTAAAGATGTCGTGTACTTTGCGCCGTTCGATATGGAGCATCCCATCGCCTTTAATATCATGGAGGATGTTGGTTATGACAAGCGCCATCTGGTGGTAAGTGGCCTTATGGCGACATTCAAGAAGATTTGGGAAGACGCGTGGAGCGCGCGCATGGAGTATATTCTCACTAATACGCTCCTCGCCCTCTTGGAATATCCGGACGCGACTCTGCTTGGCGTCAACCGCATGTATACCGACAAGGCATACCGGCAGAAAGTGGTTGATAACGTGAAAGATCCGGTCGTGAAGGATTTCTGGACGAAAGAATTCGCTAACTACGGCGACCGCTATACGCAGGAGGCGACGCCCGCCATCCAGAATAAGGTCGGCCAGTTCACCGGCAATCCGCTCATAAGGAATATCATCGGTCAGCCGAAGTCCTCTTTCGACATCCGCACGATGATGGATCAGAAGAAGATACTCATTATCAATCTTTCCAAAGGGCTCGTGGGGGAGACCAATATGCGGCTCCTGGGCTCGATGCTCACGACACGCATCTTTCTTGCCGCGATGAGCCGCGCAGACCTTCCTGTGCCCGAGCTCGCGAAACGCCCCCATTTTTATTTCTACGTGGACGAGTTCCAGAACTTCGCGAATGAGACATTCGCCGAGATTCTTTCCGAGGCGCGCAAATATAAATTAGATCTCGTCATTGCACACCAGTATATCGAGCAGATGGAAGAGGAGGTACGCGACGCTGTCTTCGGTAACGTCGGTACGACCGTCGTATTTCGTGTCGGGCCGTTTGACGCCGAGGTGCTTGAGACAATTTTCCTTCCTCATTTCACGAAGGAGGATGTAGTCGTTCTCGATCGTCGGCAGATATACCTCACACTCATGATAGACGGCGTCGGATCGGCGCCGTTCTCGGCGGTGACAATACCGCCGATAGAGGCGCCGCCAATATCGTATCGGGAGCAGGTCATCGCCGAGTCGCACGCGCAATTTACTGCGCCGCGCGCACGTGTCGAAAGCTCAATTATGGAAGAGCTTGCCGCAAGCGCGGCCTCCGAAGCGCCTCCCGATGCGAGGATGCGGAAGAAGTCGGCACCCATACCGCGCGCGCCGATGCAGTCCACGCAATTTCCGCCGAGGGATATCGTAAGGTCCATTCCGACTAAATCGGCTGCGCCTCGTTTCGAAACCCCGCATCCCTCACCCAGAGCTGCAGAGAGTGCGGCGCGTCCGTCTGTGCCGATGAAGAATTCCGGCGATCTAAAGGCGATTCTGCGTACGATGGTGACGAAGACCGACAACGAGCGGGAACGGAAGCAAAGAGAGAATACGCAGTCACTGAAGGGAGTACTCGCCGATGTTCTTGGAAAGGCGCAGGAGCGCGCAGCGGTAGAGCCGCCGCATGAGAATCTTCCGCCGATTGCTCCAGTTCCTGCCGCACAAGAAAAGAAACCTTTCGAGGTTTCCGAAGATGCGCTTCGCAGAGTCTTGAAGGGCGAAACATGATTATATAGATGTACGTAGCAGTACACGGGCAAATTGATTACCAAGTATGGAAGGAGCACGCTTAGCACATATCGCCTGCAGCGGTGACCACCGACGCACTCGCGCAACCTTTCGCGTCCGTGCGGAGTTTAAGTGAAATACAGATGGTCGAGTCTGTAGCGAACACGGAAATAAGCGGTACGGCGCATGAAAACAAAGCAGTTCGCGCCCCCGCAGTGGCGACAGAGCTCGCCGCTGCGGGGGCGGCATTACTGGCTTTTTTATCGCCTTATCCGTCCGCGTGCCGATTCTCCTCAACTCGCAGTGAACAACCAGGCTTCCTTGGCCTTATGGCCTTTACGTGCGAGCGCCTATCTTTCTTTTGGTTAGGAAGACCTGACTTCCACAATTCGCATTCATATTCATTCTACGCTACGCTTTCTACACTATGCATAACGGGGAAATCATTCTCATAACAGGTGGTACGTCCGGCATCGGTAAGGAAACCATGAAAGAACTCGCGGCAACTGGTGCAACGATTGTATTTACCGCACGCGATCCTGGGAAAGGAGAAAAGACCAAAAAAGAGATAATAAAAGAGACGGGTAACAGTGCAATTGAATATCTTACTTGTGATCTCGCATCATTCTCTTCGATTCGAGCATGTGCAGGGGAATACAAAAGACGTTGGGGAAGACTCGACGTGTTGATACATAATGCAGGAGTTCTACCGCAGGAAAGGCAAGAGTCAAAAGACGGCATTGAGTTGAATTTCGCTGTTAATTTCTTAGCGCCTCTTTTACTTACCAATCTTCTCCTTCCGCTGCTGAAGCAGAGTGCACCTTCGCGAATCATCAACATCTCTTCCTCTATGCACAAGGAAGGTCGCATTGATTTTACCGATCTGGAGGGCAAAAAAGATTTCGATAAATATAAAGCATATGCGCAGTCAAAGCTCGCACTGCTCCTCTTCACGAAGAAGTTTGCGAAGGATCTGGCGGGAACCGGTGTGACGGTGAACGCCCTGCATCCTGGAGTGGTCGAGACGGAAATGACCATGCAGAATGTTCGCGAAATGAATCCAGTCGCTGCTTTTATCTTTAAACGCACACTAATCACCCCGGCGCAGGGGGCCGTCACGAGCGTGTATCTTGCTATGTCGCCGGAAGTCGCGAACGTGAGCGGTAAGTATTTTGAAAAAATGGAAACCGTTTCCGCATCGCCACTTGCCGATGATGAGGCACTTGCCGACAGACTGTGGGATGTTGCAGTCAAGCTAATCGGTTTGTAATTCTCGTGAGTCTTGGTATAGTGCATCCTTGATCTTTTAGAGAAGGAGATGTGGTATGATTACGGTCATAGATTGTTTACCCGTTAGGGTGATGCGAGTCGGTCGAATGGTGATCGTTTGTCTTGCGAACACGACGGACGCAAAAGCGCTTAAAGACGCTTTCAACACGGCGCACCTCGCGCAAAAGGATTCTGCAAAGTTGGTGCACCGCTATGCCGAAGAACACGGCATTGTCCCTGGCACTCCCACTGCGACCGACTAAGTGCCATTCGGGTATCTATAGATAGGGGCCAGCGCAACTGCTGGCCCTCTTCTTTGGTTATAATAGTAATTGTTGGGGATTTTGATACTGTAGAACACACATGGCTAAGAAAATATTGATATTGGGCGTCAACGGATTCATAGGACACCATCTCTCAAAGCGAATATTAGAAACGACCGATTGGGAGGTATACGGCATGGACATGCAGAGTGACCGAGTTGTCGAATTCACAGAGAATCCGAGATTTCATTTTTTCGAAGGAGATATCCTCATAAACAAAGAATGGATCGAGTATCACATCATAAAATGTGATGTTGTCCTACCACTTGTTGCGATCGCGACACCAATGAGCTATGTGAAATCGCCGTTGAAGACTTTTGAACTCGATTTCGAAGCGAATCTGCCCATCGTGCGTGCGGCGGTGAAATACGGGAAGCGTGTCATTTTTCCGTCGACGTCGGAGGTGTACGGTATGAGCGACAATGCGGCCTTTCATCCGTACGAATCGAATCTCGTCCTAGGGCCAATCGATAAGCAGCGCTGGATCTATTCATGTTCAAAGCAGATGCTCGATCGGGTCATCTGGGCATACGGGCAGGAACAGAGATTTGATTTCACGCTTTTCCGCCCATTCAACTGGATCGGCACCGGTCTCGATCGGCTTTCCGCGAACAAAGAAGGGAATTCCCGAGTCATCACCCAATTTCTCGGGAACATTGTTCGTGGACAGAATATCAACCTGGTTGATGGCGGGAGGCAGAAAAGGGCGTTCACTTATATTGATGATGGCATTGACGCGCTGATGAAGATTGTTGAGAACAAAAACAATGTCGCGACGGGGAAGATCTATAACATCGGCAATCCGGATAACAACTGGTCCATCAAGGAACTCGCAGAAACTATGATTGCTCTAGCGAACGAGTATCCCGAATATCATAAATATGCGCATAACACAAAAATTGTTGATACAACTGCGGAGGGGTATTACGGCAAGGGGTATCAGGACGTACAAAACCGCGTGCCGTATATTGAGAATACGAAAAAGGAACTATCTTGGGCACCGAAGGTGGGGATGGACGACGCGTTGCGGATGATTTTTGAAGGATATCGTACTCAAGTTGACGAGGCCCGCTTGCTCGCCGATCTCGACGTGTAGATATGATGCCCCCGACACCTAAACGAATTCTTTTTTTCTCGCTCACCTATCATCCATTCATCGGCGGTGCCGAGGTTGCTATCAAGGAAACAACGGATCGGATAGCACCGGAGGAATACGCGTTCGATATGATCACCCTCCGGTTCGACCATGCACTACCGAAATTTGAGCGTATTGGTAATATCGATGTCTTCCGCATTGGCTTTACGAGCCAGGGCGCGAAGATCCAGGATTTCAAGAAATTCCCGTTCGTATTAGATAAGTATCTTTATCCGTTTTGGGCACTTGCGGTCGCCGTTGTATTGCACCGTAGAAAGCACTATGACGCGGTCTGTTCAGTCATGACGAGCTACTCATCCTTCGCCCCGCTATTTTTCAAGTACCTGTTCCCGGGGGTATCGTATATCGTCCGTTCGGATGATGGTGATCCAATTGACTACCTGAAAAAGCGCGTCGGGTTTTTTTACCCGCTCTTCAAGCGTGTGTTCACCAAAGCTGATTTTGCAATAACTACTTCTTCCTACTTGGAGCGGTTCGTCCGTTCCATGGGCTATCGCGGTTTGCTCGCGGTTGTCCCGAATGGCGTTAACGCCTCGCATTTCTCACAGTGGTACCCGCCTGAAGTATTGAAGGAACTCGAGCGCAAACTTGGTAAAAAATCAGGCGACGCGTACCTCATTACAACCTCGCGGCTCGTGAAGAAAAACGGCATCGACGATGTCATTCGCGCGCTCCCACTTCTGCCCGCGCATGTGTCGTTCCTCATTTTTGGCATCGGCCCCGACGAGTCGAAGCTCCGCGCGCTTGCCGCGGAACTCGGCGTCGAAGACAGGGCGCGCTTCATGGGACAGATTGGTCATGTTGATATGCCTAAGTATCTCAAAGTATCCGACATTTATATTCGCCCGTCGCTATCCGAAGGGTTTGGTATCGTCTTTGTTGAGGCGATGGCAGCTGAACTGCCAGTTATTGCGACGCAGGAAGGTGGCATCGCAGATTTCCTCTTTGATGCAAAGCGTAACCCCGACAGGCCGACGACCGGCTGGGCGGTAGACAAGGCCTCGCCGAGGCAGATTGCAGCAGCGGTGCAAGATATCCTCACGCACCCTGAACAGGTTGTCCGAGTGAAGGCGACCGCAAAGAAAATGGCTTTTGAAAAGTATGACTGGGGTCTCATCGCACGCGAGATGCAAACGGCCTTCGACCGAGTGTTTCAAAACCGTTAAGATAGAGATATGCGGCTCGTCATAGCGACACCCCTGTATCCACCCGAGATAGGCGGCCCGGCCACCTACGCGAAGCTCCTCGTCGAGGGGTTACCGGCAAGGGGCATTAAAGTAGATCTTGTTAAGTTTAGCGACGTCCGGCATTTGCCGAAAGTCATCAGGCACTTCGCGTATTTCCGGCGTGTGCGAAAAGCCGCGAAGAGTGCGGACGCCGTTCTCGCGCTTGATCCAGTCTCGGTCGGCCTGCCAGCGATGAAGGCGGCGAAAAGAGTGGGGAAGCCGTTTCTGGTAAAGATTGTAGGAGACTATGCATGGGAGCAGGGACAGCAGCGGTTCGGCATAACCCAAACTCTTGACGAATTCGTGAAGACCTTCCGTGTGCCGTTTCCGGTGCGCCTCTTCCGTCGCATCCAAACGTATGTGGCTCGAAGCGCGGTGAAGGTTGTTGTGCCGAGCGAATATTTGAAAAGCATCGTTGCCAAGTGGGGAATCCTTGAGGATAAGATTCAGGTTGTCTATAATGCTGTGCCTCTTGAAGAATTCGGAGTTGTGCCCGAAGCCGTGGCCAAGCTGCCACGGCCGCTCACTGTGACCGCTGGGCGGCTCGTTCCGTGGAAACACATTGACGGCATTATTGACGCAATCGCGGACATTCCCGAGGCCTCGCTCGCAGTCGTTGGTGACGGTCCTTTGCGCGTACCGCTCGCGCGCCACATGCGCGAGAAATTGCCGGGCCGCGCCACTCTCACCGGTATGTTGTCCCACAAGGATACGCTCGCTGTGGTGAGATCGGCGGATATATTCGTACTCAATTCTTCTTACGAAGGTCTTTCGCATCTTCTTGTCGAAGCGCTCGCGCTCGGCATGCCGATTGTCGCGACGCGCGTTGGAGGGAATCCGGAAGTGATAACGGACGGCGAAGACGGGTTATTGGTGCGGGCAGGGGATATGCCCGCGCTCGCTCGCTCGCTCTCGCGTCTGCTTAGCGATGAAGTACTGTGCGCGCGCTTTTCCGCGCACGCGGTTGAATCCGCGAAGCGTTTTTCGGTCGAGACAATGCTCGACACAACCGCGATGCTTTTGAAAATGGTATGACCAAGGTCCTTTTTGTATCAAATGATCCGACGATATTCGACACGGCGAGTGTCACGCGCACCCGTATGCGCACATACGCCGCGGCGATAGGAGAGCTGCACATCGTCTCGCCTGCGGGGTCGCACGCACGGGGAGAGCAGGATGGAAACCTATATTTGCACCCGGTGCATTCCTGGAAGCTGTTTCGTATCCGCGCGCTCACTCTGCGGGCGCACGAACTCATTCTTGAGCACGGCATAGAGGTCGTTTCGGCGCAGGATCCCTTTGAGCACGGGCTCGCGGCGCTCCGCGCCGTGAAGGGGACGAGCGCGAAGCTCCATATTCAAGTGCATACCGACTTCCTCTCTCCTTGGTTTATCAGAACGGGCAACTGGCGGAGTCCCTCGGTCCGTATGCCGCTCCTCAATCGCTATCGCCGAAGCATTGCCGACCGTGTGTTACCAGCGGCAGCTGGGATTCGCGTCGTATCGGAACGCGTGAAAGTCTCGCTTATCGCTCGCTATAGTTCCCGCATCCCCGAGCCATCGGTCATCCCCGTCGCGGTCGATTCGACGGTGCCAGAGCCTGTCCTGTTGCCTGCACACCCCTTCACATTCTCGCTCATCGCTATCGGTCGGCTCGAACCCGAGAAGCGCATACAGGACATCCTCGCAGCGCTCAAACTCGTCTTCAAGCATTACCCGATGGTTGGGCTCTTCATCGTCGGCGACGGTCGCGAGCGCGGCCGTCTTGAACAGATGGCGCATTCATTCGGTCTTAAAAATCAAGTTATCTTCCTCGGCGCGCGCCAGGATGCGCGAGCGCTTCTGGGGAACGCCCAGGCATTCATCCAGGCAAGCGCGTACGAGGGCTACGGCCGCACGCTCATCGAGGCGGCACTCGCAAAGGTGCCTATCATCACGACCGATGTTGGCATTGTAGGTGAGGTGTTCAAGGGATATGAAGACGTTCTCTCAGCGCCGGTAGCCGATCCAACGGCGCTTTCACTCAATATCGTTGGATTCATAGAAGACAACGCCGTACGGCAGGAGCTTCCGCGGCACGCCGAAGAAACCGCTCGGGCGCATCTTGCCGCGGTCGGTGCCATCCCAGCGCGCATCGCGGCGGACCTCACGAAATTAATATGAATCAAAAAACGCCGATATACCTCTATTATCACGGTCTGCATACTTATTTCCGTACCCGCACACCGCGGCCCTATGATGGCGTGTACCGGAGGAAAAAAGTCGCCAAGTACATTGTCTCGGGCGGGGTGGCTACCGTTACGAATCTTGTGGTGCTGTATACTCTAACGGATTTCTTTCGCGTGTATTATCTGGTATCGTCGGTGTTCGCTTTCATCGTCTCCGTCATTGTCAGTTTCAGTATGCAGAAGTTCTGGACCTTTGAAGATACCTCAAGAGATGCACTGCACATGCAATTTGCGTTTTACAGTCTAGTGATCCTCGCCAATTTGGTGCTGAATACCTTTCTTGTATATGCGTTTGTGGAGTGGCTCTCTCTCTGGTATCTCATTGCACAATTTCTCGCCGGTATGCTCATAGCCATCATTAGTTTCTTCGCGTATCGCAATCTGGTATTCAAACGATAATGTTATGAAACCAAAACTCTGCTATGTTCTCCCGCGGTACGAAACCGCTGATGCGTCCCACTTCTCGCATGTACACGACTTCTTGAAAGAGATAGGAAATGATTTTGATCTGTTCCTTATTGTTGAACGCGGAGAAAGACCGAGCCGCGAGCTCGGCTATAGCCGTTTTTTCACGAGCAGGGGCCCTTTCCGTGTCGTCTCTTTACCGTTCATGCTTATACGAGCCCGTCTCGCCGGGTACTGCGATTTCTATATTCACTACTCTTTCTTTTCAGCATTCTTCGCATCTCTTATCGCCAAAGTTTCCGGCGGACGAGTGTTCTACTGGAATTGCGGAGAACCGTGGAAGTATAAGCGCAATTTCTTGCGGAAATTTTTTGAGCGATTGGTGTACAAAACGGTGACGCACCTGGTAACAGGCACTCCCTCGCTAGCTGACGAGTACGCACGGCGATACGGCATCCAGAGAGCATCTGTCCTGGTGATGCCGAATTGGATAGACCTGAAGCGGTTTACGAGCGCACTTTCCCGCGAAGAGTCCCGCACCATGTTGCATATACCACAAGATGCAAAAGTGGTGCTGTTTGTACATCGTCTTTCTCCGCGCAAGGGTTCACGGATGATTGTGCCTGTTGTGTCTGAGGTCATACGTGTATACCCAGATACGATTTTTATTATTGTAGGCTTCGGGCCAGACGAACGTTTCTTGCACGATGAGATATGGGGAAAAGGGCTCGAGAAGAATATTTATCTCGCCGATGCCGTAGCGAACAGGGAACTGCCGGATTATTTCTCCGCGGCGGATGCATTTTTCATGCCATCTGAAGAAGAGGGATTCCCGCGTGTATTGCTTGAAGCGATGGCGCTCGGCATTCCGTTCGTCGCCAGCAATGTTGGGGCGGTTAAGGACATCATCCCCGAACGTATGCATGAATACGTAATTGGACCCGGGGACGTGCACGGTTTCGCAGACAGGATAGAAGCGCTCATTAGCAAGGATAGTGGGGAACGCACAATGATGGGGAATGAATTGGAATCGTGGGTAAAGCGGTATGATGTGTCGCCAGTAGCGAAGGTATTTACAGGCCTATTCGCTCGCGTATGAAATTCGTCTATCTCACGTCTAAAACATATCCTGCGAGTACCGCTGACCATATTTATGTATTGGAACTCGCAAAAGGATTCCATACAGCCCTAAAGGACGACTTCCTGCTGGTTGTAGCGAATAACCACGGGAATGATCTGCAAGACCTGCCCGTGTTAAATCTGCGTCTGCCGCTGAACCGATTCAGGACCGTCTATTATTTTTTTTGGCTTCCGTATTTCATCTTGCGGAATGAGCGTGGCGTAGCCTTTTTCTCAAATGATCCGAATCTCTTATCGGTGCTCATTTTTTGGAAAAAAGTCTTGCGTTTACAGTACAGGATTTGCTCCGACTGGCACATGCTGCTTGGCGGATGGCGCGATCATTTCATTATGCGTGGGAGTGATGCGCTCGTGACGACCTCAAAGAAGTTAAAAAAGGCGATTATCACGTCCTCGGGAGTGAGAGAAGAAGAAATTTTTGTGGCATACGGCGGTATTGATCTCGAGACCTATCAACCAATGAATAAGTATGATATGCGAGACAAATTGCATCTACCGAAAGATAAGAAGATCATCGCCTATATCGGATTCTTTAAGACCATTGGTATGGAGAAGGGTATACGGACGATGATTGAGTCTCTCTCGAATCTTCCTGATGAAGTCATTATGCTTTTTGTTGGAGGTAAGGACGATGAGATTTTAGAGTATAGAGCCTATGCCGAAACAATAGGTGTCGCCGACCGGTGTCTGTTTGTCGGCAGGAAACCTCAGACCGGATTAGTGGCCTATGAAGCTGCATCCGACATTCTCTCCATACCGTATCCCGACAGGCCGCACTTCAGAGATTTCGGCTTCCCGATGAAGGTCTATGAATATATGGCAAGTCACCGGCCAATCATTTATTCCAGACTCGATTTGGTTGAAGAGGTTATTGCTCCATACGCACGTGGATTTACAGCAGATGATGCGGCTGATTTTGCACGCGCGGTTGCCGAGATACTCGGGAACTATACTTCATGGGAAAGTAAGGCCGTAAGAGTGGCAGAAGCAGTGAAAGGATATTCGTGGGAGAATAAGGCACGTGCAATTCTCCATTTCATACAGATATGAAGCATGAATATAAAAAAAAGATGTTTCTGATATTCCACGGACGATTCCCGAGCGATAAAGCCGCTTCGCTCTTTGTCGCGAAAAGTGCAGAGACTTTTGCCAGAGAAGGGATTGAGGTAATTCTGCTCGTACCGCGGAGAATAGGGAGAGAACAAGGCAATCCATATGCTTATTATAGAGTAGAGCAGAATTTCCGTATTGTCTATTTGCCGGTCCTGGACATCGGGAGAATATGGTTCCTACAGCCAGCACGTTTTTTACTTAGTTTCCTATCCTTTTCCCTGTCTTCATTCTTCTATCTGCTGATGAAGACCTCGGGGAATGACATCGTCTATTCAAATGAGACCCTTCCGCTCTTCTTGGCGTCATTCATACATCCGAATGTGTTTTATGAGATGCACGATTTTCCAGAGAGTAAATTGGGACTTTTCGGAGTTTTTATTCGCAGGATGCGCGGCGTTGTTATACATAACCAATGGAAAGCAGACAAAGCTGGGGAACTCTTCCGTGTCTCCGGTTCTCACATATTGTGTGAACCGAACGCAGTGGATATACGGGAATTCGATATACCCATATCGAAAGATGAGGCACGTCGGAAGCTGGACCTCCCGCTTGATAAGAAAATCGCCGTGTATACCGGGCACCTGTATTCGTGGAAAGGAGTGGATACGCTGGCGCAAGCGGCTAAAGAGCTTCCCGATAATTATCTTGTGGTATTCGTGGGAGGGAATAGCGAGGACGTGCAACGTTTCAGGAGCGCACACGGCGCCACGTCGATGATACGGATAATCGGTTTCCGTCCGCATCACGAGATCCCTTTGTGGCAGAAGGCGGCCGACGTCCTAGTTCTCCCGAACACGGCAAAGGAGGATATTTCTAAGTATTACACGTCGCCCATGAAGCTCTTTGAGTATGCGGCGAGCAAGAGGCCGATTGTCGCCTCCCGAATACCGTCTATTACGGAATTGGTTGATGATACGAGCGCCTTTCTCGTTGAACCCGATAATGCATCAGAACTTGCAAATGGTATAGAGCGCGCTTGTCAGAATAGAGACTCTTTGGACGAACGTTCATATGTCGCTTATACTCGGATCTCATCGGTTCATACATGGGAGAAGCGGGCGGAGCGGATTATTGATTTTATGAAAACCACGTAAGCACACGAGCGTATGAACATACCGGACGATGCGGTCAAATACATTTTATTCCAGCGAACGGAATATCTCATTTACCAAAATAACAGATGGCTGAATTCAATAATCATTCGTATCCCATTTCTTACCTACAACCGCATGGTATTGTTTGAAGCCCGGTTTTTCCGTGCTCGCATTAAACGACTCTTCACAAAAGATATGGAGCGCGAATATGAGAGCATCAAGGCAATTCTCCCAGAGAATCCTTCGACGATACTGGACATCGGCTGCGGTGTTGCCGGTATTGACGTGATGCTCGCCCGCCATTATCGGGAGCGGGGAAGGAATGTTGATTTCTATCTGCTGGACAAGACTGAGCTCAACGACAGGGTGTATTACGGTCTGGAGAAAACCGCATCATATTACAATTCGCTCGACGTTGCACGAGATCTGCTCGTAGCAAACGGAGTCAGGAAGGAGATGATTCACACCCAGGAAGTTACCAGGGCCCCGATGTTTCCCGGCGTTCAATTTGACATTGTGCTGTCCCTTATATCCTGGGGATTCCATTATCCGGTTGAGACCTATCTTGACGAGGTCTACACCTTGCTCAAGCCAGGTGGGGAGCTCATTATCGATATCCGCAAAGGTTCAATAGGAGAAAAGCCCATACAGGGGAAATTCACTAAAGCATCGACTGTAGTGAAGGATGCACAGAAACATCGGCGTCTTGTGGTGCAGAAGTAATCAATGAACTTCATTCACCGACACAAGATTGATCTGATTATTTTCGCGGTTGCTCTCATCGTGACCTGCTGTTCTCCCACCTCCCCGGAGCAGAGGCGGTATCGGCGCACCTCTATATCATCGGCAGGAAGAGAGATTAATACTGAACGAACGTGGAGTACTTGTTTTCAAAGTAGGTCTTTTTGTCCGTGTAATATTCCCAATCCATTTTCTCTTTTTGCATAACGATGAAGGGCACATTTCCATAATAAGAGGCGAAGGCGCCGAAGGTGCTGTTTGAGCCGATAATAGTATCGGTCGCAGAGAGGAGGAAGAGGTCGTGTACGGCGTTTTCGTGGCTCACGACGGTGTGGAGCCCGGTAAAAAGGGAGGTATCAATCGGCCCATCAGAGGTGACGGCAAAATAGGTCTCGGAGGGCGTATATCCGGCCGTTTTGAGGTATTCTTCGAGTATCTCCCGTACGCGCGTCTGGGGAATGAAATACGTCCCTCTGCGCCATGCTCGATAGTCGCCCTGGCGGATATGGACGCCCACAATATGCTTGAATTCGCTTCGGAACTTCTGTATCTGCTCTCGCACCTTCTGCTCAATATCCTGCCGTGGCTTAAAATAGTCCAGGATTTCTTTTCGGTATTTCTGCAAGCCGACCGGATTGCGGAAAAGCCATCCGTCAAAGCAGATTGTGTTGCTCGTCTTCTCAATCTCTAGAAGTTCCCCGTCTTCTTTTGTCGGTGGGAGATAGAACGGTTTATTTTCATCATTGTCAGAGATGAGAAATGAATCCTTGTACTGGAGAATGAGTATCCGAGCATAAAATGCATAAAGCTTGCGCCACACCCTTCGTCGCAATGATTGTTTCCGTTTGGTGTAGTTGGTGAAGGGGAGGAAGAAAAAAAGTTTGAAGAAGAAATTCGGCGCGAGCATCGTGAAGTAATTCCCGTATTCAAAGAAAGACGGATTTGCGAGAGCATATCCGCGCTCTAGGCAGTACGCGTAGATGCTCGCGTAGTTCCATAGCTGGTTTGTCAGCTCTCCTCCGGTGGTCCGAACAATCGTAACTTTTTTCATTTCTTGAAATGATATAACCCGGTACCAAATCCTTTAGTCGCATCGTATGAATCAGAAAGATCATTTCTGTAGATATATCTTTCTTCAATAAGGGAAATAGATTTGAATAACTCTAGAACATAGTCACGAGTGAATGCGCGATGGGCGTTGAAATACACTTTATTCTCCGAGTCGATTGGAACCGATATATATAGATTGCCGCTCGGAGCAAGAACGCGCACAAGTTCATTCACTGCCTTTTCGGAGCCGAAGGGGTCAAGTGGGTCGCCGTAGCGTCCAAGACCGATGTGCTCTATGACACAAATGGAACTCAACGATGGGATTTCGCCGTCTCGGAAGGGGAGAGCGAGGATGTTCCCTTTCACGAACGACAGCTCGGAGAGTGTTACTGCCGGCGGGCGAATATCCACCATCGTGGTCGGTACGAATTGGGAGATGATGCCGATGGTTGGGAGATGCGACCCGACGTCAGTGTGCCGTGCGGGCTTGACCCCAAATATCTTTTTCGCGAGCCACGCATCTTGATAGAAATAAACCGGGTCAACGCCGGTGGTGGCGGTTTTATCAAAAAGACGCGGGTAGAGGTCTTCGGTTGAAAGGGCGAATGACGGATTCTGCGGGAGTTTCCGGTAGGCGCGCCAGTCCGAGACGAACGCGGAGAATTCTCCAAGGGTTGTCCCAATGCCGCGTTTCCCCTGGAGCGCGCGCAGGAGCATCACGGCCCATTTGAATGCGGGTATGCGTTTAAGGGCTGAGCGAGAGGTCATATGATAGAAGACGTAGGATAAGGCGTTACTCTTCAGGGTCTGTCCACTTGCATTAAAGTTTATTAAGGATAACATAACCGAGACTTTGGCGCGCAAAATTACAAATCTAGTACTTGGCTCGGAAGGCTTTATTGGAAAGCCTTTTTGCGCTTTTCTGGAATCGCTTGGAGAGAAGGTGGTTCGTTTTGATATTAAACGAAGTACGCAGGAAGACCTCCGAAATGCCAAACTATCGCTCAAAGGTATAGATAGGATTTATTTCTTAGCGTGGGACGTTGGGGGCACAAAATATCTTTTCAAGAAAGATTCGTTACTGAATCAAATTGAGTGGAATACAGAGATTCTAATGAATACCATGCCCCAACTTGAAAAGTCTGGAGTCCCTTTCCTTTTTATCTCTAGCCAATTCGCAGAAGAATATGGCACCCCCTATGGAGCAACGAAACGTTTGGGGGAGATATGGACCCGCCTCATTCCGAATGGTTATTATGTCCGACAATGGAATGTGTATGGAGTTACAGAAGACCAGGATGAACGCAGTCATGTCATAAGCGATTTTATCCACAAGGCCATTGAAAATGGAGAGATTAAAATGCTCTCGAACGGAAAGGAACACCGGCAGTTCGTCCATCTTGAGGACTCGTTCCGTGCATATCACAAAGTTTTGTCTGAGAAAATAAAAGGAAAGATATATGATGTCACTTCCGGGGAGTGGACGAGGATAATTGATGTCGCCCGTGCCATAGCAAATTTCACAGGCGCAAAGGTTAAACCCGGGAAGAAAAATGTTGTTGATCACCACATCTTTCCGGTCAACGACAGGGTCCCGGGCTGGAAGCCAAAGATACACCTTCAAGAAGGATTGTCTAAGTTGGTGGACGAGTACAGAAAATAAGTGTCCTCTATATAATTGATTCCTTGAATACTTCATCCGGGAATCCCCAATTTTCGTCCCGTTGTTTATAGGGAATCTTGTCAGCGAGCATCTTTTCAATTTTCTCTCGGAACATTTTCGCAGCAATTCTCGGCCTATCAGCATGTCCGACCTGGTGATTTATATGGTAGATGGGATAGGGGAGAATTGCCTGCTTTACGCCAAAGCAATAAAGAACATAGAGAATATAACCGTCAACGAATCCCGTTATTGGCTCCTGGTCATATCCCCCGACCATCTCCCATAAAGAACGGTGCATAAGCAAGAAATCTCCGGCAGCCCGCTCGTGTACTACCTCCTCATCAAGCCCGTCATTTTTCTTGTTAAATAGGGGACACATTAAGGCGCTCCCTTTGTTTCTTGAAACGAGAACCCGCTTTAACCATGCGAACCATGAACGATACTGGGTTCTATTATTTAGAAAGACCATAAACACATGAGATCGCGCTATCTTTAAAATCTCTTGTACCGAAAGTTTTGGGTTAAAGAAGATGATAGTAATATCGTGACGATTTGTCCTATAGTAGGTATGGATATCGAGTTGTGCTTTCACAAGCCATGCAATTAACTCTTCGCTGACGATAATATCGGGATTCATAGAAAGAATATATTCTCCATGTGCACGACGAATCCCGATATTTTTTGCCAAGAATTCAAGCATTGGCATCTTATCGCTTCCAGGACATTTCTTATGGAATGACTCTGGTACCTCTATAAATCGATAGGATAAAAACTTGCTGGCCCCATCTATAGGAAGCACTTCAGAGAGTCTCGGTTTATCTGAGACAGGATTATACTCTACAATGATGAGTTCGCTTGGAAGTTCATACCTCTCAATGAAATAGGCAAGGACTTTTATGAAGGTTCCGATACGATTCAATAGATTACCGCCGTAATCGTCATTTCGAGCAGTTATTACAACAGATAGTTTTGTTAGGGTCTGCATACTCCGATTATCCAATTTCCTGGCGCCACATATATAGCGGGATAGAGAAAACGTAGCTATTTCTGAAGGTCTCTACTTCTTGAAAATTGAAGTCGCGATCGGCGCCGCGGCCCATAAACGACGGCCACACGCGATCCTTTAGTTTCCGGAACTGCACTTTCTCAATGACTTCGCGCCGAAAGAGTGGGCTATTTCCGGCTCCGGGATAGGGCGCGAGCGAACCGAAGAAAAGTTTGTTGATGAGGCGCAGACGCTTATAGTGGAACGGGATAGCTGCATTAAGCGCGGGGGATATCTTCGCAACGAGCCCCTTGGTCTTCTGCGAAAGTGCATAAATTTCACTTGGTTCGAGTGTCGGTTGAGGCGCCCGATCATCTCCCAAAGTGTTCAGAAGATTGTCCGAAAACGGCAGCCAGCCCGTCGCGATATGAATTGCTCTATGTTTGGTGAGTAGAGCATACTGCATCTCAATGCGATTAAGGAGCGAAGCATCGTCTCCATCCTGGAATGTAATGAGCTCGCCACGTGCCTTTGTAAAGCCAAAATTCCGCGCTGAGTATCCTGCGTTCACGTTCCGCTTCAGCGAAGCATCAAAGCGGTCGGGGTCGTCATCTTCTAGTTTAAAATATGTGATGCGCGAATCTTTTTTTCCAAATACCCGGACAGCTTCGCTAGTATCATCGGTACTGTTGTCGTCAACGACTAGTATCTCCAGATTTTTATAGGTTTGATCCCGTATGGAATTGATAGCAACGCGGATGGTGTCGCCGTTGTTGTGCGCGGGGATGATGACCGAGATAAGCGGGTTTTCCATATCAGATTTTAAGCACCGTATCGATGAACGTGGCGTAGGCAGTGCTGAACGATTCGCGTGTGTAGTGCTCCCGCGCGTACGACCAGACTGAGCGCGCCTTGATCTGTACTATTTCGGCAGGCAGTGCGGTGAATGCACGGACGGCCTTGTTTACAGAGTCAACGGTAGGCTCCTCGATAGTAATACACCCCGCATCTTCGTATATGCCGGTCTGGGGAGTCAAAATGGGGACGACGCCGGCGTGCATAACCTGGACCACTGCGCCAGAGGTGCCCTCTGAAAAGGCCGGATAGATGAGTGCGCCGCAGGTATCGGCCAGCTCTTTGAAGAGAGGTGAGGCGACGTCTATTCGCCCGTGATAGTGAATGTTGGGGGTTTCATACAATTCTTTTGTGTACGCGAGTGCAAAGTTTTTTTCAGCAGCGACAGGGCCGCAGACGTGGAGCGTCAAATCTGGGTTCTGTGCGAATGCTTCCAGGACGAGATCTAGCCCCTTGAGCACTGCGCCGCCGCCGCCGAACCAGAGGAAATTCTTTCGCACAGTCTCAAAACTTTTCTGCTCAGGGAAATCAAAAAGCTTCACTGCAGATATGGGAATAGGAAATATGGACTTATTAAATCGGGCGTACGTCGCGTGGACCGTTCTGTTGCCGAATCCTTCAAGGTAGTCGGCAAACTCGGAACTCTTGGTCGGTAGCATCTGGCGGTGCGGTGAGAGAGTGAATCCCCGGCGTTCCTTCAAGGTCTCGAGACGTTTCAGCTCGGCAGTGTTCTGAAAATCGCCGTGGGAGGTTACGATGTGCATTACTTTCTTGCAATCCTTCGGTAGGAACTCAACCAAATGTTCTAGGTTATTCTGCGTGTCAATGCACACTCGATAGTTCTTCTTCGGAATGAACGTGCGGTTGTTCCAATTAATGATATCCACCGCGTATCTGCGTTCGGAGAAGAGTCGCGCCATTTCGTGACATTCCCAGTAATTTGTATGGAGGTTTGAGAATTTTTCCCACGGAGCGAGTGTAAACGGCTCGGTAGTATAAGAAATAAGAACAATCCCCCTTTTCTTCCTCTCTGCCGGTATATGAACAACCCCCCAGAGTTTATTGGAGATTTTATTTCTATATGCCCAATATATTTTAAGCATGGTATTGCCGATGACTCTGGAACCAGAGCTCAAGGCAGAGGAGCACCCAGATCTTGTAATATACCGACTCATCATTGTCGGTATAGAACGAGAAAAGCAATTTCTGCACCTTCTCTTTTTTAAGATAGATGAAGATGACAGCATTATCTCCCAAGTGACTCTGCGCGAATGACCTCATCGGTTCAGTCTTGAGCCATTCCTTCACCGGCGCGCCGAAGCCTTGCTTGCGTCGGTAAACGAACTCTTTCGGCATAATCTCCGACAAAATATCTTTCAGGATTATCTTATTTCCATGGTTTCTATTCATCTTGAATTCAATCGGCAGATTATAGACAAACTCCGCGAGCTGATGGTCAAGGAAGGGCGAGCGCACCTCAAGACCATACATCATCCCCATACGGTCAATTTTTGAGAGAAGTTGCCCCGGTAGATATGTCGTGAGGTCAAAGAGGTTTATCTTTGCTATCGGATCGAGTCTGCTCCCTGCAAGCTTTGAACTAACAAATGCCTCGGTATGGTTACCGTCGTTCCACAATCTTTTTCTCTCACTCTCATTGAATATCGAGATATGTCGAAGGTATCCCTGGAAAGGGTTGAGGAATAGTTTTTCAACCGGATGTTTGCGGAGAGAGAGGTGCCAATGCTTCTGATACCAGCCATAGCCCATGAAGAGCTCGTCGGCACCGTCGCCCGAGAGTGCGACCTTTACCTTGCTCGCGGCGAACTTCGAGAGCAATGACTGGGGGAAGTCAGAAGAGTCGGCGTGGGGCTCGTCAAAATACGCGATACTTTCTTTCAGCACCTCCAAGAGGTCCTCGCTTGCTTGGAGGGTGTAGTGGTCGGTGCCGATCTTCTTCGCGGCTTCTTCGGCATAGGGGAGCTCGTTGCGGTAATCACCGTAGCCCAGGGAAAATGTCTTCAATGGCCTATCAGTGAACTTCTGGGCATAGGCCGTGACAAGCGTGGAATCCACGCCTCCGGAGAGAAAGCTCCCAATTTCCACGTCGGCCACCAGGCGTTTTTTCACCGCCTCGGTAAAGAGCCGGCGGATCTCTTCTTTGGCACCGGCATACGAGATGTGTATCGGCTTGTATTCTAATTGCCAATACTTATTCTTCGTCAGCGTTCCATCTCTATAGACAGCGTATTCAGCCGGCAGGAGCGTGAAGACATTTTTATAGATAGTTCTCGTCGGCGGGATGTACATAAGCGCCAGGTAATTATCAAGCGCTTCGGGGTCAATCTCTCCCTGTAGCCGCCCGGAGGCGAAGAGCGCCTTTATTTCAGAAGCGAGCATCAGATTCCTTTCGGCATCATATGCGTAATACAGGGGTTTCTTACCGAACCGGTCGCGGGCCATAAAGAGCGACTGCTTCTCTTCGTCCCAAATCGCGAAGGCGAACATGCCATCTAGATGTTTTGGACAGTCGTTGCCGTACTCTATGTACGTCTTGAGGATGACTTCGGTATCTGAATTGGTGGAGAAATGATGGCCTTTGCTCTCTAATTCTTTTTTCAATTCTCTATAGTTGTATATCTCGCCGTTGAACGTGATGGCGGTATTTCTTTTATTGTCGCGCATCGGCTGGTGCCCGCCCGAGAGGTCGATGATAGAGAGTCGGGTTTGACCAAGTGTGCAATGAGGGAATTTTAAGACACCCTGGTCGTCGGGGCCGCGTCGTGACAGGGAAGCGAGCATTGCGTCGAGAGATTTCTCCTCGAGATGCCCTTTCTTCGTAACTACGCTATATATGCCACACATATGTTAAATTTTTATCCACGCCTCCGGGACGATATCTCTCGTATTAACAGCGGTTTTCACATTATTGAACCATTGTTTTGGAGCAATAACGATCTTTCCTTCAGTGCGATTGAGCCAAGCTCCCCACCAAGAAAACGAGCTATTGGCGATAATATTGTGTTTACAGGACGCCATGAGCAATAAGTCCTCATAATTCTTTTCCGCCGTATTCTTCACACAGGTCACCGGGTGGGGAAGCGATTTAAAATTTTCAATCGCCCAGTCATAGTCATCTGAAAATATAAAGAAAGAAGCAGAAGATACGCGTTGGCTTATGTACTCCATAGCTTTTTGATAATAATCCATCGAGCAAGTCCCGTGGTAGATATTTGAACTTTTATTTGTAACATAGTCTGCACGTCTCACGTGTATCGAAACTGCCGTTGAGGTTTTTATTTCCTCAAATATTCCCTGGCTATAATTAGAGAAAGGTTCCTTGAGGGCAATCTCATTTCGCAGTTCTGTTTCTATATTCTTGAAATATTTTCCTGTTTGCCAGAAACCATCGAAATAAACCCCATCTTTTGAAAATACCGATGGATCAAAATGAAAAGTCCTTTCTGGATAATAAAACGGCATCAATTTCTTTTTCAGGCGAAGATATCTATAGAAAGTGTTAAATACTTTGTGCCGTTTCCTCACCCAAACGAAGCCAAAAAAATCGGAATCTCTTGCGAACTTCTCCTGTATGTTGAAATGGTTGAGAGAATATTTATGCAATGTGTAATACGTATGAAAAGGATTCGTATCTAATCTAAAATCCGTTTCCAGTTTTGAGGATACTGACCGTGCAAATGCGTATTGGAACAGTTGGTTTCCAAGTCCCCCCTCTAATTTCACGATTATCATATTAATCTGTATTGAGGCAATGACCGATAACCGCTAAATCACTTTTCGTGAGTTCAGGATAATTCCCGCAATAGAAACCGTTGGTGTGAAGAAATTCCGCTCCGGGCAGTAGGGACATCTTTTCAACATACTTCTTATAGAACGGTTGTGTCTGCATATTCCCGGCGATCACCGGGCGTGCTTCTATTCCAGCTCCCATAAAGCGCGTCAAGTACTTTTTCCTAAGTCCAGGAGTCTTGCATATAACAACGAATGCAAACGGCGATAGGGTTTTTATGTGACTCCGGTCGAGGGGAATGAAATCAGGATTCTCCCGCAATTTCTTTTCGAGGAGAATATGATTTTCTTCCCGGGTCTTTAGATTTGCGTCAAGGAACTTCATTTGATAGAGCCCCAGAAAGCCCGTTATTTCTGTAGGCCGCAGATTAAATCCTAAATCGTAGAATGTATATTTTGAATCAAATTCAGATTCAATATTGTATGTCTCGCGCCATTTCTTCTGTTGGTGCGGCTCGAGATTTCTGTCCCAACCGTTTGCACGGACAATACGGAGCATCTCGGCAAATCTTTCGTCGCTCGTGCAGACCATGCCGCCTTCTATTGTGGACATGTGGTGCGCTACGAAAAAAGAGAAACTTGCCCCGAGCCCAAAGTTCCCCGACTTGCCCCCCGGGAGTTCTGTCCCAAGAGATTCGCAGTTATCTTCAAGAAGAATGATGTTGTTTTCGTCACAAATCCTTTTTATCGCATCTAGATCCCCGGTAAACCCAAGAGCGTTTGTGATGAAAAATGCCTTGATGTTGTTATTTTTTATCGTGTCCAGGAGATGCTTAGACATTGAATTCAACGTTGTCGGATCGCAATCAACCGCGACGGGGACCATCCCAAGCTGGATAATCGGCATTACATTGGTTGACCAGGTGAGCGCCGAGAAAGCGATCTGGTCACCGTCTTTAACAAGACCAATATTCTTTGCCGCTTGGAGCATAGCCAGATTAGCACTTCCACCTGAATTAAAGAGAACTGCATATTTTGATCCTTGTTTCCTTGCGAACACTTCTTCGAATTCTCGGCA
>Ga0307373_10003397_pt1 | contig 27733 bp, 30 predicted proteins | sample OX2MG_FD_202534 | JGI IMG/M metagenome (GOLD analysis project Ga0307373, IMG submission 202534) | Soil microbial communities from Risofladan, Vaasa, Finland - OX-2 | ecosystem: Environmental > Terrestrial > Soil > Coastal area > Acid sulfate soil | place: Finland: Risofladan, Vaasa | collected... | reverse complement strand
CTTCCCCGCGACATCCCTGCCAAGCTCCTGGCGAGCGCCCATCTGAACGCAGGCAGCGCCGGGGCGCTGCTCCACTCGGACCCGACGACGATGGCGAAGCTGCCGCCGGCGATCCACACAGGGCTGACCGACGCGTTCTCGAGCTCGTTGCACACGGTGTTCTTGTGGGCCGTGCCGATCGGAGTGATCGCCTTCCTCGTCTCGCTGCTCCTGCGTGAGGTGCCGTTGCGCGACTCCCGCGGCGAGTCGCTCGCAGCAGCCATGGCCGACGCCGCCCCCGAAGGTCCCTGAGGAGGCAGCGGCGGGACATGGCTAAGCCGTCGCGACGCTCATCGCACCCCGTTCGGCGAGCAACGCCCCCCCGCTGCCTCCTAGACTCCGCCGCGTGACCGAGGTGGACGCGTCGCACGCTGAGCCCACGCTCGAGTGGGACACGCCGCTTTTCCGGATGGCGCGCGCCCAGTTCCAGCAGGCGCTCCCGTACGCGGACGTCTCGGAGATGGTCACCGAGCGGCTGAGCTACCCCGAGCGCGCGGTGATTGTCAGCGTCCCGCTCCGCCGCGACGACGGCTCGATCCAGATCTTCCCCGGCTACCGCGTCCAGCACTCGACCGTGCTCGGGCCGACGAAGGGCGGCCTGCGCTACGACCCCGAGGTCAACCTCGGCGAGTGCGCGGCGCTCGCGACGTGGATGACGTGGAAGTGCGCGCTCCTGCAGCTGCCGTACGGCGGCGCGAAGGGCGGGATCCGCGTCGACCCGCATGCCCTCTCGCAGCGCGAGCTCGAGAAGCTCACGCGCCGCTTCACGTCCGAGCTCGTGCGCGAGCTCGGCCCCCAGACCGACATCCCCGCTCCCGACATGGCGACGAACGAGCAGACGATGGCCTGGATCATGGACACGTATTCGATGCTCAAGGGCTACGCCGTGCCGGAGATCGTCACGGGCAAGCCGATCTCGCTCGGCGGCTCGCTCTTCCGGCGGGAGGCGACGGGGGCCGGCGTCGTCATGGTCGCCGAGCAGGCCGGGCGGCGGCTTGGCTGGGAGCTCGCGGGGAAAGCGTGCGTCGTGCAGGGCTTCGGCAACGTCGGCGGCGTCGCGGCGAGCGAGCTCCACGACCGCGGCGCGCTCGTGGTCGCGGTGTCGGACATCTCCGGCGGCTTGCACGACGAGCGCGGCCTCGGCGTCCCGGCGCTCCACGCGTACGCCGCCGAGCACGGCTCGCTCGCCGGCTACGACGTGTGCGAGCGGATCACGAACGAGGAGCTCCTCGAACTTCCGTGCGACCTGCTCGTGCTCGCGGCGCGCGAGGACCAGCTTCACGCCGACAATGCCGGGCGCCTGCAGGCGGCGATGATCGTCGAGGGCGCGAACGGCCCGACGACGCTCGAGGCGGACGCGATCCTCCGCGAGCGCGGCATCCCGGTCGTCCCCGACATCCTCGCGAACGCCGGCGGCGTGACGGTCTCGTACTTCGAGTGGGTGCAGGACCTCGGCCGGCTCTTCTGGGATCGTGACGAGATCCGCCGCAAGCTCGCCGACAAGATGGGAAGCGCGTTCGACCGCGTCTACTCCATCGCGGCGGAGAAGGACATCACGCTGCGGCAGGCCGCGATGGTCGCGGCGATCCGGCAGGTCGCGGGCGCGCTCGAAGCCCGCGGGATCTATCCGTAGAGGACAATGGGAAGATGATCACGCGTTCCTCGGGCGTGGCTGGCAAAGGGGCCGAGCGAGTGGCGCGCAGGGCAGTACATGGAGTACGACCAAGCGCCGCGAGCGAAGGCCCCTGCCGCCAGCGGCGTCAGGCGGCGGCGAAGCCGGGCTTGGCCCGGCGAGAGCCGCCGCCGGCGAGGGACGTGTGACGCCTGAGATCGTCCGCGACGCGATGGTTCCCGAGCCGACGACGCTCGGCGCCGGCGCGACCGCGCAGGAGGCGGGGCGCTGTCTCGGCAGCCCCGAGGTGCGGGCGATCTTCGTCACCGAGGAAGACGGCCTGCTCGTCGGCGTCGTGACGCGGAAGACGCTCGTCCGGGAAGTCGTCGCCGCGGGCCTCGATCCGCGCACGGTCGCGCTGCGCGACGTTGCCGAGCCGCCGCATTTCACGCTCGACGCGGGGCTCGGGCTCGAGGAGGCGTTCCGCTTTCTCGAGGAGCAGGATCTCGAGCGCGTGCCGGTCGTCGAGGACGGCCGCCTCGTCGGCGTGCTCTCCCGCGCCGTCGTGCAGCGGCGGCTCGCCGAAGACGAAGTGCTGGAGGACTAGCTCAGCTCCGAATCCGCAGCGCAATCGCCGGGGGCGCGCTACCGCCTACTCCCATCCCAAACCCCCACCCACCCACGGGGAACGAAGGATGCGCGGGCATGTGCGCCGTAAAGCGGGCAACTGTTTGCCAATACTGCTAGCAGCAGGTGTAGGCGCCGGGCGGGGCGGCGCCTTCTTCCGGCTCCGGCAGCTCGGCGGCTGCAAGTGCGGCGCCGTCGAGGATGTCCCGCTCGCTCGCGCGGATGCCGGCGAGCCCATACGCGTCGAGGATTGCGTCGAGGATCGCGGCGCCGGCGACGATGACCGGTGCGCGTTCCGGGTCGAGCGCGGGCACCGTGCGCCGCTCCTCGAGCGGTAGCGCCGCGATACGCTCGAGTTGCGTACGCACGCCGTGGCGCGTGAGGAAATGTCCGTGGACGCGCTCCCGGTCGTAGCGCTCCAGCCCGAGATCGAGCGCCGCGAGAGTCGTGATCGTCCCGGCGACTCCGACCGCCTCCGCCGGCTCGAGCGGCGGGAGCAGCGCGTGCGCCGCGGCCTCGAGTGCCGAGACCTTCTCGCCGTGCCGCTCCGTGAAGCGGACGGAGCCGAGCGGCAGGCTAATGCGGAAGTCGTCGAGCACGAGCTCGGTCGAGCCGCCGCCGATGTCGACGAGGAGCGTCCCGGCCTCGACCGCTCCGAGGCCGCGCCGCATCATCGCCGCCTCCTCGTCGCCGGACAGCAGTAGCGTCGCGAAGCCGTAGCTCCACTCGATCTCGCCGAGGAACGCCTCGCCGTTCTCCGCGTCGCGCACGGCGCTCGTCGCGACGAGCAGGGTGCGCTCGGCGCCGAGCGACGCGGCTATGCGCCGGTAGTCGGAGAGCGCGTTGCGGACACGCGCGATCGGGATGGGGAGGAGGCGGCCGCGCGTGTCCACGCCCTCGCCGAGCCGCGTGATGCGCGTCTCGCGGTGGAGCTCCTGCGCCTCGCCGTCTTCGACGTCGGCGACGAGGAGCCGCGTCGTGTTCGTGCCCTGGTCGATCGCGGCGACTCTCACAGGATGACACGGACCCAGCCGAGCCGCTCCTCGACCTCCGCGATCGCCGCTCTCAGGATCGCGAGTTGCGCGATGGAACGGCGGAGCCGGGCGACGCTCTCCTGCAGCTCCCGCGTGTCGCCGGCCGATTCGGCTTTCGCCGCCGCGACCTCCGCCTTCCTCGTCAGGGTGCCGAGGCAGGCGACGGCGCCGGAGCGGAGACTCTTGATCCTGCGCAGCGCTTCGCGGACGCGCGCGAAGAGAAGGACGACGCCGGCGATTCCGCTGCAAATCGCAACCGCGAGCGCGCCCCAGACGGCCCAGTCCCACACGGGAAGAGCGTAACGACGGTGCTAGACTGAGGGCCGCGACGCGGGGTGGAGCAGCCAGGTAGCTCGCCGGGCTCATAACCCGGAGGTCGCAGGTTCAAATCCTGCCCCCGCTATCGAAAGGCCCCGGAAACGGGGCCTTTTTCTTCTCGCCGCTGGGATCGCCTGCGGACTTTTGCCCAACTATTGCCGCCCCCGACACTCGAGTGAGAGGGTGGGCTCGCGCGCGCTCGGAGCCGGCGCTTCGCTCGCGGGAGCAAGCCATCTCCTCCTCATCGAGGCGCTCGTCGGTGTCTGCTACTTCGCCGCCGGTCTCGTGATGCTCCGCGCGCTCGACTACAGCGGCCGCCGCTCAGCTGCACTCGACGCCTTCTGACTCGCCGGCCGGTGGCAATCCGGTCCGCGTTCTGTCGAGTAGTTGTCGTGGATGATCAGGTGATGTCCAAGTCAGGGGGAGGTTTGAGGCGGTATGCGTAGTTCTCTCTTCGTAGGAACGGTGGTCGCGTCGATCGGCGGGCCGCTCGCGCTTGTGGTGCTCTTCCTGCCGGGTGCGGCGGGTGGCGCGCTACCGGCGTCGGGCCTGACGATCGTTCTCGCACTCCTCGTCTTCGTCGCGCCGCTCGCGATCTGGCTCGGCTTCTCTGAGCAGATCGCCTCGGCCGGCGGGCTGACGGCATTCGTCGAGGCGGCGGCGGGGAAGACGGTGGCGCGCGTCCAGGCGGGGATCTGGATCGTCAGTTACTTCCTCTACCTGCCGTACACGGTGACGTACATCGTCTACGACCTCCTCGCTCCCGTCTTTCCGGGGATCGTCCCCTATCGGAGCGCACTCGAGCTGCTGCTGCCGGTCGCGATCTCGGTGTTCGCGTTCCTGCCGCTTGCCGGGAGCGCCGCGGTGCTGAGCGTCGTCGCAGCGGCGGAGCTCGCGCTCGTCGCGGTCCTCGGCGGCCTTCTCTTCGCCCATGGCGGCGCGTCGAGCTCGGCGTTTACGACGCACGTCGCAGCCGAGCCGCTCGGTCGCGGCGTCGGATCGGCGGCGCTCCTCTTCGTCTGCGCGAGCCTGCCGCTCTTCTTCGCCGCGGAAGTGAAAGGCGGGACGGCGGCGGTCCGCCGTGGCCTCGTGTGGGGCTACGGCATCGTCGCGGTGTTCCTGCTCTTCGCTTTCGTTCCGTTCGCGATCGGTGCTGGGAGCCACGGCGGCGGCGGTCTGCCGGGAGTGGACATCGCCCAAGCCTACGTGGGGCGGCCCCTTGCCGTAGCCGTCGCGCTCGGCGCGGCGGCGAGTGTCGCAGCGCTGATCGTGCTCGAGCTCCTCGCGCTGGGACGGCTCGTCCACTGGCTCGTCGGGACGCCGATCCGCCCGACCCTCGTCGCGCTTGCCGTCCCCTTCGTCGCGGCGGACGCGATCAGTCTCGTGAATCCGGAGCGCTTCTACAACGACCTCTCACAGCCGTCGCTCATCGCGCTCTTCGTGTCCCAGATCGTCGTCTTCGTCGTATACCCGCTCTACCGCCGCCGGCAGCCGGAGCGCCTTCCTGCGGCGCTCGCGGCTGCCACGCTCGCTTCGGCTCTCGCCGGCTACGGGCTCTACACGGCGATCAGCGCAGTGGGCGGGAGCTAGCCCCAGGTGCTGGTCGTCGTCGTGTGCGACGTCGTCGTCCCTGTGGTCGTTCCCACCTTCAGGATCGTCTTCATCCCGAGGGACGCATGGATTTTGCAAAAGACCGTGTACGTCCCCTTCTTCAGGACGACGGTCAGGTACTTCGTCTGACCCGGCTTGATGAGCGTGGGGATGCCTCTCGAGAAGCCGTTGACCCCCTTCACGCCGAACCTGTGGGCGGTCTTGCTGCTGTTGTGGACGACGAAAACGACGGTGCCGACCGGAGCGGTGGCCCGCGAAAGCGTGATCTTGTAATTCGTCTCGGTCGCCTTGATCGTCGTCGTAGTGGTCATCGCCGTGCTGTGCGCCGCGATCGCCGCGAGCGCGCCGCCGGCGACCGCGGTCGCCGCCAGGGCGACGACGGCGAGAGCTGTGCCCTTCTTACCGATCCTGCTCCTCATTTCTCAACTCCTTGTAGTAGGCGCCGTGCGTTCTGCCTTACGCGGACTTCGCGCGAGCGGATTTCGTGGCACCCTGTCGGGCGTGCGCGCGGTGGTCATCCTCGTCATGGCGGTGTTCGGCGCTTCGACGGCGCTGGCGACGCCGAGCAAGCGGGCTGCGCTCCCGCACCTGCTGCGGTGGGTCGACACGTCGCGGACGATCGAGTTGCCGCACGGGAAGCGCGAGCCGCGGCCCGTGACGACGGAGTTCTGGTACCCGCCCGCGCGTGACGGGAGCGGCCCGTTCCCGCTCGTCGTCTTCGGGCACGGCTTCGCGTCGACGCCGTGGTGGTACCGGCGCCTGCTGCGCGACTGGGCGGCAGCGGGCTACGTCGTCGCCGCGCCGATCTTCCCGCTGGGGAACGAGAACGCGCCCGGCGGGCCGAACGAGTCGGACATCGTCAACCAGCCGCGCGACATGAGCTTCGTCATCACGCGCGTCCTCGCCGCAAGCGCGTGGTCGCACAGCCCGCTCTACGGGCTCGTCGATCCGGAGAAGGTCGCCGTCGCCGGGCAGTCGGACGGTGCCGAGACGGCGTACGCGACCGCGTACGAGTCCCCGTTTCGCGACGACCGGGTGCGTGCCGCGCTCGTCCTCTCCGGCGCGATCCTCGGGCCGAGCCGGTACGTCGAGCACGACGGCGTGCCGCTCCTCGCCGTGCAGGGGACGGCCGACAAGATCAACCCGCCGTTCTACACGCACCGGCTCTTCCGAGCGGCCGGCCGGCCGAAGTTCCTCCTCCTGCTGCACGGCGCCGGCCACCTTCCGCCGTACACGCAGCCGGGCCCGACCCTCGCCACCGTCGAGCACGTGACGGTCGCGTTCCTCGACCACTACCTCGGAGACGGGCCCCTGGCGGCGATCGAGCAGGCGGCGAAGCCGCTCCCGTCGGCGCAGCTGACCATCGACCCGTAGGAGTCTCTAGCGGTCGATCAGGCGCTGGTGCGCGGCGCTGTAGCGGTCGCCCTGCGCGTGGAGCTCGGAGGTCGCGATCTCGTTCAGGTCGTCGGCGGTCAGCTCGAGCTCGGTCGCCGCGATGTTCTCTTCGAGCCGGTGGAGCTTCGTCGTGCCGGGGATCGGGACGATCCACGGCTTGCGCGAGAGGAGCCAGGCGAGCGCGACCTGCGCCGCCGTCGCCTGGTGGCGCTCGGCGATCCGCCCGAGCAGCTCCACGAAGGCGAGGTTCGCGCGCCGTGCCTCCGGATCGAACCGGGGAAGCCCGGTGCGGAAGTCGCCGCTCTCGAACTCGGTGTCCGCCGTGATCGTCCCTGTGAGGAAGCCGCGGCCGAGCGGGCTGAACGGGACGAAGCCGATCCCGAGCTCCTGGAGCACGGGCAGGATCTCGGCCTCGGGCTCGCGCCAGAAGAGCGAGTACTCGCTCTGGAGCGCGGTGACCGGCTGGACGGCATGGGCGCGGCGGATGTTCTGCGCGCCGGCCTCCGACAGGCCGAAGTGGCGCACCTTGCCGGCCTCGACGAGCTCCTTCACCGTCCCAGCGACCTCCTCGATCGGGACGTCGGGATCGACGCGGTGCTGGTAGAGGAGGTCGATGTAGCCGGTGCGCAGCCGCTGCAGCGAGTCGTCGACCGTGCGCCGGATCGTCTCCGGACGGCTGTCGACGCCGCTCTCGCGGCCGGCGGCGCCTTCGAGGTCGAAGCCGAACTTCGTCGCGATCACGACCTGCTCGCGCACCGGCTCGAGCGCCTCCCCGACGAGATCCTCGTTCGTGTACGGCCCGTACACCTGCGCCGTGTCGAAGAGCGTCAGGCCGCGCTCGACGGCCGCGCGGAGGAGGGAGATCGACTCGTCGCGAGTGGGGAAGGGCGGGAAGCTCTGGCTCATCCCCATGCAGCCGAGGCCGATCGCCGACACCTCGAGTCCCTGTCCCAGTGTGCGTGTCTTCATGGCGAGATCCTTCCCCGCAGAGAGCCTAGGCAATCCCCGTCGCCTTGAGCAGCAGGAAGACGTTGAGGGCCGTGATCAGCGCAGCGACCAACGCGGCGGCGGCATTCGTCAGCGGCCCGTTGACGTGGACGCCCATCACGTCGCGACGGCGGGTCAGGAGAAGGAGCGGGACGAGCGCGAAGGGGATCCCGAAGCTCAGGACGACCTGACTGAGGACGAGCGCCTGCGTCGGCCCGACGCCGACCGCGAGCACGACGAGAGCCGGGACCATCGTCAGCGCGCGGCGGAGGAAGATCGAGATTCGCAGGTTCACGAAGCCCGCCATCACGATCTGGCCCGCGTACGTCCCGACGCTCGAGGACGACGCGCCCGAGGCGAGGAGCGCGACCGCGAACGCGAGTGCCGCCGTCCCGCCGACGAGGTGCGAGAAGCCCGCGTGGGCCCCTTGAATCGTGTCGACGTGCGAGAAGCCCGGCGTGCCGTGGAAGAGCTTGGCCGCGACGGCGAGCATCGCCATGTTCACGAGGCCCGCGATCCCGAGCGCGATGAGCACGTCGGTCCGGACGAAGCGAAGCATGCGAGTCCGCTCGGCGTCGCTGTGCAAGACCGTCCTTCCCTTGGTCAGCGCCGAGTGGAGATAGATGACGTGCGGCATGACCGTGGCGCCGATGATCCCAACGGCGAGGTAGACGGAGCCGGAGCCGCCGAAGTGCGGGACGAGGCCGTGTGCGACGCCGTCCGCCGACGGGCCGATCTTCACCGTCTCGTAGAGGAAGCCGAGGAGGATGAGCCCGAGCAGGGCGGTGATCGCGAGCTCGAACGGCCGGAAGCCGCGCCGCTGCAGCTCGAGCAGCCCGAACGCGATCACGCCGGTGATGAAGCCGGCCGGCAGCAGCGGCACGTGGAAGAGGAGGTTGAGTCCGAGGGCGGCGCCGAGGAACTCCGCGACGTCGGTCGCCATCGCCATCGCCTCGGCCTGGAGCCAGAGTCCCCACGCGACGGGCCGCGGGTACCGGTCGCGACAGAGCTCGGGCAGGCTGCGGTCGGTGACGACGCCGAGCTTCGCGGAGAGGTACTGGATGAGCATCGCCATGAGGTTCGCGGCGAGCACGACCCAGAGCAGGAGGTAGCCGTAGCGCGCACCGCCCTGGACGTTGGTCGCGAAGTTGCCCGGGTCGACGTATGCGACCGAGGCGACGAAGGCCGGCCCCAGCATCGCGAGCGTCGCCCGCGCGGGGCCGCGCGCGAGGACCGCTTCGAGAGGCGTGAGCGCCCGCTCGGCCGTCAGCTCTTCTCCCCCTGCGGCAACGACAGGTCGCGGCCCGGGATCGGGTCGCCGTGGGGGTCGACGGTCGGGTCGCCGAGCTTGCGCGCGATGAGCTCCTCGAGCTCCTCGGAGAGCGCGTGCTCGAGCACCTCCGCCTCCGCGTGCACCTCGTCTTCGGTCATGCCGAGGTTCTCGACGAGAAAGAGCTCGAGGAGCCGGTGGTGGCGGATCACCTCGAGCGCGACGAGCCGGCCGCGCTCGGTGAGCCGAACGCCGCGGTAGGGCTCGTGCTCGACGAGGCCGAGGCTCGAGAGCTTGCGGAGCATCCCCGAGACCGAGCCCGGCTTGACGTCGAGCAACGCGGCCAGGTCGTTGGTCGACGCCGACCCCGCCCGCTCCTCGAGCGTGTAGATCGCCTTCGTGTAGTCCTCGACCGCAGCGGTCAGGCCGGAAATTTGAGTCATGCCTAAAATCTAGCGCACGTAGTACGTTTTCGGGGATGGAGGAAACGCCTCGTCGCCTGACCTTCGGCGCGCATGCGGAGGAGTACGCCCTCGCCAGGCCGGAGTGGCCGGTCGAGGTGGCGCGCTGGTTCGTCCCCGATGACGCGAGCCTTGTCGTGGAGCTCGGCGCGGGTACCGGGAAGCTGACGCGGGCCGTTGCGGCGCTCGGTGTCGAGGTCGTCGCGGTCGAGCCAGACCCGCGCATGCTCGCCGTCCTCCGCGAGCAAGGGCTCGAGGGCGTCGAGGGCTCGGCCGAGGCGATTCCGGTCGCCGACGGCGATGCGGACGCGGTCGTGGCAGGCTCGGCGATGCACTGGTTCGATCTCGACCACGCGCTCCCGGAGTTCCATCGCGTCCTCCGGCCGGGCGGCCGGCTCGGCTTCGGCTGGAACGGGAGGGACGGTCGTCATCCCACGATCGCCGCCATGAACGAGGCGATCTACTCCCACGCGCCCGACCGCACGCGCTGGCGCGGCCGCGGCTGGGAGGCGGAGGTGGTCGCGGCCAGCTCGTTCTCGGACGTCGAGCACACGATCTTCGAGCACGTCCACGAGCTGCCACGCGCGGCGCTCGACGCGCACCTCTGGTCGTACGCGACGATCGCTTCGCTCCCGGACGCCGACCGCGAGCGGGTGTTCGCGGACGTCGCCGAGCTGCTCGACGCGGACCCGGACGTGAGCGACGGCGAGACGCTGCGCCTGCCGTTCGCCGTGCACGCGTACCGCGCGACGCGCTCCTAGCTCCGCTCTTCGAGCTTGTGACAAGTTGTCACAAGCGAACCGGGTTGCGGATTCCGACGGCGCCGATGATGCCGCCGGCGATCAGGAGCACCGCGACCGCGAGCATCGTCCGGTGGAAGCCGCTCGTCGTCAGGTGATCGCCGCGACCCGCGGCGGCGATGCCGAGCACCGCGACGGCGAGGAGCCCGGCGATCCGTGCGACGGCGTTGTTCACGCCCGACGCGATCCCGGCATCGCCCGGGCCGGCGTCCGCCAGCACCGTCGTCGTCAGCGGCGCGACGGTCAGCGACAGCCCGACGGAGAAGACGAGGAGCGTGGGGAGGAGGTCGACCCAGTAGTCGAGGTGGGCCGGCATCCGCGCGTACACGAGGACCGCCGCGCCTGCGAGCACGGGGCCGGCCGCCATGAACAACCGCGGCCCGTGCTGCATCGCGAGCCTTCCCGTGCGGGGCGACAGGAAGAACATGACGATGGTGATCGGCACGAGCGCGAGCCCGGCGTTGAGCGCGCGGTAATGCGCGAACTCCTCGAGAAACAGCGTCACGAACACGCTCAGCCCCGAGAGCGCCGCGTAGACGGAGAACGTCTCGATGTTCGTGACCGAGAAGTTGCGGAGCCGGAAGAGGTGGAGCGGCAGCATCGGCATCGGCGCCCGCAGCTCGTAGACGACGAACGCCGCGAGCAGCAGCGTGCCGCCCACGAGTCCGCCCGCGACGAGGGCGCTTCCCCAGCCGTGGGTCGGCTGCTCGATGAATCCGGTGACGAGGAGCCCGAGACCGGCGGCGCACAGGACCGCTCCGGTGACGTCGACTCGAAGCTCGGCGCGTCGCGACTGTCCCATGCCGCCGAGCCGCAGCGCGATCAGGAGCGTCGCGGCCGCGATGGGAATGTTGATGAGGAAGATCGCGCGCCAGCCGATCTGGTCGATGAGCCCGCCTCCGACCGCCGGGCCGATCACGAACGCGATCCCGCTCCAGGCGGTCCACTGCCCGATTGCCGCCCCGCGCTCGGCGCCGCTGAACGTCGCGGTGAGCACCGCGAGCGACGCCGGAACGAGGAGCGCCGCAGCCACTCCCTGCAGGCCGCGGAAGACGATGAGCGACGTCGCGTCGGGCGCCGCCGCGCACAGCACCGACGCCACGCCGAAGCCGGCGACCCCGAACGAGAACACGCGCAGCTCGCCGAAGATGTCCCCGAGCGAGCCGCCGACGAGGATCAGCGAGCCGACCGTGAGGAGGTACGCGTCGACGATCCACTGCTGCGCGGCGAGGCCGCCGCCCGTGTCCGCGGTGATGTAGTGGAGCGCGACGTTGACGACCGAGCCGTCGATGAACGCCATCGACGAGCCGAGGATGGTTGCGACCAGCGTCCAGCGCCCGACAGTCGACATTTACAGGATGCTAAAGAGGAGCCCTGGCGCTGCCCCCGCCGCGACTGTCAGGATGGCAAACGGTGGATGACCTTACGCCCGGCTCTGCAGGGGAGCCCGTGGCACCGCGCCGGATCGGCCGCGGTGTCTTCCTCGGCACGGTCGTCGGCGGTCTCTCGTCCCTCTGGTGGGGGCAAGCGGTCTGGGGCGGCGTCTCCAAGGCCGTCAGCCCGGTGGCGTCGGTACTCGGTCTCGGCTCGGGCTGGCGGATCTACACCGTCGCCGCCTCGATGCCCGTCTTCGAGCCGAGGACGTGGCGCCTCAAGATCGGCGGGATGGTCGCCCGTCCGCAGGAGCTGAGCTACCACGAGCTTCGTGCCCTGCCCCAGGCCCGACAGACCTCCGTCTTCCATTGCGTGACGGGTTGGACGGTGAACGGCGTCGAGTGGCGCGGCGTCCGCTTCAAGGACCTGCTCGCCGCGGCGAAGCCGTTGCCGGGCGCGCACGCGCTCGAGTTCGTCTCCGCCGAGAAGCCGTACGTCGACTACCTCACGCTGGAGCAGGCGATGCTGCCGGACGTGATGCTCGCCTGGGAGATGGGGGGCCAGCCGATCTTGCAGGAGCACGGCGCTCCCGTCCGCGTCGTGATCCCCGAGATGTACGGGTACAAGAACGTCAAGTGGGTCGCGGAGGTCAATCTCGTGCGGAGGCCCGAGGTCGGCTACTGGGAGCAGTACGGGTACGACAACGACGCGTGGGTCGGCCGTTCGAACGGCTACGGCCTGTGAAGCCGGGGTACGTCCGCCGCTTCTCGAAGTCGGAGCGCGCGGTCCACTGGGTCAACGCGCTCGGGTTCTTCTTCCTCCTCGCAACCGGGCTCATCCTCTACCTCCCGCGGCTCTCGGTGGCCGTCGGCCGCCGCCAGTTCATCCAGGAGATCCACTTCTGGGGCGGAGTCGGCTGGGTGGCCTCTCTCCTCATCGTCGCGGTGCTCGGCGACCGGCGCGGCCTGCTGCGGACGGCGCGCGAGCTCGACGTGTTCGAGCGCGAGGACGTCAACTGGCTCAGCGGCCGCCGCCCGCGCGGGCAGGCGCGGTTCAACGCCGGCCAGAAGATCAACGCCGCGCTGAATGCGGCGTTCATGGTGCTGTTCCTCGTCTCGGGCCTGCTCCTGTGGTTCGGGGAGCAGGACACGCGCTTTCGCTTCGCGAGCACGGTCGTCCTCCACGACGGGCTGCTGTACGCGTCGCTCGCGCTCCTGCTCGGCCACCTCTACCTCTCGCTCATCCATCCGACGACGCGCCATGCGCTGCGCGGGATGGTGCTCGGCACGGTGCGCGAGGACTGGGCGCGGCGGCATCACGCCCGCTGGGACACCGGCGAGTAGAACGACAGCGGGCGGCTCGAGGCCGCCCGCTGTCTCTCGGAGGGAGACTCTGCTACTTCGCGGCTGACGGCTGGACGCCGAGCGTCAGCGTCAGGTGCTTCGTCGCGCCGGCGCGGCGGATCGTGAGCGTGACCTTCTCGTTGACGCGCGACTGGGTGACGGCGGCGGTGAGGGCGTCGGCGTTGACGATGCTCTTGCCGTTGTACGCGGTGATGACGTCGCCGCGCTTGAGGCCGGCTTTCGCGGCGGGCGAGCCAGCGACGATCTGGCCGATCTCCGCGCCGCCGGTCGGCGCGTCGCCGATCCTCACGCCCATGTAGGCGTGTTCCACGGTGCCTCCGGCGATGATGGTGAAGGCCGAGGACTTGGCGGAGTCGATCGGGGCGGCGAACCCGATCCCGACGTTCGCGTTCACCGTTCCCGCCGGGATCTGGTCGTTGATCCCGATCACGGTGTTCGTCGCGACGTCGATGAGCGGCCCGCCGGAGTTGCCATGGTTGATCGCGGCGTCCGTCTGGATCGAGCCGGGGATCGAGAACCCGTTCGGCGCGGTGATCGTCCGGTTGATCGCGCTGACGATGCCGGCGGACATGCTCTCGGAGTAGCTCGGGCTGAGCGGCGTCCCGATCGCCACGACCGCTTGGCCGGGGATGACGGACGACGAGTTGCCGAGCGTGAGCGGATGCAGCTGGGCGGCGGGGACGTCGACGTGGATCACGGCGCTGTCGGTCGAGCTGTCCGAGCCGACGAGGGTCGCCCTCGTGGTCGAGCCGTTCTGGAAGGTCACCTTGATCGTCGATGCGCCCGCGACGACGTGCTCGGCGGTCAGGATGTTGCCCTTCGAGTCGATCTCGAAGCCGGTTCCGATTGCCTCGAACTGCTGCTGGCCGGGGAGGCCGAACGGGTTGTTGCTCCCGGCGGAGGCGGATCTCCCGGAGACCGTGACCGTCACGACTCCGGGTGCGTCCTTCGCGTAGATCTGCGTGAGCGAGTCGGAGGTCGAGCTGGACGAGACCGGCGTCGTCGGGGCGGTGCCGAACGTGATGGCGGGGCTCGCAGACGTGCTGCTCGTCAGACTGTGCGCGGCGAAGCCGGCGCCGACCCCGATCGCGAGGGCGGCGGCGACGGCGACGTAAACGAAGCGAGGCGAACGGTGATTCATCGGATCGGGTCTCCTTGACGTCTCTTTGTCGGCTTCAGAATGCCCGCGGCACCTAGGACGAGGGTGAGAGTTCCTTGAGCATCGTCTAAGAAGGGCTTTGCCGCAACGTCTCGTTGTGGAATCCTTCGGGAGTGATCGCTCAGCCGCCGTCGCCTCGTCCAGCGCAGTTCCTCCGGGTGAATGCGCGAACGCACACGGCGACGGTGACGCTGATCGCGTCGTACGACGGCGAGAACAACGGCTTCAACTTCGACGGCTACTCGCGCGAGCTCATGTGGACGGTGCCGCGCAACTGGAAGATCCGCGTGATCTGCAAGAACCGCGGCCCGCTGCGACACTCGTGCGCCGTCGTCCGTGGGCCGAGTACGACGAGACCGGCGTTTCGGCACGCGTCGACCGCGCAACCGACGATCGGGATCGAGGCGGGGCACGAGGCGAGCTTCACCTTCCGTGCCTCCCGCATCGGCGTCTACCGCTTCGCGTGCCTCGTCTCGGGCCACGAGGACGCCCGCATGTGGGACGTCCTCAACATCGTCCGCCGCGGGCGACCATCGGTCGTCGATCTCCAGGGGTAGCTAGGAGCTCCTAGTCGCGAGAGCGGCGGCGGACGACGATCGTCCACCAGATCGAGATCGCGATCAAGAGGACGACGGGCATCACCAAGCCGAGGATGCTGCCGGCGAGGAACGAGGCGGTCACGTCCATGAGATCTCCTTTGTTGGTCGCGGCTCGACGGCCGGTGCCGTGTCGGCGGGCGTGGGTTCGAGCCAGTGGTAGATGTAGACGATGAAGAGAGCCAAGTTCACGAGCGAGCCGGGCACCCACATCACGCCGGCGGCGACCTGCTGGTCGCCGAGCGGAGACAGCCCGAACGCGCGGTGGTGCAGCGTCGCGTAGAAGGGATAGAGGGCGTTTGCCGACTCTGCGAGGACGATCGCGAGGATCCAGCCGGGGACTGCACCCGCGGCGAACCAGCCCGCGCGGCGCAGATGGTCGATCCGCGCCCGCACGGGCGGCGCCTCGAGCAGCGGCCCCCAGTAGAGGAGCGCCGCCGCCATGAAGGACGTGTGCTCGAGGAGGTGGATTCCCTCGTTCCCGGTTGCCGCATCGTAGAGGTACGGCACGTGCCAGAGGCCGAGCGTCGCGCCGAGCACACAGACCGCGACCGGCGGCTTCGTGAGCGTCCTCGTCGCCGCGCGCAGCGGGGCGGACCAGCGGCCGCGGGCGAGTCCGCGCGCGACCGGGTGGCGCGCGGCGGCCGGGAACCACAGCCACATCCGCGGCCAGGGGCGCCCGAGGACGAGGAGCGGCGCCGCGAACGAGATCAGGAGGACGTGCTGCGTCATGTGGAGCGCGAACGACGTGTCCGCCCAGCCGTCGAACGGCGGCTCGAGCACGACGAACGTGATTGCGACGCCGGCGTAGAAGCACGCCTCCCGCGCCCAGCGGTGCCGTCCCCGGCCACCGAGCGCGTACAGCGCCGCGGCGACCGCGCACGCTACGAGCGGCGGGACAGACACGTCTCTAGAGGAGGTAGAGGACGACCCACGCGACGACGGCGATCGCCGCCAGGAACGTCCAGTAGAAGCTCAGCGACGTGAGCTCTGCCCGGTTCACGTCCACGGGGTTCTCGATGTCGTGCGCGGTCCGGTGCGGGTCCCCCGAGGCGTCCCCTGCCGCCACCTCGGCGGCGCCGAACGGCTCCTTGCGGTAGCGCCAGGACGTCGCGAGCGTTATCTCGAGCCAGAACATCGTCCCGAGGACGAAGAGGAAGAGGAACGCCGTCCAGCCGAAGTAGATGCTCGCGTAGCCGCCGTCGGTGGGACCGAAGCCCTGGTGCGTCCACGCGAAGACCTGCACGACGAGCCCGGCGAGGCCGGCGAGGAGGGCGAGGAGGCCCTTCAGCCGCCACTGGGGGCGCCGGTCGGCCGCCTGGTCGACTGCGGCGAGCCGCACGAGCAGAACGCTGACGACGTAGCAGGCGACGACCGCGGTGCCCCAGCCGACCGATCCGTCCACGCCCTTCGGCTTCCACATCCCGCCGTTGTCGAGCGAGCGGAGGTAGAAGTAGCCGAAGAGGAAGGCGACGAAGAAGAACGCCGTCGCGCCGGCGAGGAGGTAGGCCGCGACCGTGAGGTTCCGCGCCATGACCTCCGGCGGCTCCTGCTCGACGGCCTCGTAGCCGGTGCTCTCCTGGGCGAGTGGCGCGCTGCTCATGTCAGTCCCTTCCCGCCGGCGCTCCGGCCGGAGCGAGGCCGCCCAGCGGCGGCGCGCCCTCGCCGTAGCCGTACGGGTCGCTCGTGAAGACGGGGAGGCGGTCGAAGTTGTGCACGGGCACCGGGGACGGCAGCTGGAACTCGATCGAGCGCGACCCCCACGGGTTCGCCTCGGCCGGCTTCTTCACGAAGGCGAGCGACCAGACGAGGTTGAAGAGGAAGACGAGCATCGAGATGCCGAGGCAGAACGCCGAGATCGAGACCCAGTCGTTGAGGAACTGGAGCCCGCTCGGATACGTGACGACGCGCCGCGGCTGCCCCTCGAAGCCCGCGATGAAGAGCGGGAAGAACGTCGAGTTGAAGAAGAAGAACATCGTCCAGAAGTGGATCTTCCCGAGGCGCTCGTTGAGCTGGAAGCCGGTCATCTTCGGCACCCAGTAGTAGATGCCCGCGAAGAACGTGAAGACGAGCCCGCCCATGATCGTGTAGTGGAAGTGCGCCATCGAGAAGAAGCTGCCGTGCGTCGTCGTATCGCTCGGCGCGTCCGAGAGGAAGACGCCCGAGAGGCCGCCGATGAGGAAGTTGAAGAACCACGCGAGACAGAAGAGCATCGGCACCGTGTACCGGATCCGGCCGCGCCAGAGGGTCATCATCCCGCAGAGGAACGTGAAGCCGGTCGGGATCGAGATGAGCTCGGTCGAGAGCATGTAGAACGGCCGCAGATCGCCGTTCATCCCGCTCACGAACAGGTGGTGCTGCCAGACGAACCACGAGAGGAGCGAGACGCCGAGCAGTCCGGCGACCGCGAGCCGGTAGCCCCAGAGCGGCTTCCGTGCGAAGACCGGCAGCAACTCGAGGACGATCGCGAAGCCGGGGAGGGCGAGGATGTAGACCTCTGGGTGCCCGAAGATCCAGAAGAGGTTCTGGTACAGGTAGGGGCTGCCGCCGCCGGCCGTCACGAAGAACGTCGTCTGTGCCGTCCGGTCGAGCGCCTCCATCGAGAGCACCGCGATGAGGACCGGGGCGGCGAGCACCATGAGCACCGCCGTCGAGACGACGCCCCAGACGAAGATCGGCAGGCGTGTCCACGTGAGCCCCGGCGCGCGCATCGTGACGATGGTCGCGAGCATGTTCACGCCGAGCAGCGTCATCGAGATGCCGACGAGCGCGAAGAAGAGGATGTAGTTGTCCATCCCGGCGCTCGCCTCGTTCGAGAGCGGCGCGTAGCCCGTCCAGCCGGTCGGGAAGCCGCCGAAGAAGATCGTCGTCGTGAGGATCCCGCCCGCCGCCATGAGCAGCCAGAACGTCAGCGCCTCGATCCGCGGGAACGCCATGCGGCGCGCGCCGATCATGATCGGGACGAGGTAGTTCGCGAACGGGCCGAGGATCCCGCTCGTCATCATCCCCATCATCATCGTGCCGTGCATGCCGACGATCGTCAGGTACGTGCCGGCGGGGAACACCTGGTTGTGCGGCGTCAGCAGCTCGGTGCGGATGAGCATCGCGTTCAGGCCGCCGATGAAGAAGAACAGCCCGATCCCCCAGAGGTACTGGATGCCGACGACCTTGTGATCGGTGCAGAGAGTGAAGTAGCGGCCGATCCCCTGTGTCTCCTTCTCGCGCAGTGACGGCGGATAGCCGCGGAGCCGCGCGAGCGGGTAGTTGAGGAAGCCGAGCCCGGCGAGGAAGCCGACGACGCCGCCGAGGTAGGCGAGGAAGACCGACAGCTCGTTGTAGTCGATGTTCCCGAAGTAGTCGATGCTCGGCCCGACGATCGCGTGCGCGCCGAACCAGCCGGCGTACCAGCCGCCGACGCCGAGCACGATCGCGGTGAGGAGGTTGAAGCCGAGCAGGCGGCGCGCCAGGGTCATCCGGCCCTCCTCTGCGGGTCGGGGAGATAGGTGAGTCCGTACGGTGCGTCACGGTTCACGTAGGGCTTGATCGACGCGTAGATCTTCTCCGCGCTCGCCGCCCACGCCGTGAACTGCGAGGCGCTGACGACCTCCCCGTTGTTGAACATGTACCCGTGCCAGAGCCCGCAGAGCTCGGCGCAGCGCACGTGGAACGTCGTCGGCGACTTCGTCTGGACGTACGTGACGTTGTCCACGCCGGGGTTCGCGTCGGCCTTGACGCCGAGCTCGACCGCCCAGAAGGAGTGGATGACGTCGAGCGACGTGACGTGGAACTCGACGTCGGTGTTTGCCGGCAGGACGAGCTGGTTCGACTCGAGACCGAGCGACGGGTAGCGATACGTGAACTCCCACTGCTGGCCGATCACCTGCACCTGGAAGGCGCTCTGGTGGTTCGCCGGGAACGCGATCGGGTTCGGCCCCTGCCCGCCGCCGGAGCCGTCTTTCAGCAGCTCGTACGTCCCGAAGCCGGCGAGGAACAGCACCATGGTCGACGTGATGACGACCCAGAGCAGCTGCACCTTCGCGTCGTTGCGGAGCGGGGGGCCGTCGAGCAGCGCCTCGTTCTTCTCCGCCCGGAACTTGACGAGCCCGTACGCGAAGAACACCGCCAGGAGGCAGATGACCGGGGTCATCAGCGCGGTCATCACCTGGTTGTCGAACACCTGCCCCTGGCTCTGGACGGTCGCGTTGCCCGGCGGGAAGAGCGGGCCGACGTAGATCGCGACGAGCGGCGTCGCGACCGCGCTCAGGAGCAGCCAGGCGATGACGACGCGGCGGCCGTGGTTCGGCGTGGCGACTGACCCGGCGGGAGCGGCGGCTGACATCGCGTTATGCCTTCACGTTGAGGAAGCCGTCCATGTAGCCGATCGTCTGCATCGGCCCGCCGAAACCGTCGATCCATCCCGCCGCGCACGGCACGAAGCACTGCCAGCGGAAGTGGCCGGGCGTCGTCGTGTGGAACGTGAACCGCACCGTTCGGTGTGCGCTGTTCATCGAGCACGGCGCGAACCCGCACTGGTTCTTCGCGTTGTCGCCCACGCCCGGGGCAGCGACGATGATCCCGAGCTGAGGCACCGCGAACGTGTGCGACGCGTCGTTCGGGTCGATCACGTTCACCGGCTTCCCGTCGAGGAGGATCCGGTTCCCGACGATGCCCTGCGGCCGCGAGAGGTACGGGTTGCGGAGTCCGCTCGCGCCGTCGAAGTTGAACCACGTCACGTGGACGGTCGCGTTCGCCGGCAGATTCCAGACGGTCTCGCGCTTCCACCCGTTCTGCGTGTCGACGAGGTACGAGACCCAGTCGGGGTTCTGGCTGAGCTTCGGCCCGATGGCGGCGACCGTCATGATCTTCAGGTCGACGACGGGGCGTCCCGCCACGAACTTCACCGGAACGGTGTAGGCGGGCGAGCCGGCCTCGTACGTGAGCCTCCAGGCGTAGAAGCCGACGAGCGTGCCGAGCACGCCGACCGCGAGCACCACCAGAACGAGCTTCCCTCCCGTGCGCATCCGGGGTGTTTCGTATCACGACCCGATGAAGCGAGTCAACCGCGAACCGCGGCGCCGGCCTGGGAGAGGATGTTGGGCCGGCGCCGGGGCGCGGTTCGGGGTCTAGGTCAGGCGGCTTCCGCGAGCTTCTCGACCTGATCGGCCGGCAGGCGGAGACGGATCGGACTGGAAGGAGTCACCGTCTTGGGCGTTGCTGCCATGGGTGCATATTCCCGGGTGAGCGTAAGAGGCACCTGAGGGGGTCGTGAGAGTTCGCTAAGAGCTCCTAACGGGATGACCACGCGCTGACTGGGCGTGATGGGCGAGTGCGACGCAAGGACGCAGGGAGCGTGAATAGCAGAGCTATTTGCGCGACCGAGGACGCCGCAGCGCGCCGCCCAGCGCGGCCAGGCAGCCCGTGCTTCATCGCGTTGGGAGCTCCTAGTCGAGCGCTGCTCGAAGCGAGGCGACGTAGTCGCGGAGGGCGTCCGCTCCGTCCTCCGCGGCGAGCAGCGCGCGGGAGCCGACGACGATCCCGTCTGCGAGCTCGGCGGCAGCGCGGGCGTGCTCCGGGGTCGAGATGCCGAAGCCGGCGTAGAGCGGAACGCGGGTCGCGGCGCGCGCGCGTTCGACGAGACCCGCGAGCGCAGGGGAGAGCTCCGCCCGTGCGCCGGTCGTCCCCGCGACCGTGACGAGATAGAGCCAGCCGTCGGTCTGTTCGCCCGCGAGCCGGAGCCGTGCGTCGGTCGACGTCGGAGCGACGAGCTGCACGCGCCGCAGGTCTGGCCGGTCGCCCGCGGGGAGGTCCGCGATGATCAGGCTCGTTGCGCCGGCGGCGGCTGCAGCCTCGGCGAAGCGCTCCCAGCCGTACGCCTCGAGCAGCGAGGCATACGTCATCGGGATGAGCTGCGTCTCGGGGAGCGCGTCGCGCGTGCGGGCGAGGACGTCGAGGCACGCGCGCGTCCGCATCCCGCGCGCGAGCGCGCGCTCGGCAGCGCGGCGGATGACGGGCCCGTCGGCGAGCGGGTCCGAGAACGGGAACCCGATCTCGACGACGTCCGCGCCTCCGTCGATGGCGGCGCGCGCGAGCTCAGGCGTCTCCGGCTCGGCCATGAGGTAGATGACGAGCGTCTTGCTCACGCGACGCGCAGCACGCCGATGATGTGCTCGCCGCAGCTGCGGGAGCCGGGGTCGTGCGCGAGCCGCTTCTCGAACTCCGCGAGGAGCTCGCGGATCTCCGGCTCGTCGACCTCGAGGTGCGGGAGGACGCCGGCCGCCGCGCCGCCGACCACCTCGCCGTGCGGCGCGAGCAGCTCCTCGAGCTCGTCCCAGAGGTACATCCGCATCGCCAGGTGGCCGTAACCGTCTCCTTCGGGGAGGAAGCCGGTGCGTGCGACCTCGAGCGAGCGCTCCGGCCCGTCCCGCCGCGCGAGGTCGACGATGATCGAGGCGTAGTGGACGACGGCCCCGGCGAAGCCCATCACGCTGACGAGGACGTGCCCGCCGGGCTTCGTCACCCGCGCGAGCTCCGCCACCGCCCGGCCGGCGTCGTCGACGACGTAGCTGAGCGGCCCGCCGAAGCAGACCGCGACGTCGAAGGAGTCATTCCCGAAGCGTGAGAGGTCGGTGACGTCGCCGACGACCGCCTCGACGTCCGGAACTCGCGCGCGGAGGAGCTCGAGCTGACCCGGAGAGATGTCGAGCGCCGTCACCTGGGCGCCGAGTCGCAGCAGCTCGATCGTGAAGCGGCCGGGTCCCGAGCCGGCGTCCAGCACGCGGTCGCCGGGACGGACATAGCGCTCGAGCATCTCGATGTGCGTCGCGAGGCTCGGCCCGGGCGTGCGGCCGTTCTCGAAGCGCAGCCACTCCTGCTCGCCGTACTCGTCGAAGAACCGCGCCGTCCGCTCGGGATCCCAGGCACTCACGCTCCAAACTCTCCTTGTGACAACTTGTCACAAGCGTTGTCTGTCGCGGAGTCGCGGTCGCGGTGGGAGCGTTGCGAGCTTCTCGTAGTAACGGGGAGATCGCGTGCGAGTCGCAACGTCAACGAGGATCTCGAGAGCCGACACGTAGCCGCGGCGGAGGTCGCGCGCCTCGTGGACGAGCTGCCGAACGCGCTCGTAGCTTGGCTTTGTGGCGCCGAGCTTCTGCGCCTTGGCGCCGACACGGCGGTTGATCTCGGCGATCGGCAGAGACTGTTCGGAGAGAGCATCGACCTCGTCGAGCAAGCGAGGTGAGAAGTGACTCGCGAATCGCATGACACGATCGTTCCTCCGAAAGCGCAACCGCGGAGTACCGACTCCGTCTCAAAAGACCGCAAGTGACAAGTTGTCACAAGGTCACTCTGGCGTCGGTAGTGAGAGCACGCGGGGGAGGGCTTCGGCGAGGTCCTTGTCGCCGCGGCCGCTGAGGCCGACGAGGATCAGGCCGGCGTCGAGGTCGCGAGCACGGGCGAGTGCGTGCGCCGGCTCGAGGGCGGGGACGATGCCTTCCGTCCGCGCGAGGTCGCGGAACGCTGCGAGCGCCTCCTCGTCGGTCGCCACCGTGTACCCGGCGCGACCGGTGTCACGGAGGAAGGCGTGCTCGGGGCCGACGCCGGGATAGTCGAGGCCGGCCGAGATCGAGTGCGCGTCGGCGATCTGGCCGTCCTCGTCCGCGAGCACCGACGAGCGCGCGCCGTGGAGAACGGCCGCGCGGCCCGAGCCGAGCGACGCCGCGCCCGCGGCCTCGACGCCGACGAGGCGCACGTCCGCATCCTCGAGAAAGCCGTAGAAGATCCCGATCGCGTTCGAGCCGCCGCCGACGCATGCGACGACGGCCTCGGGGAGCCGGCCTTCCGCGGCGAGGATCTGCTCGCGCGCCTCCTCGCCGATCACGCGTTGCAGCTCGCGAACGATCTCGGGGTACGGCGCCGGGCCGACGCAGGAGCCTATGAGGTAGTGCGTCGTCTCGACGTTCGCGATCCAGTCGCGGATCGCCTCGCTCGTCGCCTCCTTCAGCGTCTTCGTCCCGAAGTCGACCGGCCGCACCTCGGCCCCCATCAGCCGCATGCGCTCGACGTTGGGCTGCTGGCGGCGCATGTCCTCTTCGCCCATGTACACGACGCACTCGAGCCCGAACCGCGCGCACACGGTCGCCGTCGCGACGCCGTGCTGGCCCGCGCCGGTCTCCGCGACGATGCGGTGCTTGCCGAGCCGCCGCGCGAGCACCGCCTGGCCGAGCGCGTTGTTGAGCTTGTGCGCGCCGGTGTGGAGGAGATCCTCGCGCTTGAGATAGATCCGCTTGCCGGGCGCGAAGCGTTCCGCGAGCGTGAGCGGTGTCGGCCGGCCGGCGTACGTCGCAAGGAGCGCGTCCAGCTCCGCGCGGAACGCTTCGTCCGCGCACGCCTCCCGCCAGCCGGCCTCGAGCTCGTCGAGCGCCGGGATGAGCGTCTCCGGGACGTAGCGCCCGCCGTACTCGCCGAACGTGCTCACGCGCGCGCCGCCTCGACGTACGCGCGTACGCGCGCGTGGTCCTTGATGCCGGGCTCGCTCTCCAGCGACGAGCTCGCATCGACGGCCCACGGCTGAACCGCCTCGATCGCTGCACCGACGTTCTCCGGCCCGAGCCCGCCCGCGAGCATGATGCGCCCGTTCGCGGCCGCTGCGTTACTCCAGTGGTCGGGATCCGTGCCCTGCCACGGCAGGTCGAGCACACGCGCGACCTCGTCCCCGTTGCGGAGAAGGACGGCGTCTCGGCCCCGCACCGTGCCGCTGTCGTTCGGGTAGAGCTGGACGAGATCCGCTCCGGCGTCCTTAGCCGTGCCCACGTGAACCGAGACCGAGAGCGTCGTGTCGGGGACGTCGAGCACGGCGGCCGCGCGGCGCGGCGAGCCGTCGGCGAAGACGAAGCCGACGAGGTCCGCGCCCGCCTCGACCGCGGCGTCGACGTCCTCCTGGCGCGTCAGCCCGCAGACCTTCACGAGCGGGCGGGCGACGAGCTCGCGGAGCTTTCCACCGGGATCGGCGGCGCGCATGAGTGACGTGCCGACGAGGACTGCGTCGGCTCCCGCGAGCTCGGCGGCGGCTGCCTGCGCGCGCGAGTGGATCGCGCTCTCGGCGACGATCACGCGGTCGCGCGGCGCGCGGGCGACGAGCTCGAGTTGCGCGTGCCGGTCGATCTGGAAGGTCCCGAGGTCGCGCGCGTTGACGCCGATCACGGCGGCGCCGAGGGCCGCTGCGCGGTCGAGCTCCTCGGCGTCGTGCGCCTCGACGAGCGTGTCGATCCCGAGACGCTCGGCCTCGTTCATGAGCGCCGCCACCGTCGCGTCGTCGAGGTCGCGGAGGATGAGAAGGGCAGCGTCCGCGCCTGCGTCGCGTGCCTCCTGAAGCTGCTCCGCCGTCGAGAAGAAACCCTTCGCGAGGAGCGGAACATCCGTCACCGCTCGGGCGGCGCGCAGGTCGTCCAGCGAGCCGGCGAAGCGCTCGTCGACGAGTACCGACACCGCGCTCGCACCGGCGGTCCTGTAGGTCGCGACAATCTCCTCCACCCGGCCGTCGGGACGGATGTCGCCCGCCGACGGCGAGCGCCGCTTGAACTCGGCGATCGCGCCGAGCCCCGGCTCCGCGAGCGCGGCCGCGAATCTCACCTGTCCCCTCCAGCCACGTCCGGTAGCAGGTACCGGCCATGGCCCGCGGGGACACGTCCGAAAAAGCGCACGCGTTGCGCGAGCCCGAACGGGCGGCGGAAAGCGGTTCGATACGCCGTCAGTGCGCATGTCCGAACGGACATGTCCGGTAGCAGGTACCGGACGTGGCTCACGAGGACATCTCCTGCGAGAAGCTGATGAGCTCGTCGAGTCGAACGGCCGCCGCGCCGGAGTCCAGCGCCTCGCGCGCCAGCGCCAGTCCCTCGCGGATGTCGTCCGCCTCGCTGATCGCGGCGATCCCGCCGGCGGCGTTGAGAAGCACGGCGGAGCGGTGCCCACCCCCGGCGCCCGCGAGCACGTCCCGCAGCGCGGCAGCGTTCGTCGCCGGATCGCCACCGCGCAGCTCCGCCGGCGAGCAGCGCTCGATCCCGAGGTCGAGCGGGTCGAGCTCGTACTCGCGGATCCGGCCGGAGTGAACCTCGCACACGAGGTTCGGGCCGCACGGCGAGAGCTCGTCGATCCCGCCGGCACCGTGCACGACGTACGCGCGCGTCGCGTCGAGCTGGACGAGCGCCGCGGCGAGCGTCCGCGTGAGCTCAACGGAGTAGACGCCGAGGACGAGCGCCCGCGCGCCGGCGGGGTTCGTGAGCGGGCCGAGCACGTTGAACACGGTACGCGTGGCGAGCTCGCGCCGGACGAGCGCCGCGTGCCGCATCGCCGGATGGTGCGCCTGAGCGAAGAGGAACCCGAAGCCGAGCTCGTCGATCGACCGCTCGATCTTCTCCGGCGGCAGCTCGAGCTGGAAGCCGAGTGCCTCGAGCACGTCCGCGGAGCCGGTCTCCGACGACGCCGCGCGGTTGCCGTGCTTCGCGACCCCCGCGCCTGCCGCAGCAGCGACGAGGGCCGCCGCGGTGGAGATGTTGTACGTGTTCGCGCCGTCGCCGCCCGTGCCGACGACGTCGACGATGTCGGTGCGCGTGGGGTGGACGTGGAGGACGTGCTCGCGCATCGCCTCGGCGCACCCCGCGATCTCCTCCGCCGTCTCGCCCTTGGCGCGCAAAGCGACGAGGAAGCCGGCGATCTGGGCCTGCGTCGCCTCGCCGCCCATGATCTCGCCCATCGTCGCGCGGGCCTCGTCGCGCGAGAGATCGTGACCGTCGAGCAGGCGCGTGATGACGGCCTGGATCACAGGCGCCCCGCGAGGAAGTTGCGCGCGAGCGCCGGGCCGTCGGGTGTGAGCACCGACTCGGGATGGAACTGGACGCCGACCGCCGGGAGCTCGCGGTGCCGCACCGCCATCACTTCGCCGTCGTCCGCGAACGCCGTCGGCTCGAGGGACTCGGGGAGTCTCGTCGCCGCGAGCGAGTGATAGCGGCCGGCGTCGAACGGGTCGGGTAGCCCCGCGAACAGGCCGCGTCCGCCGTGCCGCACCGGGCTCGCCTTCCCGTGCACGAGCTCGCGCGCGTAGCCGACCTCGCCGCCGCACACCTCGACGAGCGCCTGGTGGCCGAGGCAGACGCCGAGCGTCGGAGTGGTGGGGAGGAGACGCTCGAGGATCGCGCCGGTCGCGCCCGCGTCGCGCGGCCGGCCGGGGCCGGGAGAGACGACGAGGTGCGACGGCGCCAGCCGCTCCGCCTCGTCTGCGTCGATTTCGTCGTTACGCCGCACCACGACCTCCTCGCCGAGCGCCCCGAACAGGTGGGCGAGGTTCCACGAAAAGGAGTCGTAGTTGTCGATGAGGAGGATCACACCTGCTCCGACTCTGCCAGGTCGATCGCCGCCTCCAGAGCGCGCAGCTTGGCGAGGCACTCCTCGTGCTCGGCGGGTGGGTCGGAGTCGGCGACGATCCCGCCGCCCGCCTGCAGGTGCGCGACGCCGTCGCGCAGCCAGAGCGTCCGGATCGCGATGCACGTGTCGAGCTCCCGCTCGGCCGGCAGGCAGTAGCCGACGGCGCCCGCGTAGATCCCGCGCCGGAAGCCCTCGAGCTCACTGATGATCTGCATCGCCCGCACCTTCGGCGCGCCCGAGACCGTGCCCGCGGGGAAGCAGGCCCGCAGCAGATCGAACGGGGTCACGCCCTCCCGCAGATCGCCCGAGACCTCGGAGACGAGATGGGTGACATGGGAGTAGCGCTCGGGCTCCATGAACCGGTCGACGCGCACCGATCCCGGCAGGCACACGCGGGAGAGGTCGTTGCGGCCGAGGTCGACGAGCATCGTGTGCTCGGCGCGGTCCTTCTCTGACGTGAGCAGCGCGGTCGCGTCGCCACCGCCCGGCCACACCGTCCCCGCGATCGGGTTCAGCTCTGCCCGTACGCTGGAAGCGCCGGCGGCGAAGCCACCGGCGCCCGGCGGGGAGGTCGGGTCGCCTTCGGCGACCCTGGGACCGCTGCACTTGACGACCGTCTCCGGCGAGCTGCCCACGAGGGCGAGGTCGTCGAGCTCCAGGAGGAAGAGGTACGGCGACGGGTTGACGCGGCGCAGGGCGCGGTAGAGCTCGACCGCCGAGGCGGACGTCGGCCGCTCGGCGCGTTGCGAGACGACGACCTGGAACACGTCGCCCTCGCGGATGTGCTCCTGCGCCCGCTCGACGCGCCGAAGGTGTTCCTCGCGCGACGGCTCGCGCACGAGCGGGCCGCGCGGGCCGACTCCCCGTGGAACCTCCGGCTCCGGTCCTGCGAGCGCGCTCGCGTCCCCCCGCAGGAGCTCGGCGACGCCGCGCGCGTGGTCGAAGCGGACGAGGACGTCGGGCACGAGCCAGCGGCTTTCCGGCGTCTCCGGACCGTCGGTGGGGAGCCGTACGGTCGGCTCGATCCGCGCGACGGCGTCGTAGCCGAGGTAGCCGAAGACCGGTTCCGTGAGGCGTCGCGCCGCCTCGAAGTCGACGATCCGCGCGCCTGCGCCGACGAAGCTGTGGCGCCCGAGCCGGCCGCGCTCGACCGACTCGAGGAGGAACGCGCCGCGCGCGCCGTCCCGCAGGCGGAGGTACGCCCCGAGCGGGGTCAGGAGGTCGGTTGCGATTTCGATTTCGGACATGGAAAAGGCTCCTCGCGGAGCCGGATCGAGCGGACGGGGTGTTCGGCGTGCTCAGCGCACGCGCAGGCTCCCGCCGCGCTCGGCGCGCCACAGCCACCAAGTCCGGACGGAAGTCATGGCCGGAGAGTACCGCGCGTTTGGCTCAGATGAGGTCGACGACGGGGAAGCGCGTGTCGGCGTCGAGACAGGCCGCCGCGAAGAGCGCCGCGCCGAGGTCGCCGGTGAAGAGAGAGTGGCGGCGGGCGCTGTTCGCCTCGGCGAGCCGGTCCGCCTGGAGGAGCGCGTGGAGGGCGAACCGGCGGGCGCGCTCGAGCCAGCGCTCGTCGCCTGTTCGCGCGAAGGCCTTGAGGAGCGTGTAGCCGTTCCCGGCAGTCCCGTGGCAGAGCCCGGCGCCCTTCTCGTCGCCGTGCGCCCCGGCCTGCCA
>Ga0307373_10003395_pt1 | contig 27740 bp, 29 predicted proteins | sample OX2MG_FD_202534 | JGI IMG/M metagenome (GOLD analysis project Ga0307373, IMG submission 202534) | Soil microbial communities from Risofladan, Vaasa, Finland - OX-2 | ecosystem: Environmental > Terrestrial > Soil > Coastal area > Acid sulfate soil | place: Finland: Risofladan, Vaasa | collected... | reverse complement strand
ACCTCGGCCTGCCTGTCGGCAATTGTTTTATCAAGTATTTGGGATACTTCATCTACATTTAAAAGAGTAATTCCTGTAATATTTTTCACGTCAGGATCTACATTTTGAGGAACAGAAAGATCCAATATCAAATGCGATTTACCGGTATTAAAAAAGGAGGGGAGTATAGTATAATTTTTGGCGGCAGAACTTACGATAATAATATCTGCATCATTTGCCGCAGAAGGCAAATTCTCATAAGAAATAAATTCAGCATCATATTGTTTTGCCAATTCCAAAGCCTTTTCGTCGGTTCTGTTGGCAATAGAAATAATAGCTCCTGGCAAATAATCTTCCAGATTGTGGGCAATATGATTTCCAAATTTTCCTGTTCCAACCAAGAGAATTTTTTTATTAGTGAGATCTTTAATTTTCTCTTTTATTATTTCAATAGCTGCATAAGAAACAGAAACAATTCCAGAACTTAATTTGGTTTTTGTTTTGATTTCTTTCGACACCTGCAATGCATAATTGATAGCACGTTCCATGAAGCTATTCAGACTGCCGCATTCTTTCGCAATTTTTGCAGAATGTTTTAACTGTGATAAAATCTCGTAATCGCCAATTATTTGCGAATCCAGCCCCGATGCCACTTTGAACAAATGCTCTATCGCACCTATGCCGTTATAGGTATAGCTCTGTTTTAAAAAATCCTCCCTGGTGGAATTTGTATTGTCACAAAACATTTCAACAAGCACCTGTGGGTCTGTGCTTAAACCGTAAATTTCTGTGCGATTGCAGGTGGATAGTACAAGGCATCCGGGAACTTTGTTGGAAGCAGCCTGGTTCAACAATACGACTGATTGATCAGGAGTAATAGAAAATTTACCCCGAACATTCATATCACTTTTCCGGAAATTAATTCCAACAATACAGAAACTATTTAATGAGTTATTATATGTAGTATTTGCAGCATCCATTCGATTCTTACAAAAATATTTTTAAAAATTTCTTAAAAAGTCATTGCTTAGTCATTAAAACCCTTAATTCCCTTTAATTCAAAATGAGATGCAAATTTCAATGAATACTTTTTTATAAAAAAGAAAAATAATTATTAATAAGCATGATTTTAATCATATTTCTTTTTGATCTTCCAAAAATATCATAAAAACATACGCCAATTTCATTTTACTACCGCTTACATTTGCAAATAAATTTAAAGAATGGCCGCAAAGATAAAAAAAGGAATTTTATTAATAAATTTAGGTTCTCCACAATCAACAGAGGCCAAAGATCTGAGGAAATTTTTGGATGAATTTTTAATGGATGAAAGAGTAATTGATAAGCCCTGGCTATTAAGAGCTTTGCTGGTAAAGGGAATAATTGTTCCGTTTAGAGCGCCAAAATCTGCTAAAGCTTATAAAAAAATATGGACTAAAGAAGGTTCGCCATTAATCGTTCATACCCGGGAATTAAAAAATTCATTGCAAAATGAAATAGAAGAACCTGTTGAAATCGCCATGCGTTACGGTAGCCAAACACCTGAATCTGCTTTTGAAGCGTTATTAAAAAGAGAACCAGCTATTGAAGAAGTTGTTGTATTACCTCTTTATCCACATTACGCGATGTCAAGTTATGAAACTGCAGTAGAAAACGTGAAGGAATCTTATCAAAAGAAAAAATATTCTTTTAGACTTTCTTTTATTCCGCCATTTTATAATGATTCGGATTATTTAAGAGCACTCTCAGAAAATATTAAGCCTTATTTGAATCAACCATATGACCAGATATTATTCAGTTATCATGGTGTTCCCGGGCGTCATATTCGAAAGAGCGATATAACAGGTTGTCATTGTTTGAATAGTGAGAATTGCTGCGAAGTAGATTCACCTGCTCATGCATTTTGTTACAGGCACCAAATAAGAACCACTACAAAACTGGTAACGGAAATGTTGAATATCCCCGAAAATAAATACAGTATTTCCTTTCAATCGCGGCTGGGCAAAGGATGGCTTACACCTTTCACAGATATCCGGTTGCAGGAGCTTCCGGGAGAAGGCATAAAGAATTTATTAATAATATGCCCTGCATTTGTAAGCGATTGTTTAGAGACTTTGGAAGAGATAGCTATAAGAGGAAAGGAAACATTCATGAAGGCGGGCGGAGAATCCTTTAAAATGATTCCTTGTTTGAATACGATTCCGCTTTGGATAAAAGCCGTCAAAGGATATGTTACCAAAGAAGCAAATTGATTTTTTCTGAACTATTAATTTTCTAAACCATGTATTTTTATGTGAAAGCCTTACATATCATTTTTGTTGTTACCTGGTTTAGCGGCCTTTTTTATATTGTAAGATTATTTGTTTATAACGCTGAAGCTAACACTAAAACGGAACCTGAGCGATCTATCCTGATGAAACAGTATGATATTATGCAAAAGCGGCTGTGGTACGGCATTACATGGCCTTCGGCTATTCTTACTTTAATTTTTGGTACCTGGATGGGCGTATTGTATGGAAGTTTGCCAATGTGGCTTTTAGTCAAATTATTTTTTGTCGCAGGCTTATTTATTTATCATATTACGCTGCATATAATTTTTCGCCAGCAGCAAAGAGGGATTTTCAAATGGACTTCCCAACATTTAAGAATATGGAATGAAGTTGCCACGATTTTTTTAATTGCTATTGTTATGCTTGCTGTAGTAAAGCAATTGTTGAGTGTTGCATGGGCAATAGGGGTATTGATTGTATTTTCTCTTCTTTTATTTTTAGCAATAAAGATTTATAAAAAGTATCGTAAAGAATAAAATTTAGGAATTGTCTTCAATTAAGAGGTAAATAATGGAGATTTTTAATTTTAAATCAATCTTACCCGGAGACAGTCAGATTAATGAATAAATTCTGACATCACTCTCCAGAGAGTTGAAAAACTGGTAAGAATTACTAATGTGCCAATTAAAATAAACATAGTTTTTAAAGGCAATTTTCCAACAAGCCTTGCGGCAATTGGTGCTGCAATAAGGCCTCCAATGATAAGTCCGGCAACATCTGTAAATGGAATACTTTTTAGTAAAATAAAAAAGGTGATGGAGCTGACAAGTACTACAAAAAATTCTGCAAGGCAAACTGAGCCAACAACATAACGCGGGCTTTTCCTTTTTGAAATGAGCGTACTTGTAACAAGGGAACCCCAACCGCCGCCAACAAAAGCATCTGTAAATCCACCAACCGTAGCAAGCCATCCTGCTCTTTTTACTTTATTTTTTGGATTTCGTTTTTTAAACCCCTTTCTGATAATAAAAAATCCGAGATACACAGTATATAATGAAACCGGGATGCGTATCCAATAAGAATATTTTTGTGCATAAAATGCAAGTGTAGCACCGATAATAGATCCAATGACTCCGGGAATAACGAGTGCCTTAAACAATTTTTTATTAAAATTTCCAAAGCGATGATGGCTATAGCCAGATACACCACTTGAAAACACCCTGGCAGAATGTACGCGACTACTTACTATGGCAGGATTAACGCCATTCGCCAGGAGAAACGTTGTTGAAATTGTGCCGTAGCCCATTCCCAGTGAACCATCTGCCATCTGAGCAAGGAAACCACAAAGCAACATCATTAAAAAGGATTTCTTATCTATTATCGAAGTAATCTTATGCGAACTATCTATTATTTCTTCCAGAGGAATTAAAGAAAGTACTGTATGTCCTAAAATCATAAAGAAGAAAGCAAGTAAACTCCACTTTACAATTCGCTGCCATTTTTTAGTTCCGGATTTTGCTTCTTCGTTTAATATAGATTGTTTGGCTACTAATACTTTTGTTATATCATTTAACTGCTTTACCTTTTCATCAAAATCTTCGTGTAAACCTTCCCGTATTGTTTGCATATTGTCTAACACATTTTCCATTTCATCCGGAATCATTGTATTTATCACTTCCTTTAATCGTTTGGCAATAGTGGGAGATTTTCCATTAGTGGAAATGGCAATTTTAAGATTGCCTTTTTTTACAATGGAACTTAAATAGAAATCACACAGTTCCGGTTTGTCTGCAACATTTACAAGCCGACCCGCAAGATGCGCATCATTTTGAATAATTTCACTCGTTATAATGTCGTTGACTGCCGCTATTACTATATCAGCCTGTTCAATATCAGTAATTGAATAGGGCCTTTCTTCAATGGAAATATTGGTAAGTCCTTCAGCAATTTCATAAATTTTATCCTGAACAGAAATGCCTACTAAATGAATAGAAGTGGAAGGTGAGTTTTGTGCTACGGCCTGTAATTTTTCCAGGGCAACATTTCCACCCCCGATTATTAAAAGCCGAAGTTTTTCAAGCTTTAAAAAAACCGGAAACAGTTTATTACCGTCCTCAATTATAATATTTTCTTTTTCTTCTACCACAGATGATTCTGTTTATCCTTTTTTACTATAATTCAATTGCTGAATAAAATTAACACGAAATACATTTTGATTGTCCATTACAAATGTATTGCTATGCCATTGAAATATCTTCACGTATTGACACTGTAAACCGGAATTTGAATTCAGTTTAAAATTGGCACCTACAAATGTTCTGTTCTGGTCGAAAAATAATGAACTATGAATGTAACCCGGATTAACCATTACTTCGTTGGGCGCCAAAAGCTTTATATTATCAGCTTTCAAAGGGAATTGGAATTCAAATTTATAACGCATCCGAAAAATATATTGATAGTTTTTACTCAATTCATTGTTTTTAACGAGCTGAAGAAGACGTTCTTCGCTTCTGAGCCTCTGAATAAAATTTGTTTTGCGTAATAAAAGTTGATAAGAAACTTCCTGCCATGGGCGCCATTCATTTTTAAGCAATAAATCTTTATCCACATATTGCGCATTTTTGAAAAATGCCAATCCAGCGGTTATGGATACACGATTATTAAAGGTATAGGCTGCGCCAGATCTGATTAAAATTTGTGACCACTTGTTTGCCCATTCTTTTGTGCGCAATTGCGCATCGCTTGCCAATGACCATTTATTGCTCAGCCTCGTAGTATTATAATATCCTGCCCAAAGCATATTGATGTGCGGAACTGCATGTTGGCCTGGTGAAGGAAATGGCAGACACAAAATAGCACCTGTAATATATTTTCGTGCAATCATTTTTATTTAATTAAATCTTGTGCGAAATGTAAAATCACCGAATGATTCATCATTGATCCGTTGAGTTTTAAAATCCGCAAACAACGTATCAAGTTCAGAAAGGAGGCCCGCTTCGTCAAGGCTTTCTTTATATAATTTGTTTAGCCGGTATCCTTCATGATCGCCACCTATATTCAAATTATATTTTCCTGGTCCGGTGCCAATAAATCCAATTTCTGAAACTGAAGAGCGGCCGCAACCGTTGGGACAACCGGTCATCCGCGTAATAATATTTTCGTTGGCAAGATCATGTTTTGAGAGTAATACTTCAATCTTTGTAAGTAATGAAGGAAGATATCTTTGTGATTCAGCCAGGGCTAACGGGCATGTTGGCAATGCCACGCAAGCCATTGAATTTTTTCTGAGTACGGAAGCATTTTCAGTGTGCTCTATAATCCTGAATTCCTCCAGGATATTATTGATTTCTTTTTTATCTTCCGGCTTTACATCACTCACTATTGCTTTTTGATTTACGGTGCACCGGAAATTTACTTTTCCTGTTTTTGCAATTTTATAGAGTGCAGATTTTATAGCAATTTGGTCCGTATCCATTACCCTTCCGTTTTCCACAAACAGCGTATAAAACCAATTGCCTTTCGCGTCCTGTTGCCATCCATAATACTCTTCCCGTTTAGTAAAGACGTATGGCCTTGATTCTTCAAATTGAAAACCCATGCGCTTTTCAACCTCTTCTTTAAATTTATCAACGCCCATTTTGTCCAGGGTATATTTTATCCTGGCTTGCTTTCTGTCCACGCGGTCGCCATGATCTCTTTGAACAGTTACTATTTCGTAAATCGCTTTAAAAGTTTTTTCTCCGGCCGCAACAAACCCAATTTCTGTCGCTAACCTTGCATAAGTATCAGGATTACCAAAAGTGAATGCGAGGCCTCCGCCAACTGCAAAATTGAACCCCACCAGTCGATTATTTTCAACGATTGCGATCAAGCCCAGGTCATTTCCAAATACATCAATATCATTGTTAGGCGGAATGCAGATGCCTACTTTGAATTTTCGCGGCAGGTAGGAATCCCGGTATAGCGGATCTTCTTCCAACTTTTTATCAACTATTTTTTCTTCATCCAAAAATATCTCGTAATAGGCCCTCGTCTTTGGTTTTAGCATGTTACTGATTTTAGACGCATAACCAAATATTTCATCATGCAAAGGTGATTGCACCGGGTTAGGACTGCAGGTTACATTTCTGTTGTCATCACCACAGGCAGCGATAGTATCTAAATGAACACTATTAAAAATTTTATGAGTTGGTTTCAATCTTGATTTTAGAACACCATGCAATTGAATCGTTTGTCGGGTGGTAATTTTTAATTCATTTGTAGAATCTTTCCCCGCAATATTATTCAATGCTATCCATTGCTCTGAAGTTAAAATACCTCCGGGCATGCGTAACCGTATCATGAATGAGTATAAACGCTCGAGCTTTTTTTGCGCTCTTTCCTCGCGTCGATCGCGATCGTCCTGCTGATACATGCCATGGAATTTCATAATCAATGTATCTTCTTCACGCATAGCGCCTGTTATTTCGTCATTCAGGCTTTCAACAATAGTTCCGCGAAGGGCATTTCCTTCAACTTTTACTCTTTCTAATAGTGGTAATTTTTCTGACATAATAATTTATAAATTCAGTTCAATAATCCTAAAGTAAATTTGGTTTTATCCTTTGTTTACCGGACTTATATCAATATTTGCCCGTGTAAAAAAGGTGAAGCGGGTGTTTTAATAAACATCTACAAGATATCTCCCTAACTCTTTTAATTCTTCAACATATTTTTGAGCTTCTTCTTTTGTTCTTTCTCCAAATTGTTCAACCACCTGCACAATTGCGTCTTCAACATCACTGCTCATTGGTGTTTTAGCGCCGCACACATATACGTAGCTTCCTTTTTCCAGCCATTCAAAAAACTCAAGGCCGTTTTTTATTATTTTGTGCTGCACATAAATTTTTTCATGATGATCTCTTGAAAAAGCGATATCTACTTTTGTGAGTGCGCCCGTTTCCAGCCAGCTTTGTATCTCTGACTGGTAAAGAAAATCCGTGATAAAATGTTGGTCTCCAAAGAAGAGCCAGTTTTTGCCTGCGGCGCCTGTTGCATCTCTCTCAGCGATGAAAGAACGAAAAGGTGCGATACCAGTTCCGGGGCCGATCATGATAACACTTTTATCTTCTTCCGGCAAGCGGAAACAGTGGTTAGGATGAATATAAAATTTCAATTCATTATCCTCATTAAGAAGAGATAAAAATTCAGAAGCCAGGCCATACTTCACTTCTTCATTTACAGCAAAGCAATTTTTCGCAACTGTTATATGCACTTCGCCCGAATGTGCCTCGGGTGAGGATGCAATGGAATATAATCTTGGAGAAATTGGTTCCAGTATCTTTATAATCTCTGGAAACTCTTTTTGGTCTTTTATAGGAAATATTTTCAACAAATCCAGCAAATCAAATTTGGTATCAGGAATTTCCTGTTGCACAACGGAAGCGTATTTTTTTATAACACGTTCGGGTAGATGAACGATGTTTAATTTTTTCTGAAGCAGGTCATACACGGAAATTAATTCATCTTTGTAATCAATATTTTCCTGCGGATCAATACCAGTTAATGCAACTATATTTTCCACGATTTCTTTTTTATTTTCAGGAATAATACCAATAGAATCGCCAGGTTGATAGGCTACATCCTGTGCTTCAATCTCGATATGATTGGTTTCCTTGAGACTGCCCCTGTCATTGAGATTGATACGGGTTAATATTTTACCGGAATATATTTTTTTACCTGTTGTTTTCTTAACCGTCGGAACTGGTAAAACTACAGTTTCACTTGCCTGTGTTTCTTTTAAATTTTTGAATATACGGTCAAGCCATTCGTCAGCATCTGTGCTATAATCAACATCGCATTTTTGCAAAGGAGCAATGCGGCTGCCTCCCAGCTTATTCAATTGCGCGTCCACATCTTCACCCGCTTTGCAAAATAATGGATAAGAAGTATCGCCCAGGGCTAATACACTATATTTTAATTTAGAAAGCTTAAAACCATTTTGATGCAAATGGTCATAAAATTTTTTTGCAGTTACCGGCGGCTCACCATCACCGTGAGTACTGATGATTGCTAAAAAATATTCTTCTTTGGGGAGATCATTTAATTTGTATTGATCAAAGGCTTGCACTTTTGCATGAATACCCTGCTTTTTAGCTTTAGCTGCAAATTCTGTAGCAAGTCTTTTGGAATTACCAGTTTCTGTTGCGTACGCGATAGTAATTTTATTAACGCCAGTACTTTTTGGAACAGATTGCATTTCATTTGTCTCATTCCTGGAAAGAATACCATTGAGATAGCCGTTTACCCAGATAAGTTCTTCATGGGTAGAAGAGCTAAAAAATTCCTGTAAAGTTTTCAGCCTGCTTTCAACTAACATTTTCGTATATTTTTTCCGTGTGATTTAAAGTTTTAAGATTGTTGGTCATTGGTTTAAAATAATATTCTTCACTATTGCTGTTCTCAAGCCAACGAAATTTATCATGAAGCGATACCACTTTGCCAATAATTACTAAAGAAGGAGAAATAAAAGAGCAACTTTTTAATGTCGATTTATAGTCATACAAATTGGTTACGCGCACATTTTGAAGTGGAGTAGTAGCTTGTTCAATCACGGCAAGCAATTTATCTTCATGGATATTGTTCGCGATTAAATTTTCAACAACTTCATCCAGCGTCTCAGAGGACATATAAAATACCAGCGTGTCATCTGTGCCCGCTAATTCTTTCCAGTAATTCTCAGAAATAACAGTTGATTTATAACTTGTAATAAAGCGAACAGATGTAGCATAACCCCTCGCTGTCAGAGGGATTCCCGCAAAAGCTGCCGCTCCCAACGCAGCAGTAACTCCCGGGATTATTTCATAAGGAATATGATTAATGGTTAATGTTTCCAGCTCGTCTAAAATGTTGGAGAATATAGAAACGTCCCCGCCTTTTAAACGCACGACTAATTTTCTCAATAAAGCATGCTCGACCATCAAATCATTGATGGTTTCCTGTGGAGTAGAAATGCCGCGCCGGCATTGTTTCCCAACATGAATAATTTCAGTATTCGGGTGAACGTAATTGTCCAGTATTTGTTGGCTTACTAGCCGGTCAACAAGCACTACATCTGCGATTTTCAGATACTGCGCTGTTTTCACCGTGATCAGTTCCGGATCACCGGGACCTGCTCCGGCCAGGATCACTTTGCCTGTTTTTAATTGTTTGCTCATAAATAGTCCACTAAATTAGTAGGGTATTTTTTAAAAAAAATTTAATCATTACTGAATCATGCAAGCGCCAACGGTTACACAGCTTGTCTCATCAATCAAGATGGCGCCTCCGTTTTGTCTCAGTTCTTTGTAAGAGTCAAAAGCCACCGGAGAGGCTGTTTTAATGTTCACTTTTATGATATCATTCAAGACTGCCTGAGCGGGTGACCCATTTTTCTCGAGTGTGTTTACATCCAGTTGGTACTGAATTTCTTTTACAACGCTTCTTACCACGCGACTGTTTGTTTGCAGTAAATATTTATTTCCGGGTATTAGCGGCTTGTTGTCCATCCAGCAAATCAGCGCTTCGAATTCCTGTTCCAGTTTTGGCTGATTATTGATAGGAACAATCATATCGCCACGGCTAATGTCTATGTCATCTTCAAGATGTAAAATCACACTTTGCTGAGCAAAAGCTTCAGGTACTTCTTTTCCGGCAATTTCTATAGCCTTAATAGTGCTTTCGACACCTGAAGGCAGTACTTTTATTTTATCTCCTTTGCGGTAAATGCCGCTGATGATCTTACCGGCATATCCCCTGTAATCATGTAATTCAGGGGCTTGTGGACGAATCACATATTGTACAGAAAATCTGGCATCTGTAAGATTGATATCAGAATCCAGTTTTACATTTTCTAAGAGATACAATAAGGATGGGCCATTATACCACGGAAATTTTTCTGATTTTTCTACCACATTATCGCCGCTCAAAGCGCTGAGGGGAATATAATTCACATCTTTAAGTCCAAGTGATTTCGCTACCTCGCGGTATTCAAGGATAATATTGTTGTAAGTATTTTCGGAATAATTTACAAGATCCATTTTGTTGACTGCGACAATTACATGAGGTATGTTTAATAAAGAGGCAATAATTGAATGACGGCGTGTTTGCTCTACTACACCATTTCTTGCATCAATCAAAATAATTGCGAGTTCTGAATTAGAGGCACCGGTAACCATGTTCCGTGTATATTGGATGTGTCCCGGAGCATCAGCAATTATAAATTTACGTTTGGGAGTTGAGAAATATTTATAAGCAACATCAATGGTGATTCCTTGTTCACGCTCAGCGCGCAGACCATCTGTCAATAGTGCAAGGTCTATTTCACCATCTGCTTTATTTTTACTTTGTTTCTCAATTGACTCAAGCTGATCAATTAAAATTGATTTGCTGTCGTACAGTAATCTTCCTATTAAAGTACTCTTTCCATCATCTACACTTCCTGCGGTTATAAATCTTAGAATGTCCATTTAAGTTATAGGTTATAAGTAAATAAGTAATGAATTATAAGTCAAAAGTGTTCAACATTTTCAATTAAAAGTACCCTCCCTTCTTCCTGTCTTCCATCGCGGCTTCTGAAACTTTATCGTCTATTCTTGTTTCGCCTCTTTCGCTTGTTTTCGCAGCAACTATTTCCCGGATAATCCCATCAATATCTTCCGCATTCGATTTGACAGCAGCAGTACAAGTCATATCACCTACGGTCCGATAGCGAACTTTTTTCCTGGTTATGATATCCGTTCCATCCAATTTTATATGTTGAGATACGGATACTAATTGCCCCTGGTATTCTATCACATCTCTTTCGTGTGCAAAATAAATGGAAGGCAATTCTATTTGTTCCCTTTTAATGTAATTCCATATATCTAATTCTGTCCAGTTGCTTATAGGGAATGCACGAACGTTTTCACCCTTATGAATTTTTCCGTTATAGATGTTCCATAATTCAGGTCTTTGTAATTTTGGATTCCATCCGCCAAATTCATCCCTCACAGAAAAAATTCTTTCTTTCGCCCTTGCTTTTTCTTCATCTCTTCTTGCTCCTCCGATGAGTGCATCAAATTTGAATTCTTCAATGATATCGAGCAGTGTATAAGTTTGCAATCCGTTACGGCTGGCAAATTTTCCTTTTTGTTCGGTAAGATTCTTTTGTTTGATGGTATCTTCTACTTTGCGAACGATCAGATTTTCACCAATTTCAGCAACCAGTTTATCCCGAAAACCCAATGCTTCAGGAAAATTGTGCCCTGTATCTATATGTACTAATGGAAAAGGAAATTTCCCAGGCCGAAAGGCTTTCACTGCCAGGTGAACAAGTGTTATAGAATCTTTGCCGCCTGAAAATAATAGAGCTGGTCGCTCAAATTGACCGGCTACTTCCCTCATGATATGTATGGCTTCAGATTCAAGTTGTTCTAAGTAGTCTAAATGATATTGGCTCATTTTTATGTTTTACAGATTATAATAAATTGGGAAAAAGTAATTTAATTTGAGGTATTGCATTATTAAAAATTATTAACAGCAACACATTGAGTAGGAGGGAGTAAACATAAACTTTATACGAATTAAAAAAGACAATTTCATGTTGAATAATTTGAATAGTCTACCGCAAAGGTAGGGTAATAGGTTTTAAAAAAGAAAAAAAATGTTTTTATTTTTTTAAAAGGCTACTTCCCGAGATTTATTTTTGATTAAATTTTGTCTTTTGAGTTACCTAAATCATTTGCAGGTAATGGTTTATTAATTAGCCTCAGATTTGAAAGGTTTTAGAATTCAGAAACGTAAAATTGAAAAAATAGCTGGTGAAAGTTTTTATAGAAAATGAAACGATTTGATTTTTTACCTTTGCTTTGAAAATAATAAAAATACTGATTATGCCTTCATTTGATATAGTAAGCAAAGTTGACTTACAAACTCTGGACAATGCCATCAACACAGTGTCTAAAGAAATTAAAAACCGGTTTGATTTCAAAGGAAATCATGTAGTGATTGATTTAAATAAAAAAGATTTTAAATTAAACCTTGAAGCTGACAGTGAAATGAAATTGAACCAGATCATTGATGTTCTAATAAGCAAAAGTATGAAGCAGGGATTGGCTTCGGAAATTTATGATTTAAAAAAAGAGCCCTACCAAAGTGGTAAGATAGTAAGAAAAGAAGTTTTGGTTAGAAATGGTATCAGCCAGGAAGATGCAAAGAAAATTGTAAAATTGATAAAAGATGCCAACTTTAAAGTGCAGGCTTCTATTATGGATGACATAGTAAGAATTTCAGGAAAAAAAATAGATGATCTTCAAGCAGTCATTCAGGCTTCAAAGAGCTGGAATCTTGGGTTAGCGCTTCAATATATAAATATGAAAAATTAAGTTTTTTCGTTTTGCAAATATATTTTATTCCCTTAACTTTGCACACTCAAAAAATACATGGAGACTGCAAACAGGAAGCCATGCTTAAATTTTAATTAATATGAAAAAAGACATTCATCCATCCAATTACAGGTTTGTGGTTTTTCGCGATATGAGTAACGGCACCATGTTTTTGAGCCGCTCTACAGCAGCTTCTAAAGAAACTGTTCAATGGGAAGATGGTAAAGAATACCCCGTAATTAAACTGGAAATTTCCAATACATCTCATCCGTTTTATACCGGTAAAAATATGCTGGTTGATACTGCCGGCCGTATTGATAAGTTCAGAAGGCGTTATGAGAAAAAGAAATAAAATAATTTTTTAGTTTTGATTTTTTATCCTCCTTTGTTGGAGGATTTTTTTTACTTTCATTCCTGTAGTTCCAAAAAATAGGTTTTTAGCCAATGAACATTTTGCTTGATGATATTTCTATTAAAAATCCATTGTTTCCTTTTGGAGAAGTCTGTTCTTTGGCGCACATCAGAATAGGCATTTTTACCATCTTTGAAAAATGGCAATTCTATTTTCCTGGAAAAATTTTTATCGCCTCCGAAAAATTAAACGACAATTTTGATGCTAATCATTTTATAAAATATCCGGCAAATTTTATTCCTTCATTAGCGTTTTTAAAGCAAATTTCTATCCAAAAAGAAAATATTCCTTTTACCTCTGATTGTAGAATTCTTGAACATCCCTGGCAAATTTTTGAGTACAATGATTGGGCTATTCGGCAGGATTTTGAAATGGTAACTGATGGTAGAATCTCTGAAAATATCCCTTCTTCCAACCATGTTGTTAATCCACAAAATATTTTTATTGAAAAAGGTGCTATCATTAATTTTACTTTTTTGAACGCAGGATCCGGACCTATTTATATCGGTAAAAATGCAGAAATACAGGAGGGTTGCTTATTTCGCGGACCAATAACAATTGGCGAAGGCAGCCGGATAAAAATGGGGACAAAAATTTATGGAGCTACAACCATTGGGCCACATTGTATTGCAGGAGGAGAAATAAAAAACTCTGTTTTAATGGCTTTTTCTAATAAAGCACATGATGGGTATCTCGGAGATTCAGTAATAGGGGAGTGGTGCAATCTTGGTGCGGGTACCAGTAATTCGAATTTAAAAAACAATGCTTCCACCGTGAAAGTATGGAGTAAGAAAGAAAATAAATTCGTAGTTGCCTCAGAAAAATGTGGATTACTTATGGGCGATTATAGCAGGTGCGCTATCAATACTTCTTTTAATACAGGAACTGTTGTAGGCGTGTGTTGCAGTATTTTTGGAAATTCTTTTCCTTCAAAATTTATTGACAATTTTACCTGGGGAAATGAAAAATATATTTTTGAAAAAGTGATCAACGATATCAATAACTGGAAAAAATTAAAAAACCAGGAGATAACCGAAGCTGAAATTCAATCATTAAAAAACATTTATCAATAAAATAAAAAACATGAGAAAACAAATTGCTGCCGCCAACTGGAAAATGAATTTAACGCTTCAACAGGCAAATGAATTATTAGATGAAATAGTGAGTAAAGACATTTCACTTACTTCAAATCAGCAAGCTGTGTTTGGTGTTCCTTTTCCCTATTTACTTTTAGCAAAAGATAAAATAAAAAACTCTAAAGGATTTTTTATCGCTGCACAAAATTGTTACACAAAAGAATCAGGTGCTTACACCGGCGAAGTAAGTGCATCAATGCTTTCATCGTGTAAAATAGAATACGTAATAATCGGTCATAGCGAAAGAAGGGAATATTTTAATGAAGACAATAAAATGCTAGGGCAGAAAGTGGATGCATGTTTAAAAAATAACCTGAAGCCCATTTTTTGTTGTGGTGAATCGCTGCAGATAAGAGAACAGGGAAATCAAAATGAATACATAGAAAATCAATTAAAAGAAGGCTTATTTCATTTGGATTCTTCTGCTCTACAAAATTTTGTAATTGCATACGAACCGATATGGGCTATCGGGACTGGTAAAACAGCAAGTTCAGATCTGGCACAGGAAATGCATGCCCACATCAGAAATGTTTTTAACCAAAAATATGGAAAAGACATTGCAGAAAGTATTTCAATATTATATGGAGGAAGTGTAAAAGCTAATAATGCAAAAGAGATATTTGGGAAAAAAGATGTGGATGGAGGTCTTGTTGGAGGCGCTTCTTTGAATGCCTCTGAATTTTTGGAAATAATTGGAAGCCTGAAGAGTTTGTAGTTCGTATTTTTTAGTTTGAACTGCGAACTATGAACTGTTCTCCCGAACCGTTCCCTCCATCATAGTATTGTAAAATTTATGCGAATTGAAGTCATTTAACGATTAAAAATTATATCATCTACTTGTCAATACCTTACATTTATATCTCAAAAATTAAAACCTAAAAACATGAAAAAATTGATTATTGCCATTCTGTTCCTAATTGGCTCATTTAGTTTTGCTAATGCGCAAACAACCACCAAAACCGTTCACAAAAAAGCCACGCACACCACCATTTCAAAAGAAAAGAAAAGTACTACACATTTAAAAAAGGATGGTACTGCGGACAAAAGGTATAAAGAAAACAAAACAAAAGCTAAGGCTGAAGGTCCCAAGAAAAAAAACGGTACTCCTGATATGCGCTATAAAGCAAATAAAAAATAATCTTTCATTTGTGAGGTATTCAGGCCGGGCTTAATGTCCGGCCATTTTTTTATCCATTCATCATTATAGAGGCAGGAAACGGAATTGATATAAATTTGCCTTTTATTTATTAAATACTATTTTTAAATCAAATTAATTTTGTAAAAAAGTGTTGAAAGGAAAAAAAATTTTGTTGTGTATAACAGGAAGCATAGCCGCCTATAAATCTGTAATATTGCTACGTTTACTGGTAAAATCCGGAGCCGAAGTAAAGGTAATAATGACGGAAAGCGCTAAAGATTTTGTTACTCCGCTTACTTTTTCCACACTTTCAAAAAATAAAGTTCTTTCTGATTTATTTGATGATGGAACCTGGGAAAATCATGCAATGCTTGGCCGTTGGGCTGATGTGATGTTGATAGCACCTGCTTCCTGTAATACTCTTGCAAAAATGGCAAATGGATTTTGTGATAATTTATTGCTGGCTGTATATTTATCTTCCCAATGCCCTGTATTAATAGCCCCTGCCATGGATGAAGATATGTGGCATCATCCCGCCTCAAAAAAAAATATGGAAATATTAAAACAAAATGGGAATCAATTTCTCCATGTAAATAATGGCGAATTAGCAAGCGGCCTTATAGGCGAAGGAAGAATGGCCGAGCCGGAAGAAATAATAGAATCCCTTACTCATTTTTTTTTAAGAAAATTAAATCTTGAAGGATTGAAAGCTCTGGTAACTGCAGGCCCTACTTATGAAGAGATTGATCCGGTAAGATTTATAGGGAATCATTCAAGTGGCAAAATGGGTGTTGCCATTGCTGAAGAACTTTTTACGAGAGGAGCAGATGTTCAATTAGTTTTAGGCCCCTCTGAAATAGAAATTGAGAATGGAATAAAAGTAAAAAGAGTAACGTCTGCCAATGAAATGTATGAGGCATGTATGGAAAATTTTAAGTCGTATAACATAATTGTAATGGCTGCTGCTGTGGCGGATTTTACTCCTAAAAAGAAAGCCAATCAAAAAATAAAAAAAACGGCCGGTGAATTTTCACTCGAGCTAATAAAGACTAAAGATATTCTTCTTGAAGCGGGAAAAATAAAAACAAAAGGTCAGACTTTAGTTGGGTTTGCTTTAGAAACTAATAATGAAAAAGAAAATGCTTTAAAAAAATTGGAGGAAAAGAATGCAGATTTGATTATTTTAAATTCATTAAATGATGCGGGAGCGGGGTTCGGCCATAATACTAACAAAATCACTATTTTTGATACTCATAAAAAGGAATATAAATTCCCTGGAAAAACGAAAAAAGAAGTTGCCTTTGATATTGTAAACACTATTATTCAATTTAGAAAATGAATAAATCCTCCCTATTTTTTTTAATTTGCTTTTTAGTTTTTTTTGCAAAAATTTCGAAAGCACAGGAACTAAATGCAACAGTGACTGTATTGAGTAACCGGGTGGGAAGTAATGTAGATAAATCAACATTTCAGACTTTGCAAACAGTTCTTAATAATTTTGTGAATAATACAAAATGGACCACTGATAATTATGGTGGTAATGAAAAAATTTATTGTAATTTCCTCTTAAATCTTGAATCTACCGGTGATGCGAATGTTTATAAGGCATCTTTAACCATTCAGTCTGCCAGGCCAGTTTTTAATTCTTCATACATTTCTCCTGTTATCAACTACCAGGATAATGATGTAACATTCAAATACATTCAATTTCAACAATTGGATTTTAATGATGCAAGGGTCTCAGGAACAGATCCGGTAGCTTCAAATCTTACTGCAGTATTTGCATATTGGATTGATATGATTTTGGGGTTTGATTATGATTCATTTTCATTAAAAGGCGGCAATACTTATTTTCAAAAGGCGCAGAATATTGTTAATAATGCTCCGGAAGATAGAACTATAACGGGATGGAATGCCTTTGACGGCACCAGGAACAGATACTGGCTTGCAGAAAATTTACTTAACAGTTCTTATAGTATTTTTCATGATGCTATGTATGATTATTATCGGTTAGGTATGGATAATCTTTATGACAATGAAGAAAACGCGAGAACACAGGTATTAAATGTATTAAGCATGCTCAATACTTTTAATGTACAATATCCTAATACCATGATTCTCCAATTTTTTTTCCAGGCTAAATCTCAGGAACTAATTTCCATATTTTCTAAAGCAAATCCTGTGGATAAAGCAAAGGCATTGGATTTATTAGTGAGGCTTGATCCTTCTTCAGCCTCAAAATACCAGGATCAATTAAAATGATAAAGAACTTTATTTATTTTATTTTTTCAATTTTACTTTTTTCCTGTTACAGGGGAGATAAGGAGCCATCGGATATCATAAAGCCTCAAGAAATGAAAAGTATTTTATGGGATGTGATGAGAGCGCAATCACTGGCCCGGGAATTATCACTTAAAGATTCAACTATTGATATAGCTAATGAAACAAAATTATTATCCCAAAAAATATTTGAAATTCACAAAACTGATTCTGCATTATTCAATAAAAGCTACAATTGGTATGTGAAACATCCTGACGATTTAAAACTTATCTTTGATAGCCTTTATGCCCAAAAGGAAAGAGGAAATAGCCTTCAGTTAAAGGGGAAATTAATACATGAACATGTACTTGTTAAATAAAAATTTCCTAAATGAAAAAAGTTTTTAAAAATGCAGAAGAAGCAGTGCACGATATTTCTGATGGAAGTATAATCATGCTTGGTGGTTTTGGATTGTGTGGCATACCCGAAAATTGTATTACAGCTTTAGTAAAAAAGGGAATTAGCGGACTCACCTGCATATCTAACAATGCAGGCGTAGATGATTTTGGGATTGGGATGTTATTGAAAAAAAGACAACTAAAGAAAATGATTGCTTCTTATGTAGGTGAAAATGCGGAATTTGAAAGACAATTATTAAGCGGGGAACTGGAAGTAGAGTTGATACCGCAGGGAACACTTGCTACCAGATGCATGGCATCAGGTTATGGAATGCCAGCTATTTTTACACCCGCCGGAGTAGGTACCGATGTGGCAGAAGGAAAAGAATCCCGTATTTTTAATGGGAAAAAGTATTTGTTGGAATATGCTTTTGACGCCGATTTTGCCTTGGTAAAAGCATGGAAAGGCGATACTTTTGGCAATTTAATTTATAAAGAAACAGCACGAAATTTTAATCCTGTGATGGCGATGGCTGGAAAAATTACAATTGCTGAAGTGGAAGAATTAGTTCAACCTGGTGAATTAAATCCAAATGAAATACACACCCCCGGAATTTATATACATCGTATTTTTAAAGGAAGTGTTTATGAAAAAAGAATTGAACAAAGAACGGTAAGGAAATAGCCAATTAGCACATCAGCCAATTAGCCGTTAGCACATCAACTATGTTAGACAAAAACCAAATAGCACAAAGAATAGCAAAAGAATTAGAGGATGGTTATTATGTAAACCTTGGAATTGGAATCCCAACACTAATAGCTAATTATATTCCTAAGGGTATCAATGTTATTCTTCAGTCTGAAAACGGCTTATTAGGAATGGGACCATTCCCGCTGAAAGGGGAAGAAGATGCCGATCTCATTAATGCCGGAAAACAGACCATAACTACTTTACCTGGATCTGCATTTTTTGATAGTGCTATGAGTTTTGGAATGATACGCGCAGGCAAAGTAGATCTTACTGTTTTAGGTGCAATGGAAGTGAGCGAGAGAGGTGACATAGCAAGTTGGAAAATACCGGGGAAAATGGTGAAAGGTATGGGAGGAGCTATGGATCTGGTAGCGAGTGCAAAAAATATCATTGTCGCCATGATGCATACTAATTCAAAAGGAGAATCTAAATTATTGATCAACTGTCATCTTCCGTTGACTGGAATTAATTGTGTAAAAAAGATTGTAACAAACCTGGCTGTTATTGAAGTTACTACAAATGGGTTTCGTCTTTTAGAGAAAGCACCAGGCGTGACTGTTGAAGAAATTAAAAATAAAACTGAGGGGAAATTAATTATTGAAGGAGATATACCTGAGATGAATTTTGCTTCTGAATAGCTGGTAGCAAGCTGAAAACTTAGAACCAGGTTTTAATCTATCAATGAATTTTTCATTGCGAAAAATACCAGTCCCACAGAATTTTTTACACCGAACCTTTCCATAAGCCGGTCCTTAATGGCTTCAACGGTTCGTGCGCTTATTTCCATTTTTTGCGCTATTTCCTGGGCTGTAAATTCCATGCATACCAATGATAACACTTCCTTTTCTCTTTCACTTATCACAATCTCGCTATTTAAGTTAGGGTTGAATTTTTGCTTAGAATAATTCTTTTTGATCAGAACCCGGTTTACAAAATTATTTAAATAGAAACCGGTATTCATTACATCCATTATTCCCTGTTTTATCTCTGCGGGTTCTGTACTTTTTAATAAATAGCCATTGGCACCGCTCTCCATCAAATGCCCTACAAATCGTTCATCTTCAAACATGGTTAGTATTAAAATCCGTACCTGGGGAAAATGCTTATTAATATATTTTGTGGTTTCAATTCCATCTTTTACCGGCATTTTTAAATCCATTAATACAATATCAGGCTGTATTTTTTCCATTCCTTTTATGAGTTCTTCTCCATTTTCCGCTTCTAACACAAAGTGAATATTATGATATACTTTAAGAGAAAGAATAACTCCTTTTCTGAAAATTTTGTGATCATCGGCGATGGCTACTTGAATGATTTCGGGGGTCATTTTTAAAAACTTAAAGGCAAAAGATAACAGAAAAATATGTAAAAAGCAATAATTTATTTGATCGGCGTTCTCGGCACTTCAATGGTTACCTTATAATATGTGTGGGTACTGTCTATCTCAAAAAATATTTTTCCTCTTAAAACCCTGATCCTGCTTTGAATATTTTTTAATCCCAGTCCTGTTGAATTGTTTTCCATTCTTTCATAATCCTGTTGTAAAATTCCCTTTCCATCATGATGTAAACGAAAATAAACATTATTTCCTTGCGCATTTTGAGTAAGATGAATAAATCCAGCACTACTGTGTTTTATAATATTGGTTACCAATTCCTGCAAAATGCGGAACACTATTAATTCCTGTTCATCATTCAAACGCTGACGATTATCATGGAACCGGGCGCTTGCATTAATGACACCTGAGCCATTTATTTTTTCAAACATATCTTTTACAGCAGCTTCTAGCCCAAAATTCTTTAAGGTGGGAGGCATCAGGCTATGCGAAATATTCCGAATTAATTGAATGGTGTCATCTATAATTTGTTTGGCACTAAAGATAGATTGTAGTTGTACCGCAGGCTCCTGATGTATCATATTTTCATTCAGATATAACCTTGCTGTTGCCAGTAAAGGTCCTGCATCATCATGAAGGTCTGCAGCTATTCGTTGCCTTTCTTCTTCCTGGAATTTAATAGAAGCGTGTAACAACATTTGCTGACGTTCTTCTTCCATTATTTGTATTTTTTTATTAAACCTAAGTACTCTCCGCTGGTGAAAGACTATAACGGAAACAAGGGTTATGGCCATTAATAACATACCAAGCGTACCTACTACCAATAAACCAGGAATACCCAAATTTGCTTTTAGTTGTAGAAAATACATTTAATTAATAATTAATTATTTCGTCTTAATAAAAAGATCATCATCCAAATTTGGAATAACTGTTTTTTGAGGGTTTATGGTATCATTTAATTTCATTGTCATAGCAACGCTCAATAAAATATTTTTAAGGATATTAAAAGAGGTATTTATAATAAGATATATTTTTTGAAAAGTTAAACTGTTTCCCATTTTGTCTGTAAACAGATAGAGAAAAAAAGTGCCGGCAAAGTAAATAAAAAAGGCAATTACTACCCAAAAATTGAAAGTAGAATAAATAAGTAAGCTATTGGATCCTTTTATTTGTGAAAACAGGTAGTAAATACAAAGCAATAAGATAATGATAGATTCTACACCGGATGTAAAAGAATCAAATCCCTCTGACTTATTTAATAAGATATAATCTAGCAGAGCAAAAAGTAAAAAACTAAACCATGCAATAGTAACGATGTTTTTTCTAAAATTTTTGGGAAGTACTAAATAAATAAAATAACAAAAAAAAGAATATTCGACAATTGTAAAAGAATAAAGTAAAATGAAAATGCTTTTACTTCCAATTATCTGCAAATAAAAACTCAATCCATCATTAATGACACAATAAAGAACATAAAATAAAATTACCCTTAGTGCTTTCTGAAGACTATTTAGTTTAAATAGTAAAAAGAACACTAAGGGTAGTGTAGATGAAAAAATACCGATATATAATATAATTCTAAAAATTGCAGTTAAATTTTATTCCAAATATAACTACATATTTTAAATTTTAGTGTGCAATTAAGAAATGATTTTTAAGCTATCAGTTAAATGATAGTCAAATTGTCTTTCTTTTTTAGGCACCTCCAGTTCCTGTACCTGAAGTTCCTCCATTAATTAGAGGCCAATTAATAATTATCTTATCAGCTACTATACCATCATATTTTTGGATATCACCGGTATTTGTAACTACAGAATAAGAAAGAATGTCCTTTCCTTCTGCGTCCACCCCTGTGTAAACTAAATGCTCTTCGTTGGTTTCGGTAAGGCATTTACGGAAATTAATTCCTACACATCCTGGTTGGCTTAAAATTTGGTCAATGATATTGCGACCAACGTAATAACCTGGAGTAGCATTTGGATTAGCGTCTCTGAAGTTTTGTACCATTTTAGTACCTTCTGCTAACCCGATGTCTTCGCCTACCTGGGCAAGACATTTGGTTTCGAGTGTAATCTTTGTCATAATTGTGATTTTTTGAGTTTAAAAAAGCTGTTTATTTTAGTAATTAGTCATCTAACTTCCGTAAAACAAAATTTCTGAACAATCGCTTATTTTTATTTTAATCATTGTTTTTTTGTTAAAATTCAATACAGTTAATAGTTTTAAAAGAAATTGAACGTAAAATAACGTTTAAAAATTGAGTAAATACACGTAACAAATATAGTAAAATTACTATTGAAAATATCGTTTTTTTTCTATAGTATAAATACTAAGTATAGGTTATCAATAAAAACTTAAGTTATGAAGTTTACCTGAAATTGGGATTTTAAGGTAAGGGGTTGCGAATGTATTTAAAAATAATTGCATTGCTTCAAAAAGCAATACTGAGTACACTTAAGCTCTAATTTATTTTTTTTGGTTTTATTATAGACACATTATTATCTTTTATTTTTGAAGGTGATTTGTAATACTAAAAATCAATAATTGCTTGAAAATAGTAATGTAAGAATATTTATTTTCGGAATATTTACTCTTTTTTTAATATAGAATATTTACACAATTTTAGGCAAAAGCGCAATTAGGTATCGTAAAAATACGAATGTATAAATACAGGCTTTAATATTGTGTTTTTCCCCTGAAAAAAGAAAATATTTGACGTAAGAATCGAAAAATTAAATAATATACTGTTTGAATAATCGTTATACTTCATATATTTACACTATCCTGATTTCAAAAAATTATTTACCATATTTTTAAGATTTCGCCAATGTCCATTTCTACTACTAACTCCATTATTAAAATTGCAATTGCTGATGACCACAAAATATTCAGAGATGGCATCAAAATGGCTCTTAATCCAAAAGAAGATTTAAAAATGATTTGGGAGGCAGAAGATGGAAAAGATCTTTTGCATAAAATGGTAATTAAGCAACCTGATTTATTATTGATGGACATCAGGATGCCTGAAATTGATGGGATTAACGCGATAGAAATGCTAAGGAAAGAATATGAAGATCTTAAAATTATCGTTTTATCAATGTATGACGATCAGCAAATGATCAGTAAAATGATGGAAATGGGCGCTAATGCTTATTTAACCAAAACAACAGACCCCGATGAAATTTATGAAGCTATCGTTACCTGTATGAATGAAGATTTTTATTTCAACCAATTGGTTAATAAAGCGGTAATGGGTAAATTATTACAGAAAAAAAACGTTCACAGGCATTATGGAAACGAGATACCAGTAAGGTTTAATGAAAAAGAATTGAAAATTTTACAATTACTGGGAGAAGATAAAACCACCGATGAAATTTCTAAAATTATTTTTTTAAGTCCCCGAACCATAGAAACTATTCGCCAGAATATGAAAAATAAAGTAGGCGCCAAAACCATAGGAGGCCTTATAATGTATGGTATGAGAAACAAAATGATTGAATAAATTCTTTATCCTCTACCGAAGTTTTACGAAATTTTATTCAAAACATATCTTTTATTCCGCTACATTAAACGCTAAAATGAAAGTTAGAATCAATTGCTTTTTTACTGCTTTTTTGCGACGATATATCTTTGTATAAAATCAATTTTGAGAGTTTATTTTTTGTGAGTCGAATAGTAATTACTCATCAAATCGTGTATTTTTATTTTTAAAGAATCATAAGTGTCTTCTGAAGTTATGTAAACGGGAGGAAGAAAATGAATTTCCATTTTTGCAGGAAGGAAATAAAATGTTTTTCCAGGAGGAAGTATTTTTTTGGTATTAAAAATTAAAGCGGGTAAAACAGGCAATCCTGTATCCATAGCTAATTTGAAAGCTCCATCGTGAAATTCTTTTAGAGGGAGTTCCGTTTTATTTCGGGTACCTTCCGGATAAATGCATACATGCATTCCCATTTTCAAGACATTCTTCATTTTTCTAAAGCTGTCTTTCCTGCTATTTTTATCATTCCTGTTAACCAGTATGGTACCTCTTTTATAAACTAATCCAAATAATGGAATCTTCGCCAACTCTGATTTTGCAATTGTTTTATTGGCACCGGGAATAAATGGGGTGGATACAGGAACGTCCATAAATGAATTGTGATTACAGGTAACAATGTATTTTTCTCCTGGTTTAAAATTATTTTTACCAACCACTTTTAAACTACAGCCTGTAAGAAAAAAAAATAACCGCATCCATACTTTAGAAATATTTCTGAAAATTTGGGTCCGGGTTGGTTCATGCACTAATCCTATGATCCACATTAAAAATGCCATAGGTAATAATGTAATGATAAAAATAAGAAGTGCCCAAACGGCAAATATTTTTGTCAAAAGATTTTTCAAAATTTTATTTTAAATGTTTAATTAAATTTTCCAATCAATAGGGATTTTTTGTTGTTTCATTAGCAAATCATTTGTTTTGGAAAAATGTTTACAACCAAAAAAACCATTAGCGGCGCTAAAAGGCGAAGGATGTGCCGCTTTTAAAACAAAATGTTTGGTTTCGTCTATGAGGGTCTGTTTTTCCTGAGCAAATTTACCCCATAACAGAAAAATAATTCCTTCTTTTTCTTTTGAAATTTTTTGAATGACCTGATCTGTAAACTGAAGCCAGCCTATTTTAGAATGGCTCCCAGGCTCATTTTGGCGAACAGTTAAAGAAGCATTTAACAGAAGAACCCCCTGCGAAGCCCATTTTTCAAGATTCCCATTAAGGGGTATTTGAATACCCAGATCATTTTTCAATTCTTTGAAAATATTTATAAGCGATGGAGGAGGGGGAATTCCATTCGGCACTGAAAAGCTTAATCCATGAGCTTGTCCTTTGTTGTGATAAGGATCCTGCCCGAGAATAACTACTTTCACTTTTTGAAATGGAGTTTGTTGAAAGGCATTAAAAATTAATGATCCAGGTGGATATATGATCTTTCCGGATGCTTTTTCTGCTTTTAAAAAAGAAATAATATGTTGAAAATATATTTTATCGAATTCTTCTTTTAAAATTTCTTTCCAACTTTCTTCTATTTTCACATCCATTCTATCTGGTTTTTTATTGCAATAAAATAAAATTGAATGCAATAAGTAAATGGTGAATGATTTTTATTGCATAATATATTACTATCCTTCAAAAGTAATAAAGATAAAATGCAATTTTGAAAATTGATAAAAGTAAAATAAGACTAATAAGGTGACCCCGACACGATTCGAACGTGTGACCCACAGCTTAGAAGGCTGTTGCTCTATCCACTGAGCTACGGGGCCATTTTTACTTACAATAAATAAACAAAACAGGAATACATTTTTGTGTATCCGAAGTTTATTTTCAACTAAAAAAAGTTTTGCAAATATAGTTTAAATCATTTTTATGTTTTCAAAAATGCAAAATTTGGCGCAACGATATTTTGGTTTTCAAAAAGTATCCTAACTGTTCATTATTTCGGATCACGAATTAGAGAAGAAAAAAGTATTTAGAAATCTTTAAGCTCATTCTTCAAATGAGGAAAAATAACCAGAATCAACCGGAAATTTTGAATCAAATGAAGTGATTTGAGCTTTGGAACTATTGAATAAAAAGAGGCATGAAATTATAAACAGGTATTTCACTTATAATAATTTATTGGTAGGAAGATATTTTTATTTATGGTATTAAGTGGAATGAAAATTGAGATAAAAATTAGATTTCAAAGTACGTTTACATTTTTAACTTCAGGTGGTTCGATAGCTTTTCATTTGGAAATCCTTTCAATGCGGCAATCTTGGTTTCAGGTAGCTATATACCCATGTTCCGGCCAGGGCGCTTAATAATGTAACAATAGCAATGCTTAACCCACTTCCGATTTGTACGTAGATAGGACCGGGGCAAGCGCCTGTCAGTCCCCATCCCACTCCAAATAAAAGTGATCCATATACGTAACCCATATTGAATGTTTTCTTCTTTATTATTACAGGCTCACCGTCTAACGTTTTTATTTTTAGTTTTTTTATGATAAAGATTCCTAAGGCGGAAGTAGGTACTGCAGTTATAAAAATACCAAATATCTGGAAGCCCTGAAAGCGAAACATTTCCTGCATCCGGAACCATGATACCGCGTCGGATTTCATAAGAGTAATTCCAAATAAAGTTCCTATCAGTAGGAAAAGAAAATTTCTTTTTTTCATTTTATTTAAGGAGTAAGGGTAAAATAAAATTGGCTGTAATAATTCCGCCGGCAAAAAATAAAACTACTGCAACGAGCGAAGGCCATTGAAGCATAGACAAGCCGGCAATGCCGTGGCCACTTGTGCATCCACCGGAATAGCGGGTTCCGAAACCTACCAGGAATCCTCCGCCCACTACTATCAATATATGTTTCCAGGTAAATAAGTGAACCCAGCTAAATACTTCTACGGGCAAAATACCTGCCTGGGAAGAAACACCCAGTGCCTGCAAATTATTAAGAGTAGCGGCAGACAATGGCATAGGGGTAATGGGATGTAATAAAACCCCACCGATAAATCCTCCTGCTATAAGCCCGATTGCGAAAAAAATATTCCATAACTGGGCTTTCCAGTTGTACTTAAGAAAAGGGACGTTTCCGGGGAAGCACATGGCGCACAAATGACGCAGTGAACTTGAAATGCCCAATATTTTATTTCCGGTAAGCAAGAGAAGAGGGACGCAAAGACCGATTATAGGACCGGCTATATACCACGGCCATGGACGCCGGAGGAGATCAATAATTTCCAATAGTTTATTTTTTTAGAGGATAAAATTATTTAAAAAGTGGGACTAAATAATTTTTTTAATCAATCAATCGAATAATCTTCTGTAAACTTTAGAAAGCCTCAAAAAGGATGTACCTTAAAAGAATTAATATTCTTAGTATTTAAAAAAATATAGATGCTATCTTAGTAGTATAGAAAATATTCTCAAAAAATAGAAGCGCAGATGTCTTTCAGTATCATCGAACCAATTAAATTAAAATGATTAATGAAAAAAATACTAGTAATTGGAAGTGCAAATACTGATATGGTAGTAAAGGCATCAAAACTTCCATCAGGTGGTGAAACAGTGTTGGGAGGTACTTTCTTTATGAATGCAGGAGGTAAAGGAGCTAATCAGGCAGTAGCGGCTGCAAGGATGGGAGGTAATGTTATATTGGTTGCAAAAGTTGGAAACGATATTTTCGGCAGGCAAACAATACTTGGTTTGCAAAAGGAAAATATTAATACCGATTTTATTCTCACAGATGGAAAAACGCCATCAGGCGTTGCCTTAATTATGGTAAATGAAGAAGGAGAAAACTGTATAGTAATAGCGCCTGGAGCCAATGCGAATCTGCTTCCTGCAGATATTGAGAACGTAAAAAATTTGAAGGAAGCAGAAATAATATTGGTGCAATTAGAAATCCCGATAGAGACAATTGAAGCGATTACAAAAAATGCGAAGTCCAATAATCAAAAAGTAATTCTCAATCCTGCACCCGCCCAAAAACTGAAAGACGACATACTGAATGACTTATTTCTGATAACTCCTAAGCCGGACAAGCCGGAACTAAACAGGAAAACATTTAACTTTCCAATATTATGGAATCACTTACTCAAAGATATTGCGAAAAAATCAGCGGCATACTTGGTTGTTACGACCGCATAGTTA
>Ga0307373_10003393_pt1 | contig 27745 bp, 28 predicted proteins | sample OX2MG_FD_202534 | JGI IMG/M metagenome (GOLD analysis project Ga0307373, IMG submission 202534) | Soil microbial communities from Risofladan, Vaasa, Finland - OX-2 | ecosystem: Environmental > Terrestrial > Soil > Coastal area > Acid sulfate soil | place: Finland: Risofladan, Vaasa | collected... | reverse complement strand
GAGAATCAGCGTCCGGTTCGGGAGCCCTGTCAGCGCATCGTGGGTCGCCAGGAATGACAGCTCCTCCTCGCGCCGTGTGAGCTCTTCATCGGTTCGCTGGCGCTCAGCCTCGAAGCACTCGCACATCCGCACGAGGCTGAACTCGAGGCTAAGCTGCAGGATGCTCAAGGCTTGGGAGAGCGACTCGGGCGAGACCTCCAGTTGCGTTGCGCTCTCGTGCAGCACCTCGGCCATCACGTTGCGCCAGGAGAAACAGCGGCTGGTCACCTCATTCAGCGACGCCGCGCGGTGGGCCGCGAGCTCGCCGAAGATCTCCCAGGTTTCCCGGCCGGCCTCGACCGCCACCTCGATGCCCTCCCCCGCGATCCACCGGGCCACCGCCATCGTGGAACTCCTCGAGATTCTCTCGAAGCTGCCCTGAACCACGGCGTCGACCGCTTCGCCCGATCCTGCGGTTCGCACGACGGTCAGGTTGAGCACATCCTCGGCCCGCCCCTTCAGTGCCTCGCCAAGACGGCAGAGATCCTCCGAGGACTCCTCCAGAGTGGACGGCGGTGTCGGGAGGAGCGCGTGACCGGCTCCTGGGCTCGTGCGTTTAGCGGTCATCTCGACTGTAGGAATCGGCACATGGCGAAGATTCGATAAGTCCGGCTCCATCGCAGTGGACACGCGTCGATCTTCCGCGCAGCGCAGCGCGGACGGTTTCTAAGCCCTCCGGTCAGACCAATACGCTCATCGTATGCAGCCAAACGAGCGGCTTGCGGTCATCGATCTGGGGTCGAACTCGTTTCGGCTCGTGGTCTTCATGGCGGGCGCGGGCTGGTGGCGGCGCACGGATGAGATCTATGAGCCGGTCCGCATCGGTGAGGGGCTGATGGCAAGTGGCAGCCTGGGGAAGGCCCCGATGGAGCGGGCGCTGGCCACGCTGGACGTGTTCGCCCACTTCTGCCGTGCAAGCCGCCTCGCGGCAGGTGAGGTCGACGCGCTCGCCACGAGCGCCATTCGTGATGCTGATAACGCCGGGGACTTCCTCGCGCGGGCACGGGAGCGCTCTGAGCTCCCGATCCGCGTGCTCAGCGGCGAGGAGGAGGCGCGCTACGGGTACCTGGCGGCGGTCAATTCGACAACGATCAGCGACGGCTTCGTGCTGGATCTCGGCGGGGGCTCGATGCAGCTCGTGCGTGTCGTGGATCGCCTTGCTCGCGAGACGGGCTCCTGGCGGCTGGGCACCGTGCGGATGAGCGAGCGCTTCCTGCCGCCCAACGGGCCGGCCAAGCGCAAGCAGCTGGAGGAGCTTCGCGAGCACATCTCCGCCGGGCTTCAGGGCGCGGCCTGGCTCACAGAGACCGCGGGGGGGAGGGCCCGCGGGCGCCTCGTGGGAATCGGCGGGACCGTGCGCAGCCTCGCCACCGCGGCCCAGCGTGCCGCGGGACTGCCGTCCAACGGTGTGCAGGGCATGGTTATCGAGCGGGAGGCCCTCAACGAGCTCGTGGAGCGGCTCGCCTCGCTGCCTGTGGCGGAGCGAAGCACGGTCCCGGGCATCAAGCCGGCCCGCGCTGACCTGATCCTCGCCGGAGCGCTCGTCGTACAGGGAGTGCTTCAGGCCGGCGGCTTCGATGGCCTCGAAGTGACCGAGGCTGGGCTGCGCGAGGGGGTGTTCTTCGAGCGTTTGCTGGGCCAGTGCGAGCAACCCCTGTTCACGGACCTCAGGCGTACGAGCGTCATGAACCTGGCGGCCCGTTACAACGTCGATGCCGCACACACCCAACACGTTGCCGCGCTGGCCCTTGGCATGTTCGACGAGCTCGCCGGTCTCGGTCTGCACGATGGTGATGCCCGTGAGCGCGAGCTGTTGTGGGCAGCCTGCATGCTGCATGACATCGGTATGTCCGTCGACTACGACGACCACCACAAGCACTCGCGCTATCTGATCCTCAACGGCGGGCTGCCGGGGTTCTCGCCCGTGGAGGTAGCGACGATCGCGCAGGCTGCTCGCTACCACCGCAAGGGGATGCCGGAGCCGGGACCGCTGGCGGCCTTGTTCGAGCCCGCCGATGAGGCGCGCCTGAATCGCTGCGCGGTGCTGCTGCGCCTGGCCGAGGATCTCGAGCGCTCGCGCGATCAGCTCGTGCGCAGCACGAGCATCGCTCTCAGCAACGGCACCGTCGAGCTTCGCCTGCTCGCCGATGGCGAGCCGGCCGTTCCCCGCTGGGCGGCCAGCCGTGAGAGCGAGCTGTTCGCTCGCGCATTCCATCGCGAGCTGTCGGTGGCGGCGTAGGGGGCGCGGGTCGCGCGGCGCGTGCGCGCCCGTGGCCAGGCGTTCCTTCTCAGCCCTGCGCCGCGAGCTGCCGTTCGCGCCCGGCGCAGTCGAACAGGATGAGGCCGAAGGCCTGCAGGCCGGGCGGTAGCCAGGTGCTCGTGGGCACGACGGCGCAGGCGCGCTGCACCGCCGCGGTGGCGCCGTTGCCGCCGCGCGTGGAGAACTCTCCGCCGAGCAACACATAACGCGCCTGCCCGCGGGCGAGGACCAGCGCCAGGCCGCGCCCGTCGAGCGCCGGGTCGGTGCCGCTGAAGCCTCCGAGCGAGCCGGCGTCGCTCCCGAGCAGGATCATCGGGGAGGCGGTATTGGCGGCATCCGTGAGCACTGACCAGCGCGTCCCGGGCCGGTGGCTCGCGACATAGCGCAGCAGCGCGTCATCCACGCTCTTGTGCTCGCCGCCCACGCCCACGCCGCCTGCGCCCGCGGCCTGACGGGGCCCAGCCGCCGGGAATGTCGACTGCACCGGGGCGAGCCAGTTCGTGGAGGAGTAGGCGGCTGGCGCGAGGAGCAGCACCCCGAGCGTCAGAGCGACCGCCGGCACGGCCGTGCGGCGCAGCAACAGCGCGCCCAGGCAGAGGACCGCACCGCCTATCAGCGGCACCGTGAACCACGGCATGTAATGAGCCTTGTGCAGCAGTGAGAGCTGCACTGGGACCGTCGCCGCGACCGCACATGCGAGCAGCAGCAGGCGCCAGTCCCTTCGGCGCGCGAACCGGGCGAAGGCGAATACCCCGGCGCCGGCCATCGCCGCGACCCCGGGTCCAAGAGCCGAGACGTAGTAGGGATGGACAATCCCCTTCGACAGGCTGAGAACCGCTGCCTCGCAGGCGAACCAGCCGCCGAGCACGATCAGGACGGCTAGGCGCCGGTCACGCCACCCGGCCGGTCTCTGAGCACCGAGCACGAGCAGTGCGAACGCAAGCAGCCCAGCCAGGGCGAATGGGAGCATCCACGCCCCCTGGTCGCCGAGGCCGAGGCCGAACAGACGAAACGGCCCAACCGGCCCGCCGAACGGGATCGGGTTGCGGTTTCTGCCGCCCGTCGAGCCCGTGGAGGAATGCCGGACGGGCTGGGAGGTGCGGGTCCGGTGGGGCCGGCCTTTCGGTGCGCTGACGGTGCGCGCGAGCCCGCCGGCGCCGGCCGGGATCTGTCCCGGGCCTCCCGTCTGCCCGCCGACGCGCCCGAAGCCGTTGTAGCTGAACGTCAGGCCGAGCTCCGTGTTGTCCGTGGAGCTGCCGACAAACGGGCGCTGGGAGGCCGCTGTCAGTTCTACGGCGGCCATCCACGAGAAGGAGACAGCGACCATCACAAGGCCCGCCGTCAGCAGCTGCGCGGCGCGGCGCGGCCAGGATCCCGGCGCGCAGAGCAGGAAGGCGGCTGCGATGCCCGGCACGATGAGGTAGGCGGCCAGCGTCTTTGTGTTGAAGGCCAGCCCCACGAGCACGCCGCTCCACAACAGCGTGCGCCAGCGGCCCGTTTCGATCGCCCGCAGGCTCTCCTCGCAAGCGAGGATCATCAGCAGGATCAGTAGCGCGTCAACGTTGTTCGTGCGCGAGATCGCGACGAAGGACGGAAACACGGCCAGCACGAGCGCGCCGGCGAGCCCGGCCATCGGGTCCAGGCGCCGGGCGAGCACGCGGTAGAGGAGCGCGACCGCGAGCACCCCCGCGATCGCCTCAGGCAGCAACAGGCTGAGCGAGGAGAAGCCGAACAGCTTTGCGCTGAGCGCCTGCAGCCACAGGCCAAGCGGCGGCTTGTCGACCATGATCAGCCCGCCGGGGTCGAACGAGACGAAGAAGAAGTTGTGCCAGGAGCGCAGCATCGACTTCACCCCGGCGGAGTAGAAGATGTTGCCGTAGCCGTTCTGGGAGATGCGGTGAATGTTCAGTACGGCTGACAGCGCGAGCACGGCCGCGAGGGCGAGGTGTGCTGGTGCTAGCCGTACTCGCCCGCGTCCTGCCTCCAAGGGGGTGCGCGCAGCGTCCGTGACGGCGGGCGTGAGGGCTGGGGTCCTCTGTCCAGACGCGGTCATCGGGGGAGCATCGCCAGCAGCCGCTCGAGGTCGTCCTCGCTGTTCCACGCCCCGACGGACGCTCGCAACCATCCCCGCCCCGGGATGTTACGCAGGATCACCCCTGCACCGGCCAGCCGCGCTCGCTCTGCCTCCGGGTCGGCGCTCGAGAAGGAGACCAGCGTGCTCTCGCCGCGCGGAGCCACGGCGATGCCGCGTGCCCGCAGCAGCTCTGCGAGGTGAGTGGCGAGCGTGCGTGCGCGCTCGTGCACTTCGCTCCAGCCGGCCGCTTCCAGCACCCCGACCGACGCCAGCGCGCAGGCGAGGGTCTCGGCGCTCAGTGCGAGGGCGTCGAAGCGGCGGGCGTCCTCGTGGGGCTGCGCATCCAGCCCGGCGCTCGGGTCGGCGAGGTTGCCGTAGCCGCGCCGGGAGACCGCGAGCCGCTCGCGCAGGGCCGGCGTGACGTACAAAGAGCCTGTGCCGTCGGGTCCGCACAGCCACTTCTGCCCGGCGCCGGCGTACGCGTCGCATCCGAGCGCTCCTACGTCCACCGGTATCGCTCCGGCTCCCTGAGCGCCGTCGAGCAGGACCGGCACCTCCAGCTCCGCGAGCTCGGCGGGCGCCACCAGCCCGCTCATCCAGCCGACGTGCGAGCAGGCGATCAGGCGAGTGCGCTCACCGGCGGCTTCGGCGATCTGCGGCAGTGGCACTTCACGGACCTCCACACCGCTTAGCGAGCGCGCTGCGCCGAGCGCTCCCAGTAGTCCGGGATGCTCCTCGTCGCTCGTGAGGATCTCATCCCCGCGGCCGAGTCCAAGGCCGCCGACCGTCACGGCGATGCCTTCGGTGGTGCACGTCGTCAACGCGAGATCCGCCGCCTCGCATCCGAGCGCCGCGGCGTAGGCGGCTCGCAGTGCGGTGCTCAGCTCGCTTCGGCGCTCGAAATGAGCCTGCGCGCGTCCCTCCCCGGCCTCCCGCTCGAGCTCCTGCGCAGCAGCGCGGACTGCGCGGGCGGGCAGCGGCCCGTCGGTGCCGGCATTCAGATAGGCGAGCTGGCGCAGGACAGGGAACTCGCCGCGCAGGGAGGAGGCGTCCACGACGAGCGAGCATAATGGCTGCGATGTCGGTGAAAGCTGCCCGGACCCCGTTGTGGACGCCGCCGGCCGGGTGGCGCGAGCGTGCCGAGATGACGCGTTTCATGCGCTGGGCCTCAGAGCGCCGCGGTCGCACGTTTTCCGGCTACGACGAGCTGTGGCAGTGGTCGGTGGATGAGCTGGAGGATTTCTGGGAGAGCGTGTGGCAGTTCTTTGGCGTGCGCGCGTCGCACGGCTACGAGCAGGTGCTGGACTCACACGAGATGCCCGGCACGAGGTGGTTCTCGGGGGCCGAGCTCAACTACGCAGAGAACCTCCTGCGCGCCGGTGAGCGGGATCCCAGTCAAATCGCGGTACTGCACACCTCCGAGCTACGGGAGCTGAGTGAGATCACCTGGGGCGAGCTCACTGCGCAGGTGGCCGCCGCGGCCGGCGGTCTGCGTGCGCTCGGCGTGGGTCGCGGGGACCGCGTCGTCGCCTACATGCCCAACATCCTCGAGACGCTCGTCGCCTTCCTCGCGGTGGCGGGCATCGGTGCGATCTGGTCGAGCGCCGCCCCGGAGTTCGGCGCGCGCAGCGTGATCGACCGCTTCGCGCAGATCGAGCCGAAGGTGCTGCTCGCCGTCGACGGCTATCGCCACGGCGGCAAGGACTTCGACCGCATGGCCGTCCTCGAGAGCATCGTCGCTGAGCTGCCGGGCGTAGAGCACGTCGTCGTGCTGCCCTACCTCGACGCCGGTGCGCAGGCGGCCGGCCTGCCCGGGGGCTTGACGTGGGAGGAACTGCTTGAGGGGGGATCCCAAACCGAGCTGAGCTTCGAGCAGGTGCCCTTCGATCACCCCCTGTGGGTGCTCTACTCCTCCGGGACCACCGGACTGCCCAAGGCGATCGTGCAGGGTCACGGCGGGATCCTCCTCGAGCAGCTCAAGAAGCGGCTGCACCTCGATCTGCACCCTGGCGACCGCATGTTCTGGTTCACCACGACCGGCTGGATGATGTGGAACTTCCTCGTCGGCTGCCTGCTGTCTGACGCCGCGATCGTCCTCTATGACGGCAGCCCGGGGCATCCGGATCTCGGCGTCCTATGGGATCTCGCCGAGCGCACCGGGATGACCTGCATGGGCGTCAGCGCGGGCCTCTTGGCGAGCACCGAGAAGGCCGGGATCGAGCCGGGCCGCGACCACGACCTGCACGCGCTGCGCGCGCTCGGCTCGACCGGTTCGCCGCTTGCGCCGGAGAGCTTTGAGTGGGTGTACGGGCACGTCAAGCCGGACGTGTGGCTGTTCTCCACGAGCGGTGGGACGGACGTGTGCACCGCGTTCGTCGCCGGTTGCCCACTGCTGCCCGTCTACGAGGGCGAATTGCAGTGCCGTGCGCTCGCCTGCGCGGTGGAGGCATGGGACGAGCGGGGAAACAGCCTTCAGGATGAGGTCGGCGAGCTCGTGCTCACCGAGCCGCTGCCCTCGATGCCGCTGTTCCTGTGGGGGGACGATGACGGCGAACGTCTCAGGGAGAGCTACTTCTCGATGTACCCCGGCGTCTGGCGCCACGGCGACTGGATCCGCATCACACCGCGGGGCGGGGCGGTCATCTACGGGCGCTCGGACTCGACTATCAACCGCCAGGGCGTGCGCATGGGCACGAGCGAGATCTACCGCGCGGTGCTCGCTGTGCCAGAGGTGCTCGATGCGCTCGTCGTGGATGTGCCCGGGCGGGCGGGCACCAATACGGAGGGCGAGTTGTGGATGCCGTTGTTTGTCGTGCTCGCCCCCGGCGTGGCCCTCGACGAGGATCTGGCGGCCCAAATCAAGCGGCGAATCCGCGAGGACTGCTCTCCGCGGCACGTCCCCAACGACGTGTTCGCCGTTTCAGAGATTCCCCGCACCCTCTCCAACAAGATCCTCGAGGTGCCCGTCAAGAAGATCCTGATGGGCTCACCGCCTGCCCAGGCGGCCAGCATCGAGTCGCTGGCCAACCCGGGCTCGCTCGACTACTTCGTGGATCTGGCCGGGCGGCTCAAAGGCCCAGCGAACGGCCCACTATCTCCTTCATGATCTCGTTCGTACCGCCGTATATCCGCGTCACGCGCGCGTCGGCGTAGGCGCGCGCGATCGGATACTCCGTCATATAGCCGTAGCCGCCATGCAGCTGCAGGCAGCGATCGACGACGCGTCCCTGCAGATCGGTGCACCACCACTTCGCCATCGCCGCGTCCTCGGGCGTGAGCTCGTCAGCGTTCAGCGCCTGTGCGCAGCGGTCGATGTAGGCGCGGGCGATCTCCGTTTCGGTGCGCACCTCGGCCAGCGTGAAGCGTGTGCCCTGAAATGAGCCGATCGGCTGGCCGAACGCCTGGCGCTCGCGCACGTAGTCGAGCGTCCATCCCAGCGCCGCTTCGGCAGCCGCCACGGCCGAGGCCGCGATCGACAGGCGCTCCTGGGGCAGATTCGAGACGAGATAGCGAAACCCCTCGCCCTCCTCGGCCAGCAGATTCTCCACCGGCACCCTTACACCGGCGAACGACAGCTCGGCGGTGTCCTGGGAGTGCTGGCCGATCTTCTCGAGGTTGCGCCCGCGCTCGAATCCCTCCATGCCGCGCTCAACGATCAGCAAGCTGATACCGCGGTGGCGCTCTGACGGATCTGTCTTCACGGCGGTGATGACGAGATCGGCGTTGATGCCGTTCGTGATGAACGTCTTCGTGCCGTCCACCACGTAGTGATCTCCCTCGCGCCGGGCACGCGTGGACATGGAGGCGAGGTCCGAGCCGGCGCCGGGCTCGGTCATCGCGAGCGCCGTGATGAGCTCACCGGAGGCGATCCCGCCCAGCCAGCGCTCGCGCTGCTGCTCGTTGCAATAGCTGAGGAAGTAGGGCAGGCAGATGTCGTTGTGCAGCGTGATCCCCAGCCCGAAGCCGCCGGCGCCAGCGCGCTGGCACTCCTCGCCGATGATCAGGTTGAAGCGAAAGTCCTCCGCGCCTGCGCCGCCATAGCGCTCGGGCACCGCCATCCCGAGGAAGCCGCCTTGACCGGCAAGCGCGAACACCTCGCGCGGCACGATCCCCGCGCTCTCCCACTCACCGTAGCGGCCCTCCTCTCCTAGGACCTCGCGCTCTAAAAACGTGCGAAAGCTCTCCCGAAAGTCCTCGTGGACATCTTCATACAGTGTGCGCCGCATACAGCCGGGGACCCTATCTGGCAGGAGTGAGAGGCGGGGACGTCGAACAGAAGCGCCGATGAAGCGTGTCGCCACCCCAACTGCGGATCGCCCAAAGGCTGGGCGGCCCACCGCCAAGGGCTGTGTACCCCCGGCCGGTGGCACCAGCGAGCACCAGAGCCTGTCCAAGTACATCCAGGCGCGCTTTGACGAGTGCTCGCGGTCGCAGAAGGACGTGGCCCAGTACATCGTCGACCACCTCGACGAGGCGGCCTTCCAAACGGCGGAGGAGCTGGCCCGCCGCGCGAACACGTCCAGCTCGACGGTCGTGCGCTTCTCACAGGCGCTCGGTTTCGAGGGCTTCCCTGAGCTGCAGGCCGCCGCACGCGAGGAATACCGCCGCGTGCACACCAAGGCCGAGCCCAAGAACGGGGCCTCAGCAAACTCTGCGCCGCTGTTCTCGCTCGACCAGAACGAGTTCGAGACAGCGCTCACGGCCGATCACCTGAACGTCGAGGAGACTGCGCGGAAGGTCTCCCGCAGCTCGGTCGAGGCGCTGATCGAGGCGATCGTGAGCGCTGAGAAGGTGCTCGTCGCGGGGACAGACCAGATGGCTTTCTTCGCGAGCTACCTGAGACATTTGCTGATGCTGCTGGACCTGCGTGTGGATGTCGTGGCGAGCCCCTCTCAGGAGGCGCTCAGCCGTCTCGGCCGGATCGACCAGTCAACGCTCGTGATCGGCCTCTCCGCCGGTCGCCCGCACCCGCTGGTGGTGCGCGCGATGAAGCTGGCGCGCCACCGCAAGGCGCATACGGCGGCGATCACAGACGCGACCCTTTCCGAGGTCGCAAAGCTCGCGCAGATCAAGCTCTACTACTCCTCCAACAGCCCGGCCTACGTGCGCTCCCACACCGCGCTGTTGAGCCTCATCCAAGCCCTTGCATACGGCGTGTACGCGCAGGACTCAGCTCAGTACGACGACCGCATCAAGGCCTTTCGGCTCAAGTAGCGCGCGCTGCTCAGGCTAGACTCCTCGTATGCGTGACGAGGCGACATTTCTGGTCAAGACCGGCCTGGCGGAGATGCTCAAGGGCGGGGTGATCATGGACGTCGTGACCGCAGAGCAGGCGAGCGTCGCCGAGCAGGCGGGAGCCGCGGCCGTGATGGCCCTGGAGCGCGTGCCGGCGGACATTCGCCGCGACGGGGGCGTGGCGCGAATGTCCGCCCCGGAGATGATCGCCGGCATCCAGCAGGCCGTCAGCATTCCCGTGATGGCGAAGGCCCGGATCGGACACTTCATGGAGGCGCGGGTGCTCGAGGCCCTGGAGGTGGACTACGTCGACGAGTCAGAGGTGCTCACGCCCGCGGACGAGCGCAACCACATCGACAAGTGGGACTTCAAGGTCCCGTTCGTGTGCGGCGCGACGAACCTCGGCGAGGCCCTGCGGCGGATCGGCGAGGGCGCCGCGATGATCCGCTCCAAGGGCGAGGCCGGCACCGGCGACATCGTCGAGGCCGTTCGCCACATGCGCCAGATCACGGGCGAAATCAAGCGCCTGCACACGCTCGGCGATGACGAGCTGGCGAGCGCGGCGAAGGAGCTTCCGGCACCGCTCGAGCTGGTTCGCGAAGTGGCTCAGGCGGGCCGTTTGCCGGTGGTGCTGTTCTGCGCGGGCGGTATCGCGACCCCTGCAGATGCGGCCCTGATGATGGCCCTCGGCGCCGAAGGTGTGTTCGTGGGATCGGGGATCTTCAAGTCAGCAGACCCGCCGGCTCGCGCGCGCGCGATCGTCGAGGCGACCACTCATTGGCAGGACGCCGAGCGCGTCGCACAGGCCTCGAAAGGGCTGGGCACCCCGATGGACAGGAGCAGCTTCTGGCCCAGCGCGGCTGGTAGGTAGTGCCGCTGATAGGCGTGCTCGCGCTGCAGGGCGGGTTCGAGGCGCATGAGCGGGTGCTCACGCGATTGGGTCCCACCCCCCCGCAAACCCGGCAGGTCCGCGTGCCACAGGACCTCGAGGGGCTTGACGGTCTCGTGATCCCGGGCGGGGAGTCCACGACGATGACCCTGGGGATCGAGCGCGAGGGGCTCGCCGGGCCTCTGCGGGCCCTCGGGGCGGGTGGGATTCCCATCCTTGGCTCCTGCGCGGGCCTGATCATGCTCGACCGCGACCATCTGGCTCTGATGGATATCCGCGCCGAGCGCAACGCCTTCGGCCGTCAGCTGCACAGCTTCGAGGCCGACGTGGAGCTAGGGGGACTCAACGGCCCACCAATGCGCGGCATCTTCATCCGCGCGCCCTGGATCGCCGAACACGGCCCGGCCGTGGAGATCCTCGCCGAGGTCGATGGTCACCCGGTGGCCGCGCGCGAGGGCCGCATGCTCGCGGTGGCATTCCACGCCGAGCTGACCAGCGATGACCGTGTGCACCGCCTGTTCTTGGACGGGGTTCGCGGCTAGGACCTAGGCGGCCTGGAAGCGAACGATGCCACCATCCTCGGCTTCAACGACGAGGGCGTCGCGCAGCAGCAGGTCGACGTGGCCGAGCACCTCCGACAGCGTCAGATAAGCCTGTGTCACGGCGACGTTTCCCCACAGCGCCTGGGCGATCTCATATGCGGTTCGTGGCTGCTCGGCGATCAGACCGTTGATCTTCTCGGCGCGCCTCTCGTGCATGCGGAAGCGTTTGTCGATCAGCGCCACGTGGCCGGCGATCGGATCGCCGTGCCCTGCAAGCACCAGCTCTAGGTCCATCGCCCGAGTCTTCTGTAGCGAGGACATGTAGGTCACGAGCGCCTGGGGACGTGGGCCTTCGTAGTCATCTTCAGCGTCAAGGGGACGGGCGATGAGGGGATTGGAGGAGATGTGCTTGATGAGATGATCCGCGCCGATCAGCAGCGCGCGCTCCTGATCCCAAAAGACCGTGTCCGATGGGCTGTGGCCCGGCCGGTGATGCACCTGCAGCGTCCGGTCGCGCAGCTCCACCGTCGAGCCGTCGGCGAGAGGCCGGGTGACCTCCACGGCCGAACCCCAGCCACGGAAGCTCGCCGAGACCGCCCGCAGCGCGCTGACCACATCGCCCGGGATGCCGTGGCGGAGCATCGTGTGCTGGGCGAAGCGATCGTCCAGGTCGGCCTCCTCGCCAAAGCGCAAGAGGAACGGGGCGAGCTGATCGAGGGCCGCGACCTCGGCGCCGGAGCGCCGCGCAAGGATCGAGGCGAGACCGAAGTGATCGATGTGCTGGTGGGTGATGATCAGCAGTTCCAGATCCTCGACCTCGTGACCCCGCGCGGCGAGTGCCTGTTCGAGCTCGTCGAGCGCCTTGCCGGAGTTTGGACCGGAGTCAACGAGGGTGAGAGGGGAGTCCTCGATCAGGTAGGCGTTGATGCGACCGACCTGAAAGGGGGTGGGGATCGCCAGGCGGTGGATGCCCGCTTTCTCAGCCTGATCGAGTAGCGCCTCCTCACCGGGTCCGTCCGGCGGTGCGTCATCGCTCACGAGCAGCGGCCGGTTTGGTCTATCACGAGCGGATCAACGCCAGGACTTCGTCACGGCGGAGTTCCATGTCCTGCGGTGAGACGAGCGACTCGAGGCAGAGGCGCAGGAGCGGCTCGGTGTTGGAGGGCCGCACGTTGAAGTGCCAGTCGGGGTAGTCGATCGAGATGCCGTCGAGTTCTTTCTGCTCGGCGTCTGCATAGTGTTCGGCGATCTGCCTCATCTTGCCCTCGGCGTCGGAGACCTCGGAGTTGATCTCACCCGAGATGAAGTAGCGCTCGCGGTAGGGGGCCAGGAGCTGTGAGAGCTTCACGCCTCTGCGCGCCAGCATCTCCAGCATCAGCAGGGCCGGGATCGTGCCCGAGTCAGCGCAGTAGAAGTCGCGGAAGTAGTAATGGCCCGATACCTCGCCGCCGAACAGCGACCCCTCTCTGCGCATCCGGGTCTTGAAGAACGCGTGTCCGACGCGATTGACGAACGGCGTGCCGCCGGCCTTCGTGACGGTGTCGGCGACCGCGTGCGAGGCACGAACGTCGTAGAGGATCGCCTCGGGGTGGGTGGGATCTGATCTTTTTCCGAGCAACGACTCGGCGAGCAGCGCCGTGAGGAAGTCTCCGTCCACGAAGGCACCGGTGTCGTCGATGAAGAAGCAGCGGTCGGCATCGCCGTCCCAGGCGATCCCCAGATCGGCGCCGGTCTCGAGCACTTTTTCGATGATGAGCTGCCGGTTCTCCGGCAGTAGGGGATTGGGCTCGTGGCCGGGGAAGTTGCCGTCCGGCGACCAGTAGGTCTCGATCAGATCCAGTCCGAGCTGCTCCAGCAGAGGCCCAACCATCGGGCCGGCCATGCCGTTGCCGCCATCGACGACGACCTTCAGCGGGCGTCCTGAGCGCACGATCTCGGGGTCGATGAACCTCAGCGCCGCATCCTGGAAGTCCCCGTAGATATCGATCTCCTCGAAGGTCCCGCCCGCACCCGCGTGCTCAGAGGGCGATTCCACCAGGCGCCTGATGTCCTGGATCCCAGAGTCGCCGGAGAGAGGGATGGCGCCCTCGCGCACGAGCTTGGCGCCGGTGTAGGCGGCGGGGTTGTGCGAGGCGGTGCACATCAGCCCGCCGTCGAGCTCCCGTGAGCCGACGAGGTAGTAGAGCATCTCGGTGCCAACCTGACCGGCGCCGGTCACGCTGGCGCCCTCGGAGAGAAGCCCCTCGCGGTAGCGTGCCGTGAGCTCGGGAGCGGTGAGGCGCATGTCGCGCCCCAATCCGATGCGAAGCTCGGAGACGGGCTTGCCGGAGAGCGCAGAGAGCACGCGCGCGAAGGCACGGCCGATCTGCTCGGCCACGTCGCCGTCGATCTGCTCGCCATACAGGCCGCGGATGTCGTATGCCTTGAAGATGTCTGGAGGGACGGTCGCCATGAGGTCTCGCATCCTAAGCTGTGTCACATGTCAGGACACTCCAAGTGGGCGAGCATCAAGCACAAGAAGGCGATCGTGGACTCGCGCAGGGGCGCGCATTTCTCCAAGCTCACGCGGGCGATCACGGTCGCGGCGCGCGATGGCGGCGGCGATCCCGACGGTAACCCGGCGCTGGATCTGGCAATCCGCAAGGCTAAGGAAGCCTCGATGCCCAAGGACAACATCGAACGCGCCATCGCCAAGGGAACCGGCGAGGGAGGGGAGGCCGATGCGATCGAGAGCGTTCTCTATGAGGGCTACGGCCAGGGCGGCGTCGCGGTGCTGATCGAGGCGCTGACCGAGAACCGCAATCGCACCAGCGCGGAGGTCAGGCACGCGTTTTCCAAGCACGGCGGCAGTCTCGGCGAGCCGGGCTCGGTGGCTTACCTGTTCGACAAGAAGGGCACGATCGTGATCGACGCCGGGCGCTACTCCGAAGATGAGCTGATGGTCGCCGTGGAGGCCGGCGCCGAGGATATATCGCTGGACGAGGGCGCCTTCGAGGTGATCGCCGAACCGGCGGACTTCACCGCCGTTCGCAAGAGCATCGAGGAGGCCGGAATCGAGATGGAGAGAGCCGAGATGGCCTACCGGCCGTCGAGCCTCGTGCCGATCGAGGAAGGACAGGCAAAGACACTGATGGGGCTCATAGACGCATTGGAAGAGCTGGAGGACGTCGACGCGGTACACGTCAATGCACTTTAAGGACTATAGCTCTCGGCTCGGACGGAACGGCCGGCGCGTCGGTTTACATCTCGTGAGGATGCCCTACACTTCTGTTAGGACCCTCACCAGCGAAAGAGCCCCTGGGCTCTGCCGTGCAAGCGGCTAGCTGACGAGGGTCTTATTCGTTCTCTGCTAGTTCGATCTCTGCTTCCGAGGAGATCTTGTCTGCAAGCAGCACCTGAGAGCGGGCATCGTTTCGCTCCCACTTGCGTTGGATCCCCCAGGTGCAGTAGTCGGCGACCACGAGACACGGCTCGCTCATGTTCGGCCAGAACGCGACGCGGTGGGTACAACGAGCGGACGCACGAACGGCATCGTCGACCGCCACATGGAAAGCGCCCCTGCGCTTACGGGTTCCGAGATCTGACGCCACTGCGAGCAGTTTGTCTCCGGGCCGGGCGATCTCGGGTGCGATCCGGGCGAAGTGCTCATGCCAGACGTGGCGGTAGAGGGCCTGCGGATTTCGCGTCGCAGGTGGGATCGATCGCTTATTGATGATCGTGGCGTCGATCCGCATGTCGCAGCGTGCGAGCATGCTGAACACTTCATCTCGTACCTGCTGAGGATCTTTTGTCGCGTGGAGAACCGCGGCGAGGTGGACGCCTTGCCAGGCCAGACGTCGCCGGAGAGCTTGAAGCCGATCGCCAGCCTCGCAGTTACTCATGGTGACAGTGGTCAGGATGAAGTAACGACTGGCTCCAAGGCCATCTGAGAAGTCGAAGTTACCGGCCTCGTCGCCGAACAAATACACGGTGGATATCGCCGCAGAACCTATCGCGGCATGAGGGCGAGTTCATTCGATCCCGAAGCCGCAGTCGGTTGTGCGGTACGCGCGTCGGCGACGTCACCCACAAAGCGATGCGTCTCCAAGACCGGTGTGGCGATTCGCTGGGAGGATGACCCGGAAGAGTGGGTACGAAGCCTGACGGGCTCTTACCGCTCCCCGTATCTTCTCGCCGAGATCGTCCACGACGATCACCCTACGCCGGAGGACGCGGCGAGCGGCTCGTCGTGCGCCAGCGGGTGCATAGCGGCTCCTGATGCCGCGCACGACACGCTACGACCCAACCGCCAAGCTCGTCGGGCAGGCGATCCGCCACGAAAAGATGTCCCAGGAGATATTCCGTTTGCCGACACCTCGTCAGAGGGAGTGATGAACCTCCCGTTCTGAGAGGAGATGGGTTTCTCCATGTCGACCGTGTTGAAGGCAAAAAACGGCTCGGAAAACCACCCAGAAGCCCGTCGTATGGCTCCTCTGTGCGCTCGCTCGGCGTCCAAAGCAGCGGTCACTGCCGGCTCGGTCGGTCGAGGGGGCTAGCACTGCGCGCCAAGCCGGTATGGACATTTGTCCAGTGGCGTGAGTAATCGCTTGGAGCGGTGTCTATACGGGCAACTCATCTCACCGACGCTCCCGCGGGGGCAAGCCCCGAGGGGGAATGCCGCGTGAGACGGCCGTGGGAGGGCAAACCAAAAGGAGGAATCCCGTATGAGACGACGTTTGTTGACAGCTGTGGGCATCACGGTCCTGGCGCTCGCGGTTCCGGGCGCCGCTCTGGCACATCACCGTGGACACCATCTCCATAGCCACAAGGGCAAAGCCCACCATGCGAGGGTTCATTTCGTGCACATCTCGGCCAGCGGTGTGACCACCACGCCGGCTACCGGCACGAGCCCCACGACGCCCACCACGCCTACGACACCCACCACACCCGAAAACGCGGGCAAGGTGAAGTCCTTTACCGGCGGCGTGCTCACGCTGACCCTCAACGACGAATCGATCGTCAGCGGCAAGGTCACCAACGAAACCGAGATCCGGTGCGTCAAAGAACCCACGACGCCGGCTACGGGAACGACGACCGCGCCGACCGACGAGAGCCAGGGCGACGACAGCGGTCAGGGCGACGATCAAAGCGCCGGCGACATGAACCAGCAGGGCGACCAAGGCTCAGGCCAAGTGCTGGGCGAGGACCAGGGCGACGGTGGCGACATGACCCAGGGGACTCCCGAACCTCCGTGCGACAGCTCGGCGTTCACGGCCGGCGCGGTCGTGCGTGCCGCCGAGCTCCGCGTCGGACCCGGTGGGACCGAATTCGAGAGCATCGTGCTGGTGAGATAGGTAAGCCAGGCGCCATAGGGGGCGGCTCGCCGATTATGAAGCCGCCCCCACGCGCCGCTCACCGGCTATCGCATGAGCCCCTCGGTCTCAGTCCGGCTGCTCCTCACCCAGAGCGACGCTCGTCTGGTGGCGTTCGCGCGCGCCGGTCACGAGCGGGCGTTCGAAGCGCTCGTGCAGCGCTATCGGCGTCCGCTGCTCGGCTACTGTCGGCGCTTGTTGCTCTCCCGGGAGCGCGCCGAGGACGCCCTCCAGCAGGCGCTCCTGCAGGCGTGGCTGGCGCTGCGCGAGGGCACCGAGGTGGGCGAGGCGAAGGCGTGGCTCTACCGGATCGTGCATAACGCGGCGCTCAACGCGTTGCGCGTGTCCGGCTACGACTACTGCACGCTCAGCGAGAGCCTCTCGGGAGCCGGCGCGCCACAGGAGGACCTCGACCGGCGGATCGCGGTGCGTGAGGCGCTCGCCGGCCTCGCCGCGCTGCCGGAGATGCAGCGTGAGGCGCTGCTGCGCACCGCCGTGGAGGGCCGCACCCACGAGCAGGTAGCGCGCGAGTTGGGGCTCAGCGAGAACGCGCTGCGCGGCCTCGTCTACCGGGCTCGAGCGGCCTTGCGCGCGGCGGCCGGCGCCGTCATGCCGTCCTCCTTGGTGAGCTGGGCGCTGGCCAGCGCACGCGGAACGCCGACCGCCGGGCGCTTGGCGGAGATCGGCGCCGGGGGCGGTTCGGCGGGCATAGCGGGCCTGTTGATGAAGGGCGGCGCGGTGGCCGTTACCGCCGGCGTGCTCGGCGGGAGCATCGTTGCCGTCCACCCGCATCCAAGGACGCTCGAGCGCCCGGCCCGGCAAGGGACCCCGCGAGCCAGCTCGGCGGTGAAGCCCGTCGCCGTGGCCTCGGCTCAGGCAACGGGCCGGACGCCTACGACGCAAGAGCCTCGTCACGTCGGGCCGTCGGGCGTCCCACGTTCTATGCATCGGTTGACTGGCCCCGCGCGACAGCCCGGCGAGGGTTCTCACCGAACGCGGGCCGCGCTCCTCTTCCCCGCGGCGTCCAACGGCCACGGACCCGAAGCGCCGCGAGGACGGGACGGCGGTGGGGATCGAGGGCAGGGCGCACGCGTGCTGACGGGCAGCGAAGCAGGCTCAGGTGGGGGCAGCGTCGGGAGCTTCGGCGGTCTTGACAGCAAAGACGGCGGCTCCGTCGCCAACCTCACGAGCACCGGCGGCTCCCCGGCGAGCGGCGGCTCCAGCGATGGGACCAGCAGCTCCCCGATCAGCAGCGGCTCGAGCGATGGCGGGGGCAGCGCGACCACCGAAACGGCCCAGTCAGAAGAGTCGCCCGACCGTCAGAGCAGCACCGGGGCGAGTCCGGTGACCGGTACGAACAACTCATCCAAAGACGGGCAGAACACCACCGAAGAGCTCACGAAATAGGACGGTGCTCGAGGTCTGCGGCCGCGGCACGCGACCCCGCCGAGTACCCGTCTACAAAAAGCCTTGGCCCCACGCGCACGCATAGAGACGGGTTAGACGCGTGGATCTCGCGTGCCATCACTCGATGACACAGGCTGCTCGCAACGACACGCCTGCTTTCCCGGCCGATGCGAGCGCGTGACCAACTCCGCGTTTCTCTTGCACTTCCCGGAGCCAAAGGGCTGGAGATCTACTGGCAGACCTCGCCGCTCGTGCCGGCATCGCCGAAGTTGTGGATCAGGTCCGCGAGTAGCGCGATGCTGCCGCTGGCGAGGAACACGGCCGTCTGAGCCGCCGCGGCGAGGCCAAGTACCGCAAGCGAGAGCGAGACCGCGTGAATGCCTGCGCGAGAGCGCTTGATGCTCTCGTGTACGAGCCCATGAGAATGCCCGTGCTCGCCGTGGGAGTGACCGTGGTCTCCGTGCTCGTGGGGATGATCGTGGGTATGGGCGTGCCGCTCAGCCACGCGCTCAGAGCGCCTCACCGCCAGTCCGAGATGGCGGTGAGGCCCGTGTGGGGATGGCTGTGCACACGCCTGCCGTGCCTGTGGGTATTGGGATCGGCGCTCGCGGGGACGCTTGAAGCCATGGGTTGAAGCTAGCGCAGCAGTCGGCTGAGCGATCACCGTCGACGCGATCCGCCACCGCATCCACAGCTTTAGTCGCATACAACGATACAGTTGTGCTATGGTGTTGGCATGACTACATCTACGAGTGTTCCCCACCCGCTTCCCGCGCCGCTCGTCGGGGTGATCGCCGAGCGCTTTCGTGTCCTCGGCGAGCCGATGCGCATCCGTCTGCTCGACGCTCTACGCGAGGCTCCGGCGACCGTCCAGGAGCTCCAGGTGGCGACCGGCGCCTCGCAGCAGAACGTCTCCAAGCATCTCGGTGTGTTGCTGCGCAGCGGGCTGGTGAGCAGGCGCAAGGAGGGCAACTTCTCGCTCTACGCCATCGCCGATGAGGGCGTGTTCGAGCTGTGCGAGCACGTCTGCGGCGGCCTGCGACGCCAGTTGGACGAACTCGACTCACTACTGCCAGGAGGAGCCACCCGATGACTGCAACCGCATGTGCCCGTGAGGCGCCCCGCAGCGCTGACTATTCCCGCTGGCCGCTTGAGCGCGTGCTGTTCGCCCTAGCGGGCACGATGACGCTGTTGTCGGTCGGCTTGGTGGCGCTGGTCTCCCCGTGGTTCCTGCTGCTGACGGCGTTCGTCGGCGTTAACCAGTGGCTGTATGTGCTCCTCGGCGCGTGCCCGGCGTCGGTGGTCCTGCGGCGTGTGTTCGCGTTGCGCTCTGTCGTCTATCCGGGCAAGGAGGCGCACTCGTGAGCGCCACCGTCGCGCCTCCCGCGACAAGGCCCATTGAGCCGCCGGCCCAGCACGTCCCCCGGGTGGGGCCGATCGGCCGCCTCGGCCGCTACACGGCCACGCATCTGCGCACCGTGCTGATCGGTTGGCTACTCGTCGCGCTGGTGCTCGGGTTCTTCGCGCCACGGGTCGAGAAGGCACTATCCGGGGCAGGGTGGGAAGCGAGCGGCTCGCAGTCGGTCCAGGCCCGCAAGCTGGTCGAACGCAACTTCGCCGGTCTCGGTAGCTACGGCCTGATGACGGTCCTCTACTCGCCGACCCAGACGGTCAACAGCCCCGCCTTCAGGTCGACGATCGCCCGCGTGGAGCAGACGTTGCGGGCGAATGCCGCGGTGCGAACGGTCGTGTCGCCGGCGCCCAGGCTGTCGATCTCCCGCGATGGTCACACCGCGATCGTGCAGGCGGGCGCAGCGCGTAATCCGAACGAAATGGTGGCCGCCGCCGAGGTAATGGTCGCCGTGTTCTTCACCTTCGCCCTCTCAGGGCCACTACCACCCAAGGAGATGGGGATCATCCTCGGCGTCGCCGTCCTGCTCGACGCCACACTCATCCGCCTGCTCCTGCTCCCCGTGCTGCTGCGCCTGATGGGCGCCCGCGCCTGGTACCTGCCCAGGTGGGCGCGGCGCATCCTCCCCGACGTCCGCTTCGGACACTCGTGAGCATCGGCCTGCGCGGCGTCCCTTCGATCGAGCCCGCGTGCGCGGCCGACCGCTTCTTCAGCGGGGCGATCTCGCTCGTCGACGTCCGCAGCGATCGCGAGCGCAGGGCTATCCGTATTCCCTGTGCGACGCACATCCCTCTGCCCCAGCTCCGCCGTCGCATCGATGAGATCCGCACCGATCGACCCGTCGCCCTGGTGTGCCGCTCCGGGCACCGCAGCGCACTCGCCGCACTCATCGCCCGGCGCCACGGCTTGGACGCAATGAGCGTGGCCGGCGGCACGAGCGCCTGGCTCACCGCGGGACAGCCTGCCGTCTGGCCCCGCGAGCTGACGCTCGAGAGACAACTCCACGAGCCGGGCAAGTCCCGCGCCGCCAAAGGCTCGAGCAGCGGTTGGCGAGGCCGCCGATGAACACCGGGACTAACGCGCTGAAGCTCGAGCGTCTGCCGCGGCGCGAGCAAGTGCGCAAGCTTCCCAAGGCGCTCGACGGCGAGGAAGGGCTCGTCCTGATCGATGCGACATGGGGAACAATCCAGCCAATGACGCTCGCGCCGGGCGTCCAGACCATCGGCGAGCTCGAGTTGATCGAACATCTGCGCGCCGGCCGCCAGCTCGTCGACACACGCCTGGCTGAGTTCGTTCACCAGGGCACGATTCCCGGCGCCATCGCGATTGCACACACAGAGATTCAGAACCACCTCGAAGAGCTCGATCCAGAATGGCCGGTCGCCCTCTTCTGCAACGGCCCCCAGTGCGCGGCCACACCAGACGCGGTGCGCCGGCTACTCACCGCAGGCCGTCGGCCCGGGCTGATCCTTTACTACCGCGGCGGGATGCACGACTGGATGACGCTTGGGCTGCCGGTCGCGCTTGGCTAGTGCATGGCGCTCGCAGCGGAACTTGCGTCTAACAGTGGTAAGGCCGCAACCACCGACGGCCTTACTCGTGAGCGATCGGTCCGCATGGAACAACAGTTGGCGATCGACCCGAACAAGGTCCGCAGTCTCGATCCCGGGATGGCGTATCTGATCAGTCGCGGACGCGCGATGAAGGTCCAGGTTCCACGGGCACCCGCCCTCAGCATTCCGTTGCCCGAGCTGGGTGATCCGGCAGAACAACATGCCCTCCAAAGTGTCCGGTTTGCCGGTACCTCCCCGGAGAAGGGGCTGGATCTACCGTTCTGACCTTGAGGAGATGGGTTTTTCTTCATGCCGACCCTGTTGAAGGCAAAAAACGCTTGGAAAACCACCAGGAAGCTCGCCGCAGCTTGGCTTCGATGCCCGCCAACGGCGTTTCCGGCACCCGTTACCCTCCCCTCATGGACGATGAGCAGCGCCAAGAGCCTACCGAGCGCACGCCGAAGGGCTACGAAGTGCTGGTCCCGAAGCGCGGCGAGTTCCTCGACAACCTCAAGAAGGTTGCGAAGCCGCAGACCCCCGCGCCGAGGCCGCAGCAGTCCGGTATGCGTGGTAAGGGGAGTAGGCGACCGCCGCCGCACCACAGCAGCGGTCGAGGTAAGTAGCTCCCGAGCTACTCGGCCGACTCAAGCGTTTCCAGCGCCGATAGGGCTGAACGCAGGAGCGCAATCACAGGCTGTCGGTCTGGAAAGCTCGGACTATGCATCGCGGTCTCGGAGCCATGTGGACCTAGAACCTCGACGACGGTGCAGACCACGCCAAGCTCGCAGTCCTCGTCCCCGTAGCGTCTTTCGAGGTCATCCATCTGATCGGCGGCAGCCTTGCCGAGCTTGGTCTTGTCGAACGCCATCTCTGTCTCCTCCTCATCGTCCGTTGCGAGCACTTCGGGTATGTTGCGAAGACCACTCGCCCGCTGGTCGTAAGCGTCCGTGGTCCGACCGATCTATGGCGTGTAGCGAGCCATATATCTGGTTTGGTGTTCATTGGGACCGCAAGTCCAAGAGATCAGGTCGTGACCGTTTGGGCTCTGAACGATCGGAGGGTTGCCTCCACCAAATTCGCCGCAGCTTTGGTGCGGGTTGGACACCATGACCGGCTGTCCAAATCGACCGTTGGCCCCAGCGGTTGTGAACCAAATACCAGACCTGGACCTGCCGTGGGCACCGCGATATTGCGCATCCCACACGAGGATTGAGCGGCCACGGTCATCCACCGCCGCAAAGACATCCTCAGGGGTCGTGACTTGGAAGCGCTGCTGAGATCCCAGACTCCCTAGGGTCTTGCCGATCTCAGCGGTCACGGCGTTCTGGCGATGGGGGACCCATGCTACGAGCAGGGTCTCTTGTCCGCCTGCAGCTATCGCCGTTTCATCGGTCAGTCCGCTGATCCGTCGAGGATCCCCGAACGCGTGTCCGGGGGCGCGGCGGACCATCCAAAGCTGCTTCTGCCCCCGTTCGTATATCAGCGCCTGATTGCCGCTAGTGTCGGTCGCAAAGCCAGTGTAGATCCCTAGATCCACCGGGCTGAAGGACGATACAGCCCCTCTGTACACGGCTTCCCACGCGCCGCCTCGATCGGCGGCCGCAGCAAAAGCATACGTAGGTGGGAGTCCATCCACCCAGTTGAGTACGGGTGCCCCAGAGCCGGTCTGCTGAACCCCGAACTGTTCAATCCCAAACAGGCGCGCGGACGCGTAGAGCGTCTGCGTTTCATATCCGCCGTTCCTGGCGCGCGCTACCTGAACTCTGAACGTCTCTTGGTTTTCTGTTGCCCACGCTGTGAACACGTGCCCGGTGTCATCGATCGCGACCTGTGGGGTTTTGATCACCTTCGTTTCAGTGTTCTGCGGTGAGAGCTCGGCGAGCACCGGAGGTCTCGCGCCGAGCCTCCAGCTCGAGACGCCGACACTGTCACAGCAGGCGTCGTAGTTAGCGTCGACCAATGCCACCTGGTCGTTGTTCGCGAGCGCGAGGTCCAGCGGCGTCGCGCCGGCTTCCGCCCCTTCTGCACCGACGGATTTCGCCGGAAGGCTCACGATCTGCGGGTCCTTCAGCCCACCGTCCCGCGCAAGTGAAGCGACGATCACGACCGGCATACCGTCCCTGTGGGAAGGATAAGCCACCACAGCTTGGCCGGAATCATTGATCGCGAAGACACTGCGCTGTTCTTCTTCGCGTCCCAAAACAGGCGAGAGAATGATCGGCCTGCTCAAACCCGCGGCGTGCACCAACGCCGGAAAGGCAAACAGAGCTACCAGCAAGGCAGAGATCGTGAATGCCATGACTTGTCGCATCTGATCTAAGACATCGACACGCACCCAGAGTTGCGTAAGCGGGCAATGAACCCTTCCAGAGTTGCTTGTTCTTCATTCCAACGGCTACGACCTTGACCCGCTCCGATCTTCGCCGATGGCGCGCGAAGCGCAAGGGTGCCTCAGTGCCTGTGAGGCTTCGGTTTACGGTCGTTCGCTAGGCGGCGAGCGCTGGCGAGGTGCGTCTGTCGGCCATCCGAGCGCGCGGCGGCGGCTCGGGCACTGAAGGCGCGGTCGAGCAAATGGCTCTAGAATGCCAACTCTCCTCCGCCTGAGCGCGCCACTCCAGGGAAGATTGCCCGTTGCGCGTGCGGCTTGTACGAAGATGCCGGGCTCGGTCCTAACGCAAGCAAGGTGGGTACCGGTCGATGGTCGACGCCCCGGTCGTCAGTGGCTGGAGGGCGGTCGCGAGGAAACTCAGGTAGCGCCCCTGAGCTCCCGGGCGAGCGTCACTTAGGAGCTTCTGGAGCGCACTGATGCGGCCAGCGCGGGTGCAAGCAGCGCGCGCCTTGTCGATGTCGACGAGCAAAAGCGGTAGAAGCTGCTGCTGGAGCCCACGCTGGCGCCCGAGTCCCCTAACTAGCTCTACGACGTCGTTCAGTTCCGTGCTCTCGTAGTACCTCGTTAGCGCCGCGGTGCCCAGACGGTGCCGCAGAAAGGCTTGCAGATCGAACGAGCTGCCCCGCTCGCTCGCACGCCTCATGTCTCGCTGGATCGCGGAGGGCGAAACACCGGAGCTGTGGAGTCGCTTGACCGATGCGCCTCCAACGATGTTTGAGACGGGATCTTTTGCGCTTCGCCGCAGCGCGTTTGCCGTGATACGCACATCTATGCGCGCTCGCCGCAGCGCATCCGCATACGCGAGCCCTACCCGTTCCTGACTCTGCAGAGCCGTTGCCAGTAGCCCCGCATAGACCTTTCGCGCTCCCTGCTGTATCAGCTGTGTTTCCGAATCCTTCTTTCTCCGCGCGATCAACGTTCGGTTGCGCGACACGGCGAACGCCTCGAGTACGGACTCACTGTCCTTGGCGGCGGCGACGTACCGTGCGGCCAACACCGAGAGCCTGTTGCAGACGCGCTGACTGACATGTGCGGGGCACCGGTGGCGAGACCCACTCGGCTTTGCGCTGCCGGCCGGTAGCGCAACGGCTGTGTAATGCCGGTCGGGCGGGTCCGTGGCCGACTTGAGCAAGTCCGTGATGCCCGCCACAACAAAGAACTCAAGAGCTATCGACCCACACTCTGCCTCTCCTACACCTGGCAGCAGCAAGGCCGCGCCACACGCCAAGATCACTCTACCCGCGTCAACATTCGTGTACATGATGTCGCCAGCCTCGAACGCCGCCTTGACGTCCGTTGGCAGGATCAAGGTGCCGGCAATCTGTGGAAACGTCGAGTACGAGGCCAGCGCAGCCGCGCCTGCAATACTTCCGTCGAACCGCTTTGGCGTTACCTGGCACCATATCTGGTGGCCAGCGTCCCTTTTCCTCACGTGGTATTCGGCACCGTCCTCGGAGCCAGCAAAGCCACCGTACCAATGGTATTCAAACCCGCCGGCATAGCGCCATGTCCCCGGCTGGCACCTCAAGTCATACCCTCTTGCCGCGTCACCACCATTAGCCTGCAGGAACGGTCTTTCCGTTGCTTCCGGTTCGGGAGGCGTGACTTCAAACTCGACCTCGGCACCCCATGTCCATGTGTGACCATCGTAGACCGCGAGCCGGACCCACATGGGTTTCTCTCGAATTATGTTGACGGGAAGTTTGGCTGATACTTCGATCGGGCTTGTGCCGGCTGTCACCGGTTGCGGAGTCCGCGAGTTGTACAGATATGGTGATAGATCGCTCGCAGCCGCGACATAGACCGGATGAAATTCGTAAAAGAACTCATACGTCAACGCGTGCCCGTGCGGATTTACAACGCCGGTTGCAAGAGCTTCGCCTTCAGCATCATACCAAGGCGTGCCCCCGCCAGGTTCTGGTCCCCATCCGGTGTATACGTAGCCGGTGGTGACGGTCGGGGGGGACGTGCCGGTTGTAGTGAACGTTTCGGCCGAACCGTAGCCGGAGCCGTTGCCATTTTGTGCAATCAGCCGAAACTGATAGGTCGTCGCTGGCGTTAGTCCCGTAAGGTCGGCCGATACAGGCACAGGCGTGCTACTTTGCCCGGGAAGTGTCGCACAGTTCACCCTGTGTCCGTACGTCAGGGTTTCTCCATATTCAAAGTAACATTCGGTGACGGCGCTTGCAGCAGAGGTAACTGCTCCGTTGAGCGTCGCAGACGTGGATTGCACGTTACTCGCCGCGCCCGCTGCGATCAATGGCCCCGATCCGCCACCACCGCCGCCGCCACCGCCACCTTCTTCTTGGCAAGCGCTTGAGACTGGGCCGGTAATGGTCATGGATATGCCACCGTAGATTGCTACGGAGCTGTAGCTGCCTTTGACTAGAGGGCTGAGGTCGACTCCGGCCGGTTCGCCAGTCCCTGTGACTTCAAAACAATAACTGTGGGCCGGGTTGTAAGGTTGTGCGATACCAAAATAGCCGGGACATTCCTCGTACCTAGCGCCGGGGATCTTCTTCACTACCACGCACGCACCAGAGTAGCTGTAGGGCCCCGCCTGGCAGAGCGAGCTGGACGCCGGCTCGGCAAACACGTACTGCGCATCAACGCCTGTGGGGCTCCCTTCCCAGTTGCCGGGGATGCCGCCGCACGTTCCAGCGGACCATTCTGCTACCGGCCACACGCTGAAGGTGCCGGCTGCTTTAACTTCGTACCGCGAGCCAGCGAGTAGTACGAAGGGTGTCGCCTGATAGCTTTCGCCGGTATCGAACAGGGTCGCCGTTTCAGCCCACGCGGATGGAGCCGAAAGTGACGCGGACAGCACGAGCGTCGTGACGAGCATCGCCAGCGCGACCCGAATAGCCGCCTGCGGCGCGTACCGCTCTCTGGAGTCCACCGATCCCCCTCTATACGAGCGTGCCAAAGCTTGACTCGGCGCAAGGATATAGGGCGCGCGCCGCGGGCGTCAACTCGGCGAAGTGTCTGCGATGTGTTGAGCGACTGCTCCCTCCCACCGAGCGCAGGCCCAGGGGCGAGTGCGACGCGTCTGCTCTGGACGACAAGCAGTCCTCTGCGTTGGCACCGGCCCGCGCTCGCCTTCCGGCACGAATCTGAGCCGGTGATGGTGCTCGCACCGGCACCGCGCGTCAGCTTGGCGTCGCTGCTGCTTCCGGCGCGGACGCTAAGTCTCGTCGGACTCTTCGCGACCACCACGACCGCGCCGCTTGGCGTTCGCGTGCCATGGTTACCTGTCCGCGAGCCCGACGATCGTGAATCCGGGCAGCCCTGGGCGAATGTCCACCTCGACGATCACATGCCGCGTCTGTAGTCCCTCGATCGTGAACGTGTGTGCCCGTGCAAGCATCTGCTTTCCTGTCGCCGTTTCTGGACGGAGACAAGCAAGCTAGGCCCGGCCAGCCTCGACTGATGCCGAAGGTCCGATTCGAGCAGGACCCCATTCGGTATGCGGTTTTTTCTTCATGCCGACTCTGTTTGAAGCCCAAAACGGCTTGGAAAACCACCAGAAGCTCAACATCGATGTGTGTGGGCTTCCGAGCCGCGTGTGGGGAGCACGGGTTCGTGGCGCTACCCTTGGGATCGTGAGGCATTCTGTTTTGAGCACCACACCGACGGCTGAGAAGCCCGCGCTAAGCGACGAGGAGCGCGCCGAGCGGCGACGGCGGCTCGCCGAGCGCGTGTTTAGTCCGGATGGGCTGGATCGGGACACGCTCGAGCACATCGAGCAGCTGACGAACGACGAGTTGTAAGCGACCTGCGGTGGACGCTGTCGAGTTGCTGCTTGGTGACGGGCCGTTCATCGCCGACACGTCAGCATGGTGGCGGCTCTCGTCCCTCCCCGCTGAGCTTGCTGAGCTCGCCAGGCAAGCGATGGGTGATGACCGGCTATGGATTACGCCAATTGTGCGGATGGAGATCCTTTACTCCGCTCGCAGCACCTCCGAGTACACCGAAGTCGAGACAGAGCTTGACGGGTTCCGAATCCTGCGCAACGATCGAGCCGTCGCCGATGCCGCGATCGGTGAGCTGGCCGAGCAGGGCGCGTGGTGGGAGACCTTGTTGGGCACCGAGCCCAGCAGGAAGCGCTTGGCGCCCGTCATGCCCTTGTTGCCCCCGCGAGGATCGATTGATTGATTGAGCCTCTCGCAATGGCCTGCCGCACGAGTACCATAGTGCGCGAGAGCGTCAGCTCCCAGCCGAAGTAGTCCTCGCCGTTTGACACGCCTCGGAGAGGCCCGTGATTCAGCCGCCCACCCATTTCGGCACGCTCGTTCTTCGCTCCGAAGGACCTCGACACGCAGCTTTCCACGAACGCTCAGGAGGAGACCCGACGGCACCGTCGTAGAGCCGAGAATCACGGGTCGCTACAGTCCGGACCGCGGCTCTTTTGTCACCGCACCTACGCCGCGTAGACCTAAGCAGGCCCGCACGGGCTCAGGCCCGCTCGCTACGGAACCGAAGGTCAGAGGTTCGAATCCTCTCGGGCGCGTCGAGAACCCTGCAATGCGACGCCGCGGCCGGTGCGCCGCAGGCACGAGGCCCGTGCTCCTCAGCCCTTGCGGGATGCCGCATAC
>Ga0307373_10003391_pt1 | contig 27748 bp, 21 predicted proteins | sample OX2MG_FD_202534 | JGI IMG/M metagenome (GOLD analysis project Ga0307373, IMG submission 202534) | Soil microbial communities from Risofladan, Vaasa, Finland - OX-2 | ecosystem: Environmental > Terrestrial > Soil > Coastal area > Acid sulfate soil | place: Finland: Risofladan, Vaasa | collected... | reverse complement strand
ACAATGATCTGCTTCAAACACTCACCCGGCAATTGGAACAGGTCAATGCAGAAATGAATGCTGCAAAAAATGAAGAAACAACCAAAAACAGGGAGATTGGCAGGGCGAAAGAAAAACTGGAAGATTATGTCAGGCAAATGACCCATTGTACCGGGATTATAGAAAAGATAAGTGAAAATATCCTCACGCAACACACTCCATTGATTGAACAACGGATAGCAGGAAAGCCTTTGCGTTTAAATAATATCGATGACCAGCAGGAATATTTCAGGAAGCAATTCGAAGGGGATACCGGAGAATTAAAAAAAATGCGATACCGCCTGACCAGACTGACCGGCAATATCCAGGATAAAATGAGGGAGATCAAGGAGCATTCAAAAGCGGAGTATAGTGAACTGAGTACGGATATTGAAGCAATGTCGGAATATACCGGAAAATACGATCGATTGGTCAAAGAAGACCTTAAAAAACATGAACAACGGTTCAAAGATGAATTAACCATGCACACCATCAATGGTATTGCGGTATTTAATAATCAGTTAGATAAACACGAAAAGGATATCAGGGAAAAAATCAGGCAAATCAACAAGCATCTGCATGAGATCATTTATGACAGCTTTCAGGAAACCTATATCACGATTCTGGCAGATTTATCCACTAATGCATCCATCCGGCAATTCAGGGAGGAATTGGCTAATTGCTACATGCCTTCCCTGTCCGGGGGTAAGGAGTTGTATAATGAAGAAAAATATGAACTCGTAAAAAAAATACTTGACCGGATGGGGAGTGCAGAAACAGTGGATAAGGAATGGACCAATACTGTCACCGATGTCAGACAATGGTTTGATTTCAATGCCAGTGAACGTTATCTGGCGGATGATACTGAAAAGGAATTTTATGAGGGATCCGGCGGAAAGAGCGGGGGACAAAAGGAAAAATTAGCATACACCATTCTGGCTTCAGCCCTTGCCTATCAATTTGGCCTTCAGTTTGGGGAGAAAACAAGCCGCAGTTTCCGATTTGTTGTAATCGATGAAGCTTTTGGACGGGGAAGTGATGAAAGTACTAAATATGGACTGGAATTATTCAAAAAGCTGAACCTCCAGCTATTGATTGTAACTCCGCTTCAAAAGACCCATGTCATTGAAAATCATGTGAATTCCTTCCATTTTATAAGTAATCGGGATGGAAATAATTCCCAGATTAACAGCCTCACTGCCGAACAATACTTCTTGGAAAAGAGCCGGAGGAATATTCAACTGGCGGGATGATTACTCCTCAGCAAATATTGCAGCAGGTAAACAAATGGTGGATACCCTTACTTCAAAGCCATCTGGGGGGTAGCCCCTTCTTTCCCAGAACTATCGATCGGATCGGCAGGATCAGGTCGGGAAAGATCATGGAAAACTTTCAGGTCATTCAGGAAGAAGTCAGGGCCTTGTACGTTAATTCAAAATCGGAAATCGGTTATGGATATCAGGTCAACACTTCCCTCAATAAATTCAAAAGGCTGGGGACTCATGAACTTCCCACACAAATTAATTTTGAAACAGTTGAAGATTATGTCCTGTTCACTGGCAAAAAGCGTGAATGGGAAAGGTTCAAAACAGATTCTGACCTGATATCCCGGGAATTGCCGCTATTGAAAGCATGGATGCACCAGTTCCCCGAAATGGTGATAAGCAACCATAATAAATGGAATGGCTTACTGAAAGTCTGTCAATACTTTTTAAAAACCCCGAAACCCCAAATGTATTTAAGACAATTACCCATTGAAGTGCATACAAAGTTCATCGAGGAGAACGAAACTGTCCTGCACTCATTGCTTGATTTTATACTGGGAGACTCCAATATCAGAGACAGGTCAGAAAAAAATATCAGCAAAAGGTATTTCCTCTTATATGATGAACCGGTAATCCGCACCAGGATCCTGGATGATTCCATGAAGTTGCATGGAATAGCTGATTTCAGTATCCGGATATCAGATTTCTATCTCCATGAACCCCCGTGTTCCAATATCATAGTTGCTGAAAATAAAATGAATTTCCTGAGCATTCCATCCCTGCCTGGGGCAATGGCTATTTGGAGCGGCGGTGGCTTTAATATCAGTTACCTGAAGGATGCCCATTGGTTAAAAAATAAAAAGATATTTTACTGGGGTGATCTTGACATCCAAGGGTTCCAGATCCTTCATCAAATGAGGACTTACTTTCCCCAAACCCAAAGTGTGATGATGGATAAGATGACTTTATTCAGGTTCAAAGCGGATTGTGTCCCAGGGGTGAAGAATTTCATCCTAAGCCTGGATTCACTGACTGAGGAGGAAATAAACCTATACCTGGACCTGAAGGAAAATAATTTAAGGCTGGAACAGGAAAGGATACCACAGGATTACGCCGAAAAAGCCTTGCGAAAGATCATTTCCATGGAGCATGTCGGGGGAGAAACATCCTAATCCCGCCGGGTTGCCCCTAATTTCAGTGTTCCAGGGCTGCCGAAAGCAGGCAAAGAAGTAATCGGGTAAGCTCCATAGCCCAAGTTCCCATCCGCATACTTTCCAAAGCGCCTTTTTCGGAAAGCAAACTCAGCCCCTGAGTAAGTAATGGATTAACAGGCTGATATACCGATAATTCCCTTCTTTTTCAGGTTGTTTGGGCGATTTTCCAGGCCTTGTTGGCCAGTTTATCCATTTCTGGCGCAGTTTTTGCCAATCAGACCATCCAGAGAGAAGAATCAATGGAGCAGCATATAAATGAATTGATTTAATGCCACAGTTTTAACGTAGGAACCCTATATATGAGCAAAGTGAATGGGGCCCATGACCTGAATCCGACAACTTAGACAACTTATTTTTCTACCTGTATTTAATAATCAATGTAAAAACCAATTTTATGGCTGAAACAACCTATAATACCGACTCGAGCGCCAATACCGGGACAAACCAAGAAAAACCCCGAAGCAATAAAGGCCTGATTTATGCCATCCTGATCGCCGCACTGGCAGGTACCTGGGGTTACCTGATCTGGGATAAGACCCAGAACACCCAGGAAAAAAATCAATTACAGACCCAGGTGGTGACCGTGGATTCCGCCAAGACTGCCATTGAACAGCAATACAATGCGGCACTGGCCAGGCTTGACCTGCTGACTTCCTCCAATTCAAAAATGGACAGCCTGGTCAAAACCAAGGACAAGGATCTGTCCAGCCTGAAATACCGGATCCGGAGCATACTGGATCAAAAAAACCTGAATGCCCAGAAACTGGCTGAAGCGCAGGTGCTTATTGGTCAGTTGCAATCCAGCATTGATGGATATCAGGCTGAAGTGGAAAAACTTCAGGGCGAGAAAATCGTTTTGGTGTATCAAAGGGACTCTATAAAGAATCAATATGATACCGTATATGCCCAGAACCAGAACCTGAATCAAAAGGTTTCCCTGGGTTCTGTACTGATTGCTTCCAATATCCGGATACTTCCGCTCCACCTCAAACATAACGGCAGGGAAGTGAATACCAATAAAGCCAAACGTGCTGACCTGATGAGGGTCACTTTTGACCTGGATGAAAACCGGATTTCAGACAGCGGGTCAAAGGATCTATATGTATGCATAACCGCTCCCGATGGCACCCCGCTCGCCGTTCAGGCATTGGGTTCCGGCCGGTTTACCCTGGCTGACGGTACGGAAAAACTCTATACCGCCAAAAAAACCATTGACTATGCTACCGGGCAGAAGCAAAATGTAAGTATTGACTGGAAGCAGAATTCGACGTTCAAACCAGGTGCCTATAAAGTGGAAATTTATGAAGCCGGTTACGAGATCGGTAATGGCAATGTGAGTATGAGGAAAGGCGGTTTTCTCTGAGAAGAACAGGTTTTCACTCTATATATATCAACAAGGCGAAGCAGTTTGGGCTGCTTCGCCTTGTTATTTCAGAACAGGGCCCTTACGGATACCTGCCCGCTATGAATAACCCGGGTCCTGCCAGGTTTGCGGCCTTCATATTGCAAATCCATCTCTATGTTACCGGCAATCCTTCTGGTATAGCCAAGGTTCCAGAGTATATTCTGTCCTGGCACCAGTCCGCCAAGCATGGTATAGCCTACCGTAGAATTGCTCTGTCCTGAAAAGGAGATCTGGTTATAGGTCAGTTGAATATCCAGGGTACTGGCAGAAAGGACATTGTATTTAAGTCCGGCTCCCAGGGCATTGCTCAGGCTGGTTTCTCCTCCGTAAGCCGGAGTGTTGGCCTTGCTGTCCCGGGTAAAGTCCAGCGTGACCCTGAATTTGGAGAAATAGGTATAATCCATCCTCGGGCTAAAGGCCAATTCTTTCAGTTGGTAATTCAGATTGGCATAACTAGGGGAATACACCCCATTCACCCCGCTTTGGAATTTCATCCCGGCCGTAAATCTTTTATTCAGGTTCCATCGGGCACTCACCACATTGTCTACTAAATGACTGCTTTCAAATCCATAGGCCATGAGGGATTTGTTATTGCTGACCGAACTGGTGTAATCCAGGCTCCAGACCGGGCTAAGCCTGTTGAAAAAAACGGCATTGGTGATCAGTGAGGAGATGGAAATTAAGGAAGTATCCTGCACGTGCTGCTGGAAAGGGTTAAACTGACCAAGTCCGCCAGCTTGCTGACTGCGACTGATCTGAAAAGAGGTTTGGCTGGAAAACCGGGATAGAAAACGGGCCATCCCTCCCCGTTGTTTAACGCTGAAAAGCATCCTGGGGTCCAGGGCAATACTTTGATTGAACTGGACATTATTGGTTCTTACATATTGGTTTGTCGGCGTATACACCTGGATGAAATTTCCCTGGTCCTGGTATGCAGCTTTCTGGAATTCATTGACCTGCTGGATACTGTCATGATTATAATCAATCCACACATAGTCTCCCTGACCTGCAGGTACCTGAACATAGGTAAAGGACTGCCGGAGCTGCTGACCGGAACCGGTTTCATACACGGTGGAACCGACCAAAAACCCCCGTTTGAGATTGATCATATATTCCAACCTGCCCAGGACCCCCTGGTCAGGCTGCTGTCCTGATAGGACGCTGTCGGAAACCTGCATCTGGTGATAGGTGATATTCCAGTTCAGCTGCTGATGCGGATTTCGGGAAACCTGACCGGAAATATTCAGGATATGATTGACATCCGCCCTGATCATCAGGGCCCCCCTGGGATAGGCGTCTGTACGCTGGGTATAGCTGATCCCTACCCGGTTGGGCAAGGAAGCTGAAGTCTTTAGGTAAACAGCCCAGGTATTAAAGTCAAAGCTCTGGCTGGAGAGGGTATCGCCGGTAATGCTCCTGATCTGGTTGTTCTCCTGGGAATAGGAAGATCCCAAAACCAATCCACCGAGTTTGGGAAATGACTTGGAGACATCCAGGCGGGGACGGAAAAAACTGCTATTCCCCATTACCCCCTTCCCCTTCGTGATATTGAATTGTCCATTCAGCAGGAACCCGTCCAGGGACAAGGATCCGGTGACCACATTCCGGATCCCGGAATAGGTAGCTCCCCGGAAAAACCCGGAGATATCATATCCGATGGACCCCAGCCCAGTTTTATCCAATCCAACGCTGGCATCAACCAGATTTTCATCTGCTGTGGGCAGCACCGTGCCGAGTCCCAGGCTCCAGTCCCGGTAAAACTCTATATCACGGAAGGGTTCCAGGGGTTTGAAATGGCTTGCTGCATATTCATAGGAAACTGAAGATACCAGATCGGTCTGGGATTTCCCGTTCCCCGCCAGGATTTCCCTTGACCGGTAAATGGCATGTGCGGCCATGCCAAGATCCCCGGATTTCTGGATCCGGGAATACAGGTTGACGTCATTATTACTTAAAGCGGCTTCCGCCTTCAGGGTACTATGGCTATTGATCCGGTAATCCGCAGCCAGGGTGAACAATTGCTGTTTCTTGGGGGTGACCAGGAGAACGACGGGAGCATAGCTGCCCTGCGGGACCCCATTGCTGGGTACCACCCACTGGTAAACCTGTCCGTTGGCTCCGCTGGCCTGGGGGATATAATTTCCGTTCCCCTGCCCGACAAAAGAAAAGGAAAGGGTGAACAGGGCACTGTCCGGGCTAGTGGAATACGTAAAGATGCTGTCATAGGTCAGGGCCCCGATAACCGAATCTGTCAGGGCGTACAGCACCTGACCAGAAGAAAAAGTATCCCTGGCCACAGCAGGATAATACGCCTTGCTGAGGCTGTCCCCCACCTGCCCCAGGAACCTGATCTGACTGGCATCCAGGGCCTGTGATATGGGAGAATTCTTCGCGTCCTGATTGGAAAAGGCATTCAGGGTGATCCTGAGCCGGCTGCCGGCATTCCAGCTATCGGTCAGGTAAAGCTGAGAGTTCAGGTAACTATTCGCAGTGTATTCGAATTCCACCTGGATCCGGGAGTCATTGGTGATCAGGTTACGGGGTGTAAATGTGAGCTCAGCAGTATTATAATCGATGATATAATCCTGGTCCTGACCTCGTTTCATCAGCTGTCCGTTGATAAACACTTTTTCAGTCCCGGCAAGTACGATAAGATATTGTTCCCCACTCGCCCCATGCAACCGGTAAGGTCCCTGGTTGCCTTCCTGACCCTGGAAAATGTTTTGCGCGAATTTGCCCTTGGTGACTGCCCCGCTGATCCCAAAGGCATCGCTGTCAGCAGGCGAAGTCCGAATGACTGTCCCGAATGAGAGGCCTTCAAGGCGCTGGGAAAAATGCATAAAATGACTAGCATACTGCCCGATATCAAAATCACCAAGGATCAGCCGGCTAGGGCCCTTGCTGAACTGGATAAAGACCTTGTCAAGACTTTGCAGGTTAGCTGTATTGCCTTCTGGCTGGAAAGGCACATTATTATCGGAGATGGCGGCCACCAGCCGGATGCTGTCTGCCAGCATTCCAGAGAGTTGCATATTCAGGCTGGAATTGACCACCAGATCCTGGTTATTGCCGAAGGAAATACCCCGACCAAAGCTGCCATTATAATTCAGGTTACCGAAATCAATGAACCGGCTGGCTTCCCCTTCCCCTCCACGGTATACATAGGGAGCCAGTACATAGGAGTCATTTAACTTCCGGATATCCTTGTGATAATATGACCTGGTAAAGGAAAAGGGGAATACCCGGTAAGTTACCCGGACACTGTCTTTCCGGGGTTTGGATATCCAGACCAGCCTCGACGCAGCAGCATCGTACCGGTAAGTCGAATCCGGGACCCCCTTTATTTGTATTGATCCAGGAATGATGCTCAGGGTATCCAGCAGGATGCTGTCTTTCTCGACCCGAATTTCCCGTATACGCTGATTGGAAGGGGGAAAATGATATTTATTTTGCCCGTAGGCCGGGATCATGAACAGCAAAAGCAACAACACGAGCCAGGTAAAGTTCCGCCCCATCTACGGATAATTTTCAACCAGTGAAAGTACCACTTATTGCGTATGCCGGGTCCGGGGAAATGCCGGAATATCCTGATATGCAGGCAGGGCGCCTGATCAGGTGATTTTCATATTTATCGGATCCCAGTGAATGGCTTTCCGGTCAAAATAACTCATATTGCAGGCCGCCGCCGGAGCAGCTGCGCGGAAACCGAATACGGCATCTTCCACCACCGGTTTACCGGTCCTGACCGAATCAAAGAAATTGGCCAGGTGCTCCACATGTTCGTCATATCCGGGTGGTGCTGAATAAACCGTATCTGGCACCTGCTGTACTTGCCGGGTGTCCGGGGGATATTTCTGGTTATACCAGGCAATGAACGCTTTTTGCGTGGCCTCCGTGAAAGTGTCCAGAGAATCCCAACCTCCGTAACCTGGCGCTTTAGGGAGTTTCTGGTGTTTTATCCTGAATGAATTGCCTTCCATTTCCATGACCCCTTCTGTGCCGGTCAGCCGGGTATATTCTCCTCCCCCGCTACCATCTGCAAAATTCACCTGAAGCTGAAAACGAAAGGGTCCGTGGGTTTTGGTTCCCGGGTAATCAAAAAGAGCCACCATCACATCCGGGACATCGCGCCCGTCCTTCCAAAAGGACAATTCTCCGCTGGCATAAATCCGTACCGGTCCATCAGATCCTGTAATGAAATGTAACCCGGAGATCAGGTGGACGAACAGGTCTCCCGGAATGCCCGTGCCATAAGCGCGGTATTTACGCCAGCGGAAGAACCGGTCTGCATCAAAAGGTATGCGCGGAGTATTCTTGAGGAAGGTCTCCCAACCGATAGTCCGGGGAGAGGCGTCCGGAGGAATGCTGTAATCCCAGGCTCCCAGGGCATCATGCCTGTTGATCTTGGCTTCCACCATATTGAGATCCCCAATGCTGCCTGACTGGTACAGTTCCCTGGCCTTAATATATGCTATGCTGCTCACCCGCTGGCTGCCCACCTGCATCACCCTGCCCGTCCGCCGCTGGGTGGCCACCACCTCCTGACCCATGTCCACCATCTGCACCATGGGTTTTTCACAGTAGACCGCTTTCCCAACTTCCATGGCATGCATGGACACCGTATTATGCCAAAGATCATGGGTGGCAATCAGGATGGCATCAATGTCCTTGCGCTCCAGCAGCTCCCTGTAATCCCGGGTAATGAATATATTCTGACCGAATAATTCCCTGGCCCGCTGCAGGCGGCCGTCATACAGGTCTGCTACGCCTACCAGTTCCACACCGGGCGTTTTCAGCGCATCCCGGGTGTCATTGAATCCCATGATTCCCATACCCACGGTCCCAATCCTGACCTTATCGCTGGACCTGCGGCGCTTTTCCGGCTGAAGAACGATCATTTCACCCAGGGATGCTGCACCGGAAAAAAGGGAACCTCCTGCCAAAAGGGCGGCGGTACCACCCAGCGATCTGATAAAAGTTCTGCGAGATGAGGACGACATAACGGGATATTTAATTGCTCCTTTGTTCGAAATATACAGAATCCTCCTGGATTTTCAAATGGTATTATTTTATCCGTTCCGGCCTATGGTCCCACCCCGTAAGACCCTTATTCATTCCAACAATTGGAACGAACTTCTTTCTTTATAAAATAAAAAATAATATCTTCGGAACTGATATCCTTGCAGAAACTTAAACCATTAACCCCAATTTTGCGCAAAAACCTTTCAGGACTGGTCAGAGTACACAAGGGAAAACCATTGCCGAAAGCTCAATGCAACGCATGAATGGTTTATTTGATTTTACCTTACAAAATCCGGCGGGAGCCCTGATTGCGTTTATCCCAGGCCTGATCAATCTGGGTCTGCTCCTGTATATGCTGGCTTTTTTACCTCGAAACCGAACTATCCAAGTATTTGCCTTATTGACCCTGACCCTCTTTTTCTGGCAGATCAATGACACGATCATGCGGTCAATCAGTAATAAACAGGCTGCAGACAGGTGGGATACCCTGTTTTCTTTTTCCTGGTCATTCGTGGGTCCTTTGATGTTACATTTTGCCCTGTTTTACAGTAGGATAAACAAGTTGGCTCAGTCCAGGCTGGGAGTAATCGTGCTTTACCTTCCGGGTTTTATCTTTATGTCCATTTACCAAGGCCATTTTTATACGCATCAATTTACGTATTCCCCCTTCTGGGGTTGGGTGAATAACCATAACAATAATTTATTTGACATTATTTATGTTTATTGGATCGCCTTGCTGGTCATCATAGCTGCTATGGTACTGTTTTTCCATAGTATCCGCATTAAAAATGACCATCTGCTCCGCAATCAATCCCTGCTTATCACCGCCGGGCTCGGTTTCGCCACATTATCCGGCCTGATCACCCAGGTCTTCATACCCGTTATCCTAAAACATCCTTCCATTCCCCTGACATCCACCTCCATGACCGTCTTTTCAGTGGCCACGGTGATCTCATTGAAAAAGTATAAACTGTTCCGGGCTACCGACCTCATTTCCAATGAAACGCTGGTTGATTTGCTGCCCATCATGATTTTCAGCATTTCCAATGATAACAGGCTAACTTATGCCAATCCATTTTTCAATGAGATATTCAGGATTAAACCCGGCAATGCATACCCTCAGGATGCACATGAACTTCTGCATTACGGGTCCGAAGAAGATAAACAAAAGTTCTGGGAGTCCTGGAATCGGGCCAGTAAAGGCGAACAGGTCGGCCTGACCGAATCTTCTTTTATGACCCCGGGAGGAAAAATGGCTATTCTGTTATCCGCAAATCCTATCATAAACAATAAAATGATGGTGGGCGTCCTTTTTACGGCCAGGGATATCACCGAATTGAAAAAGACGGAAATGAGAATGAAATATAAGGAAACCCAGCTTGAGGAAGCCCAGCAGCTTTCCCATATCGGCAGCTGGGAATGGAATATCCGTTCAGATAAAGTGAGCTGGTCTGATGAGGTATACCGGATATTTGGATATCAGCCGGGGGAATTACAGATCAATTATGCCACTTTCCTGGACCGGGTGGCTGCTGAGCAAAAAGAGGAGGTCCATAAACAAATAGAGCAAGCCATCCATAGTCAGCAACCCTTTTCCTTTTATCATTCCATCATCCGCAATGATGGCTCACTAGCCATCATGTATTCCCGGGGCAGAGTGACACTTGCTGACCATGCGGGAGCTGTCAGAATGAACGGCACCATCCAGGATGTGACCGAGCTCAAGACCAAGGAACAGATGCTGGAAAGCCAGAACAGGGAATTGCAGAAGATCAATTCCGAACTTGACCGCTTTGTTTACAGTGTCTCCCATGATCTGCGGGCTCCCCTGGCTTCTATGCTGGGGATCATAGACATCTCGGAGGAGGGAACCACTGACATGCAAATGCTCAGCCACCTGAACATGATGAAAGCCAGTATGGAAAAACTGGATGGGTTCATTTTGGATATCCTGTCTTATTCCCGGAATTCCCGGACCGCTGTTGAACCTAAAGACATTGATTTCAACAGCTTGATTGAAGATATACTCCTCAATTATGAATATGTTAATGGCATCCGGAGAAAAACAGAGATTAGCCTGGAACTGGATTGTCCGGTAGTTTTCCGCTGCGATAAAAGCCGGCTCATCATCATCCTGAACAATTTGCTCTCCAATGCAATTCATTACACTGATCCCAGCTCTGCAGATTCCAGGATCAGGATCAAAGTGGCGGTAACCCGGAATGATGTCCGTATCGAGGTCGCAGATAATGGGATAGGTATCGATAGCTCCTTGCAGGAAAAGATCTTCGAAATGTTCTTCCGGGGGACAGGAAATTCAAAAGGGTCCGGACTGGGATTATATATTGTAAAGGAAACTCTGCAAAAACTAAATGGCCGCATATCCGTGGAATCCGCCGGGGCCGGAAAAGGAACCACCTTTCATTTGAGCATACCCCAGCCAGGTCAAAATTTACCAAATACAGCTGATGACTGAAAATACCCTGCCTCCCAAATACGCCTGTGTCCTGGTTATCGATGACACAGCAATGGATCGGTATATTGCCGCACATAGCCTGAAGAAATTTAATATAGCCGCCCAGGTCATTTGCAAGGAAACTGCATTGGAAGGGTTACAATACCTGAAGGACTTTGTCCATGAACCTGACCAGCTTCCAGATATCATCTTATTGGATATCCGCATGCCTATAATGGATGGGTTCGGCTTTCTTACTGAATTTGAAAAACTTCCCCAGGAAGTTCATCTTCACTGCAGGATCATCATGCTGTCCAGTTCAATTGATCCCCGGGATCACGAGCGGGCAGCCGGCAACCCCTATGTGATCCGTTTCATCAGCAAGCCTTTAATTGGAAAGAAAATTCCGAACATCTGATCTGATCACGGGAATATTTCTTTTAGTAGGCCGGGTATATCAAGTTTCCGGGTATACATGATCAGCCTGCCATCCTGATCCAGTGGCCAGGATTCCCTGGGCCGGTCCCAGTAAAGCTCCACGCCATTCTTATCCGGATCATCCAGGTAAAGGGCCTCACTGACCCCATGGTCCGCAAAACCCGTAAACGGATAACCTGCCTCATCAAGCCGGCGATAGACCAAGGCCAGGTCCTTCCGGTCAGGATATAAGATTGCCGTGTGATAAAGACCTGCTGCATGCTGGGGCGCAGCCGGAGCATCCTTGCTGTACCAGGTATTCAGCCCGATATGGTGATGATAACCGCCTGCGGATAGAAAGGCCGCATCCTCACCCATGCGGACCATGAGGTCAAAACCCAGCAGACCATGGTAAAAATCCAGGGACCGTTGCAGATTGGACACTTTCAGGTGTACATGGCCGATGCGGGTTCCCTCCGGTACTTTATAGGTTTTGAGAACTGTTGGCATTTGATGCAATGATTTGACTGATCGTTTTATTCCGAAGTATGATATCCGGACCGGAATAGCTGGCCCGGGATTCAGTCTGGAATAATGGCTGTTTCTGCTGCATACATTTCTTCCCGGATTGCCTTCACCCGGTCATCGCGGATATATTCATCAAAGCTCATCAGCCGGTCAATGGCTCCAGCAGGAGTAATCTCAATAATCCGGTTGGCTACAGTCTGCATCAATTGATGGTCCCTGGATGTAAAGATCACCGCCCCTTTGAAAGCGGCAAGTCCGTCATTGAGGGAGGTAATGGACTCCAGGTCCAGGTGATTGGTCGGTTCGTCCAGAAGCAGGACATTGGGTTGCTGAAGCATGACCCGGGCCAGCATGCACCTCATCTTTTCCCCTCCGGAAAGCACGGTAGTCTTTTTCATGATCTCATCTCCGCTGAAAAGCATTTTACCAAGAAAACCCCGGAGGAAAGGTTCGTCTGCATCAGTAATGTAATTGGGAACATATTGACGCAGCCAGTCCATCAGTCCCAGGTTACCAGTAAAATATTTACCATTTTCCAGCGGAAGATACCCCTTGATGACTGTGGATCCCCAGTCATAGGTTCCCAGGTCCGGGTCCATTAGCCCGCTGATGATCTCGAAAAAATAGGTGAGGGCCAGGTGGTTCTCTGAAAGCAGGGCTATTTTATCCGTTTTATTGACGGTAAAGGAAAGATCCCTGAACAGTTTCTTTTTTGACAGCTTATCCAGGGTCAGCACCTGGTTGCCCAGGTCTCTTTGCTGGCGGAAAATGATCCCGGGGTATTTGCGTCCCGAAGGACGGATCTCTTCAATGACCAGCTTTTCCAGGGCCTTTTTCCTGCTGGTAGCCTGCCTGGACTTGGACGCATTGGCGCTGAAGCGGGCAATGAAATCCATCAGGTCCCTGCGCTTATCCTCCATTTTCCGGTTACGGTCGGAAAGCTGCCGGGTTGCCAACTGACTGGACTCATACCAGAAGGTATAATTTCCGGTAAATATCCTGATCTTGCTAAAATCAATATCGGCCACGTGGGTGCAAACGGCATCGAGAAAATGACGGTCATGGGATACCACGATGACGATATTTTCATAATCAGCCAGGAAATTCTCCAGCCAGGACACCGTATCTACATCCAGGTTGTTGGTGGGTTCATCCAGCAGCAGGATATCCGGGTTCCCAAACAGGGCCTGGGCCAGCAGGATTCTGACTTTCAGGTGCCCGCTCACCGCCCGCATGGGAAGGCCGTGCAGGTCTTCTGCAATGCCCAGATCACTCAGCAGGGCAGCGGCATCGCTTTCCGCGGTGTACCCACCCAGTTCCCCAAAATCGGATTCCAGGTGGGCAGCCTGGATGCCCTCAGTCTCAGTCAGGTCAGCTTTCGCATACAGAATGTCCCGTTCCTGCAGGACCGCCCAGAGCTTTTGATGACCCCTCAGGACGGTATGAAGTACCAGGCAGTCATCGAATTCGGATTGGTCCTGCTTCAACACAGCCATCCGTTCCCCCGGAGTGATTTCCACGACCCCCCGGGTGGGTTCAATGTCCCCGGAAAGTATCCGGAGGAAAGTGGATTTCCCCGCCCCGTTGGCACCGATCACTCCATAACAGTTACCCCGGATGAAATTCAGGTTTACTTCATCAAACAATACCCTTTTCCCATAGGAAAGGCTGACTTCCCGTACACTAATCATAATACTGCGTTGTTTTTTTTGAACTGCAAAATTACCCCTATCTGTCAAGGCAAACAAATCCATATCTGGCCAGATCTAACCAGAGGGCAGGATAAAGGGGATGCATCAGGTACTTCCTTCAGCCCCAATCCTTCCGGTCCATCATCCGAATCTAATATGGTAATCCGCTTAGCCGCCCGGAATAATCCGGAATGCCCTATAAAAAATTTTTACATGGCCTGGAACAACCTACAGATAATGAATAAGATACAGTCAATATAAGTAAGAAGGAATGGGCATTCCCCCTTTATCCATAAATTCTGAGATTTTTATATTATTTTGTATGCTTGTTCATCCAGCCGTGGATAAAACCAGTTTGGTCCTGACCGCATAAATTCCTGTATGGGATGACATCACCCGCCAAGTCATTGGCAAATATTTTCCCGAATTTGCCGGCAAATACCTGGAATGTCATATAAAATGCAACTTTCACTTAAAACCTCAAATATGAAAAAATTAATTACCGCCATCCTGCTTGCAGCCACTGCTGCCTCATGCACCAACAATGGCGGATCCGCATCTGCCACCACAGCAGATTCCACCCTGGCAGCCTGGCAAGCCAAAGACAGCATAATGCAGAAAAACAAAGCGACTGCACTGGCTGCCCTTGTAGCCCTGAATAACGGCTATATTGATTCAGGATTTTCAACCACGACCCCGGATGCTGTGGATTATGGAAATGGAACCTATCCGCCGACCAGGGGCAAAGATTCCATCATAGCGGGTTTCAAGGCTTTCTTTACAGCTTTCCCGGATAGTAAAGGAAGTAATTTCCAGGTATTCGGTCACGGGAATACCGTGGTGGTGCTAGCCGATTGGACAGGGACATTCAAAAATGCCTTTATGGGGAACAAACCCACCGGAAAGTCCTACCATTATCCGGATGCGGATATCTTTACATTTAATAATGCCGGTATGATCATTGCCCACAGATCTATTCAATCCAATCAGGTGCTTGATCAACAGGTAGGGATTCCCATGAAAAAATAAAACCAGGTCAAGGGTCATGTCTGAATGAATTCCTTTTCTCATTTGCAACATCCCTTAACAGGTATCCATTGGTTGTCCGGCCCGGGTAATATTCCGGCGGTCTGTGTAAAATGAACGCTGGATAATCAACATATTTCCGGACTGATTGGGTGGATGTTCTTTAAAAGGCCTGCCAAAGGGATTTGACCAAGGGCTGCGGGCAGGCCTTTTACTCTTGCCGGATTAGTTTATCCGCCCCAGTTCTTGTCATATGGAATGAGGATTTCCAATGCGGACATTTTTTTGATAAAAAGAAAATTCCTTATGTTTATCAAAACTTTAACAGGATCTTTCTGGTCTCCACTTAGGTAGTTGTTAGGTTTGATGTGAACATGCAGCCAATTATCCGTAGCTTAATCCTTCCCGGAATAATGATTGCCCTGGGCCTTTCAATCAGGTCCAGCGGTCAGGTGGTGGTCACTGGTAGGATCAGGGATAATGATACCCGGCTCCCCCTCGGACTGGCCAGCGTAACAGACCGGAACACCGGAAATGGCACCCTGACAGGGGATAATGGGTACTACAGTATCCAGGTCAACCGGGGAGACTGGCTCGTATTTTCCTTTATCGGGTACGGACCGGACAGTGCACAGGTGAATTATGCCATCCGGGATTCCGCTATCGTGATGGTTTACCTGCGTAAATCTGCATTCTCCCTTTCGGGGGTGGTGGTGAACGGTCATACCCTGGATTACCAGCGCGATTCTGCCGAAAGGCATTATTTGTTTAACAGCACCCTTGACCAGCAGCGAACCCAGGGATTGGGGGCAGTCCTGCATCCGATATCGGGGCTCTACGACCTTTTGAGCAAAAAGCAGCGCAGGATCTGGAAATTCCAGAAAATGTTTAATTCCTATGAAAACCGGCAATATGTACTTTCCCGGATCAGGATCAGTGTGGTCCGTAAACTGACCGGGTTCAGCGATGGGGAGCTGAAAAGATTCCTGAACTGGTACAGGCCCGATTATAACTATGTGAGAAATGCAACAGATTATGAGCTCTATGAGGACATCAAAGCGGCCTCTATTGAATTCAGGGATATCCCCGTTCAGGATTCCATTGCTTCCCCGCCTGAGCAGTAACTACCCGGATACCTGATTCCGCAGATCTTCTAAAATGGTTCATCCATTCCTGGCAAACTTTCACCTGTTGGGTAATTTCCATGAGCTATAGTATGGGGTATCCTGGAATTATATTCCCTGTCCCTCTGGCAAGAATTCATCAGCAGGTAATCATGGAAGGAATAAAGTTGGATTAAACCCCATTTTTCAAAAATCCGGCATATTTTATTTTCAATCCTGTCGCTTTGCAATGACCGTCAATGGGGTCGTCCAAAGCCCCCTGCTTTGCGATGGTAGGCGTTGATCTAGTTTTCTTTGATCCTGGCCTTGATGGCGGAAATCCTGTTAAAAATTTCTGATGGGTAAAATTCTGCAACCTAAGGTTTATCCTTTTCCACCATGGAGAAATAGGATGACTCCATTGACTTCCAGTCCACCGGTGAATTACCCCAACAATATTTCCCGGACAGTAAATTCCAGAAGGTCAGGGTTTTCCCCAACCTGATAGTTCGGCAAAAAGGCCAGTATTCCGGTTCATTGATATCGAGGGGAATCTGCAATGATGAATTACTAATTCCAGGCCCTGTTCAATTCCCTCATCAGATCCCCGCAAGATCAAAAGTTCCAGATTCAGTTTGAAATGAGAAATACTACCCATTAAAATAGGGGCACCGGTACATGGTAGAGTGCCCCGCCAAGGGAACTTCCCTGAATCTCGCCAGGATATACCTAACCTGACATAGCCAGAACCAAATATTAAAAGTTAAATTTTTCATTTTTCCTTTAAAACCCTTATCCACAATGATTTTCAGCCGATGGTAATAAATATTTTGCCCAATTGTGTCAAGTCTAAAATGTAAAGACACTAACAGATTATCCCTGCAAGTCAAAAGCTTTAATTTTCTTCCTTAAATCCATTTTCTCTGATAGTCCGTTTAAATAAATAATAATGACGTATTATTCTTTCCGCGTAATCCAGGTCTTTTTTTATCATATCCTGGAAAATATTCAACCAAAATTCTGCATACTGAGATTGCTTTGCCAAGGCCAGTGCAGGGCCTTTAAATCTTTCAGGCATCCAATCTACTACATCTCTTCCCATCCAATCCTTATAGAAATCAAGACTTTCCCATCCGTAAGTGATGCAGGCCAAAGGTTCCGGAAATCGTGAATGAATGACATGGAAATATACGTTTCTGCAATCACAAGTAATATCAGTACAATATAGCTCCAGGAATGCATACTCGCCGCCAGGTAGATTTTGGTAATTCTTATCGGGTAAGATGATGCCCCTGGTTTCCCTGGTGGCAATTTCAGGCAACACTTTAAATAATGCAATATGCGACATACTTATATTTAAATGTAATATCCTAACCTGGCAAAGCCAGAACCAAAAATTAAAAGTTAAATTTTTTATTTTTCATTTAAAACCCTTATCCACAATGATTTTCAGCCGATGGTAATAAATATTTTGCCAAATTGTGTCAAGTCTAAAATGTTAATACACTAATTGAAAATCAAGGATTTTCCGCTATTGCCGCCTAAAGAAATATAGGAAATATTCCGAATCATAGATTGTGTTGCTTCCTATAGAAGTCAGTTACCGAAGCCATCGGCGGGGTTACTTTATACTGTATTATTTTAAACTATTTTATATTTTATCCCATTCTTTCCATTGAATTACGGCTGCCTGGCGAGGAAAAACTTTAGTTATCAGCACCCGATGCACTTCTTCGTCTCCGTCAGCGCAGCAATCTGCTAATACCGTTATCCGATAATCCTTGTCAGCCGCTTCTCTTAGCGTGGATAACAAAACACCACTGGTGGCAACGCCACTGAGTACGATGTGCTGTATACCCTGCGCCCTTAAAATGACTTCAAGGTCGCTGCCAGTAAATGCGCTGATACGCCTTTTGGTTACCACAATCTCACCACTCAGTGGCGTTAAAGCGGGTTCAATTTTCATAAACTCCTCCATGTTTTGCGAAACAAATCTTTCCTTGCCAGCATAAAAGCTTTTATTGTTCATACTTATTTCCGGTGTTCCTGGTCTAAAGCCTACTGTTACATATATAACAGGGACCTTGTTGGCACGGGCATTTGCTATAGCATTGGCCACATTGCTGATAAGTTTTTGGGCATCCGGAAGGCTGGCCAGGATGGCTGCCTGCATATCCATTACAAGGAGGGCTGATTTTTGAGTCTGTTCCATTTTTATATCGTTTTTTATACAAAATTTTGTCTTCCTCTTTCAATACTTATATTTCCTATCCTTCAATCGGCTGATTTAATGATTTATGCTGGTTATTTTTTCTCTGAAACTTCATGAATCAGCAGTAATGGTAAGCACAATAACACCCTGGCAAGGTAACATATTTGTAGCCCTGATTTTTGAAATGCTGGACCAGGTGAAGATTACGAAAGGTTAGATTTCCAATATACCCATGATTACAACACTTAATGCCCAATCCCCAAACCAGGTTTCCCTCACCATATAAAAATATTAAGCAGAAGAAACTATCTCCCGTCTGTTCAACTGCCCTTCAATTCCCATGAACATGGCCGTCCTGATTCTTGGTATCAGCAAAGTGTATCAATATGTTAAAGTAAACATTTGCGAACCCTTGTTATCCATCCCCAATAAAGAGCCAGGACAGGTTCAGGGGGAATATACCACGGGCCCTTCGGGACTGAGTCCGGCATGGAGGTATTCCAGATTCAGTCGGGCAATATTGGTGAAGGATATTTCTTTCGGGCATTCCGCTTCACAGGCCCGGGTATTGCTGCAACTGCCAAATCCTTCCTTATCCATCTGGGCTACCATGCTGCGTACCCTGGTTTTTCTTTCCGGGTAACCCTGTGGAAGCAGTGAAAGGTGGGAAACCTTGGCCGAAACGAACAGTAGAGCGGAAGAATTGATGCAGGCAGCCACACAGGCTCCGCAGCCGATACATGCAGCAGCGGCAAAAGCAGCATCAGCACTTTCTTTGGACACCGCGGTGGAGTTAGCATCTACTGCATTTCCGGTATTGACAGAGATATAACCACCGGATTCGATGATTCGGTCAAATGAACTCCGGTCCACTACCAGATCCTTTACCACCGGAAAGGCTGCAGCCCGCCAGGGTTCGACCACTACCGTTTGCCCGTCCAGGAAATGACGCATATGCAACTGACAGGTGGTAGTGCCCTTCATGGGGCCATGTGCCCTGCCATTAATATACATGGAACACATCCCGCAGATCCCTTCCCGGCAATCATGGTCAAAGGCTACCGGATCTTTTCCTTCAGTGATCAGCTTTTCATTGAGCAGATCAAACATCTCCAGAAAGGACATGTCCTTGGAAATACCCTGTACCGGGTATGTCTCAAAATGCCCTGCATCGGCGGAATCCTTCTGTCTCCAAACTTTAAGGGTCAGATCCATGGCTCGCTCATTTATAACTTCTTTGGCTTGGGTGAACTACTTCAAATTCCAGGGGTTCCGGATGCATCTCAAATCTGCCGCTTTCTCCATATTCCCAGGCTCCCACATAACAAAAATGGTCATCATCCCTCCTGGCTTCACCGTCCTCGGTCTGAAATTCCTCCCGGAAATGCCCCCCGCAACTTTCATTGCGGTTCAGGGCATCCAGACAAACCAGTTCTCCCAGTTCCAAAAAATCAGCCACCCGGCCTCCCTTTTCAAGTTCAGGGTTAAAACTGTCCCGGATTCCTGGTATGCGGACTTCTTTCCAGAATTGTTCCCGAAGGGATTTAATTTCCGAAATGGCTTCTCTCAGCCTGTTTTCTTTCCTGGACATCCCGCATTTCTCCCACATGATCCTGCCCAGGGCTTTATGAAAATGATCCACCGTATACTTTCCCCGGACCCCCATCAGGCGATCCAGTTGACTGCGTACCTCTTGTTCTGACTGTTCGAATGCAGGATGGGTCAGCGGGTAGGCCGGTGACCGGATCTCCCCGGCCAGATAATTTCCCAAAGTATAGGGAATCACGAAATATCCATCCCCAAGACCCTGCATCAGGGCCGATGCACCCAGGCGGTTTGCGCCATGATCCGAAAAATTGCACTCCCCCAGGGCATATAAACCGGTTATGGTAGTCATCAGTTCATAATCCACCCAAAGCCCTCCCATGGTGTAATGCACGGCGGGAAAAATGCGCATCGGGGTATAATATGGGTCTTCCCCGGTGATCTTTTCATACATTTCAAAGAGGTTGCCGTATTTTTCCTTCATCACTTCCCTGCCCATGCCCAAGATCCGGTCCTGATCCGCCCCGGTCTCCTGTTGCTGATGGGCAACTGTCCGGCCAAATCTTTCAATCGCGTCTGCAAAATCCAGGAAAACTGCCTGTTTGGAATTGCCTACCCCAAATCCTTCATCACATCTTTCCTTGGCTGCCCTGGAAGCCACATCTCTTGGTACCAGGTTGCCGAAAGCAGGGTACCTCCTTTCCAGATAATAATCTCTTTCTTCGGGTGGAATAGCAGCGGGTGCCCGGTTGTCCCCTTTTTGCTTCGGCACCCAGATCCGGCCATCGTTTCGAAGCGATTCAGACATCAGGGTGAGCTTGGACTGGTGATCTCCCGAAACCGGAATGCAGGTGGGATGAATCTGGGTATAACAGGGATTGGCGAAATAAGCTCCTTTCTTATGTGCTTTCCAGGCAGCGGTCACGTTGGAACCCATGGCATTGGTGGACAGATAGAAGACATTCCCGTATCCGCCGGTGCAGAGCAGCACGGCATTCCCCTGATATCGTTCCAGGGCTCCGGTCACCAGATTACGGGCGATTATACCCTTGGCCCTGCCTTCAATGATCACCAGATCCATCATCTCATGGCGGGCATGCATCGTTACATTGCCCAGGGCCACCTGGCGTTCCAGGGCTGCATAGGCACCCAGCAGGAGCTGCTGGCCGGTTTGTCCTGCAGCATAAAAGGTCCGCTCCACCTGCACTCCCCCAAAAGAACGGTTACTCAGCATGCCGCCATATTCCCTGGCAAAAGGTACTCCCTGAGCGACACACTGATCAATAATACTGGAGCTTATTTCTGCCAGCCGGTATACATTAGCTTCCCTGGACCGATAATCCCCTCCTTTTACCGTATCGTAAAACAAGCGGAATACGGAATCCCCGTCATTCTGATAATTTTTAGCCGCATTGATACCGCCCTGTGCGGCAATGCTGTGTGCCCTCCGGGGACTATCCTGGAAACAAAACGCACTGACATGATACCCTAGTTCAGCCAGTGAAGCTGCCGCAGATGCACCTGCGAGACCCGTACCCACCACGATGATTTCCAGTTTTCGCTTATTGGCCGGATTGACCAGTTTGCAGGTGCTTTTATACTGGGTCCACTTTCTGTCCAGAGGACCTTCTGGTATTTTTGCAAGTAAATCCATAAGTTTCAAAAAGCCGGAAAGTCAACCGGTTGAGCTCATTGTACCAGTTTAAAGTAAAAAGATAGGGGCATCAGGGCAAAGATCACCGGGATCAGGATGGAATAAGCAGTCCCCAGGGCTTTCACCAAAGGAATATATTTTTTGGAATCGAGACCGAAAGTCCTGAACGCACTATGGAACCCATGTAACAGATGCCAGAACAGGGAAAACAGGCCAGCCAGGTAGACGATCACCACCCAGCCATGGCTGAATTCTCTTTTCATCCGCAAAAACAGGTTAAGCTCCTTTCCATGAATGATCATGTGATATCTGTTCGGTCCCCAGAACTCGGAAAGATGCACCACCAGAAAGATGAGGATCAGGGTGCCCAGCAGGCCCATGGAGCGGGAATACCAGGTGCTGTTCTGGTTCCGATGGCTAACTTTATAACGTACAGGGCGCCTCCTGCTGTTCTGGATTGTCAGCATTATACCCTGGATGATATGTAACAGGATACCGGCAAAGAGCCCCAGTTCCAGGATATGCATGATCCAGTTGAACCCCATGAAATGGGCCACGGTAAGAAAGGTCTTACCCTGGTCGGGTACGAAAATACAGCAATTGATGCCGCAGTGGATGATCAGGAAGACAACCAGGAAAAGCCCGGTGAACCCCATAACGAATTTCTTACCTACCCCGGAGGTCAGGAACTGCTTCCAGTACATAGCTGCAAAATTTGAAAGCCAGGTCAAATTTACACCATGCCCGGAGAAAACAAGAATCAAATTGCAGGCTCAGTTTAACCTTTTCATCATGTCATTATCCAGCTGGCTGAAGAGGTGCTGAGGGAGAAAGGTCCTCCAGCCGGTATTATCTATCAGGTGGACGTATCGGTCCAGTCGGGCCCTCTTGAACTCTTCAGTTACCTGACGCTGCATATTAAGGCCCACGATCCATCCTCCGCTGTCTTTGATATCCTCCCACCATTCTTCATAATAGCAATCATCCGAACTGTGAAAGTTCAGGATATTCTCTGCGATCAGGATGAATTTGGTGATCCCCCGGGCGATCATAAAATCGATCAGTTCCCGCTTTAGGGTCATGATGTCATTTTCAATGGCGTCATTCCATTCCCCGATCATTTCGATAATGGCAAAACTGAACGGGTAATCCGCATACAGGACCTTGACATATAAGGTGGGAGAACCAATCTCATCCCATTGGGGATGTATAAAATAATTATATATCGCATGGGTATAGGCAAACTCACTGTAACTCCTTCCGTAAAACGGGGAATCCTCATCTTCCTCCGCCATGTAAAGATGCCTCCAGTTGTAAAATGGTTCAATATCATGCATACCCGCTAATCCGGGAGGAGGGAGCCTGATCAGGCTCCTTCCTGTACCGCTTTTTTAACACTCCCATATTTCAGCAATAAATCCTTTGCTTTTTGGTAATCCGTCAACTGCAGGCCTTCCATGACCATTTTCACCCCGCGGTCCATCAGTTTTTCATTGCTCAGTTGCATATGTACCATTTTATTATCTTCCACCCTGCCCAGCCGGATCATGACCGCTGTGGAGATCATATTCAACACCAACTTCTGGGCGGTGCCGCATTTCATCCGCGTGCTCCCAGTCACAAATTCTGGGCCTACTTCCACTTCCACCGGGTAATCTGATGCCATCGCGAGCGGGGATCCAGGATTGCAGGTGATGCATCCGGTCAGGATCCCATTTTTCCGGCACATGGCCAAGGCCCCCAAAACATAGGGAGTGGTTCCGCTTGCAGCAATTCCAAGGACAAAATCCCGGTAGCAAACCTGAAATGACTGCAGGTCCTTCCAGCCCTGGCCCGGATCATCTTCCGCAAATTCCACCGCCTGGCGGATAGCCTGATCCCCACCTGCCATCAGGCCGACCACCAGACCCTGGGGAACGCCAAAGGTAGGGGGACATTCTGATGCGTCTACAATGCCCAGCCGTCCGCTGGTCCCTGCCCCGATATAGAACAGGCGTCCCCCCGCAAGCATCTTGTCGGCAGCTGCTGTGGCGAGTTCCGCGATCCGGGGAATCCATTTCTCCACGCAGAGGGCCACTGTCTGGTCCTCTGCGTTGATATGCCTGAGTATCTCCTGGGTACCCATACGCTCCAGATGGTGGTAGGGTGAAGCAGTTTCGGTGATTTTGCGAAAATCGGTCATGATGAATCCGGTTAATCCAATTGATGAAAAGCGATCAGTCCATCCATGGGGCTGCGCAGGATACGCCCGCACTCAAGCTCATATAGCCGACACATATCCTGCAACACATCCCGGAACATCCAGGCGATGCTTCCAGTGAAATGAACGGGGACCTTCCAGCTTTCCCTGTATTTATAGATATGATTGTAAAAAAAATCATGGAAGCCGTCCTCGATGATATTTTCCACCATATAATGCCCCCGGTTCTGATCCAGGAAGCTGGCAAAACCAGCCAGGAAACGGTTTGGTAAAGGTTTTTTATACACTTGCTCCAGGATCTCATGCGGAGTGACCCGGTACTGTTGTTCAAACCGGGCTTTCAGGTCGGGTTCAAAAGTGTGATACAGGTAAAATTGAAGGATTTTTTTCCCAAAGTAGGCCCCACTTCCTTCATCCCCCAGAATGAAGCCGAGGCCCGGATTGTTTTTGACTATGCGCCGGCCATCATAATAGCAGGAGTTTGACCCGGTACCCAGGATGCAGGCAACTCCCCTCTCATGTAGACACAGGGCCCGTGCCGCACCGAGGAGGTCATGGGTTACCTGAATTGTGGCTGAAGGAAAGACAGATCGAAATGCCTTTCTGACAAGGGTTGCATTAGCCGGGTTGGCACATCCGGTTCCGTAATAAAAAATTTTTCCCTGGGCAGCCGGATGCCGGATCCTCCCGGGCAATTCCGACTCCAGCACCTGACGGATCTGCAACCCGGTCTGGAAATACGGACTGATTCCCTGGGTCCGGGTCCTTTTCCGTTTATTCCCTGCCAGCAGGCACCAGTCTGTTTTGGTGGATCCGCTGTCCGCAATCAATATGTTATTTTCAGCCATTGCCAGGTGAATAACTGCAGGGTCTGCAACTTCAAACTCCTGAATTATCCTAATTTTGCCCAAATTTACAGGAAAGCTACAGGGGATTCTCCGGACTTGTAAAATAATTAGCCAGCCCAAAAAAAGTGATATGGAATACAATAAAAAGTACAGGGTGTTTTTTCCCCTGCTATTCTCCCTGGTGCTGGCACTGGGCATGTACTTCGGGTTCAAGCTGAGAGATATGGCAGGCAACCATTACCGGGTTTTTTTCCATGGAATACCTGGAGGAACCCTCCAGGAAGTCATGGATTTAGTTGCGCTGAAATATGTGGATTCCGTGAAGAAAAGTACCCTGAGAAAAGATGCCATCAATGGGATCCTCAACCACCTGGACCCCCATTCCATATATATCACTCCTTCCCAGTTGCAACAAGTCAACAATGATCTGGAAGGTAATTTTCAGGGGATTGGGATCGAGTTCAGTATGTTCAGCGACACGGTCAACATCACCTCCGTTTTACCCAATGGACCTGCGGAGACCGCAGGGTTGCGGATGGGTGACCGGATCATCCGGGTGAATGATTCCCTGGTTTCCGGGGTACATTTTGGGCCCCGCAGGGTCAGGAACCTGATGCATGCTTCGGGAGGGAACCCCATTGAACTGACTATCCTGCGCAAGGACCGGCTCAGGACCATTGAAATCAATCCAGGGAACGTTTCAGTATCCCCCATTGATGCCAGTTACATGATCGTTCCTGGTATGGGGTATATCCGCATTAACCGGTTTTCAGACAATACCTATGATGAGTTCATGAAGGCCATCACTGCCCTGAAGGCCCACGGGATGCGAAAGCTGATCATTGATCTTAGGGGTAATCCAGGAGGATTCCTGGATGCTGCCACCCATATTGCCGATGAACTCCTGGATGACCATAAGCTGATCGTGTATACCCAGGGAAAAGATTTCCCCCGGACAAATTATTATTGCACTAAACCTGGATTATTTGAAAAGGGCAAATTGGCCATATTAGTGGATGAAGGATCCGCTTCTGCCAGTGAAATCCTCGCCGGTGCCATACAGGACTGGGACAGGGGCCTGATCATCGGCAGGAGGACCTTCGGAAAAGGACTGGTCCAGGAACAATATCCCCTCGAGGATGGCGGAGCCCTGCGCCTGACGGTAGCCCGGTATTACATCCCTTCCGGAAGATGCATCCAGAAACCCTATAATCATGGATTTGCCGCTTATGATGAAGACATCATCAACAGGTTCAATCATGGTGAATTCCTCAACGCCGATAGTATACGGATCAATGATACCACCCGGTACAGGACCCTCGTGAAAGGCAGGATCGTATACGGGGGCGGGGGGATAACCCCGGATATATTCGTTCCTTTTGACACCACCCGGGTGGACCGCCTGATGAGCGATATCTATTCCCGCAGCATCCTGGAAGATTTCACATATCATTATTTCAACAGGCACCCGTCCATTTTCAGCGAATTCACCTCCCCCGGCAATTTCAGCCGGCATTTTGAAATCAGCCCAGGCCTGATGCAGGATTTCACCCGGTTTGCCATTGCAGACAGCATTACCGCTATCCGCAGTATGAACAAAAAGGAATCCGCAATCATCGGGGATCGCATGAAATCCTTTTTTGCCCGGGATATCTGGAGAAACGAGGGGTATTTTGTGGTCGCCAACAGCTATGACCCCGTTGTTCAGCGGGCCATACATGCATTGGGGGATTAAAAACTCCCGCTGTCAATTTCCCTTCACTTTCCCGGAATCGGATTTTGCATTCAAGGAATCAGCCCCAGGATGGCTAACCGTATCAGAAGCTACCGTTTGCTGAGCCTGCTCCACCAGGGAATCTGTGGTGGCGGAATCAGCCTGGGAGGAGGAGCCGCTGCCCCCGTTATGGCAGGATACCCATCCGGAAATAGTCAATACCAGCGTGAATAAATAAATTGATTTTTTCATAAAATGCTGGTTCGGAAACTCAGCGGTCTTGCCGCTGGGAGGAGAACCACTTCCTGTTTACGTTCAATTAATTCATGGACTATATTTGCAATAATGGTGAAATTGACCCTCCAAATAAAGCTTCGCCTACCCAGGAACAGGGCAATCATCTCCTTGTAACGATCAGGAATGCTAATGCCGCTTGCTCCTATATATCCGATTTGGCTTTTGATAAAAAGATATTTCGCGTATACGACCTTCACCATGCCTGTTATGTATCTGTCAGAGCTCAATTTTTCCCTTCGGCCCAGGTGGTTGTCAGGTGCCTGAGCAAGGTGGCTGATGCCTATAAATCGGGTAAAAAAGATAAAAAGCGGGTTTTCAGACTTCTTGGAAGCATCCCTTACGATTCCAGGATATTGTCCTATACCCAAACAGGGATTTCCATCTGGTCTGTTGGGGGGAGACTGAAAATACCCTTTAAATGCCATAACCCAAAACTTATTCCATTCATTAAAGGGGAAGCTGATCTGTTGTGTAGAAAGGGTAAATTTTTTCTTTTTCAAACCATGGACCTCCCGGATCAAAAGATAGCTGAGGTGGAGGAATTTATGGGTTGCGACTTTGGCATAGTAGATATATGCACCACAAGTGATGGCAAAGTATTTAGCTCTGAAAAAATAAACGCTTATAGGGAAAAACGTCAAAAAATAAGAAGTTCTCTCCAACACAAAGGCACGAAGGGGTCCAAAAAGGTTCTGAAACGGCTTGGTAAACGGGAAAGAAGAACTTCTGCCAACATCAATCACCGGATTGCCAAAAACATCGTCCACATTGCCCAGGAGCAAAATAAGGGTATTTCCATAGAGGACCTTACCGGTATCCGCCAAAGAGCGGGCAACAGGGGCAAAAAGTTCAGCAGCCGCCTTGGCAAATGGTCTTTTGCCCAGCTTCGCAGTTTTATAGCATACAAGGCGGCCCTTGCCGGGGTTAGGGTAGTGCGGGTTAATCCGGCTAATCCCTCTCAGGGATGCCATATTTGCAAGCACCTGGGAAAGCGGATGGGCAAATCTTTTGGGTATGATCATTGCGGAAACAGTATGGATGCCGACCTTAATGCGGTCATCAATATTGCTACCCTTGGGGTGTGCGTAAACTCGACCGAAAAATCTGATAGGTATAGCTGTGCTGTGCATGATC
>Ga0307373_10003390_pt1 | contig 27751 bp, 29 predicted proteins | sample OX2MG_FD_202534 | JGI IMG/M metagenome (GOLD analysis project Ga0307373, IMG submission 202534) | Soil microbial communities from Risofladan, Vaasa, Finland - OX-2 | ecosystem: Environmental > Terrestrial > Soil > Coastal area > Acid sulfate soil | place: Finland: Risofladan, Vaasa | collected... | reverse complement strand
CCGCCGCTGGTCCGCAGCGGGGATTCGGTCCTGGTGCACGTGACGTTTCCCGGCGGCGAGGTGACCGGGCGGGCGACCGCCGCGGAGAACGGCGTGCGCGGGCAGATCATCCGGCTCGTCAACCCGACGAGCGGACGCGGGCTGCAGGGCCGCGTGGTCGGCCCGGACGAAGTCGAGGTGATCCGATGAGCGTCAGACGCTTCGTGGTCGCCCTGGCGGCGCTCCTGCTGCTGATGGCCGTTCCGCTGTACGGCGCGAAGAAGAGCAAGGCCGAAAAGGCCGCCAAGGGCTACGAGAAGCTGTTCACGCAGTACCTGCAGGAAGCACGCAGCCTCAAGGAGTCGCCGCAGGAGCAGGCGATCGGCTGGATGAGCGATCTCGCCTCCGACCCGCGCGCCCACAAGGTGAACGACCTGCTGACCGTGAACGTCGTCGAGAACATCAGCGCGACCGGGTCGGCCAACTCGACCGTCAACAAGCAGTCGAGCGGATCGGCCGGCGTGCCGAACCTGTTCGGTCTCGAGAGACACCTGGGCTTCCTCGACCCGGCGAACCTCGTGAATTCCAGCGCGACGACGAAATACCAGGGCGGCGGCACGACGACGCGCGCCGGCGCGCTGACGGCCGACATGACCGTGCGCGTCGCCGAGGTGCTGCCGAACGGCAACCTCGTGCTCGAAGGTGCGCGGGAGATCGACATCAACGGCGACCGGGAGGTCATCGTGCTGACCGGCGTCGTGCGGCCGACCGACATCAGCATGGCCAACACCGTGCAGTCGACCTCGATCGCCCAGCTGCAGATCCGGTACTTCGGCCAGGGCCTGATGACCGACAGCCTGCAGCCCGGCCTGCTGATCCGGATCCTGAACAAGATCTTCTGAGCCGGCCGGCGGGCCGGTCAGATCGGAGCGCGGCATGGGATGGCGGAAATGGGTGGTGGGGCTCGTCCTTGGCGTCGTGGCCGGCGCGGCGGTGGCGACGGCCGCGCCCGTCGTGGTCGACAGCGCGAGCCTGGGGTCCCGCCTGGAGGACATCGCGTCGCTCCAGGGCGCCAATCCGATCCAGCTGATCGGCTACGGCCTCGTCGTCGGGCTGAACAAGACCGGCGACAAGCAGCAGACGATCTTCTCGGCCCAGACGCTGGCGAACATGCTGCTGCGGTTCGGCGTGGTCGTCCCCTCCGCGCAGATCAAGGTGGAGAACGTGGCGGCCGTCATGGTGACCTCCGAGCTGCCGCCGTTCGTCCGGCCGGGGAGTCGGCTGGACGTCACGGCGTCGTCCATCGGCGATGCGCAGAGCCTGCAGGGCGGCACCTTGCTGGCCACGCCGCTCCGCGGGCCGAATGGCAAGGTCTATGCGATGGCCGAAGGGCCGCTCTCGATCGGCGGGTTCGGCGGGGGCAGCGGCGGCAACTCGGTGCAGGTGAATCACCTGACCGTCGGGCGGGTGCCCGGCGGAGGGATCGTCCAGGTGGGCCAGGGCATCAGGCTCGGCCCGGAGTCGAAGATCATGCTGGCCCTGCACGACCCGGACTACATGACGGCCGAGCGGATGGCCGCGGCCATTTCCGCCAATCTCGGGCCGGGGAGCGCCGAGGCGCTCGACCCGGCGACCGTCCAGGTGAAGGTGCCGCCGCAGTACCAGTCCTCGCTCGCCAACCTGATGGCGCGCCTCGAGCCGATCCGCGTGCGCGTCGACGAACCGGCGCGGGTCGTCATCAACGAACGGACCGGCACGGTCGTCATCGGCGCCAACGTGCAGCTCGGACCGGCGGCGGTGGCGCACGGCAACCTGTCGGTCCGGATCTCCACGAAGTACGAAGTCTCGCAGCCGTCTCCCTTCTCGCAGACCGGCACGACGCAGGTGGTGCCGAACACGAAGGTCGACGTGCAGGAAGGCACCGAGCGCCTGATCCCGCTCAACGGCGGCACGACGCTCGACGCGGTCGTCCAGTCGCTGAACGCGCTGGGGGCGACGCCGCGCGACATCATCGCGATTCTGCAGGCCTTGAAGGCGGCAGGCGCCTTGCACGCGGAGATTGTGATCATCTGACGCACGCGGCGTGAGCACGGCATGAGCCAGGACCTGATTCTCCAGTCGTCGCTGCCGGCCGCCCTGCAGAACCTGCGGGCGGCCTCAGGGCAGACGAGCCCGGCCTCCGGCCAGAGCACGGAAGCGAGCAAGGTGAAGGACCTGGCCCAGCAGTTCGAAGGCATGCTGCTGCTGCAGATGATTCAGGAGATGCAGCAGTCGATGGGCTCGATGGATGGAGAGAACAACGGCGGCGGGGGCTTGATGGCCGGCACCGGCACCATGGCCGACACGATGAACGCCGCCTTTGCCATGCAGATGAGCAAGTATGGCGGCTTCGGCCTCGCGAACAGCCTGACCTCGAGCCTCGATCGCCAGATTCCCGGCGCGTCGGCCGGCGACGGACCGGCGCCGGCCCCGGCGAGCGGCGGACTGACGCTCGCGCCGGGGAGCGCCCCGACGGCACCGGCGCCGGCCGTTTCCGGCGCCGTGAATGTCGGCACGCCGGTGCCGCTCGTGTCGCCGGAGGCAGGCGCCGTGGATGTCGGGACGCCGGTGCCGCTGGCGCCGCCGGTGCCGATGGCGCCGGCCGCCGCCGGGACCAGCGGCGCCGGGACGCCGGCCGTCCAGGCCGTGCCGGTCAGCGGTCCGCTGATGCCGGCCTCGTCGACGGCCGAACTGCCCGACCTCCCTCAGATTCTGGCCGCGCCGGTGAACTCGCCGTTCGGCTGGCGGCGGGACCCGTTCAATGGGCAGATGCGGTTTCACGAGGGGGTCGACCTGCGCGCCGCCTACGGGCAGGACGTGCCGGCCGCGGGCACCGGGAAAGTGGTGTTCGCCGGCAACGACGGCGGGTACGGCCTGATGGTGCTGCTCGCGCACCCGGGCGGGCTGGAGACGCGGTACGCCCACCTGTCGTCGATCGCCGTGCAGGACGGCCAGCAGGTGCAGGCGGGACAGACGCTGGGACGGGTGGGGGCGACGGGCCGGGCGACCGGGCCCCACCTGCATTTCGAAGTGATTGAAGACGGTCGGCGGGTGAATCCGGAGGCGGTGGGGTTGGAGCTGGACCAATTCAAGTCGGCGAGGGCAAATGCCGATTAGTCCGGCTGGAGACCTCCCGGCTTCGGCCGGGCTGGACAGGAGTAGAGCATGAAGATTGAGGGCAACAGCCCTAGCGCTCAGGTCAGCACCACCAGCTCCCAGCCGCTGGATCGCACCCAGACCGACCGGATCGGCAAGCAGGGCAGCCAGGGGGCGGGCATCGACGGCGACGGCAACCGGGACGGAGACCGGGTTGACGTGTCGCCGGACGCCCAGCTCATGGGCCAGGCCGTGAAGGCGGCCCAGAATTCGCCGGCGATCCGGCAGGACAAGGTCGATCAGGCGCGCCAGAAGCTGGCCGCCGGTCAGGTGGGGAACGACCCGCAACGCCTGGCCAACAAGATGATCGACCACCTGCTCGGATCCTGAACGCTCCGCGGACACGGCGGAACGGCCGGCGCGAGGGGTGGTGTCTGTGCCGGATCTGGCGGGAGCCGCCGTGCGGCGGCTCCGTGACGTGCTGGATCGGATCGGCGACGCGCTGGCCGGGTGCCGGCTGGACGACCTGCTGGCGGCGCAGCCCGCGCTGGCCGCGGCGCTCGACGAGGTCGGGCGGACCGGGCTGGGCGGGCTGGACGCCCGGGCGGTCGCCGCCGAGGTCGCGCAGGCCCGGGACGCGCTCGGGCGCTGCGTGCGGCTCGGCGGGTCGCTGGACGAAGCGGCCCGGCTGGTGCTGGCGGCTCGCGGCTACACGCGGGGCTACGACCGCGCGGGCCGGGAGCACGGCACGCCGGCGGTGGCCGCCACCGTGGACGCGAGGGTGTAATGTCAAGCCTCCTGGGCCTCCTCTCTCTCACCTCCGGGGCGCTCGACGCCCAGACCTACGGCCTCAACACGGTCGGCCAGAACGTAGCGAACGTCAACACGCCCGGCTACTCGCGCCGGGAAGTGGAGCTGACGGCCGCCGGGCCGACCGATCCGCTGAGCGCCGGCAACGGCGTCAACGTGCTCGGCGTCAAATCCGATCACAACACGCTGCTCGATCCGCAGGTCTGGCAGCAGCAGTCGCTGGCGCAGCAGCAGGGCGCGCTGGCCGACTCGCTGGGCGTGGTGCAGGTGGCGATCGGCACGCCGGGGCAGTCGCTCGATTCGAACCTGTCGGCCTTCTTCAACGCGTTCTCGACGCTGTCGCAGGATCCGACGTCGGCGACGAACCGGCAGCAGGTGGTGCTGCAGGGGCAGTCGCTGGCGACGGCGTTCAACCAGATGGCGCAGAACCTGACGGCGGCGCAGCAGAGCGCCGACGGCAGCATCAAGGGCGCGGTGACGCAGATCAACGCGCTGACGGGCCAGATCGCGCAGCTCAACACGTCGATTGCGAACGCCGGCGGCTCGGCCAGTTCCGAGGGGCAGACGCTGCAGGACCAGCAGCGGCAGCTCGTGAGCCAGCTGTCCCAGCTGGTGGGGATCAACACCAGCAGCCGGTCGGACGGCGGCCTGGACATTTCGTTCGCCGGCGGGCACGCGCTGGTCATCGGGTCCACGGCCTATGCGGCCTCGACGGTGCCGGCGGCCGGCACGGGGCTGGCGACGATCGTGGCCGCGGACGGGACCGACGTGACGGCGGCGCTGAGCGGCGGGCAGATCGGCGGCCTGCTGCAGGTGCGGGACCAGAACATCCCGAGCTATCTGAGCCAGCTGGACAATCTCGCCTACGGCGTGGTGCAGCAGGTGAACGCGCTGCACAGCACCGGCTATGACCTGAGCGGCACGACCGGCACGAACTTCTTCACGCCGCTGGCGACGGCGACGGGGGCGGCATCGGCGATTGCGGTCAATCCGACGGTCGCGGCGAATCCGTCGGCGGTGGCCGCGGCGGCGACGAACTCGCCCGGCGACAACCAGATGGCGCGGAACATCGCGGCCCTCGCCACGACGAACACGATGAGCGGCGGGACGGCGACGTTCAACGACGCGTGGGCGTCGCTCGTGTATCAGGTCGGCCAGGACACGCAGACGGCCCAGAGCGCGCAGTCGACCGGGAACGGAGTCGTGCAGCAGCTCCAGACGCTGCAGGACAACGCGTCCGGGGTGTCGCTGGACCAGGAAGCGACCATGATGATGATGTACCAGCAGGCGTACCAGGCGAACGCGCAGCTGTTCAGCCTGGTCAACTCCACGCTGGATACGCTGCTCCAGATGGTGAAATAGCCATGCGCGTCACCTTCCAGACGATGTACCGGGATTCGCTGACCAACGTCAACAAGGCGGAACAGAATCTGCAGCAGCTCCAGCAGGAAGTCTCGTCGGGGGTGCGCGTGCAGGTGCCGAGCGACGATCCGGCGGCGACGGTCGTCGCCATCAAGGAGCAGAACCAGTTGAGCGCGCTGACGCAGTTCTCGAACTCGACGGACGCGGCGACGGCGCGGCTCAACGTGGTCGACTCGGTCATGTCCGACATGGTGACCCAGATCGACTCGGCGAAGACGGCGACGGCGGGCGTGCTCGGGTCGAACGTCACCGCGACGCAGCAGCAGGCGGCGGTGGCCCAGCTGCAGAGCGTCCGCGACGCGCTCGTCTCGGACCTCAATACGCAGTTCCAGGGGAGCTACGTCTTCTCCGGCTCGCAGTCGACGACGGCCCCGTACACGGAATCGGGCGGCACGGTGTCGGCCTACCAGGGCGACAGCAACCCGATCTCGGTGAACATCGACCAGCAGATCACGGTGCCGGTGACCTTCGACGGCCAGGCGATCGCGCAGGGAACGGCTCCGACCGACGTGTTCACCGACATCGGGAACCTGATCACGGCCATCCAGGGCGGCAATACGGCCGGCATCAACACCGGCATGACGAACCTGACCAACGCCTTCAACCGCGTGGTGGAGGCGCAGACGACCGTCGGGATCAACGAGCAGACCCTGCAATCCCAGCAGCTGCGCCTGCAGACGCAGCAGCAGGCGGCGACGACGCAGCTGTCGCAGGCGCGTGACGCGAACATGGCGCAGGCGATTTCCGGGCTGGCGCAGGCGCAGACGGCCGAGCAGGCCGCGCTGGGCGCCGCCGCGACCATCAACAAAGTATCGCTGTTCGACTATCTGAGATGATCGAGCCAGAGACCGAGCCGCGCGGGCACTCCCGGGTGCGCGTCGAAACCCGTTTCGGGGCCTTCGACGTCGAGCCCCGCGACGTGCTGCTGTTTCCCGACGGCCTGCCGGGGTTCGAGCAGTGCCGCCACTTCGTCGTGCTGTCGGACCTGGCCGGCGGGCCGCTGTACTGCCTGCACGCGATCGACGGGGCGGACGCCTCGTTTCTCGCCGTCGACCCGCGGATCGTCCTGCCGACGTACCGGTGCGAGCTCGGCGCCGCCGACCGGCGGCGCCTCCATGCGGACGAGCAGACGTCGCTGCTCTGGCTCGCGCTGGTGACGATGACGGACGAGACCGACGGCCGCATCAACCTCCGGGCGCCGATCGTGATCAACCCCGAGCGGATGATCGGCTTTCAGGTGATGCCGCACGACACCCTGTATCCGCTGGTCCATCCGCTCAGGCTGGGGTGACCCCGTGCTCGTGTTCACGCGCAAGCGCAACGAGACCATCATGATTGGCGAAGGCATCGAAGTCCGCGTGCTTCGGGTCGGCCGCGAAGGCGTCCGGCTCGGGGTGACCGCGCCGCCGGACGTCGCCGTCCACCGGCGCGAAATCTACGACCAGATCCGGGAAGCCAACCGGGGGGCCGCCGCCGGCTCGGTCGACAGCGGGGCGGGCGCCGGGCACCTGCGCCGGCTCGTTCAGCTCCACTCCCGGCAGCACGGGCAGCCAGCGCAATGACGTACATGGACTGGCGGGACGTCCCCGGAGACGTGATCCGCCCGCTCTACGATGCGGAGGGGGCGCGGTGGACCGCCGCGCTCGACTGGAATCTCCAGCCCTCCTGGGACATCGTCGAACCGGCGCGCGCCGCCGGCCGCCTGCCCGGCCTGCTCGCCCGCGATCGCGACGGCCGCGTGACCGGCTGGGCGTTCTACCTGCTGCACGGCGACATCCTGCAGATCGGGGCCCTGGTCGGCGACCGCGCCGCCACCGTCCGCGGCCTGCTGGACGCGATTCTGCGGTCGCCCGAAGCGGCGCTGGCGCGGGAGCTGACCGGCTTCCTGTTTCCCCGCGGCTCCGCCGAACAGGCGGCGTTCCTCCGCCGCCGGATTCCGGTCTACCAGCACGAGTATCTGCGCCGCACCCTCGGGCCGGCGGACGTCGACGCGGCCACGGCCGTTGCCGGGGAACAGGGCGGGATCCGTCTGCGGGCCTGGACGCCGCACGACGCGGTCGCCATGGTCCGGCTGCTGGCCCGCGCCTATCAGCAGGCGCCGACGGTCCGCTGCTTCGCGCCGCACGAGCGGCTCGAGGAGTGGGCGCACTACCTCGGCCAGCTCGTCCGGACGGCCGCCTGCGGCGAGTTCCTGCCGCACGCCAGCTTCATTGCGGAGCGCGTCGCGACGCGGGAGCCGGTCGGGCTCATCGTGACGACGGCGGTCGGCCCGCGGACCGCACACGTCGCCCAGGTAGCCGTCGAGCCGGGGCTGACCCGCGCCGGCATCGGCCGCCGCCTGCTTCGCGCGGCGCTCGGGGCCGCCCGGACGGCCGGCCACGACCGCGTCACGCTCGTGGTCGCCCGGGAGAACGATCCGGCACGGCGGCTCTACGATCAGCTCGGGTTCGACCCCGCCGCCTCCTTCCTGTTTGCCTCGCGCCAGACCCCGCTGCGGCGCGCGTTTCCGGCCGTACGGACGCGCCGCCAGGCGTCGGCGGCCTAGGGGTCCGTTCGCCACCCGCGCGTCAATCCTGCAACGCGCTCTGGAAGCGGCCGTCCGGGCCGCCCGTCTTGCCTCGTCCCTTCCCGCAGGCGTCCGCGGGTCTTCGTCCGGCGTGGTGTGTTCGCCGCCAGGCGTCGCCGCGGCGCTCCGGGGGCGGACGTGTGCGCCGAGCGGCCTCTCAGCCGCGCCTGTTGACGAGGGCGGCGCTGGCGACTTCGGGGGTGACGACGCGGCGGTAGGCGGCGAGCGTGGCCTCGCCGACCTCGAGGGTCTGGGCGACGAACCGCCGCGCCACCTCGGCTTCCCGGATCGCCTGCACCGTCTCGCGGTCCGACGCCATGATGGTGGCGACCAGGTCGGAGGCCTGGCGGTGGAGCGCCAGGACCTGGTCGTACGCCGGCAGCCCGGTCGCGTCGCGATGCTGGTGGTGGATGGCGAGGCGCAGCGGTTTGATCTCGTGCTCGACCCTGACGAGGCTCGCCATCAGCCGCTCGCGCTCGTCGTTCAGCTTGTTGACCGCCTGGAGCGTCGAATTCGGCTCGCGCGTCGCGGTGTGCTGAATCTGCGCCAGGCGCTGCAGGTGGCGCAACAGACCCAGTTCGGCTTCCAGGCCGGCCGCGTAGGCCGTGAGGGCCTGTTCGAGCTCGGTGCGGGTCACTCCTGACCCCGCTGGACCGGCACGGGGCCCGCAGGGGTCGCCGCGGCCTGGGCCCACCCTTCGCGGAGCGTGCCAAGCAGCTGCAGCGACTCCTCGATCGGCTCGACCCGGTGGCGCATGTTCGCGTCGATGATGCGCTCGCGCAGATAGGTGTACAGCGCGTCGAGCTGCCGCGCGATGTCGCCGCCGGCCGAGAGGTCCAGGGTGCTCTGGAGATGGTTGATGATGGCCAGCGTATGCGAGATGCCCCGGTGTCGCGTCGGCAGATCGCGCTTCGCCATGGCGTCGCGCACCTTCGTCAGGGCCTGAATCGCCGTGTCGTAGAGCAGGACGATCTGCTCCATCGGCGAGCACGATTGCACCTGGGTCGACTGGTAGGCGGCGGTGGCGCGGGCGGCGGCGTGCATGCGGAGAAGGCCTCTGGTCAGTTGAGCTGGTACTGATTCGTCAAGCCGGTCAGCGAGCCGGCCTCGTTGTTGAGCGTCGAGATCGTCGTATCGGCGGCGGCGTATTCCTGCTGAAGCGACTGCTGCTGCAGGGCCAGCTGGTTCTGCATGTCGATGATCTGCTGGCCGAGCATCGACAGCTCGTTCGAGATCTGTGTCTGCTGATTGGCGACCAGGCCGCCCGAGCCGACGTAGCTGGTGACCATGTTGTTGACCGACGAGAAGACGCCGCTGCTGCCGTCGGGTCCCGAGAACAGGTTCTGGATGTCGTTCAGCGACGTCGCCGCCGCGGCGCTGTCGAACGCACCGCTGTTGAACGTGAGGTTGCCCGACGTGTCGAAGCCGATGCCGACCTGTGCCAGGTACTGGTACGTCGGGTCGGTGCCGCCCGGGCCGCCGAGCATGCTGCTGAGGTTGATCATCAGGCCCCGCAGCAGGCCGTCGTTGGCGATGCTCGTCGGATCGCCGTTCAGGTACGCCTGCTCCTGCGACTGCGCGAACGTTTCCAGGTTGTTGTACGCGGTGACGAAGCTCTGGACGAGCGATTTGGCGTTCGAGGTGTCCTGCGTCACCGTCAGCGTGATCGTCGTGTTCGGGTCGGCCTGCAGCAGCGTGAGGGTCGATCCGGGAATCACGGAGCCGATGTTGTTCGTGGAGCTGTCGATAGCCAGACCGTTGACCGTCGCCGTGGCGTCGGTCGCGGTCTGGGCGTTGCCGCCGAACGTGATGCCGGCGCCGCCCGTCAGGTTGTTGGTGATTGTGAACGCATTCGCCGACCCAGTCTGATTGCCGGTCAGCACCAGCGAATACTGGCCCGGCGAGGACTGCACCACCGAGGCGGTCGCCGGCGTCCCGGTCGTGGCGTTGATCGCGTCCGCGAGCCCCTGGAGCGTCGTGTTGCCGGTCAGGGTCACCGTGGCGCTGCCGATCGTCAGTGAGCCGCCGCTGGCGACGGTGGTCGTGTTGCTGTCGGCGTAGGTCGAGGTCGACGACGTGACCTGCGCCTGCGCCAGCGTTTTGACGACGACGCTGTAGCTCCCCTGGGGCGTCGTCGCGCTCGTGCTGAGCGACGCGGCGTTCGCATTCGTGCTGCTCACCGTCGTGCCGGTGAGCGACCCGACCGCGGCGAGGCTGCTCGCCGCCGTCTGCACCGCCCCGAGGTCCGACGCCAGGGTCGTGTAGTTGCCGTTCTGGGCCTGGAGGTTCGTCTGCTGCGTCTGCAGCCCGGTCAGGGGGACAGAGGCCTGCTGCATGAGGGCGTTGATGATCGCGTTGAAGTCGATATTGTTGAACCCGCTCATCGTGATCGGCGAGAACGTCGACGCCACCGAGGACGCGAACGACGAGGTCGACGAAACGGGCGTGCTCATGGGCGTCCCCTAGCGCTGCACCGGGCCGGTCCCCAGCCGTGCGGCGAATCCTGCCAGCCGATGCCGGACCGCACTCGGCAGCTGCTGGCTCGGTTCCCCCGTGCGGCCGTCCACCAGCCGCATGACACGCTGGCCGGTCTGCGGGCTCAGCCCGAAGGCGACCCCGATGTTGTACTCGGCCAGCAGACTCCTGATTGCAGCAAGCGGCGTGCCTTCGGTCTGAGCCTGGGGCGGGTCGGGCGTCCGGCGGACGTCGGGTCGTTTCACGGTATGACTCCAATATCTCGCGGCAGGTACACTGGCCTGCCTCGGTCTCTGGGAAGGTAATCGGCACCAGGTGTGCCGCCTTGAGGGCCGGAGGGGGTCGGCCGTCCGACCATTTGCGCGGAGGGCGAATATCTGGCGAACACCGGAAGGGCTACGGCGGCGCCTCGGAAGGGCGCGACCGGCCGACGCCGGCCGCGCCCCCGCCGATGGCGTGTTACCGGAGCAGCGTGAGGATTGCCGCCGAGCTGCTGTTGGCCTGCGCCAGAGCCGAGATGCCGGACTGGTTCAGGATGTTGTACTTCGTCATGCTGGCCGACGCCTGCGCCATGTTCGCGTCCATGATGCGGCTCTCGGCCGCCGTGTCGTTCACCACCTGCGACTGCGCCAGCGTGATGGCGTAGTTCAGCCGGTTTTCGAGGTCGCCGACCTTGCCCTGCGAGGTGGCGAGCGTGTTGACCGCGGCGCGGATCGTCGACACAGCGGTCGTCGCGGCCGCCTGGTTGGTGATGGCCAGGGTCGAGATACCGAGCGTCGAGGTGGTCACCGCCGCGATCGTGCCGCCGATCTTGCCGTTGGTGCCGTTGTTGCTCACGAACACCGAGAAGCCAGTCGAGGTGTTGAGGCTCGCGACGCTGGTTTCGCGGTTGATTTCCGTCAGCACGTCCTGGAACTCGTTGTTCAGAATCGTGCGGCTGGAGTCCGTGGTGCTGCCCGATGCCGCCTGGGTCGCCAGGGTCGACAGCCGATCCAGCAGCTGCGAGACGTTGCTGAGCGCGCCGTCCTTGATCTGCAGGGACGACAGGCCGTCGTTGGCGTTCAGGATCCCCTGGTTGAGCGTCGCGAGGTCCGACCGGTAGCCGTTCGCCACGCCGAGGCCGGCGGCGTCATTGCCGGCGTAGTTGATCCGCAGGCCGCTGGACAACTGTTGCAGGGTGGTGTTGAGACCCTGGCTGGTCTGGTACAGGTTCGCCTGCGCGTTGACCGACGCGATGTTGGTGACGACAGAAAACGAAGCCATTACTCTTCCTCCTTGAGCATACCCGCCGGCATCCATGCCGGCCCGGCTGGCGGGGCCGTCCCGCCCAGCTGTGACTCGGTTGGGTAATCGGAGCGGGAGGAAGAGTCTTTAACCCGGCACCCCTGACGGGGCGCCGGCCGGTCCCCGCGGCACCGCCGGCTGGCGGGTGCCGCGGCGGTCGACGACGGCCGCGGTGGTGGCCCGCGGGCGGGGCTGTGCAGGCCCCGCCGGCGCCGGGCCTACCGCAGCAGCGTGAGAATCGCGGCGTTCGCCTGATTCGCCTGCGCCAGGGCGGCGATCCCGCTCTGGTTCAGGATGTTGTACTTCGTCATGTCGGCCGACTCCTGCGCCATGTTCGCGTCCATGATCCGGCTCTGGGCCGCCGTGTTGTTCGTGATCTGCGAGTTGCCGAGCGCGATGGCGTACGTCATCCGGTTCTCCAGATCACCGATCGTGCCCTGAGACGTCCCCAGCGTGTCGACCGCGGCGCGAATCGTCGACACCGCCGCCGCTGCCGCCGCCTGCTGCGTGATCGCCAGCGTGGACAGGCCCAGCACCGACGTGGAGATGGCCCCGATCGTCCCCGACACCACCCCGTTCGTGCTGCTATTGCTCACGAACACCGAGAAACCGCTCGTCGTGTTCAGGTTGGCGACCGCCGACTCCCGGTCGATTTCCTTCAGCACGTCCTGGAACTCGTTGTTCAGCGTCGTCCGGCTGGTGGCCGTCGTGCTGCCGGAAGCCGCCTGGGTCGCCAGGGTCGACAGCCGGTCGAGTAGCATCGAGATGTTGCTGAGCGCACCGTCCTTGATCTGCAGGGTCGACAGCCCGTCGTTGGCGTTCTGCACGCCCTGCTGGAGCACGGCGATGTCCGACCGGTAGCCGTTGGCCACCGCGAGGCCCGCCGCATCGTCGCCGGCGTTGTTGATGCGGAGGCCGCTCGAGAGACGGGTGAGCGCCTGATCCAGCCCCTGGCTGGTCTGATACAGATTGGCCTGGGCGTTCACCGAGGCGATGTTGGTGACGACCGAGAACGAAGCCATGAGCGTTACTCCTTCAGAATCCAACGGCCTGTTCGGCCGGCTGTTGTGGACCCGTGTGCGGGGTGTGCGCTCCCGCACAGTCAGGAGGGTAATCGACCGGCCTCTGAGCTTCTTTAACCCGATTTTGCCGGGTGGCACGATTTCTCAGCCGTGTGCGGGAGCGCACAGGAAACCGTGTGCGCATGCTGAGGATTTTGAAGGAGTTGCGACGGAGGAGGCGCCGGGGAGACGTTTGGAGACGTAACCCGTCCCGCGGTCAGGCGGCTGCGCCGACCGGCGCCGGCGCCCAGCGCTCGAGCAAGCCCAGCCGGCGAATGGGTGTGAACGCGAGTGCAACGGCGCGCAGGCTGGCGCTCGACGGCCGGGCGCCCTCGCCGGCGCGCCAGGCCGCCAGCGCCCGCAGGGCGTCCCAGGCCTCCGGCGGCGTACCGGCGGGGCAGGCTTCGCGCTGCAGAATCTTCACCGCAAGGCCGGCCCGGTCGGCCGCCAGATGGGTGGCGATTCGGGAGATGACCAGGCCATCCCCGACCAGGGCCGCCCGGCACAGCCCCTCCCAGCCGGCCGCAATCGCTGGCCAGGTGTACCCCTCCCACGCGCGGGTGAGCGCCCGCCGGCTGGCGGCCAGCCACACATCGTCGTCTTTCAGGAGGCGCAGGCAGGCCTGGACGAATGCCTCGCCGTAGGCGGCGCTGTGCGGGTCGCCGGGAATGCAGATGCCTGCGTCGCCGACCGTCTCGGGGAGCGCGCCGAGCGCCGAGGTCACGACCGCGCAGCCGGCGGCCTGCGCTTCCATCGCGGCGATGCAGAAGGTCTCCGGGTAGTGGTTCGGGTAGGCGAGCACGCGAGCTTCCTGGAGCCGGACCGCGAGCCGGGGCTGCGGGAGCGAGCCGACCAGCGTCACGCCCGGCTGCTTCGCCTTGCGGTACAGCTTACGGAATTGCTTCCGATCGTCCGCCTCCGCCATGCCGTAGACGCGCATGCTGCTGAAGACGTCCAGCCTGGCGTCCGGACAGGCCGCCCGGATCCGGGGAAACAGGTCGAGCAGCACGTCCAGTCCACGAAATGGCGTGCTGGCATAGGCCAGGCGTCGCTGCCGCGGGGCGGCGTCGGTCGGACGCGCGGGATCGGCCATGGCTGAGGCGGCCGTTCCCAGCCCCGTCCGGACGATTCGCCAGGCCGGCACCTGGTGATGCGCCTCGAAGGTCGCGGCCTGCCAGTCGCTCTGCAACATGAACAGATCGATCGCCGCGCGCCGCCTGGGTGCGGCAAGCTCGTCGAGAAACGGCTGGTCGAAGGCATCGCCGGTCCAGAAAATCTGGACGGGCGCCAGGCGGGCCGCTCCGATCGTCTGCCAGAACCGGACGGCGACCAGTACGTCGGGGCGGTCGGCGAGGCAGCGCTCGGGCAGGGTCTCCCAGCGGGCATATTCCACCCCTTCGACGATTCGAGCCGTCTCGCAGCCATTGAAGACGACGATCCGGTGCCCCCGGCGGGCCAGCGCCTCCGCCAGATAGACGATGGCGCTCTCAGTCCCGCCCAGGCCGCGTTCCCGCGGCGTGGTGCCGTCGAAGGCGAGGCTGTAGGGCTGGGCGAAGAACAGCGTGAGCGTGTCCGGATCCCGGTCCTCCTTCCGGCGACCGAGCAGCGGCGAGGCCAGCTGGCTGAACCGCACCAGCGCGGCACCGTCGTCCGGGGCGAGCCGGAGCGCCTGGGCGGCGGCCTGCGTCGCGCCGGCGGGATCGCCCCGTGCCTCGAGCGCGGTGGACAGGTTCATGGCCGCCTCGAGCGTTTCGTGGCGCGCCAGGCTCTCGCGCAGGTGGTCGATGGCCGTTTCCGAATCGCCGAGTCCGAGCGCGACCGCCCCCTGCAGACTGGCGTACTCCGCGTCGCCGGCCAGGCCCATGTCGGTCAGGCAGGTCCGGGCTTCCTCGTACCGACCCTGGCCGGCCAGGATGCGGGCGCGCAACCGGAGCGCGCCGCTGTGCGAGCCGAGCGCCTCGAGGTCGCGGAGCGCGCCGGCGTCGTCCCCGTGATCCCGCCGGATCTGGGCCCGTAGCGCGAGCGATTCGAAATGGCCGGGACAGTGCTCGAGGCTGGCGTCGAGGCAGGCGAGCGCCTCGTCCGGACGGTCGGCCCTGAACAGCAGGGCGAGGTTGACGGCGGCGGCCGCGAATCCGGGATTGGCGGCCATCGCCCGCCGGAATGCGCGCTCGGCCGACGGCAGATCGCCGAGCGCCCGATGCGCGTTGCCTTCCTCGAGCGCGACTTCGGCCGCGAACTGGGGCAGGGCGACCGCGGCCAGCCGGAGCGCCGTGAGCGCTTTCGGAAGCTGCCGCATCCGGATGTGGCAGATGGCGATCCGGAGCGGGGTGTCGCGGAAGTTCGGTGCGAGCCTCTGCACCCGCTCGAAGCAGGCGAGCGCGTCGCCCGGCTGTTCGAGCTCCAGATACTGGATGCCCAGCTCGTAGCGGGCGAGCGGATCGTTCGGGTGGTCCGCGACCTTCTTTCTGCCGATGCGCAGATAGGCCTCACCCTTGGTGCGGAGCAGGTCGCGCCCGCCGACCTTGCCGTAATGGTGAATGATCCAGCCGCCCTGCGTCTGCGCGAGCGGGTGTCCGGGATCGGTGGATACCAGTTCCTCATGGACGCTGTTCCGGAAGCGCAGCCAGGGGCGGTTCCGGAAGAGGCGCCGGCATTCCACGTCGAAGAAGCCGGGATAGGGCCGTCCTTCCTCGTAGCCGCCCGGACCGGGCTGCCAGCCGATGACCGTCCCCTCGGCCAGATAGTGCCGCTGGTAGGCGGTCACGGCGTTGAGGGCCGGATTACCCAGCACCGCACGAATCTGCGCATGATCGCGTGCCGCGATGCTTTCGTCGGCGTCCAGGGCGAGAATCCACTCGCCGCGCGCCTGCTCGAGGCCGTAGTTGCGCGCCAGACTGAAGTCGTCCTGCCACGCGAGGTGGAACACGCGCGCGCCGAACGACGCGGCGATCTCGACGGTCCGATCGGTGCTGCCGGTGTCCACGAGGACGATCTCGTCGACGAGGTCACGGGCGGAGCCGAGGCAGCGGGCCAGATGGCGTTCTTCGTTCTTCGCGATGAGGCAGAGGCTGAGCGTGGGCCTGTCGGGCATGGTCTGGCGTCCGGACGTGAGCGGGCGCCGGGCGCGCTCCCGCCGGGCCGAACGGGATGCACGATCGGCGCCAGCCCGTCCGCCTCCTGCCGCCGGACTGGCAAGCTTCTCGCTACGGCCGCACGGCAGGAGGCCTTTATGCCGCGACTGGTGGTGAACGACGAAGACGAGTTGCTCCAGGAGATGCCAGAAACGTGGGGAGATCTGCTGGCCGTTCTGGAGCAGACGGCGGCCAGGCGGGGTGAGGTGGTGACGGCGGTCCGATTCGACGGGGTCGACGAACCGACATTTGCGGGCGCGGCGGCGGCCGGCCGCGCACTGGCCGGCACCGACACGATTGAAGTGGAGACGGCCGGGCTCCACGAGCTGATCGACCAGGCGCTCGCGCAGGGTTCCCTCGCGGTCGGCGTGCTGTCGACCGCGGCGACACAGACGGGAGAGGCCTTCCGCGGCGCCGATCTGGCGGGCGCGAACCAGCGTCTGGCCGAGCTGTCCGAAGGGATTCGGTCGCTGCTCTCCGTCCTCGGAACGGGCGCGACCGCGGTCGGGGTCGACCTGACGCGGATGGAATGGGACGGTCGCCCCGTGGCCGCGCGGATGCGCGAACTGTCCGGTCAGCTGGAGGCGATCGTCGAGGCGCAGGAAAGCCGCGACTGGCTCACGGTCGCCGACATTCTCCAGTACGATTTCGAACCGGCCCTGACCGGCTGGCAGCCGATCTTCGAGGCGCTCCGCTCGGCGATTCCGGCGTGACCATCCGCCGGCGCTCCTGACTCCAATTCCTCCGGGCGTCGCGCCGCGGCGCCCGTGGTGCGTGCGCGCGGCCAGCAGGTCGCGTGTCCACGTGCGCTCCCGGCGCCCGCCGCGATTCCTGGTATTCCCCTTGCTCAGACGGGTCGTGGACCGGCAGCGGTCCGATCCGGATCCGGAATTCCTCCGGATATGACGTGTCCACACGTCGGCATGCCGACGGGGCTGTCGACTGACCGGCGCGCAGCCGGACGACGGAGGCGGAGAAGGCGATGGCGGACCGTGCGCAGCAGGTGCTGGACGACGGCATTCCGGCCTGGGAGGTGCTGCTCGGCGCTCCGGCAGCCCGTCCGATTCACTCGATGGTGCAGGGGCCCGACGGCCGCTGGTATCTGAGCGACGAGCTGAATCACCGGCTGATCATCGTCCGACCGGACGGCGCGCGGCTGCTCGTCGGGGGGCCCGGCTACGACGCCGGCGAGTTCCTGCATCCGCGGGGCCTGGCGATTGCCGCCGATCCCGACTCGGGCGAGACACGGCTGTTCGTCTGCGACGCCGGCAATCATCGGATTCAGGTGCTCACGCGCGACGGACTGCCGGCGGGTGCGTTCGGTGGATTCGGCGCCGGCCCCGGACAGTTCAACGCGCCGAGCGACATTGCGCTCGCGCTGCCGTCGTTCAGCGGATGGGACGAGGAGGGAGATGCGGGCGATCCCCTGCTCGTCGTCGCCGACCAGGGGAACAGCCGGCTGCAGGTGTTCGACGCGGACGGTGTGTTCGTCGCGGCGATCGGTGCGGAGGCGCCTGCGGCAGGTCGTCCGCTCTCGCGGGCCGGCTGGCCGTACTTCCGGCTGGGCGCCGATCCCTACCTGCCAGGACCGTCGCGGGTCGTCTGGCGTGAGGGGGGGCTGGACGTGACGTGCGGGAACGGCGACCTCGTGCGGCTCGACCTGGCGGTGGCCCTGCTGCCTGATTTTGCCACCTGGCGTCGTGAGGCCGGACGGCTGGAGATGAAGGACGTCCTCGCGATCGGGCTGCCGTTGCGGATGGCCGGGGTGCCGGACGGCGCGCCCGGGCCGGCGACCGCGGCCCGCACCGTCACACGCGGGGTGCCGCCGTCCGTGGAGCGTCATCTGTGCCGCATCTGACCACGCCCGCCGCCGTCGCGTTCGCGCGCCCGTCGATCGGCGTCGACGAGATCGACGAAGTCGTGGCGACGCTGGAGTCGGGCTGGCTGACCACCGGTCCCCGGGTGGAAGCGTTCGAGCGGCGGTTCGCCGACTACATCGGCGCACCGCACGCCGTGGCGGTCAATTCCTGCACGGCGGCGCTGCATCTCTCGCTGCTCGCCGCGGAGGTGGGGCCGGGCGACGAAGTGATCACGACGCCCCTCACGTTCTGCGCGACGGCGAACGCGGTCATCCATACCGGCGCCGCGCCGGTGTTCGCCGACATCGATCCGGTGACGATGAATCTCGACCCGGCCGCGGCCGCGGCGGCGGTGACGCCGCGCACGCGGGCGCTGCTGCCGGTGCACTTCGCCGGACGCCCCGCCGACGTGCTGGCGTTCGGCCGGCTGGCGCGCCGCCATCAGCTGCGCGTCATCGAGGACGCGGCGCACGCGGTCGAGGCGGTGGCGGCCGGCCTGAAGATCGGCACGACCGCGGAGTTCACCTGTTTCAGCTTCTACGCCACGAAGAATCTCACGACCGGGGAAGGCGGCATGGTGACGACCGCGTCGGCGGACGCCGCCGCCCGTCTTCGCGTGGCCGCGCTGCACGGCATGAGCCGCGACGCGTGGCGGCGCTACGCGCAGGGCGGATCGGCCCAGTACGACGTCGTGATGGCCGGCTTCAAGTACAACATGATGGACGTGCAGGCGGCCATCGGCCTGCGCCAGCTCGCGCGCCTGTACGGCATGCACGACCGGCGCGAGGCGATCTGCCGCCGCTACGACGAGGCCTTCGCCGACCTGCCGCTCACGCTGCCGGCGCCGCCGGACGCCGGCATGGTGCACGCCCGCCATCTCTACACGGTCCTCGTGGACGAGCGCCTGTGCGGCGTGTCGCGCGACCGGCTGCAGGCGCAACTGGCCGACGCCGGCATCGGCACGGCCATTCACTTCAAGGCGCTGCACCTGCATTCCTACTATGCGGATCGCTTCGCGTTGCGGCGCGGCATGTTCCCCGGCGCGGAGTTCGTCTCCGATCGGACGCTGTCGCTGCCGCTGTCGGCGGCGCTGACCGACGCGGAGGTGGATCGCGTCATCGAGGCGGTCCGGGAGCGGGTGCGGTGATGCGGGTCGTCATCCGCGCGGCGGGCGGGCCCCGGCGGGGCTTCGGGCACCTGGTCCGGTGCGCCCGGCTGGCCGAGGCGCTCGGCGTCAGGCCGGTCCTGTCGGTGCGCGGCGGGCGCGAAGCCAGACGCGTGGCCGCGCGCCTCGGCCATCGCGTGGTCGGCGGCACGGCCGCGCAGGTGCTGGCCCGGGAAGCCCCGGACCTGGTCGTCGTGGATGACCCGAACCGTGCGGCGGCCGAACGCTGGTGCCGCGCGGCGCGGCGTCATCGGACGCCCGTGGCCAGCGTGCACGACCTCGGCCTGGGCCGCTGCGACTCGGATCTGGAGATTGACGGCAGCATCAGGCCGCTGCGCGGCCGGCGGGCCGGCCGGACGCTGGCCGGACCGCGCTACGCCGTGCTCGATCCCGCGCTGGCGGCGCTCCGCGGGCGGCGGCGCGCTCCGGCCACGCCGCGGGTGCTGATTGCGCTGGGGGGCGGCGCCCGCGCCGGCCTCGCGTGGAAACTGGGCCGGCAGATCGCCGGCCGGCGTCCGGACGTCGACGTGCGGGTCGCGGGCGGGTTCGTGGCCGCCCCGCCGCGGACGGCCATGGCGAACCTGCGGTGGCTGCCGCCGGCCGACGGCCTGGCGCGCGAGCTGGCGGCCTCGACCGTCGCGCTGGTGGCCGGCGGCGTGACGCTGTACGAGGCCTGCTGCCTGGGCGTGCCGGCGGTCGCGGCGGCGGTCGTCGACCGGCAGCGGCCGACGATCAGGGCGTTCGCCGCGCAGGGGGCCGCGATCGACGCGGGATCCGCCAGGCGCGGGGCGCGGGCCGTCCAGGCCGTGCTGGCGCTGCTGGACGACACCGGCCGGCGCCGGACACTCGGGCGCCGCGCGCGTGCGCGGATCGACGGGCGCGGCATCTGGCGGGTGGCCGAGGCGCTCGAGCGCCTCGGCGCCAGGCGCCGGGGGTGAACCGATGAAGCCGAGAGCCCTGATTCTCGATCTGGACGACACGCTCTACCCGGAGCGGCGCCACCTGCTCAGCGGATTCGCGGTCGCGGCCCGCTACGTGGAGGATGTGTTCGGCGTGCCGCGCGCGGAGGTGTTCCGCACCCTGGTGGCCGCGGTCCGCACCGGCCACCGCAGCACCGCGCTCCAGGCGATGTGCGAGACGTTCGACCTGGACCCGGCCATCGTGCCCGACCTGGTGGAGCTGGTGCGGGATCACCGGCCGCAGCTGCGGATGCGGCGGGACTGCCGCCGGATGCTCGAGCGGGCGCGCCGCGGCTGGCGGCTCGCCATCCTGACCAACGGGCGGCCGCGCGTGCAGGCCAGGAAGATCGCCGCGCTCGGGCTCGACCTCTTCGTCGATCACGTCGTGTTCGCCTGCGAGCACGGCGACGGCCGGGGCAAGCCGGATCCGGCCGCGTTCCAGGCGGTCATCGCGAAGCTGGGCGTGCCGGCCGAGCGGTGCGTGTTCGCCGGCAACGATCCGTGGTGCGATGTCGCGGGGGCCCGGCGCGCCGGCCTCTGGACGATCCGGGTGCGGCGCGGGTCGTTCGCGCACGCGGAGGTCACCGAGGCGAGCGAGGCGGATCTGGTCGTGTCGAGGCTGTCGGAAATTCCCGACGCCGCGGAAGCGCTGGTGGAGTATGCCGCAGTCTATGTCTCTTGAAATCGGCGGGCGGCGGGTCGGGCCGGATGCCGACCTGTTCGTCGTCGCCGAGCTCGGCCTGAATCACGGAGGGGCGCCGGAACGCGCCCTCGCGCTGGTTGACGCGGCGGCGCGGGCCGGGGCGTCGGCCGTGAAGCTGCAGACCCTGACGCCCGGCGGGCTGGTCGCGCCCGCCTGTCCGCCGCCGGCGCACGTGCGCGCGGCGTCGCTGGCCGACTTCTTCCGGACCTTCGAGCTGGACGAGGCGGCGCACCGGGCCGTCGCGGCGCGGGCCCGGCAGCACGGCCTGGCGTTCGTGTCGACGCCGCTGTCGCTGGAGGCGGTGGACCTGCTGGAGCGGGTGGGGGCGGACGCCTACAAGATTGCGAGCGGCGACCTGACCTGTACGCCGCTCCTCGAACGCGTCGCCCGGACGGGGCGGCCGATGATCCTGTCGACGGGAATGAGCGATCTGGCGGAGATCGCCGACGCCATCGTCTGCGCCCGCACGGCCGGCGCGCGACAGCTGGCGCTGCTGCACTGCATCTCCGCGTATCCCGTGCCGGCCGGCGGCGAGCAGCTGCGCGCCATCGACACGCTGGCGGCCGCCTTCGACGTGCCGGTCGGCCTGTCGGACCACACGACGGAGCCGCTGGCGGCCGCGCTGGCCCTGGCGCTGGGCGCCTCGATCTACGAGCGGCATTTCGTGCTCGACCGGAACGACGGCAGCGTCGACGCGGCGGTGTCGTCCGCGCCGGCCGAGCTCGCCGCCACGGTCCGCGATGTCGCGCGCGTGCGGCGCGCGCTCGGCGGGGGGACCAAGTGCTGCACGGCCGCCGAGGCCGGCAACCGTACGGCGAGCCGCCGCAGCCTGTATGCCAGCCGCGATCTGCGGCCGGGCGATCTGATCCTGGAGTCTGACATCGTGCCGCTGCGGCCGGGCGGCGGGCTGGCGCCGTCGCGCTGGCGCGAGCTGGTCGGCGCGCGCGTCGGACGGGCCGTCGCGGCCGGGACGCCCTTCGTCGAAGACGACGTGGCCGGGGCGGACGAGGCCAGGGGGATGCGTGATGTCGCTTAACGTGCTGGTGACCGCCGGCTCCCGCCGGGTGCCGCTGGTCCGCGCCTTCAGCCGCGCGCTCGCCGACCTCGGGGTGTTCGGCACGGTGGTCGTGGCCGACGTCAACCCGATGTCGCCTGCCGTCCACATCGCCGACCGGGCCTATCGCGTGCCGCTGGCGAACCATCCGTCGTACGTGGACCAGATTGCCGCCATCTGCCAGCGCGAGCGGATCGGCCTCATCGTGCCGACCATCGACGACGAACTGCCGCTGTTCGGCGGAATGCGGGACGCGTTCCAGGCGATGGGCGTGCGGGTCGCCGCCTCCGCGCAGGCCACCGCCGAGCTCTGCGACGACAAATTCGACCTGTGCCGGTATCTGCGGACGCGCGGCCTGCCGGCGGCGGAGTCGTACCTGCCGGCGCACCTCCCGGCCGCGCTGGCGCCGCCGCTGTTCATCAAGCCGCGGCGGGGGCGGGGGAGCGTCGGCGCCTACACGATCCGGACGCGGCGGGAGCTGGACTTCTTCCTGGAGTACGTGAACGACCCGGTCGTTCAAGAGTTCCTGGACGGCGCCGAATATACGATCGACATGCTGTGTGATTTCGACGGCCGGCCGTTGTCGATCGTGCCGCGCGAGCGCGTCGTGATCCGATCCGGCGTGACCGACCGGGGACGGACGACGGACGATCGGTCCCTGATCGACCTGGCGATGGCCTGCGCGTCCACGCTGCCGTTCGCCGGGGCGGTCAACATCCAGTGCCGGATGACGGCCCGTGGTCCGGTGATCTTCGAGATCAATCCGCGGTTCTCCGGCGGGATTCCGCTGACGATCGCCGCCGGCGCCGACTTTCCGCGGATGCTGGTGGAACTGGCCCTGGGGCGGCGCGTGCACCCCCAGATCGGCCGGTTCCGAGCCGGCCTGTGGATGACGAGCTACGAGAGTTCGCTGTTTCTCCCCGACGGCGCGGCCTCGCTGCTGGAGCCGCACGGCGTCGGGGAGCCGGTCATCAAGGAGGTCGCATGATTCACGCCGACGCCGTCATCGTCCTGCAGGCCCGGATGGCCTCGCACCGGCTGCCCGGGAAAGCGCTGGTGCGGCTGGGGGGCGACACGCTCCTCGGCCATTGCCTGCGGCGCCTCACGTGCGCCGGCGTGGCACCGGTCGTGCTGGCGACGACCGTGGGATCGGACGACGATCCGCTCGTGGCCGAGGCCGCGCGCTTCGGCGTGCGGACGGTGCGCGGCCCGCGGGAGGACGTGCTGCGGCGGTTCGCGCAGGTCGTGCGGGAGACGGGGGCGACGTTCGTCGTCCGCGCGACGGCCGACAACCCGGCGGTCGACCTCCACGCGGCCGGCCGCGTCCTCCGGGCGCTCCGGATCCGGGCGCTGGACTATTGCGGCGAGCGCAATCTGCCGGTCGGAAGCGGCGTCGAGGCGGTGCGGGGGGACGCGCTGCTGGACGCCGCGGCCCATGCCGTCGAGCCGTACGATCGCGAGCACGTCACGCCGTTCATCAAGTTCAACTCCCTGCGGTACCGCGTGCGGGTCCTCGAGGCGCCGCGGGCGGTGCGGCGGCCGGATCTGCGGCTGACGGTCGATACGCCGGCCGACCTCGAGTACCTGCAGCAGGTGCTCGAGGCGGCCAGCCGGGGCACCGGGCCGGCGCCGCTCGCGGACATCATCGCGGCGAGCGACACGCTCGCGGCCAGAGCGAGGGTGGCGTGATTGCGATCACGAAGCTGGACGGCACGGGACTCCTGCTTAACGTCGACATGATCGAGACGATCGAACAGACGCCGGACACGATGATTTCGCTCGCCGACGGCACGAAGCTGCTCGTGCGTGAGACGCCGGCCCAGATCGTCGAGCGGGTGATGGACTTCAAGCGGGCGGTCTACCGCGGGAGCGAGTACCCGCGGGAGGCCCCCAAGGTGCTGGCGGCCGACCCCGCCGCGTGGACGGAACGGTGAGTCAGAAGAACACCCGCGTCGACTTCACGTCGGTGGCCGGCGTGCCGATCAGCCTCGGGCTGATCCTGCTCGGCCAGGCCATCGAAGGGGGCAGCGCCGGCTCCCTGCTGCAGGCGACGGCGGCGCTGATCGTGTTCGGCGGCACCCTCGGCGCGGTGTTGCTCAGCTTCTCCCTGGCGGACGTGCAGCGCGCCGTGAAGGGGCTGCGGACGGTGTTCCTCTGGGACGGCGAGCCGCCGGAGCGGACGATCGACACGGTCCTGCGCTACGCGAAGCGCGCCCGGAAGGAAGGGATCATGTCGCTCGAAGACGACCTGGCGAAGGTCGACGATCCGTTCCTGCAGAAGGGGCTCCGGCTGGCGGTCGACGGGACCGACCCGCACGCCGTCCGCGAGATGCTCGAAATCGAGAATCAGAGCCGGGAGGAGCACGACGAGATTCCGGCGAAGGTGTTCGAGAGCGGCGGCGGCTACGCGCCGACCGTCGGCATCCTCGGGGCGGTGCTCGGGCTGATTCACGTCATGCAGAACCTGGCCGACCCGTCGAAGCTCGGCGCCGGGATCGCCGTGGCGTTCGTGGCCACGGTCTACGGCGTCGGCTCGGCGAACCTGATCTTCCTGCCGATCGCGACGAAGCTGAAGATGAAGGCGCGGCACGAGGCGCGGCGCCGCGAACTGATCGTCGAGGGCATCATGGCCATCCAGGAAGGCCTGAACCCGCGCACGATCCAGGAAAAGCTCATGGGATTCGCCGCCACGTCCGAGGAGGCGGACCCTCGCCGCCGCGCGGCGTAGGGGACGATGCCGATGCCCGACTTCCGCAGGAAGGACACGACGCAGGGGGCCGGCGCCCCGGTCGCCGCTCGGCGGCGCCGGCGGCTGCGGCGGGCCGGGCACGAGCACAGCAACCACGAGCGCTGGCTGGTCTCGTACGCCGATTTCGTCACGCTGCTGTTCGCCTTCTTCACGACCATGTACGCCATGTCGCACGTCGACGCCCAGAAGCTCACCGCGATGGTCGGCTCGCTGCACGTCGCCTTCGATGCCAGGTCGCACGAGATGCAGAAGATCGGCGTCAACCAGCGTCTGCCCGTGGCGGGCGACGAGGTGCTCGGCCGGAACCCGAAGCCGGCCGGCGCGGGCGGCCCGAAGGGGCACGAGATGGACCTGCACCAGGTCGAGGCGACCCTGGCGCAGCAGCTCGCCCCCGACATCAAGAACCACCTGCTGGACATGCAGCGCGACCGGCGGGGGCTGGTCATCTCCATCCGCCAGGCCGGGTCGTTCGCCAGCGGCAGCGCCGACCTGTCGTCGCAGGCGAAGACCATGCTCGAGGAGATCGGCCAGACCCTGAGCGGCATCGGGAATCACATCCGCGTCGAGGGATACACGGACGACACCCCGATTCACACCGCGCTGTTCCAGTCCAACTGGGAGCTGTCGACGACGAGGGCCACCAACGTCGTCGCCTTTCTGCTGGGCCACAGCGCGATTGCGCCCGAGCGGGTCTCCGCGGCCGGGTACGGGGAGTACCACCCGCGCGTCCCGAACACCTCCGAGGCCAATCGCATGCTCAACCGGCGCGTCGACATCGTGATCCTCAATCCGATGACCGAAGAGGCCGAGGAGCCGGGAAAGGGACAGGCGCCGCATGACTGACCGGGTGCGCCTCGCGGTGCACGAAGCACTGCTGGGCCGCGAGCAGCGGGATCTGCTGAGCGACGAGGACCGGCTGCGCTTCGCCGGCCAGCGCGTGCTCATCACCGGCGCGGGCGGCTCGCTCGGCTCCGAGCTGGCGCGCCAGGTCGCCGCGTGCCGGCCGGCCCGGCTGACGCTGTTCGAGCAGTGCGAGTACAACCTGTTCCACGTCGAGCGCGAGCTGGCGGCCGCCTGGCCGGACGTGCCGCTCGATCCGGTGCTCGGCGACGTCAGCCGGCTGCGCCAGCTGCGCAGCGCGTGCCAGCAGGCGCGCCCGCACGTCGTCTATCACGCGGCGGCGTACAAGCACGTGACGATGGTGGAGCGGGCGGTCTGCCCGGCGGTCGAAACCAACGTGTTCGGGACGCTCTTCACGGCCCGCGCCGCCGCCGAAGTCGGGGCCCGCCTGGTCGTCGTGTCGTCCGACAAGGCCGCCCAGCCCCGCAGCGTCATGGGCGCCACCAAGCGGCTCGCCGAGCTCGTCGCCCTGGCGGAGGCCGATTCGATTTTCCGGCCGCTGGCCGTCCGGTTCGGCAACATCCTCGGCAGCAGCGGCAGTCTCGTCGAGATCCTGATCGCCCGGATCCAGGCCGGGCTGCCGATTCAGCTCACCGATCCCGACGCCACCCGCTACTTCATGACGGCGCGGGAAGCGGTCGGCCTGATTCTCAAGGCCGACCTGATCGGCCGGGCGGGGGAGATCTACTGGCTCGACATGGGGGCGCCGGTGCGCATCGGCGACCTCGCGCTGCGCCTGCTGGCGATCGCCGGGGAGGCCGGGCTGCGGCCCGTGCCGATCGAGGTCATCGGCCTGCGCCCCGGCGAGAAGCTGCGCGAGGATCTGACCTCGCAGGGGCTCGATCTGAGCCGCACGACCCACGGCCGGATCTGGGTCGCGCGGCAGCGGGCCATCGACGTCGGCCGGGTCCGGCGGGCCCTGCGCGCGCTGCGCGACGACGTCCGGCGGCACGACCCGATGTCGGCCATCACCGATCTGTGCGCCGCCGTGCCCGACTTCGTGGCCAGCCGCGAAGCCCGGCAGGTGGCCGCCATGACCGCCGTCCACGCGACCCCGACGCACGACGCCGACTGGCGCGCGGCCGAGATCGCCTGAGGCCGGGCGAATCGTGCGTCGGCGCAGGGTGCGGCCGCGCCGGGCCCGTCCGGGCCACGGAGCCCGGCGCCCGTCGGCCATGTCCCGCCGAAGCGCCGCGGCGCGGAGGCGGGTGTCGGGTTGCCGGCCCGGCCGTCGGCCGGGCGGCCGGGTACGGGCCGGTGCGGATTCGGATTCCCCAAAAATCTTCGGAACTCCTTGCGTGCCCCCGGCTCGAGGCGCCGGGGGGCTGGTGTCTGGCTTGCAATTGTGGCGGAGGAGTCGGGGGCGACCGGCCGAACGGAAGCGCCGGAGGAGCAGCGGCATGTTCTATGAGCTGGCCAGCAGCACCTGGGGGACGGAAGAGCGGGAGGCCCTGCGCCGTGTCATCGACAGCGGGCGCCTGACGATGGGCGCCGAGGTCCGTCGATTCGAAGAGGCATTTGCGGCGCGGTTCGGCGTCGAGCACGCGGTCATGGTCGGCTCGGGCTCCGCGGCCAACCTGGTGGGAGTGGCCGCGCTGGCGTATCGGCGGGAGCGACCCCTCCAGCGCGGCGATGAGGTGATCGTCCCGGCGATCTCCTGGGCCACGACGTATTACCCGCTGCAGCAGTACGGACTGCGGCTCCGGTTCGTCGACGTCGACCTCGACACGCTGAATCTCGATGTCAGCCGGCTCGATCAGGCGCTGACGCCGCGCACCCGGATGGTGGTGGCGGTCAGCATCCTCGGCAATCCGTGTGCGCTCGACGAGATCCGGCGCTTCTGCGACGCGCACGGCCTCTACCTATTCGAGGACAACTGTGAATCGATGGGGGCGGACCTCGGCGGGCGCCCCTGCGGCACCTTCGGGGACGTCGGGACGTTCAGCACGTTCTTCTCCCACCATATCTCGACGATGGAAGGCGGCGTGCTGGTGACGGCCGACACGGAGCTGGCGCATCTGGCGCGGTCGCTCCGGGCACACGGCTGGACGCGGGATCTGCCGGAAGGCTCGGGCATCGTCGAGCCCCGGGACGACGACTTCTTCGAAGCCTACCGGTTCATTCTGCCCGGCTACAACGCACGCCCGCTGGAGCTGAGCGGCGCGGTCGGTGTCGAGCAGCTCAGGAAACTGGATCGCCTGGTGGCGCAGCGGCGGCGGAACGCGGCGCTGTTCGTCAGCCTGTTCGGTGGTGACGAGCGGTTCATCATCCAGCGGGAGCACGGCCGGAGCTCGTGGTTCGCGTTCACGATCATTCTGAACCCGGACCTCGGCATCGATCGGACGCGGGTCTTCGCGGCGCTGCGCCGGGCCGACATCGGCTATCGCATCATCACGGGCGGCTGCTTCCTCCGGCACGACGTCATCAGGTATTTCGACTACGACACGGTCGGCCCGATCGTGCACGCGAACGTGGCGCACGATCACGGATTCTTCG
>Ga0307373_10003388_pt1 | contig 27758 bp, 27 predicted proteins | sample OX2MG_FD_202534 | JGI IMG/M metagenome (GOLD analysis project Ga0307373, IMG submission 202534) | Soil microbial communities from Risofladan, Vaasa, Finland - OX-2 | ecosystem: Environmental > Terrestrial > Soil > Coastal area > Acid sulfate soil | place: Finland: Risofladan, Vaasa | collected... | reverse complement strand
CCTCCGACTCGAGCTGGGCTCCCATCGCCTGCGGTTCGCTGAAGTCTCCGATGAAGGGGTGTCGAGGGACGGGAGTACAGCAGCACCCGTCGCCTCCAACGATCTGACAGTGTCGAGTTACGCGAATCTCGCCGGACGGTACGAGCGTGGCAGGACCCGCTGATTGACAACTGATTGGGGCACGCCCCCGGGACGGGTACCCGGGGGCTGGTTGCGTGCTCTCCCGGTCCACCACGCTGGCCGGTGAGCACGCACTCGTAACCAACGACGTGGCGACGCCCAGCGCCGGCCTCCCAGCTCAGACTCGGTGGTGCTCGCCCGCGCGTCGGCTTCGGCGCGCGGGCTGGACATCCTGGCCCGAACGGGGGAAGTTCAATCCATCACCGTTCGGGCTCGGCGTGGCTCCGGGGATCCGGCTGAGGTGCTCCCCCGCGGAACAGCCTTCCAATTGAGACACGAGCGCGCCGGCCCAGCCGCAGGTTACGCGGCCGGTGCGCCCGCGGGTGATCTTTCTGTGCATGACCGGCGGGTTGCTCCCGGTGACCACCGCTTCATCCGTCTTCCTGGTACAGCAAGGTTCGAGTCGAGTCATGGACCTTGCGGAATCCGAAGGCCCGCAAGGTCCGGTCGGAGGGTGCGCGCTCCCTTGTAAAGGCAAGCAGCGTTCTAGCGGTAGTGGGTGAAGCTACTGCGGCAGCGGCGTCGAACAGCAATTGCGCGTCCTGGCTCAACTCGCGAGCGCTGTCATACAGGAGGGCCAAGCCATACAGGGAGTCGTGGGGGTCAGGTGTGTTGCCTCGCATCGCGACCGCCGCGAGTCCATCAAGGATTCGGGTCGCGTCCTTGTGCTTGAGAGCAAGGCTAGCCATGCGTTCCGCGTACATCAGTAACGGGGTAGCACGTTCGGCTTGAACTGCCCCCTGGAGCGCCTCGCGCTCCGTTCCGGCAGCCCGCCTAAAGGAGCGAACGAGGTTCGTGATGGCGTCGTCGTAGGCCGAAGGCAGAGGGCTTGTCTTATAGCCCACTTCGATTTTCGGCCATCCTGCCATCAAATCATGCCACGGATTCGTCAGGTCGGACATATGAGGACCTAAGGTGTCGGAGGTACGAGGATATTCCCAAGTTGCCGATATCCCGCGCGGATGAGTTGCCCAAGCTCCTTCGCGTACTGCGACCACTCTCCTCGTTCGGCATTCCAGAGATTCCCTTGAGTCTGTTCCGTGACGGTCAGCACCGACCGCCGATTGGAGATGATATCGTTGATCCAAGCGTCGTTGGCTTCGGGAGTCCAGTTCGCGAGGTTCAATACATCGTAACCGTCCTGACCGATATACTGCGACGTATTGGCCCATCTGCCAATCACCGGAATCGCTCCAGCGGCGTCCTCGGCCCCGGCGAACAGCGCGCCGCCAATCGCAGCGGCCCCCTCTGCCGCCCATCCTCCCGCAAGACCACCGCCAACCGCTGCAAGGGTAGCGCAGGGCCCGCTCTCCTTACACGAGTGGTAGGCACCTGCAATGTTATTCGCTAGGCCGCCATTCCCGGTCTGCGCTTGATACGCGTCATAACCTGATGTACCCTGCGGGCAGTCGCTATACGTGTCGGTCTTGCCGTCACCACCAGCGCTCGTTGGGCAGAGGCCGAATGGATCGGAATACGACACCGGATCCCCGTTGGCGAATCCATAGAGATTGAGCCCGCCGCCGAGGCCGATCGGGTCTTTCTGCGTGAAATAGATCCATTGAGGCCTTCACCTACGATGCGCCGCGCGTAAGCCGATGTGTGTTCTTCTCTTAGCCGCGCGCCCTCTTCAGAAAGTCGTCATAGTTTTGGCAAAAAAGCCCAGACGCGAGTTTTCGGCCTCAGGCACGGGCGACGTCAGCGTCGGCGTCGTGGGGTCGGGCTAAAATGCCACGCGAGGGGGGTGCGCGCGAGGGGCGCGCTCAGCCGTAGGCGTCCTTCCGATCGCGGATGGCCCGCACCTCGATGACGTGTGCCCGGTCATCGACGTGGTAGATGATCCGAAAGTCCCCCACACGCACGCGCCAGAGATCCGCTGCGCCGCGTAGCTTCTTGCACCCCGCCGGACGCGGAGCCGCCGGCAGTTGATCGATCTGGCGTGCGACCCGGGCGAGCAGCGCGTCGGGGAGCGCTTCGAGCTCCTTCCGCGCCGAGCGGACGAGCCGGAGCTCATACATGTCCTCAGTCGGTGGAGCGCGGTTTCGCAGCGGGCTTGAGCCGGCCCGCGCGCTCCAAGCGGCGGCGCACGACGGTCCACCGGGCGCTGGGCTCGGCCGCGCGCTCCTGCGCGAGTGCGACGTCGAGGAGATCTTCCCAGACGTTGCCGTTCTCCTCGAGATCGATCAGGACGGCCGTTTTCCGACCGCGGGCATTGTAAAGGTATTTCACGCCACGCATGTGGGGCTCCGGGAGAGACGTCCGCTGGAAAGATAACCGGCCCGGCAACGGTCGGGGAGGCCGCTGGAGGGTCCGCGATGACACAGGTGGGCCCGCGCCGCCTCACCGCACTCCGGCAGAGTCGCCGGCTCACGCAGATCGCATTAGGGAGGGCCGCCGGCATCTCGCAGCGCCTGGTCGCGTATTACGAGCGGGAGAGTGCCCAGCCCCCGGGCGCCTTGCTCGTCGGGTTCGCGCGCGCGCTCCAAGTCTCCGCCGACGAGCTCCTGGGCCTCGCCCCGGTGCGCGAGACGACGAGCCCCAAGCCCGCGCGGCTCTTGAAACGCCTGCGCCGCATCGAAGAGCTCCCCGCCGCCGATCAGCGCGCCGTGCTCAAGCTCGTCGATGCCATGCTCGAGACCCGACGGCGGACCGCCCCCGCCGCTCGCACGAAACGCAAAGCGAGCTGAGCCCGCCCCAAAGACGAAGCCCGGCCAGCATGACCTGAACGGGCTCCGATCCCAGCTACTCTGCCAGCGAACTCACGTTGATCGACTCGTTCAACCATGTTGCTTCAGTCGCTTCCTGCTATCCGACGACGGTTTCGCCGACCTCTCGAAGCACTGATGAGAGCCAGACCAGCGCATAGGCAATCGGTTCGGCGCTGTGGCCGCTGATCTTACGTAGCTCCGTCAAGTCGTCAGACAGTTGGCCAAGCGTGAATTCAACCGGCTCTTTGGACGGGTCATTTCGCTCGGCGCGCGGGATAGACCAGTAGTAGTCATCCTTGAGGGCAATCTCACTCGTATCTCGAGTTTCGAGATGATCGAAGAGCCGATTCGCTATCTGTCGAAGCTCCGTGATACTGACTGTCATGCGCCGCCCCGGCCTTGTAGGTCTCGGATTTGCTGCCGAAAGTTATCGACCTCTTCCTGAAGGTGTCGAATGCGCCCGTTGATAATGCGCTCGCGCACTTCAGGACTTGCATCCTTCAGTATTCCCTTGTTGTCGAATGCATCCGGATTCGCACGGTAGTCTTCCAGTATGCTTGATGGCGCCCTGCAGCACCCCTAACACAAAGCCCGGCCGGATCGCGCCGGCCGGGCTTCGGGTGGCGCGCTCACGTCAGGTGCCTTCGAGCGTAGTCTAGCTTCGCCAACTCCGACGGGGAGAGTTGGTCTCGTACCTCTTCAAGGAGCTTCACCACCTGTACGTAATCGTGTTGCTCCCAGATCGCTGGCAGGCGTTCGCGCACCCATCGGACACGGCCTTCGCGCAAAAACCGGTTCGACTCTTCGATCTGCTGGGCCCGTAGTCGTAACAAAGTCTCCGAGTCCCCACGCAATACGCTTTGCCCATACGTGCGCAGCAGCCCTGCAAGCTCGGGCAGGAGTATCTGGACATGCTCCTTCGCGGTAGCCTGCAGAAATGTCTGCTCCGTGATATCGGGAGCGCCCTGCAAACGAGCGATTTCCCACACCGAAAACCGCTCGCCCGTGTCCTTGCGCTCAACTGTCACCCTGAGTTCAAACGATTCACGATCTTGCCGAACTACGACGCGCACATTGTCGCGCTCAAAACTGAGATTAGACGAGTCGGCCGCCACCAGCGCAAATCCGTACTCGGTCAAGAGAAAACGGAATTCCGCAAGAGCCACTTCCTCAAATTGCAGCGTCGACCACTGCCCATCACGATCGACCATCACCGCGCTCCCCGCCTCACTTCCGAGGATTCCAGAAGTGAGTCGATGCATCATAGGTCCACCCGCGATCTTGGAGAAGGTTACGCTCGGCGCGCAGGAACCCAGTGTTGTCTTGGAGAGCACCCGTGAGCGGGTTGACGGACGCATCGCGAATCGGCGCCCCCCGTGCCATCTCCGAGCGAAGCACGCCAGCATTCCGTGCCCAATTGGCTTTCGGGCTACCGAGATCTCCTTCGAGCTGCGGGAGCAGTGTCCGTTCGTTCGCCCCAATTGCACCTGGTGATTTGAGCACATCCATATTGCCAATCACGACGCTGCCGGCTTCTGCCTCACCTGCGGTGCCTCCAACTGCTGGTCCACTGCCACACGCGTAACCAGAGCCTCCGCACCCCCCTCCGACGAGGGCAGATCCCACGACCGCATCGATCGCGCTTCCGACCGCAGCCGCGTTGACGATGAAGGTGTGCCCGCCCTTCGCCGCCCAATCCGCCAGATCCTGCAGGCAACTTTGCGAACTGTGCGTGAAGGTGCATAGGCCAAATGGATCACTGCCATTTACAGGGTCACCAGCCGCAAATCCGTATAGATTGAGCCCGCCGGCCAGCCCGATCGGATCTTCCTGCGTGAATCCGCCACTGGCTGGATCATAATACCGATTCCGCTTGAACTGCAATCCCGACTCATCCTGCGCACTGGCGATTAGGCTCCCGGCCCAGCCTACCCCCGAGAGCGACTGGGCCAGATTCCAATACGTCTGGCGGTCGTTCCCTGGCCACAGAATATCTGCATCCGCCACGCTATCCGTACTGGTGTACCCGCCGTCCGCCACGCCTCGGTAGTTATAGAACGGAATGATAATATGCGCGGTCGGCCCCACCGCGCGCTTGAATGCCAGCGGCGTGTCCAGCCCGCCGACCACGTACGCCACGTGCCCATATGGATGCTGCGTCCCGTTGATGGTTGAGTCCTGACCGAACGCGTCCTCCTCCAACACGCTCGCACTCATCCCCATCCTGCCCATGCCCTGGTACTCATCAAGCACATTCGAGCCATCCCAGATCATCCGCGTCAGCGTGCTCGCCGCGATTGCTTCGTGATACCCTGCGCTGTCGGAGTCCGCCATCGAGCGCACCAGCACGCGGCGCCCGAGGGCGTCGTACCAATACTCCTCCTGCCGGGAGGCGGATTCCCGCTGCGACTCAAGCCCGCGCCGGACGAATAGTCGGAGCTTGTCGTCCGCGCCGTAGTAGCTGCGCGAGACGTAGTCCCACGCGTACGCCTGGCTGTTGTCCCCGCTACTCCAGGTGAAATGATGCGCCCACTCGTCGACGCGGTTGCCGTCCGCGTCATACGTCATGCTGGAGGAGTCCAGGGGCAGTTGCGTCAGGATGTGCGCTCCGACAATGCCAGGGCTCCCGTTCCAGCCAACGAGCTGATCTTGCCGGTGCAACGCCATGCTGTACACCGCCGTCGCCGACGACGAGTCGCCGCTCACGTCGGCCGCCGAGCGCGCGACGACATTCCCCAACGGATCGGTCTGGAAGCGCTCAATACTCGGGTATCCGCCGCCGTACGGCGCCGTCTGTGTCGCGACCACGGCGCCGAAGCCGTTGTACGCGTAGCTCACCTCACGTTGGAAGGCCGACTGCCCCGGCACATTGCCGTCGCTCGCGCTCACCCAAATCATTTGCCCTTGGGCATTTCGGTGGAACGTATCGCCGTTGATCTCCACCGTGCCGCTGTAATCCGCGCGCTGCACCATCCGGTCATCCGCATCGAACCATGTGGAGTCCCGGGCGACACCCGCCGCCGTGCGGACTACGAGGCGATCGTCGGCGTCGTAGGTGAAGCCGTACGCGTTCCCCCACGGATCCGTGATCTGCGACAGCAGCCCGCTCGTGGTGGAGTAGGTGTAGGTCTGGGCACATCCGCTCAGCGTCGCCATCCATTGGCCCGCATTACAGTCGGCGTATGACAACAGCCCGGAATCCCGGATCAGCGCCGTCCGCCGCCCGTCCAGATCGTATTGGTACATCAGCGTGTACACGTGGCGGCTGAACGGCGCGCTGGCGTCTTCGCTCTCTGTATACACCCGAATGGCTTGGGTCTCGCTCGCGAGGGTGCTGTTCAGATTCCACGTGCGGGTCACGTGGGCCGCGTGGTTATCGGCCTCCGTGAGGTGCCCTGCGGCGTCGTATTGGAAGCTGGCGGTATCGCCGGGAATCACTATCACGGAATCGCCGAACAGCGGCACGTCAAACGAGTGGTTGGCACACAAGTTGACGTCATTGTACGCGAACACGCAGAGATCCGACGTCGTATCGTACGTCACACTATCCACGATGCGCGTTTGCAAGCGATTCAGGGGATCGTACGTGAAGATCGTGGTGAAACCGCGGGGGTTCGTCTTGACGAGTAGGTTCCCCGCCGGATCGTACGTCATCGTGTCCACGCCGCCGTGGTTTCTGTTCTCGCTCGTCTGCCGGCCTGCGGCATCGTACGTGTATTTCACATCCGTAAGTATCACCGGTCCTTCGGAGTCCTTGGGGACCATGACTTCTAACACGCGGCCCATCGCGTCGTAGGTCGTCGAATCGTGGCGCATAAGCGCCGGAATCGTCACCATAGTTCCGGGCTGCTGATTGTCGTCGTAATAGCTGGTGGACGGTCCGAAGTGATAAATGCCGGTCACGCGGCCCATCACGTCGTACACCGTGGAATCTCGGCGGTACACGGATCCTGCCGAATCGATCGGCGTAAACACTACCCACGGGCGGCCGATTACATCGCGGTCTACGCTGCTCTCAAAACCGAGTGGGGTAGTCGTGCTTTCGAGGTTGCCGAGTGAGTCATAAGCCACCGTCGTGACCGAGTCGTGATGGTCGGGCGCCAGAATGCTGGTGACGAGGCCAGTGCCGTGCCCGCTTGTACCGTAGGTAAACTTCGTGGTATCGCCGCGGGCATCCTCCGCCGTCAGCCGGTTCCCGGTCGCCGTATCTACCGTAAAGGCTGTCCAGTCGCCCGCAGGCGGCGTGACCTGCGTAAGCCAGTCCGTCCCAGTGGCATACTGATACTTTGTCACCGCGCTACTGTCTGAATTCCCAAACGGATTCAGGTCCTCAACGGAGTCTGGATTGGCCCTGGCATTGTAGTAGGCCTGCACGATGTGCCCGCGTGGGTCCTTCACTTGTTGGGCCAGGCCGATCCAGGTAGTGTCGTACCTGATGGCCGTCCGGTAGCCCAGTGCGTCCATGGTGGAATCCGGCGCCCCATACCGGTTGACCCACGCCGTGAACGTCGTCGTATCGGTGCGTGGCCCGTTCACGTAGGTATGGACGCTGTCCACTAACAGGAGCCCGCTCCCGCAGGCGTTGTAGCCGGCGGTCTCGGCCGGACAATAATCCGTCGTGATCAGCGAGTCGCTCGGGTTCGTCCTCACGATATCGATGGCCGTCTTGGCCAGCCCACCCGCGGCGTCAAACGTGTAGGTCGTGGGGTCCCCGAGCTGGTTGATCCAGGTCAACGATCCGCTTCCATACTGGGACCTGACCGTGGTCCCGTCCGGGTCCGTGAAGCTGGTGTCGGTGCCCGCGGTCGTATGCCCGACCGTCGTCGAACGGGCGCTGCCGTTCACAACCGGCGCGTCTACAGACGCGAGCACGGTGTTTCCACCCGCGAGCGTGTCGTAGTGGAACGCGTACATGGGGGCCGACGTCCCGCTCGGGACCGGCATCGCGATCGAGTCCAGGGTGCCACCGCTGCCGTACACGAACCGCGCCACGTGGCCCAAGCGGTTGACTGTCCGCACGTGGCGATACAACAGGTTGAATGCCACATAGCCGTTCTCGGGGAGGATGCGTCGGTACTCGCTGTCCACCTTGATCAACGAGTCCGGGTGATCGACGTTGGCGGCCGTCCACACGGTGTCCGATTGCTCGGACTTGGCGTATATGCGCGCGCTCCCGTCGCCACCGATCCAGAGGAACGCCGTGGGATCACTTGGCGGAACGAAGAGCTGCTCGAGCCCATCCAGCCACCATCCCGCGCCGAAGTGGCTCGTGCGTCGGTCGACGAAGATCACGGTACCGGTGTCGCTCGCCGTATAGGACGTGCCCCCAATGGTTTTCACCTCAAGCGTGTAGTGATAAAGCCCCGGCGTCCCGGACGTGGACACCGTGTCACCGACGATCGGCACGTTCAACCGGCACGTGTTGCTCGCGCAGACGCTCGTCCAGGGGATGGTGTCCTGCGCCAAGACGATGCTGTCGGCGCCAACCACCGTCACGGTGGCTTGGAGGGACGTGGGCGGCGACCCATCCTGAATGTCGAGATAGACGTTGGCATGAATCACGGTGCGGAGCGACGACTGGGCGCTATTGTAGACGAGGGTTGGCGCCCGCGTCACGCCGAAGGTCGTGACACCCGGGAACGTGTGCGCCAGTCGCAGGTCCCCGCACTCATATGCGCCCGCGGACCCGGCGGCTATCGTTAAGCATTGGTTCCTGGCTATGATCGAGCCAGGATTCAACGCGTCGGTCGAAACGGTCAGCGTATTGTGACCGCAGTTGGACTTGCAGACGACGCTGATCGGTGTGACGGTCACCACGGCCGAGTCCGAGTCTGCGCCGCTCGTGACGATCACGGCGGTGGTCCCCCGGCCGTCGCCCACCACGGTGACGGTCTTCCCCGTGTCGGGCGTGACCTTGGCGATGGTGCCCGACGTGTCCCGCATGTGCCAGGCGTACGTGGCCCACGGGACCGTGACGCCATTGGTATCCTTACCCGTGGCCTGAATGGGCGTACCTTGCCCGACTTCGACGCTGAGGCTCTCCGGCGAGAGCACCATACTCCGCACGGGGCCGATTACCACCACCGCTCGGGTGGCGGTGACGGTGCTGTCGGAATCGACCTTCGCGGTGATGGTCGCAGTCCCCGCGCGAACGCCCGTTACGACCGTGGAATCGCTGGGTCCGGCGTTCGACAGGCGCGCGACCGTTGAGTCGCTCACACGCCAGCGCACATGTTTCCCGCTGAGCGTATTGCCCTCCCCGTCCTTAACGACCGCGTGGATCACGTCGAGACTGTCCACAGCCAGCGTATCGCCGCTGGAGGTGAGCGCGATGCTGGCCGGCGCCCCGGCGGTGACGGTGACGTGCGCGCTATCGCTCTTACCGGCGTCGCTGGCCACCACGTAGGTGCTTTCGGGTGAGATGCCGGTGACGAGCCCCGTCGAACCGACCGTGGCGATCGCGGTGTTCCGGCTCTGCCATGTAAACGTCTGTCCGCTCATGACGTAACCGTACTGGTCCCTCGCGACCGCCGTGAGGGTCCCATTGTCGGCAGCCGCGAGGGAGAGCGTATGTGGGGACACCACCACGCTATTCACGGCGGCAACGTACCGCGTGTACGTCGCGCTCGCCGTCCCGCAGTTGCTATCGTTGTCACACACCTCTACGGACAGGGTGTTGCTGCCGGTCGACAGCGATAGCGAGCCGGTCGTGATGTCCATGCCCCCGCTGCCGCAGGCAAAGTACGACGTGCCGGTTGCTGAGAACTGGCTGGTGACGTTCGAGCCGTTCAGGGTCACCGAGAAACTGGAATAGCTATGCCCGTAGTTGGAACACGCACCGATGTCCGCGGCGAAACTGCTGCTCTGGGTCGTGACTTCCGAGGACGGGGAAACGCTTACCACCGGCGCCTCGTTCTCGACGGTAATCGACGCCGTGCCATTGATTCCACCCGATGTCGCCTGAATGGTGGCCGTTCCGGCACCGTTGCCGTCCACGGTCGCCGATGTCCCGCTCCCCGACACCGATGCCACGGACGTATTGGTAGAGGACCAGCTCACGCTCGGGGAACTGATCGTGTAGCCCTTGCTGTCCTTGACGACCGCGGTGGCCGTGGTGTAGTGCCCCGAGGCGATGGTGCCGGACCCCAGCGATACGGATACGGAGTCGGGTCCACCGATACTCACGGTGAGCGACGCGGTCGCATTCTTGCTTCCGTCGGTCACCGTGATGGTGGTCGACCCTGGAGCACCGGGCGTGATGTTTCCGTTCCCGTCGATCGTGGCCACGCTCGTATTCGACGAACTGTACGTGAACGTTTGGCCGGTCATTAGGTCGTCATTCGTATCGTACGCCTTCGCCGTGACGAAATCTGGATCGTCGTCCGAAACAGGATTCGTCGAGAGGGTCGCCGTGACGTGGTCCAGTACCGGCGTTGACGTGTACGTATACGTGGCGCTCGCGTCGCTGCATTGGCCCTGCGTGTTGCAAATATGGGCACTCAGCGTGTTCGAGCCGCTGGCGAGCGTGACACTGCCGATGATGTCCACGCCGCCACTGGAGCACGTATACGCCCCATCGGTCGGAATGTAGAACGAACTCGTTACCACCGTGCCGTTCAATTTGATCCACGTCCCGGAGGTCGAGAGGGCGTAGTCGTCGCACGACTCAACGTCGAGGGACTGCCTCCCGGTCGTAAAGGTGCTCCCCGAAGTCGGGAAGAAGCCCAGCGACGGAGCGGTCTCGAGTGCCACGCGGGCCGCGTTGAGTCGCGCGGCATCGGGGGGTCTTTGAGACCGCGGCGCGAACGCCGTGATCGCGAAGAGACCGGAGCAACACACGGCCACGCCCAACCACTGGCCCAGCCGGCGAACGGTAGGGGTCACACGTGCGCGGATCAGCGAGGGCGACATTGACATCGGCAAGCTCTCCAGGTGCAGGACTCAGGGGACCTATCTCCCGTTCCTAGAGCAAGAGGCCTGCCGTGACGCCCAGCAGCCCAACTCATTCGTGTACAGCGGGTTGCCATATCAGCGCATCTGCCGATTCGCGTCCGTTCGCACGCATTCGCGCGACAACCTGCGAATCCACGCGAACGGTGCCGCGCACATGGCCGCGTTGCCAGCCCTTATCCGCTCGCTTGTTGGTTCGTCGCGAGGACCCGCCCTGCCGACCGGGGCGGCGACAGGTGCAGGCGCTTCATTCGGCGATACACCGTGGCACGATGGATCCCCAGCTCGCGGGCGGCCGAGTCGGTGTTCCAGCGATGCCGTGCTAGGAGATCTCGGAGTTCATCCCGGTCCAGATAGCACGCCGCGTCGCCTGCGCCGAACCCCCCGCGTTCGGCGAGCGCCTGGTCGATCACCTGCTCCGACAGGCACCCGCCGGAAAGCGCGTCACTCCATTCAATGACCTGGCGCAATTCCCGGACGTTGCCCGGCCAGGGATACGCCTGCAGCCGCCGCAATGCGCCGGCAGCGATGCGCGCGAAGGGGTGGCCGGCCTGGCCTAGGAAGTGGCGCGCCAGTGGATCGATGTCTTCCGCGCGTTCCCGCAAGCTGGGCACGCGAATGACTACGCCCATCAGCCGATGCGCCAAGTCGCGGCGAAAGCGGTCGGCCGCAAGCAGCGCGTGCATCGGTTCGTTGGTCGCCGCGATGACCCGGGTGTCGGCCCGGACGTCGTGATGCCCCCCGACCGGGCGGACCTGCTTGGTCTCGAGCGCGCGCAGGAGCGTGGCCTGCAGGGGCAGCGTGAGGCCGCCGATCTCGTCCAGAAAGAGCGTGCCGGCGTCCGCTTCCCGCATGAAGCCGAGGCGATCACGGACGGCGCCCGTGAAGGCGCCGCGCACGTGGCCGAACAGGGCGTCCTCGAACATCGTGTCGCACACCGCGCAGACGTTGAACGCCACCATTCGGCCCCGACGGCCGCTCTGGGCGTGGAGGGCACCCGCCACCAGTTCCTTGCCGGCCCCCGTCGGCCCCTCGATGAGCACGGGGAGCGGCACCGCCGCCGCCGTGGCGATGAGCGCGCGGAGATTCCGCATGACCCGGGATTCGCCGATGAGGATCGGGGCGCTGGACGCGGTCATGGCCTGATGTCCTTGGCCTTCTCCTGGTACGCCGCGGCCAGCTTGGCCGCGTCCTCATCGGACCGAATCACGTGCGGCGTGAGGAAGATGAACAACTCCGTGTGATCGGACTGGCGCGACGCGTGGCCGAACAGTCCGCCGATGATCGGGAGGGCCGACAAGAGTGGCACGCCGCCCTGATCGGCATCGTCCTCCTTGTCGCTCAGCCCGCCGAGCGCCACGGTCTGATTGTCCCGCACGAGCAACTGCGTCTGGATGGAGCGCGTGGAGATGACCGGGGCGTTGAATGCCGTCTCGGTCGTGGCGTTGCTCACTTCCTGCGTGACGTCGAGCTGGACCAGGCCGTCCGCACTGATCGTCGGCGTGACCGTAAGTTTGGTGCCGACGTCCTTGTACTGCACGACTTCGTTGAGCGCCCCGTTGCCCGTGGGCAGCGATTGCGAGATCTGCACGAACGGACGTTGGGAACCGACGGAGATTTCGGCGCGCTGGTTGTTCGCGGCGAGGAGCACGGGCCGGCTGAGGATCTTGACCGTGCCGCGGTCCGCCGCGGCCTGCAACTGGGCGTTCAGGTTGAGCCCGCCCAGTCCCATGACCGTCAACGCAAACCCGGCCAATCCCGTGACGGTTGCGGTGGAACTATCGCTGCCGGCCGTCGATTGCACGCCGTTGCCAAGGACGCCTCCAATGGTCGCGCCGTTCCTGCCCACGGTCGTGGTGCCAAGGGTGGCGTTATTGCCGATGCTCAAGGAGTGATCGGTGCTCACTTCCGCGATCAGAACTTCGATGAGCACCTGGAGCGGCCGAACGTCGAGTTGCGCCACCACGGCCTGCACGAGTTGGAAGTCCGTCCGGTTGGCGCGGATCAGCAGGCTGTTGGTCTCGGCATCCGGAACGACCGCGATCGGGCCGCTGAGGGCAGCGGATCTCCCGGCGGTGCCGGGGACGGCGCTCGGCGGCGCCGCTCCCACGGGCGGCATCTGGTTGGCCTGTAGCTGGTCGCCGAGGGTCAGCGTGCGGGTCCGAGCGCCGAGGAACGAGGACGACTGCCCGTACAACTGATCGACAGTTCGGGCGACATCCGCCGCGCGCGCGTGCTTGAGGGCGATCACGAACAGTTCGGGCGCCCCGGTCGGTTCCGCCGAGCGTGGCGGCCGGGTCGCCGCGGTGGGGCTCGGGGGGGGCCTGGGCAGCGCGCGGTACAGCATGCCCGCCGAGTCGGCGACCAGGTCATAGTTCTGGCTCTCGAGGAGACCGCGGAGCAGTCGCACGACGTCGGCTTTCGGAACGGGGTGCGGGGTTTCCAGGGTGACCTTGGGCCCGGTGGCGCCACTGAACACGACCGGCCGGTCGAGGTACTGCCCCATGATTTGGACTGCGGCGCGCAAGTCGATGTCCACAACACGAATGGTCACGCTGTCGTGCGCGGCGGAATCCGGACCGGCGGTCGTTGCCGAGGCGGTTTCCCGTTGCGCGGGGAGCCGAGCCGGCCCGGCGGCGCCGAGCCCGAGGCCTACCACGACCGGCAGCAGAAGCAGGCGGGCGGCGGTCATTCCCCGCTCCCCGCAATGGACAGCCGCCATGTCGTATCCGACCCTTGTACAATGACGGAGTCGGAAGTGATCGACTGCACGCGCAAGTTGGCAAACACGCTGCCGGGGTTCACGACGGTGTTCGGCGGTTGGCCCGGCAGCCCGTCCATGAGTGCGCTCCAGGGCGGTCCGCCGATGATGGCCCGCACGGCCAACGCCGGCCGCGGAGCGGCGGCCCGAGCGGCACGTTGCGGCGGGGTGATCGTCACCAGGCTGGAAACGTACGAGACCACGGCGGGCTTGTTCGCCAGACGAAACGGATCGTGCGCGACGGTCACCGCCGCGGCGGCAAGCGCCGAGTCCGGGGAGAACGCGAACAGGACTGCCGTCGGCACGATGGGCGAGAAGGTGGCCGTGCCCGCGATGCCGATCGCGCGTTGCCAGCGCAGCGCCGCGCCCGTCGCGAAGGACAGGGCGAGGACGGTGAGGCCGAGGTTCAGTCGAGTTCCGATCCCCACGGGCACCTCAGGGTTTGTGGGTGGTGTCGATGCGCGCCAGCGCTTCAACGAGAACGTCGAAGTGCAGCCCTTCGGCGATGGAATCCGGGGCGGCTGGCGCCGGTTGGCCCACCGTGAGTTCCCGAACCGCGAGCAATAGGGAATCGGTTTCGATGAGCGACAGATAGCGGGTGAGTCCGGCCACGTCGCCGGCGGCGTTCACGCGCACTGCCACCCGCGCGTATCCGTCGCGGATTGCCGAGTCGGGTCGGATGCTGAGCGTGAAAACGCGAATCCCAGCTCCGTCGGCCGCAGTCGAGAGTTCGGTCGCCAGCGCGGCGGCCGCCTCTGGAACCGACGGTGCCGCGACGAGACGGCTCAGTAGCGTGGCGGCGCGGCGCTGGCGGGCCGCGACGCTATCACGGAGCTCGGGAAGCGCTCGCATGCCCTCGGTGGCCATCGCCAGCTCGCGCGCCTGGTGGTCGGCCCCATCTTTCTGCGCGCGATCCCATCGCTGCCACGCGGGGATGCCCTTGCCAACGGCGACGATCAGGCCAATGATCACGATGCCGGCGAGCAACGTACGACGGTCCCTCTGCGAGATGGGGAGCTGCATGGCTACGGCGTCCCCCGCACCGCGCTGACCGGCAGACGACGGTGATTGACGGGGGCTGGTGCGCCCGGAAACGCGAAGCGGACAGCAAGGCGTTCCACGTCGGCCCCACCGACCGTCTCACGCGAAATCGGCCCCACGATCTGCGGGGCCCGAATGAGCGGGATGGAATCCAGCGCCGCCAGGACTGCCGCACCCCCCGGCGACAGCACAACCGCCGTAGCGCCAAGGGAATCGACGTGGAACGAGACCAGCGCCGTCGATTCCGGAAGCGCGACCGTCAACGCCCCGAGCAGGATCAGCATCGACCGCCGGTTTGATGCGAAGTGAGCGATGGAATCTTCCACCGCCGTGGCCCGCTGCAGCGCATAGGTCTCGCGCGCTACGGCGGCGCCGCCCCCACGGAGCGAGTCCAGCGCCCGCGACATCCGTGCATTGACATAGCCGGCCGCCACGCCGGGCGCGGCCACGGCAGCCAGACATGAAAGGGCCGCCACGGCGACTAGCGTTCCACGAATGGCGCGGCCGCGTTGCGCGGTCTCATGTGGTGACCGTGCCCGCAGCGCGATACGCGGTGATTTCGCGGTCACCGCTGCCGCATAGGCGTCGGCATACCGGACGTCTTCTCGGGCCAGGGGCTCGAAGTTCGACCGGGGCCGAACGGGTTGGGACGCCTGCCCCGAAGCGTTGCGCAGCCGGCGGGCGTCGGTCCAAGTCCCACCCGCGACCGTCACCTCGCCGCGGTACTTGCCGTCCGGCCACGAGAGCGTTTCGCCCTCGAGGACCGACGGCAGCATGACCAGACCGGGGACGAACTCTCGCACGACCAGCTTTCGCCGCTCGACGGCGGCGCGGATCTCATCGAGTACCGCGCGTGGAAACGCGGCGGCCCACCAGGTTCCTCCTCGCAACTCGGCCGGCCCGGTCGCCAACGGGCCGTCGGTGGCAAGGAAGAAGCGTTCGGGGCCCGCCGCCACGGCTTGCGACGCTGCGACGGCCGATGCGCGAGCGGGCAACCCGGACAGCCTCGCGACCTGGCACCGGCTCGGGCCAACGGCCACGCGGATTGCGCTCCCGCGGCCCGCACGAGCCGGAATCCGGCCGAGCAGCCGATCGAGCGCTTCCCCGACAGATCCGTCGACCGCTTCTCTGTCGTGCCAGACCGCACGCCCCCGCTGGGCAACGACCGCGCGCACGTGATCCGACTGCACCGACACCCCGATGCGCGCGTTCATGGATCCACCCACCGACGCACCGGCTGCGCGCGATTCCCCGCGCGCACCAGCCGATACTCGATCGTCGTGGCGATGGCCGGCCGTCCGGCAACGCCCGTGGCGCGTACGATCCACGCGTCCGGATCGACGGTGACGAGCCGAGACACCGCGTCGAAGTTTTCGGCCATCAATTGCTCGGCGTCGGGCGGCAGGGACGCTGCGAACGTGGCTAGGTCGGCGATCGGCTGGCCCGACGCCCGGGATTCGGCCACGCGTTCCAGCGCGTCGTCCGAAAAGCCGGGGACCGCGGCCAGCACTTCGAGCGGCGCGGTGGCGAGCGAGATGCGACCGGGTTCCGTCGTCAGAACCTGGGCCAGGCCTGGCTCGGCCGTTTCGAACCAGCGAACGCGCAAGAGTTCCTTGATGTTCGCCAACCGGCCATTACGGGGGCTCGGACGGCCCTGCGCTTGATACCAGTCCGCCTCCGCGCCCAGCGGCCTGGCTACGTTGTCTGAATCGGTCCAGTCCCGGAAGGCATCGAGCATCGCCTGCGCCTGGCCGGAGTATCCCGCCTCGGCAAATAGGGCAAGTAGGATGGTATCCGGCACCGCATTGATGTCCGCCAGCGTACCGGCGGCCTCCATCGTCACAGAACAGCTCGAGCGCGCCAGAAGCGGCTCGCCGGTCACCCATGCGTCGAGCGTTCGCCAGACATTCGCCTGGACCGTGAGATCCGTCGTCGTTTGCAGGGCGCCGTCGATCAAGGTCCGGGCCCGGGCCATACAGTCGGAGGCGCTCCAATAGGCACGGGTCGCGTACACGCGATTGCGCCCCGCGTCGTACGCGTCGCGCCCCGTCAACTGCGCGGCAAGCGCCAGAATCGCAGCCAGGGCCAGGACCCACAGCACGGTTAGCATCGCGAAGGCCGGACGCAGCTTCATCCCCGCCCTCCAGCGCCGAGGACGACGAGGTACTGGTCCGTGGCGATGCCGATCGCCCCTGGAGCGGCGATGCTGGCCCCCCACTCGCTCACCCAGGTGTCGTCGGGCACCGACGGCGTGAAATATAGAAAGTGCGCGTCGCCCGATCCACGCCAGAGGTTGTACGTGCCGACGTTCGACATCGTCGCGATGAGCAGCGTGCTGTCCCCGAACGGCACCAGCGTGAAGGTCGCCCGGCAGTGCTCCAGCCAGCCTCCGGCCACGGCGCACCAAGTGTTGAATTGCGCCGTTCGGTCGTTGCCAACGAACCGATCCGCGGTATCCGTCCCGACTTCGGCGTCGCGCACCAGCGATCGCAGCACCATCATGCCGTTCCCGGTGGCGTCGGCGCGGCGCGCCTCGGCCAGGAAGCGGCGGTTCGAGTCGCTCAGTTGGCCGAGCAGTGCCCAGCATCCGAGGAAAAGGAGACCGACTACGGCCAGACCCGCAACCAATTCGATGACAGTGAACCCCCGGGCCCTATTGCGCGGACGAGTCATTGGCATTGACGGCGTACATGGACGTGGAGAGCAGCGTCGCGCCCGTGGTGTCCCGCACGACCACGGCGAACAGATTCGCGGACAAGGCCTGAACGTCGAGGACGTACGACCCAATGCGCGTCGGCCCAGTGTGCGCGCTGAATTCTTCCGAGGTCCACAGGGCGACGTGTTCGAGGTCGTCCGCCGCCGCCTCGTAGTCATGCTCCCGCAGCCGGATCTGGTGCACCGTATGCACGGTTTGGTCCATCAGGGTGATCCATCCCACGCCCGCGATGACGAGCAGGAGCAGCCCGACCATCACTTCGAACAGGATCGCCCCGCGGCGCCGACGGTCAGTTCGAATCATCGGCGAATCTCGCGGTCAACCGGTCCACAGCTACCGTCGAATCGGCGAGTACCTGCCCATCAGGAAGCAGTGTGACCGTTCGGGTGATGCCGTTCTCCGTTACGGTGGTGTCCACCACAGCACCATGCTCCAACGCCTCCCGCCGGGCAGCGGCGATGATCTGGTGCGGATCGGTGGCTGATGGAGCTGCCGGGTGCCAGAGGGCGAGCGTGGCAACGGAGGCGAGCGTGGATAGAATGACGATGACCGCCAACAACTCGATGAGCGTCACGCCGGGGCGAAGGGTGCGCGCCGTCATGCCGTGGGCCGTACGCTGTAGATGGCCTGGAGGAGCGCGGCCGCCACAAACCCCACGATGCCGGCGAACAGCAGGATGAGCGCCGGCTCCAGAAAGCGGACCAGCCCCTGCATCAGGCGGTCCGCGCGCTCCTGTTCGAGTTTGGCGGCGTGCGCGAGCATCGCGGGCACGCGGCTGCTCTGTTCGCCGGCGTCGATGAGCTGGACCGCGACCAGGGTGAGCCCGCCGGTCGCGCGCAGCGCGGACGCGAGGGACTGGCCCGCAGCCACGCGCGCGCGCGCGCTGGCGATACGCCGCTCCACGGCCGCGTCGCCCGATGCTTGTGCCGCGTACAGCAAGGCCTGCGGCAGGGGCACACCGCTCTCGAGCAGCGTGCCCAGCGACGACGTAACGCGCGCGGTCGTCGCAGCCGTTCGGATCGTCCCAATCACCGGTATCCGCAGGAGCATCGCGTGCCACGCGGCGCGCCCTTTCACCGTGTGCGTCCATCCGTGAAGGCCGGCCGCAAGCGCGGCCGCGATCACCGACCCCGGGAGCAGCGCCGCCCGAACGGCCAAGGAGCCCTTCACGACGAGTTCGGTCGACGCCGGCAGAGTCTGTCCGAGGTCGGCGAGGATTCGGGCGAATCTCGGCAACACCACGCCGATGAGTACACCGATCGACGCCGCCCCGGCCACCGCCAGCACGATGGGATAGATGAGCGCGGCGCGCAGCGCAGCGCGGACCGAAGCGCTCGATTCCATGGCGTCCGCGGCCCGTCGAATGGCGGGCCCGATTCCCGTGCCCGCCTCCCCGGCCCGCGCAATGCCGATCACGAGGGCGGGGATTTCGATCGGGGTTTCGGACAGGGCCGCCGCCAGGGTTCGCCCTTCCTTGACCGCATCGCGGAGGGAGGGAATACCGAGTCGCCACGTCTTGGGGGCCAGCGACTCGAATGTGCCCAGCGCGCGCGTCACCGGCAAACCAGCCTCCAGCAGGTCCGAGAGAATGCGGAGCCCCAGGGCCAAGTCGCGGACCGGCAGGCGCGTGCGGCGGGTGGCGCCGCGCAGCCGCACGCGGAGCGTGATCGGGTACAGCCCCCGGGCCGCAAGCGCGGCGTAGGCGTCACGCTCCGAGCGGTCGAACACGATTCCGCCTTCGACGTTGCCCGCGGCGTTGAGGGCGCGATATTGGAACTGCAATCGATCCATCGTGCGCGCCTACTGGCTCACCGATCCATTCCAGGACGTGACGTCGGCGTCCTCGCCTACGCCACCGATCTTTCCATCCTTTCCCAGGGTGTACAGATCGAAACCGTCCGGATTCGCGATGCCGGGTGAGATGTACACATACGGCCGGCCCCAGGGATCAAGCGGCACTTCTTGCCGTAAGTACGGCCCGCGCCAGTTGGGCGGGGGGTTGCCATCCAGCGGCGCCGTGCGGAGCGCTTGTAGACCCTGGTTCGTGGTTGGATATGTGTCGTTGTCCACTCGGTAGGAGTCGAGGGCAAGCGCCAGAATCTGGATCTGGCTCTTGGCCGAACTGGTGCGAGCGGTACCGATGTTCCCGAAAATCGACGGCGCTATGATCGCCGCGAGCACTGCAATGATGGCGATCACGACCAGGAGTTCGATCAACGTGAATCCACCGCGGAACCCAGCGCGTCCGGACACGCACCGCCGACTATTCCTGAACGACACGGACTACCTCCTCGAGCGTTGTGAGTCCGGCCTGGATTTTCGCCCATCCGTCCGTTTGCATCGATCGCAGGCCGCGCTCCGCCGCGATCGTTCGCAGTTGCGTACGCGACGCATGGTGCATGACGGCTTCCTTCAGTTCATCGTTCATGACCATCAATTCGAAGACGCCGAGCCGGCCGCGATACCCGGTACCCCGGCAGGACACGCAACCCCGCCCGTGCCACAGAGTCGTCGGTTCCGCGTTCGTTCTGGTGACTGACGCGAGTATCTCCGTGGCCGGGGTATAGGGCGCCCGGCAGTCGTCGCACACGCGCCGAACGAGCCGCTGGGCCAGCACGGCCTCGACGGTTGCTGCCACGAGGTAGTCCGGAACGCCGAGGTCGAGCAACCGCGGAATGGCGCTTACGGCATCGTTGGTGTGCAGCGTGGAGAACACGAGGTGGCCCGTCATCGCAGATTGGACCGCGATTTCCGCAGTCTCGCGGTCGCGCATCTCACCAACCATGATGACGTCGGGGTCCTGCCGAAGAATCGCGCGGAGGGCAAACGCGAACGTAACGCCGACCTGGCGGTGGACCGGCACCTGCGTGATCCCCGGCAGTTGGTATTCGATGGGATCCTCGACGGTGATGATCTTCTCGGCGTCCGCGGCGCGGGTCTGGAGCGCGCTATACAGCGTTGTCGTCTTGCCGCTGCCCGTGGGCCCGGTGACGAGCACCATGCCGTGTGGGCGGCGCGCCAAGTTGAGCATCTGGTCGCGCACGTCTTCGGGCATCCCTAATTCGGCGAGGCCGATCGGACGTCCGCCCCGATCGAGGAGGCGTAGGACGACGCTCTCGCCGTACATAGTCGGGACGGTCGAGACCCGAAGATCGAGCTCGCGCGATTCCAGGCGGACACGGATACGCCCGTCCTGCGGGCGCCGGCGCTCGGCGATGTCAAGTTCGGCGAGAAGCTTGATTCGGGACACCACCGCATGGTGGAGCGACGGAGGGGGTTCTGGCGCCGGCGTGAGCACGCCGTCCAGCCGGAACCGCGCGGAGAGGCCGCCGCGGGTCGCTTCAAGATGGATGTCGCTGGCCGCCGCGTCGTGTGCTTCGCGGATCAGGAGATTGACGTAGCGAATGACGGGGGGCTGGTTGGCCAGGTCGCGCACGTCGGCGGCCGTGTCGTCGTCCGCGAAGTCGATGCCGCGAACTTCCACCTCGTGGTCCGTACGATTGGCGACCCGCTCGATCAGTCGTTCGAGTTCTTTCGGGGCAACGGTCGTCGGCGCCACTGGCCGATCGTAGGCGATTGAGATCTCGTCCAGCGCCGCGAGGATCGAGTTGTCGGTCACCGCGACGAGTATCCCGCCATCGTCGGCGACCGTTACGGGACACACACGGTGGTGCAGCAAGTACTCGCGCGAAAGCCCCCCGGTCAGGGCGAGCGCCGAATCCTCGGGTATGCGCGTGGTCCCGAGGCTGTCTGTGGTGGGTGTCTGCATCGCGTAGCGCTACGAGCAAGGATCGAGCCATGATCGGCCGTCCTCGTAACCCACGGCGCGGACTGATGTTCGGGCGGTACGCCGCCGCGAACCGCGTGTGGCACCCCACGCTGGTCGGCGCAGCCCGGTGTGGTGCTACACGACGTCGGTGAGTTGCCCAGGCTCAGGCCGGCCCGCCCGTTTCGTCGCCTACCCTGGCCGCCGTGTTTCGCCGCGAGCCGTTCCGCAGATACCGGTGGACCGTGCTTCGGTCAACCTGGAGCAGCAGTGCGGCGCCCTTCACGGTGCCGGCCTCATCCAGCGCGGCGTAGACGCTCTGCGGTGTAATGGGACGACGATGAACAACCAGGCCCCGAATATCCTCAAACGTATCCCGACAGTGGTCCAGGGTGAGCGGGTCTGCTCCGGCGGCATTCAACAGAATCCGGTGCAAAGTGGTATCGAGTTCACGAATGTTGTTGGGCCAGGGCGCCTGTTGTAGCGCGCTCATGAGGTCCGAGCCGATCATCGGCGGAGCTCCATAGCCGGCGTCGACCGCGCGCATTCTCACCGTTTCGGTCGCGAGAAACGCAATATCTGCGCGCCGTTCGCGGAGCGGCGGAATGCGAATCCGAAACGCCTCAATCCGTGCGTGGAGGTCCGGCAGAAAGTGCTTCTCTTCCACCAGCCGGGCGAGTGGCACATTCGTCGCGATCACAACGCGAACGTCAGCTTGTAGCGGCCGATCGGCGCCGACGGGAGTGAATTCTCGAGTCTCAATGGCATGTAACAGGTATTGCTGTGCATGCAACGACGCCTTGCCGATTTCATCGAGAAAGAGCGTGCCGCCTCGCGCGGACGCGAACGCTCCGGCACGAGCACCCTGGGCACCCGTGAACGCGCCCGGCGTGTGTCCGAACAGGGTCGCCGCGATCAGCCCATCGTCCAGCGCGTTCAACAGAACGGGAACAAACGGATGCCCGGTGCGCGGCGAACAATTATGGATATGACGTGCGATCGTGGTCTTCCCAGTACCAGATTCGCCTTCCAAGAGAATCGGCGCCGTCGGACTCCGGGCCAGCCTTTCCACTTGGGCGAGTGTTCGCCGGTAGGCCGCGCTCTTTGTGCGCGTCCACGGATCAGGGCTCACCCCCGGGGGGCGCGGCTCACCTTCTGCCCTCCCCGTTTGGGGAGCATGATCCGGCTTACATCGCATTAACCGATCGACGAAGAATTCGGAGCCGCACTCACTCCGCCCGACGTCGAGTGGAATATTAGAGCGTTTTAATCCCCTGGCGACCGAAGTTCTCGGCGCGGCGCCGGGCGCCCATAACTGGGGAGTCCGATAATCGAGGGTCTACCACGATCTGTCAAGTCTGATATTGCCTGATAATCTGGCGTTCTCGTACAGTAGTCCATCGTGGGTCTCACCCTCCACCTAGTCTCCATCCAGAAACAGCCATATCGGACTGGCCAGGAGGCGATGTCTGCCCTCGAAAGTGGGTGAGGGGCGCGGATTTCGCGAGGGGCCGTGCGGGCGGCCGGCGCTGGGCCCCCGGCGGCCTCAGGCACGACGATCCGGGGGACGGCCAGGAGCGCCGCCCTGCGCGCGCGCGGAGAAATGATGGCTCGCCAGGGCGTTGGTGCATCGCTCCCGAGTGTAGCTTCAAAGTGAAATGAAGTCCTCGACCCCGGAGCCGCCACCCATGAAGTACCCGAAGCGAAGCCAATACAAGCGCGCGACGGCTTGGTATTGGGGCCGGAATTGGGCTGAGTACAAGGCTGGCCTGCGGAAGCGTGGAGACGTCACGGTCTGGCTTTCGGATGAAGCGCTCGATGCCTGGAGGGCCGCGCCCAGTGGCAAGCCCGGTGGCCAGCGCACCTATGCGGACCTGGCGATCGAGGCTGCGCTGACGATCCGGCTGGTCCTTCATCTTCCGCTTCGCCAGACCGAGGGCTTCCTCCGTTGTCTAGCAGAACTCCTCGAAGTCGATCTTCCGCTCCCCGATCACACCACGTTGTCTCGGCGACTCAAGAGGCTCGGTGACATTCGGTTTCTCAGGCTACGGACGGATGGACGGATCCACCTACTCCTCGACAGCACGGGGCTCAGGATCCACGTCGGTCACATGCAGAAACCGCCCCGGAACAGGGTTTGGCGTAAGCTGCACGTCGCCGTTGATGCTGATACAGGTGAGCTCGTCGCCTCGGATCTGACCGATCGCCGAACCCATGACGGCACTCGAGTCGGCCCGTTGCTAAAGCAGATCGACAACCCGCTGGCCTCCCTCTCAGCAGACTGTGCTTACGACGCGGCGGGGGGCCACGAGGCGGCTCGATCAAAGGGTGAGGGACGACCCGTGAGGATACTCATCCCACCTGGACGGGGGGCCCGGCTAGCTCCAAGGCCGTCGCCCGCATTGCGGGAGAGAAACCGGAACATCCACTCCATTCACGAGCTCGGTCGCCGCGAGTGGCACAAGCGGTCCGGGTACCGCAAGCGCAGCATGGTCGAGAATACTGTCTACCGGTACAAGACGATCATCGGTCGACGTATGAGAAGTCGGACCCTCGCTGGGCAGCGCATTGAAGTACAGCTGGCAAGCAAGATCCTCAATACGCTGATCGATCTGGGGATGCCCGACAACCGCCGAGTGGCCTGACCTCCGCTCGGGGGACGGGGCATCTGTCCTCCGTTCAGAGCCATGCACCAACGCCTCACCCTGTTTTAGGACAGTCAGATGCGCAAGGTTGCGAGTCGATCAGGGTTCGGGGTGAAGTAACCTCCGGGGAACGGAGACCGTGGAGAATGGTCGTGTAAGCTGCTGTGGGGTCGCTCGTTGTTGTACTCGTCCTGCCAGCCGTTCAAGATCTGCTGTGCTTCGGCCATCGAAGCGAACCAGTGTTGCGAGAGACACTCGCGTCGGAGCGAGCCGTTGAAGGCCTCGATGAAGGTGTTGTCGACGGGTTTGCCCGGTCGGCTGAAGTCGAGTTGGACGTGGTTCCAGTACGCCCACGCATCGACCGCCCGCGAGGTGAACTCAGTGCCATTGTCGACGGTGATGCGGGTCGGCGCCCCTCGTGCGGTGATGACTAGGCTCAAGATGCGGGCAACGTCCTCGCCGCGAAAGCGCCGTTGGGCCACGAGGGCCAGACACTCGCGATGGTAGGTGTCGATCAGCGTGACCACGCGAACGAGCGAGCCATCGAGCAGCGTGTCGTGCACGAAGTCCATGGCCCCGACGTCCATCGGGCGCTGCGCCAGCAGCCGCGGCCCCCGCGTCACTGCACTCCGCCGCCGGCGGGGCCGCTTGCGGCGGAGGAGCTGGAGCCCTTCCTCGCGGTAGAGGCGGTCGACCCGTTTGTGGTTGACGGGCCAGGCTTCGCGCCGCAGCAGCACATAGAGCCGCGGCGAACCGTAGCTGACGCGGCTCGCCGCCAACTCCCGGAGCCGGGCCCGCAGCGCCGTCTGCGGCGCCTTCCGGCTCCGGTGTGTAATCAGGGAGCGATGCACCCCGGTCGCGCGACAGGCAGCGGACATCGAGCACTGGAAGGCCTCCCGTACCCATGCCACCCAGGCGCGCCGCTCGACCGGGGTCACCATTTTTTTCGCAGCGACTCCTGCAGGATTCGCTTGTCGAGGCTGAGATCGGCGACGAGCTGCTTGAGCTTCCGGTTCTCGTCGCAGAGCCGGCGCAGTTCGCGGAGCTCGGACACGCCCAAGCCGCCGAACTGCTTCTTCCACCGGTGGAAGGTGCTTTCGGTGATCTCCAGCTTCCGGCAGATCTCGGCGATCGGGGTGCCGCCCCCCGCCTGGCGAAGGGCCATGATGATCTGCTCCTCGGTGAATCGACTACGTCGCATCGGGTCGCACCTCCTGGCTCCCTCCCGGAGCCGTGGGCCGACCCTAACCTACCCGCTCTATGCGAGCCTCACCTGTCCTAATTCCGGGGGGACCCGCCCTAGTTCAATCGACCCATAATCCCCGCTCCTCAAGCGGGGGGAAGGTCACTATGCGACCCATCACGGGCATTGCGGGATGTCATGACGCATATCGGCCATCGTGGACTCATCGCTGATCTTCATGAGCGTGTCCCAGAACACTCCATCTGGCTTAACGAGACGGCCCGTCGTATCGGGCGCCACATACTCGAGTTCGATGAGAGAGAGCCGTGGGCCTGCGCGGCGCGGCGCCGTCGCGTCGCCAATGCGGAACCTCGTGCGCACCATCCACGGGCAGGCGATCGCCAGTAGTCGCGCATCAGACACGAACAGTACTGAAAGGGTCCGGTGGTCAACGGCGCCCGCGCCATCCAGAACGACGGCAAATGCGATGCGCCCGTGGATGCCAGCCGCCCGCGCGGCGCTTGGGTAGGGTGGATCAGCTGGATGGTCCGAGATCGGAAGCCAGGTGAATCCGAAGTAGCCCGACGCCTGAAACGCGTACGGGTCGCCCGTGGCGCATCCGCCCAAAATCGCGCCGGCAGCAACGATAGCGCCACAGGCGCAGAGCGGCCGTAGAAACCGGGAAGACGAGCGGTTCATTCCATATCGCTTCGGCACTCCACCCTCCGTGCGGCCTTCGCCGGAAACTCTATCACAGGATGTCGCTCTCCGTCAAACCGGACGCCTCGCGCGACCACGGGCCAAGGCCGGAACGCGGAGGGACCTCGACCTGAGCGTCGTCGGGATCGCCCCCCGGGAGTGGATCGCGAGTTGCGGGGCCGGAACCCAGCGGGGGTAGCTCCGACCGCGGCCGGCAGTGGCATCGGTCGTGATCGTACGGAAGCTCCTCGCCTCAGCGCGTTGGCCGAGTTGGGCCTGTCCGACCATTCGAGCGGCGCTTTCACCAGATCAAGCAGATCGCAGGTGATTCACGAAATGGGGATCACAGCACGGCCATCGAGGTCTACGATGCCGGCGGAGCGCTCGTGGGAGGCGAGATGACGGTCCATGCTGACGCGCCCGCCAACGATCGTCGAACGGCCCGCGCAGTGGAGCCGCGAGCCGGGTTCACCGACCTTCAGGCTCGCACCGAGTTCGTACACCGGTTGCGTCAATATGTCGAGCAGGTCGCGCGGGAGCGCACGACGGCCGTGACGGCCGGCAACCTGGTGAAGGCCGCGGCGTTGAAGGCCGAGCTGGCCGCGCTTCGCTCGCGCCTGCGGGACGTCACGAGCGTCATTCGGCGCCGCCCGCGAAAGGTCGCGGCGGCGGATCGGGGACGCACGGGCACGCGGCGGATCGCGTAGCGCGGTTGCCTGAAGTCGATACCGGGGGGAGCCTGTGTCGGGCTTCCCCGGTTTCGGCGCGCGCGCCGGTCAACGCGGGCGCGTGGCGAGACCACGTTGCGACGTGCCGCGGCGGCGTGAATCAGTGCCGAAACGAATTCTGGTGGCGTCCGCGGGACCGGTAAGGTGGCAACACCCTCTCACCCACCCTGCCATGTCCACGCATCGTCATGTACGCGTCGAAGTCGAAGGGATCGGCCTGAACGGTCGCCGCGAAACCTTCTCGACCAGCGTCATTGCATCCGACTCTGACCGCGCGCGCGGCGCGCACATCAAAGAGGCCCACTTCCGCGCCAAGGTGTGGGGCCTCCGCGCCCCGCTCCGCATCGTCGGGGAGCAGGTTGGCATGGCCGTCGAGGCCCCCGCCGAGCGGTGGCTTCGGGACCGTCCATGGCGGCGCGGCGGCCCTGCCGCCGCGCCGATGGCGCCCACTATCCGCAGCCAACCGGTTCGGCCGTCGGCACGCACCCGGGTAGCCTGACGATATGACAGACCCTGCTGACGTGGGAGCGACCGCCCAACGGGCTCTTCAACTCGAACTCTTCTCCAATGAAAAGCGCGACACCGCCGAGTCCCCGGCCGCGCGGCGCGAACGCGCCCGTGCCGCGGTCAGTCCCGGTTGGTGGCCCTACCTCGAGGCGCTGTTTGACCCCAACGACAACCTCGATGTCTCGGCTTGCGAAGAGCGCGACGGCGAATTGGTGCTCGAAGCGGCGAGCCGCGTTCCGGGCGCTGCGCGACTGGACGCCATCGTGGCTCACATTCGGGAAGGCGTCGCAGAGGCGTGTGGGGCCTGTGGAGCACGCCGGGCCCGCTCGGTTCGGCTCTCGCTTGCCGATCCCATCCGGCGCGTATGCGCCTCGTGTGAGGCTCGTCTCCGAAATGGTGAGAGCTACCTCGCGATCGCAGACGACTTCTGGCGACTCGACGGCAGTCGTCGGACGTTTGCGGTGCAAGCGCGATCGCGAACGCCCATGCCAGACACCGTGGGCGACGAACCCGCCCGTCCGATTGCAGTGCTCTCTCCCGACGACCTGCGGCTCGTCATCCGAGAGATTCACAATCGTCTCGCCCAGGAGATCGTGGGGCACGCGGAGGTACTCGGCCGGCTGGCCCTGCTGGGCGGGCTCCACGTGGGGGCCGGTCTGCCGCGTGGTGCGCGAGCGTTAATCATCGGGCCGTCCGGCGCTGGCAAGACGTCGCTGCTCGACGCGTTTCGGCGCGCCATGAGTCCGTGGGGCCTGCCCACGGTAACGGTTGCCGCCGGGGATATCACGTCTCCCGGGTGGAGCGGCGCCCCCACGATCGCCGCGCTGGTCGAGTCCGCGCTCGGGCGGCTGGCACCCGACAGCCCGCGGGCTCG
>Ga0307373_10003386_pt1 | contig 27769 bp, 35 predicted proteins | sample OX2MG_FD_202534 | JGI IMG/M metagenome (GOLD analysis project Ga0307373, IMG submission 202534) | Soil microbial communities from Risofladan, Vaasa, Finland - OX-2 | ecosystem: Environmental > Terrestrial > Soil > Coastal area > Acid sulfate soil | place: Finland: Risofladan, Vaasa | collected... | reverse complement strand
GTGCCGAGAGCGGGAGTCGAACCCGCACGTCCTTGCGGACATCGGTTTTTGAGACCGACGCGTCTGCCAGTTCCGCCACCTCGGCGCGGCCGTAACGGGGCTCGACAATACCATTGGCCAACGCGAATCGCCGTAAGTCTGGGCATGTGCTTGGTGTTGAGCGCCTGCGGGCTGACCGCGGCACTCCCGTCTCCCACCGCGGTCGCGGGCACCTCGAGCACTCCGTCACAGCCGGCATCCGCACCACGGATCACGCCGCCTCCGGTGAGTCCGCCACAGCCGCCGGCCAGCCTGGCGCCGTTCCAATGCGCTGACGCGAGCGGTGGAGTTTCGGGAAATGCCAACCTCACAGCCGTGAGGCTTGCCGAGCAGGCCGGCTTCGATCGATTCGTACTCCAGTTCGACGCCAGGGTCCCGAGCTACACGGTCAAACGCCAGGCGAAGCCGGCTTTCAAGAACGGTGCCAGCGGCCAGTCGGTAACTGTGAGTGGTGCGGCCGGCGTGCTAGTTCAGATTCACCCCGCGACGGCATCCGGCTCGTACACCGGTGCCACCGACATCTTGCACTCCAACTACTCGGTGCTGGTTGAGGCCAAGGTCGTCGAGGACTTCGAGGGCTACCTGTCCTGGGGTCTGGGCTTGGCGAAACCTGTCTGCTTAAGGGCCTTCACGCTTTCGGATCCGCCGCGGTTGGTGATCGACTTCAACACCGGGTAGCGATACTCTTCGCTCCGCATGGCAGCCCAACCACCTACAGGGCCTGTTAGCACGCCGCTTCCTCCGCCAGTCGGCACGCAACTCCCGCACCAGGCCGGCACGGCGCTCCCTCCGCCCGTCAAGCCCGGTTCGGTCCTGCCTCGGTTGCGGATGCGGAGGTTGCCTGCTCGCGATCGTCCTCGTCGTGCTCCTGATCTTCGGCGGTGGCTACTACTTCTTCGTCGTCCAGGCCCATGCCGCGGTACCTGCGCCGGCGGCACTGCAGGTCATCTCGACCCCTGTCGACGTCGATACCAATAGCTCCGCCGGCTTCCACACTGCAACGCCTGGCCAGGAGCTCACCGTCGGCAACTCGGTGCGCACCGGCGACCAGGGGCATGCAGCGATTCAATTCCCCGACGGGTCTTATGTGCGCATGCCGCCGAACACGACGGTGACGGTCACCGCTGCGCAGCTCTCGCACGATGGCAACCTTCAGTCCGCAAGCCTCGCGCAAAAAGCCGGCCGCACGTTCTCGAATGTGCAGCACCTCGTGGCGGGCGCCAGCTTCCAGGTCGGAGGCCACTCGGTCAGCGCATCGGTGCGCGGTACGCAGTTCGAGGTGTTGGTGCGCCCCGACCTGACCAACCTCATCAAGGTCTTCGATGGGACCGTGAAGGTCACCGGAACGACGACGATTGCTCTGACCGCGGACCAGCAGGTTGATGCCGACGCGACTGGGAGGTTGTCGGGCCAGGGGCCGATCAAGCCTGAGGCTGCAGACCCCTACACGCTCGCTGCGCAATGCAACCGCGCTGTCTCCTCGGCCACCAACCAGGACACATTGCAGACGCGACCGGCGAAGGGCTGACCACAGGCCAGTCGGCCGAGGTTGACTACAGCTCGCCAGGCGGCGCGCTCACCTACTCTCTGTGCTACCCGGGCAGCTTCATGACGCTGACGGTCATCGATCCGTCCGGGTCCCCACACTCATCGAGGCAGACCTCGCGACCGGTGCAGGGCAACCTCAACGGCCCGCCGGGCCGCTACCGGTTGATAGTGCGAGCCGGGGACGTGCCCGGCGGCGAGGCATGGGCAATTTCGGTGGCCACCACCAGCTCCTGCGGCGCCCAGCCTGTCGATACGGGGGGATTTGTCCGCCAGACGATAAGCAACGATCAGCTGTCCCAGGCGCTCGCGAGCTCGGGTGTGACACTGCAGGTCCAGGGCATCTCGCCGGCGTCGGCGCGCGCGTCCTAATACTCGGACCTCGGCGGGTGCCGATCTCCTGGACCGTGATCTTCTACGCGGCGACGCCAAACCTCGGCGTGGTGCTGACCGAGGTCACGGTGCGAGGTATCAACCTCACCACCCAGGTGGCCTCGAAGCTCAGCTCAGCGATCGGCCAGTCGCTGAACGTCCCGACCGACTTCACAGTCGATCGCGTGTACTCGTGCCGAGGAGGGGGAGGCGGCGTGATGTTGATCGAGGGACACAGGGGCTAGCCGCGAGGGCGGACGCTTTCGCATTCTCGAACCTAAATGAGTCCAATTCTCTGACCCTTTAGGTATCGTTCCCGCCATGTCGATCACGTCGTCCAAGGCGCAGCCGAAGCGCCGCGGCGGCTACCGCTTGATCATCGTGCTCCTCCTCGTGCTGCTTCTGGCGGCGGCGGCCTTCTTCTGGCTCAACAGCGCAGCGCAGGCGGCCGTCAACGCTGCCGCGACACTAACCGTCTACCAACCTGCCGTCACCATCGCCCACGCTGGCGGCACCTTCTCGAGCAGCGCGACGGGGGCGATCATCGAGCCGGGCGACACCATCAAGACTGACGCGAAAGGGCGAGCGGCGATCCAGCTGCCTGACGGCACACTGACCCGCTTGGCAGGCAACACCCAGATCACTCTTACCTCCGCCCACTTCGCCAAGAGCGGCAACCTGCACGACGTCTCGATCCTCCAGAAGGTCGGGCGAACTTTCACCAACGTGCAGCACCTCGTCGCCGGCGCGTCCTTCAAGGTCGCCGGCCAGTCCGCGGTCGCGTCGGTTCGCGGCACCCAGTTCGAGGTCGTGGTGAACGCCGACGGCACCATGTTGGTCAAGCTCTTCGACGGCGTGCTCGATCTACAGGGCAAGAACACGGTCCACCTGGTGGCGCCCCAACAATCGGCTGTCGACGCGCAAGGCAACGTTGGGCCCGCTGGCCCAATTCTGGCTGATCCCAACGATCCGTTCGGACCGCAGATGACGGCCTCCGACCAGGCGACCGCAGGAACGACTCCCGGCACCGAGCAGGATTTCATCGGCGCGCCGATCCACAACGGCGAGCAGCAGTCCTACTCGTACAGCTATGCCGGTGGAGGCATCGTCAAGGCTGCGCTCGGATACAAGGGCAGCTTGATGGCCCTCAAGGTCAAGGCTCCTGATGGCACCGTCTTCACGAAGCAGGGCCCACCACCGGTCGTCGTCCTCGTACCGACGGCGCCGGCCGGGATCTACTCGATCACAGTCGTGGGTATCAGCGGGTTGGGTGCGGCAGGCGAAGAACCGTTCGTCGCCGTGGCTTCGCAGGAGCCATGTCAAACGGACACCATCGCGCTGAACGGGGCGGTGCGCCACGGCTATACGCCACAGGATCTCGCCGCCGCGATCAGCGTGCCTGGACTGTCGAACCTGAATCTGAGCTTTGCGGGCGACTCCATTGCCGGCGGCATCATCACCGGCAAGGGGACATATAACGGAGTCAGCTGGAGCGGGACCGTGGTCCTCTTCTGGCATGGCGGGGTGCTTGAGATCTTTCCAGTTGGCGCGAGCGTCTTCAACATCAGCGTCCCAGCGACCCAGATCGTTCAGCAGATCGGGGCTGCCATCGCGCAAGACCCGACCAACATCAACCCCGGCTACAGGGTCGATCGCCTGTTCACGTGCAGCGGCGTATTGATGATCGACGGGCGAGTCGGACCCTAGGGCCGGCGGGTCGGGCGGCGCGGCAATCGTTGCTTCGCTCGCGCCAGCAATCCAGCGGGGCCTGGTCCAACGCCTTTTCCAGTTAGCGCGCTCTCGAGGCGGTCGAGCAGCTCTCCAGCGGTTGCAGGTCTGCGGTCGGGCTCGCGATCCATCGCCTCCTGGAGCACTGCCGCAAACGGAGCGGGAAGTTCCGGCGCTGAATCGCGCACGCTGGGTGGCGGCTCGTACAGCCGGCGGCTGAGGGTCTCGATCCAGCTCTTCGAGGAGAATGGACGACGGCCCGTGACCGCTTCGAAGACGATCGCGGCAAGCGAATAGACGTCTGCCCGACCGTCAACCTCGCGACCTACCAGTCGCTCTGGTGCCACGTAGTCGGGAGCGACGGGACCGCCCGTGCCGGGAACCGTGTTGAACGACGCGACCATGCCCAGGCCAAACCCTGTCAACAACGTGCGCCCGTCATCGGCAAGAAGGATGTTGGCGGGCTTGACGTCACGATGAACGGTGGCCCGCTTGTGCGCGTAGTCGAGCGCGCTCGCAATCGGCCGCAGCAACCCGATCACACCCAGCGGCTCATATCGCACACCATCGCCGAACACCACGTCGAGCGTTCGCCCGTTGATCATCTCGGTGACGAGGTACGGGGAATCGCCCTCGTACGCCAGCTCATAGAGACGCGGGATGGACTGGTGCTCGAGTGCTACGTACGACCGCAGCTCGAGCATGAAGCGGCGCGAGAAGCTGACATCGCGAGCGACAGCCGGCTCGATCGTTCGCAGCGCGACCTTTCTATGCAGGCGCGGGTGCTCCGCCTCGTAGACAACGCCAAGGCTGTCGGTCTCGATCTCGCGCAGGACGCGGTATCCGCCTACGTGTTGACCGTTGCCATTGCTGCTCATGTCAACCCGCTCGCCATGAAAAGTGAACTCTAGGCCACCTGATAGACATTAAGTCTGGTGTCGGCGAGAGGATTCGAACCTCCACGCCCTTTCGGACACCAGCTCCTAAGGCTGGCGCGTCTGCCATTCCGCCACGCCGACATTCCGTGATTATTTACCCTCGGTCATCCGAAGTTGTGGATGTCAACCGGCTCGATCTCGTCCGCGGTCGCGAAATCGAAGATCTGCGAGTAGAAGTAAAGCTCGCCTTCGATCGACCGCCTGATGTTCTTGGCTTGGCGGAAACCATGCTGCTCACCCTCGAACGGCAAGTACGCGTAGGGCAGCTTCTTCTTTTCGCAGACGGCGACAAACTCTTCGGCCTGGCTCGGCGGCACGACCTTGTCCTCGAGTCCCTGGAACAGGATGACCGGGCAGTTGAGGTCGTCGGCATAGTTCACAGCGGATCGCTCACGGTAAAGGTCGGCTCTCTCCGGGTAAGGACCGACTAGCGTATCGATGTAACGCGATTCGAACTTGTGTGTGTCCTTGACGAAGGTGACGAGATCGCCGATTCCGAAATGACTGGCGCCGGCATTGAAGTAACTGCGTTTGGTGAGCGCGACGAGAGTCGTGAATCCGCCCGCTGAGCCTCCTGTGATGGCGACGCGTTTGCCGTCGCCGAGGCCGCGCTCGACGAGGTGGCGGGCGGCGTTGACGCAGTCGTCGACGTCGACAACGCCCCAATTGCCGTTCAGCCGCCGACGGTATGCGCGTCCATAACCGGACGACCCGCCGTAGTTGACGTCGACGATTCCGAAGCCTCGACTCGTCCAGTACTGAATCTCGAGGTCGAAGCTGGACCCGACCGAGCTGGTCGGCCCGCCATGGCTGTGCACCACCAGCGGTGGTAGCTCTCCCGGCGGACCTTCATGGTCCTTGTTCTTCGGCGGGTAGTAGAACGCGTAAGCCGTCAAGCCGCCCTCGGTCGGAAACTCGATCGCCTGCGGCACGCTGAAGTAGCCGGGATCGATGTGCGCCGGATTGGAGACCTTGACGACCCGCTGGGCTCCGCTGTCGATATCGACTACGAGCACGCGCTCCGACAGCGTCGGCGACGCAGCCACCGTCGCCACTCGCCTGCCACTGATCACCAGGCCGCGCAGGTCTGTGTATAGAAGCTCGATACGCCTCAGATTGCCGGTGATTGTGTCGAGGAGCCCGAGCTTAGTGCCGCCCGCCTCCGAGTAGAGACATACGATCTGATTGGCACTGGCGAAACCGTACCTCGTCATTCCGAACGCCCACTGCGGAATTCCGAACTCCGCCTCGCGGCGGCAAACAGGCTCGTCGAACTCGCCCCGAACCCGGTAGATGTTCCACCAATCGTTGCGATCCGAGATGAAATACAGCTCGCCCGCGGGCGACCATTCGGGTTGGAAGATCGACTCCGCGGGCCCGCCGGCGACCCTGCGCGCCGAGCTCGTGTTGCCATCGGCGTCGAGCTCCCCGACCCAAAGCTCGGTGCCGTCCCATGGCATGTTCGGGTGGTTCCACGTGAGCCAAGCGAGGCGCTTGCCGTCGGGGCTGAGCTTGGGCGACGAGTAGAAATCGTTGCCAGCCGCAACTGTGAGGGCATCGCGATCGCCCTTCCAATCCAGCGCGACCAACGTGTTGACAGCCTCGGACGCCGGGGTCGTGTGGTCCTCACGCACCGCAAATATCCGACCTCGCGCAGGATCGACGAGAAGATCTGCGTGCCGGATATCGACGGCGGGCGTGATCGCTTTCGGGGCGGCGCCACCCTCCTGGATGTAGATCCGCTGATCATCAAAGTTGGCGAACCACACGGTTTTGGTGCTCACCGCGAACTCGCCGCCTCCATATTCGTGTACGCGCGTTCGGGCGTTGAAACCGGCGGGCGTCACATCCGCGTTCGAGCTTTCGCCGCGCCGAACGATTACCTGGCGGCCGGCCTCTGTCGGCCTCAGCTCGGTCCAGTAGAGATCGTCTCCATCCCAGCGCGGGATGCCCCTGCTGAGCGATACCGCGCCACCGAGCAGCAGGTCAACGGTGATTGGCGACGCCCAGGCGCCGAAAGGAGCAACCTTCCGTTCGGTCACGAATGCCAATTAGTCGCCGAGCCGCTTGACGATCAATGCATCGCCCTGGCCGCCACCACCGCAGAGCGCCGCGGCTCCAAGGCGAAGCCCTCGCCGCTTCAGCTCATTTGCAACAGTCAGCACCAGGCGGGCGCCGCTGGCACCGATCGGGTGGCCGAGCGCAACCGCGCCGCCATTGACGTTGACGCGCTCCTCGTCCAGCTTGAGCATTCGGCTCGCGTTGAGCGCAACTGCTGCAAAGGCTTCATTGATCTCCACCAGGTCGAGGTCGCTTGCCGACAAGCCCGCCTTCGCCAGGGCGCTGCTCAACGCGAGCGCCGGCACCGTGTGCAGCCATGCGTAGCGGTCAGCGCTCATGCCATGGGCAACTATTTCCGCCAGCGGCTGCACGCTGAGCGCGCGAGCTCGCTCGGCCGACATGACCACGACCGCAGCCGCCCCGTCGGAGATCTGCGACGCATTGCCGGCGGTGATGGTGCCTTTTGGCCGGAAGGCGGGCGGCAGCTTGCTCAGCGACTCCTCTGTGGTCCCAGGGCGTACGCCCTCGTCGCGATCCACCTTCACCGCTTCCCCGCGTCGTTGCGGAATTGCGACTGTCACCACCTCGCCTGCCATCGCGCCGCTACCCCACGCGCGCACAGCCCGCAGGTGCGAGCGCGCCGCCCAAGCGTCCTGCTCCTCGCGGCTGATCTCGAGCTCGCGGTTGACGTCGTCCGAGCTCTCCCCCATGTGCTCGTTCAGAAACGTCGACCACAGGCCGTCATGAACCATCGAGTCGACCATCTCGGCGTTGCCCATGCGCGCGCCGAACCTGGCCTTCGGCATCAGGTACGGGGCCTCGGACATCGACTCCATCCCGCCGGCGACGACCACCTCCACCTCTCCGGCGCGGATCAGCTGGTCGGCCAACGCGATGGCGTTGAGGCCGGACAGGCAAACCTTGTTGATGGTGATGGCAGGCACCTCTTGCGGGATGCCCGCCTCGATGGCCGCCTGCCGGGCCGTGATCTGGCCGGTGCCGGCCTGCAGAACGTGCCCCATGATCACGTAGTCGACTTGGCCGGCTGCCACTCCGCTGCGCTCCAGAGCCGCCCGTATGGCATGCGCGCCGAGCGTGACCGCCGGTACATCTTTGAAAGCTCCGCCAAATTTGCCGAAAGGCGTGCGCGCGCCCGCTACGATCACCGAAGGCATACAAGGTCAGTCTAGGGGGAGGAAGGTCGCCGGTATGAGGAATGCCTTGTTGGTCGTGGATCTCCAGAACGACTTCGTGGAAGGGGGCGCCTTGCCCGTTCCCGGGGGGATCCAGCTCGTGGCCCATGTCGCCCGGCACGTTCGCCACTTTCGTAGCGAGTACGCCTTCGTGGTGGCGACCCGCGACCTGCACGAGGATCCGCCCGACCACTTCTCGGACCAGCCCGACTACGTCAAGACCTGGCCGCCGCACGGGGTGAAAGGAACGTCCGGAGCTGCGCTCTGCACTCCGATCTTCAACCTGGTCAGGGAAAAGATCATCCAGGCGGTGGTGGAGAAGGGGCGGCACGCGGCCGCTTTCTCGGCCTTCGAGGCGCTGGATCTGCGGGGGCACCCGCTGGTCGACGTCCTCAGGGAGCAGCGCGTCGATCACATCGATATCTGCGGCCTGATCACCGAGTACACGATCCTGGCCACTGCCCTGGATGCGAGGAAGCACGAGTTCCAGGTTCGGGTCCTCGTCAACCTTTGCGCCGCCGCGAGCCCGGAAGCCGGCCAGCGCGCGTTCGAGGAGATGAAAGCGGCGGGCTGCCAGCTCATGGCGGCCAGCGCTCCGTAGTCAGTCTCCCCGGCACCAGCCGAACGGTCCGGTGCCGGGGAAGTTGGGTTACTTCCGGCTTCGGGCCTTTGCCGGTGGCGCGTCGTACTTGAATGACACATTCAACCTGACTCGGTATTTCGTGACCTTCCCGTTTTCGATGGTGAGGTCTTGCCTGACGACCTCGGCGACACGGAGGTCTCGCAGGGACTTCGATGCCGTCTCGACGGCGCTTTTCGCGGCCGCCTCCCACGATGTGCTGCTGGTCCCTACCAGCTCTGTAACTCGATAAACGCTGTCGGCCATGGCTACCTCCCCTTCAACGTTGCTGAATCAACTGCAATTGTCGCGCGGAACTCTCACTTCCGCACCCGCGCGATGTTGCGCAGGTCAGAGAGGGCGTCGGCCAGCTTTGCCGCGACAGCGTCCGGGTGCTCGCCGTCCAGGTAGATGATCTGCTCGGTGATGCCAAGCTCGTGATACCGGGCGCATTGCTCGACCAGCTTTGGGGCATCGCCGCCGTCCCACCGCAGCTGGATCGAGCGCCGGATCTCCGACGAGTCGCGGCCGATTGCGGTGCAGGCCTCCTCGAGGATCTGGATGAGCTCTGAGACCCGGTCGGGCTCGCCACCGCCGATGTTCCACACGTCGGCATGCTGGGCGACGAGGCGGATCGTGCTAGGACCCGAAGCTCCGATCCAGATCGGCGGGTAAGGCTTTTGAATGGGCTTGGGGTTGGCGATCGCGTCGGTCATCTTGTAGTAGCGGCCGTCGAAGTTGGTCCGCTCGTCCGTCCACAGCGATTTGATGATCTGCAGGGACTCGCTCAGCCGCCCGACGCGATGGTCGAGCCCTTCGATTCCGTACATCGAGTGCTCGATCGCCGCCCAGGCGGCGCCGATTCCGAACTCGAGGCGGCCGCCCGACAGGTGGTCGATCGTGACCGCAAGCTTCGCGAGCAGTGCGGGATTGCGGTACGTGTTGCCGGTGACCATGCAGCCGATTCGGACCCGTTTGGTGGCCTCGGCGACCGCGGCCTGCAGCGCCCAGCCCTCATAGATCGGCCGGTCGGGGCCGCCCGGACCGATCGAAGCGAGGTGGTCGAAGTCCCACACGTGGTCGAAGCCGCTTTCGTCGGCCAGTCGCCACACCGTCCGCAGCGCTTCGATCGTGGTGTCCTGGCCGGACAGCTTCATTCCGAAGTGCACGGGGTGCGTCATCCGGTGCGAAGGCGGGTCGGCTTGACGCGGATCGCGACGTGATACTTCCGCGCGAAGCCTTCCGGCTCCCAGTCGTAACCCTTGATCAAGCGCGCGTATTTGCGGATGTAAATCGGCACTTTGTGTGCGAGCGGATATCGCTTTAGGCGCGCGGCCTCGCCATCGAAGCGGACGACATCGCCGCCATCAGGAGTCGTGTTGAAGTGCAGTTGAACGTTTGAGTTGGCTTCGATGTCGTTGACCTTCTGGCCGGGCACCGAGTAGATCAGGAACGACTTGCCGTTCCACAAGAACCACACGGGCACGGCGTGAGGCCGGCCGTCGCTGCCGCACGTGGCGAGCCAGATGATGAGCTCCCTCTCCAAACGCTTCTGGACTCGCTTGCCCGCGGCCGTGGTCTTGTCGAGCAGTGGTTTCTTGCGCGCCGCCATGTCTTTCGCAGCGTACAGGAGCGGGCATGGGCGAGGCGGTTTGCCGTCGCTCGGAAAGTGGCAAAGTAAGAACGTGAAGAAGATGGAAGCCGTGAAGAAGACCGAGGCGGAGTGGAAGCACGAGCTGACCCCGACGCAGTACCACGTGCTGCGCGAGAAGGGCACCGAGAGGCCGTTCACGGGCGAGTATTGGGACACCACCACCCCAGGCGTCTACCTGTGCGCCGCGTGCGGCGCCAAGCTGTTCGTGTCGGAGACCAAGTTCGACGCCCACTGTGGCTGGCCAAGCTTTTATGCCCCGGCCCAGGACGCGCCGGTGGCGGAACACGTCGACCGCAGCCTCTTCATGGAGCGAACCGAGGTCACCTGCGCCAACTGCGGCGGCCACCTCGGCCACGTCTTCAACGACGGCCCTGCGCCGACCGGCCTCCGCTACTGCATCAACTCGGCGAGCATCAAGCTGGAACCGACCGAGCAGTAGAGCCGCGACTCGGCGCGAACGATTCGGGCGCAGACGGGTCGAATGGCCGAACGGCGCGAGCGCGTTTTGTGCCCTTTTGGCTGCGTCGCGCTCGGGCGTTCGGGCCTACCAGCCGCCCGCGAGCTCACCTTTGAGCGTCGGCACGACCGAGCCCCCGACCTCGATGCGTGATGGCAGGTCGCCGTCCGGCGGATATGCGAGTTTGATACGAACCAGGCTCCGGCGGCCCATCTTGGTGCCCTGCTCGCTGACCAAAGACACCTCGGGCGTCCGGCGCACCAATCCGTATTTGACCGCGAAAGCGCCCAGCGGTCCGCTGCCCGACCCCGTCGCAGGATCTTCGTAGATGTTCATGACGTGCGGTGCGAACATCCGGCTGTACAGGCGATCGCGAGCCACCGCCGCAAAAAGGAAGACGCCATGCTCGAAGATTCTCGACAGAGGCTCTCTCTCCGAGACGGCGCGGTCGACAGTAGCCGCGTCCTTGAGTGCAACGTAGACAAACGGCACGCCCGTGGTCCCGACCTGGATCGGAACGTCTGGTACCAGATCTGCTTCCGAAAGGCCGATGGCGGCCGCGACGCCGGGTCGGTCCGACAGGATGGCGCCGAAGCTCACCTTTGGGTGCGTCATCCAAAACGTGAGGCTGTTGGCGCCGCGCTCGGCGCGCACAGGCACAGGTCCGACGCCCTCCTCCAGCGTCAAGTCAAGCGAGCCGCTAGGCACCAATCCCTCGGTGAACAGGACCCACGCTGTGCCAATCGTCGGGTGCCCGGCGAATGGAAGCTCCAAAGCGGGAGTGAAGATGCGAACTCGGGCCACGTTCCCGGGCTTCTCGGGCTTGAGCACAAAGGTCGTCTCCGAGATGTTCATCTCCTTGGCGATCCGCTGCATCACATCGCCGGGAATTCCCTCGGCGTCGAGCACGACGGCGAGTTGGTTGCCGGTGAGCGGCGTGTCGGTAAAGACGTCGACCGTATGGATCGTGTAGCGCTTGAACCTGTCGCTCATCTCGGGATGATCATGCAGGTGCTGGTTCCATGCGCCAGCAGCTGGCCGGTCTTCTCGGCGAAGAGCTTGCCCTCGGAGGTGGCGACCCTGCCGCCTCGATAAACGACTGCCGCTTCGCACCGCACCGGTCCAGTCTCAGACGTGATCGGGCGCACGAAATTGACTTTGGTCTCAAGGCTCGTGTAGCGCTCCCCAACCGCGAGGGTCGTATGGACCGCGCAGCCCAGTGCGGAATCGAGGATGGTCATCGCGAAACCTCCATGCACGACTCCGATCGGGTTATAGAGATACTCGCCCGCTTCGCCGCGGAACATTGCCTTGCCTTCTTCCACCTCGGCCCCGCCGATGCCCATCGTGCTCATCATCGGAGGTGGGGGTAGCTTTCCGGAAACCACAGCCTTCATGAACTCGAGGCCCGACATGGCCGCAGCAGCCGCCAACGCCACCAACGGATCCGTCCAGGTCACCGTTCTCGTGCGCACGGCGGATTGGCTCACGTCAACAAGTCAATACCGCGCTCAGCCGCCAAGGCTTCCCTCGACCTCCAGAGTCGACAGGATGGCGACAAGGCCGAGGGCGGCAATCGCGACTCCGCTGAATGCGCTGATACCCCTGAGGACTCTCGGCGTGACGCGGGCCCGCAAACCCGCGCCGAGGCCGGCCAATATGCACCACCAGGTGGTCGAGCCGGTGAACACGCCCACCACGACGAGGGCAGGCGGCAGGTAGCCATCGCCGATGCCGATCCCCAGTGAGGCGACGAGGGCTGCGAACGAGATGATCGTGGCCGGGTTGGTGATGGTCAGCCCGAGTGTCGAGGCATAAGCGATGGCGAGCCCAGCTCCGTCGAGGGTGGCCGAGGCCGCATCGTTCTCGGGCCGGCTGACCACGGTGCGGATGCCAAGTAAGACCAAGGCGATGCCCCCGATCAAGGCCAGCCACAACCGCTCGCCGACGAGCGCAGTGGTGACGGCGCCGATTCCGAAGGCGGCGAGACCGGCGTAGAGCCCGTCGGCGGTGGCCACGCCAAGTCCCGAGACAAGACCGGTCAGCCAGCCGCGTGCCAGGGTGCGTCTAAGGCAGAGAAAGAAGATGGGCCCCGGCGACGCCGCCACCACGAAGCCGAGGACAAAGCCTCGAATCAGCAGGCTGGACACCGCGGTCTCTCATCCGCGGCATTGTAAATCCGGGAACGTCGCCCGCCTGTAAAGTCGTTGCGGATGAAGCGGTTGTTCCTGTCGCCATCGCCCAGGACCTCGGCCGGTTGAACCCCATTACCAGGCGCAGGTTGCTCGGTTACGGCGCGGCCGCCGCCGCTCTCATTCTTGTTTTGCTCATCGCGATTGCTGCGTTCCTGGCCATGCGGGTAACCTTTCGCAACCCGACACCGAGCAGCGCTGTCCCGGCTGTCAATTGCTCCCCATCCCCTTGCGCCGACGTCCAGGACTTCACGCTGTGGGTCTCAAACCTCAAAGTCGATGGCAACCTCGTGAGCATGCAGATCACATTCAAGAACTCGAGCAGTGCTACTCACGCGTCGCCTGAAGATCTCACGCTCATCGACTCGAAGCAGCACAGCTCTGGCCTCGTCACCAACGCGCCCGGTTGCCAGACTTGGAACCGCCACGAATTCAGCAACGGCGCCACCTTCGGGCCGACGAACGTGTGCTTCCGAGTGAGCACTGCCAACCCGCCCCTCGTGCTGCGCTGGTCACCCGACTTCGGGTTCTTCTGTTGCCAGTCGGACATCAAGCTCACCTGAATCCCAGCGCGACGTCGGGTCGGTTCGTCACCACAGTGGTGACCCTCGGGTCGCGCATGAACCGTTCGATCTCATTGGTCTCGTCCACGGTCCAGACCCATACAGGCAACCGCTTGTGCATGCAGTAGCGAAGCAGGCGGATCCGCGCAAGCTGCTGGTGCGCGGCGACGAAGTCCGCATGGGAGCGTTGGAGGCGCGGCCCAGGAAGTAGCTCAGCCAGACGCTCGGTCATGGTCGCCCACACGCGCGCATCCCTCATGTCGGTGCCCAACGTGAGGCCGGCCTTGACATCGGGAAATATCTCCTTGATGGCGCGGATCGACTCGACCTCGCTCGTCGTGACGACAAAGCGCGCGCCCGCATTGCGGGCAAGGAGGATCCGCACGATGTCGCCCTCGTAACCCGGCTCTTTCAGGTCGACGTGCAGACCGACACGGCCCGCAACCAGCTCCAGGAGCTCGTCGAGAGTGAGCAGCTCGTCCCCGAGCTCGGCCTTGAGGTCTGAATAAGCCAATCTGTTCGTCGCTCGCCCGGAGGGTGTCACGCCGTCGTGGTAGTTGATGAAAAGGCCGTCCGCGCTGCGCCGCACGTCGAGCTCGACGTAGTCGACGCCGAGCGCGATAGCGCGGTCGTAACGCTCGGCGGCGGGCAGCCCCGCGACGCCGCACGATCCGCGGTGAGCGCTGATCAGCGGGCCCACACTTGCCGCGCCAGTCTAAATGCGGCGACACTGGGGTCGTGCCCGGCCTGCATCCCGTTGTCGTCCTCACCGGCGCCACCGGAGCTGTTGGTTCGGCCACCGCGTCGGTGCTGGTCCGGCGGGACGCGCGAGTGCTGCTGCTTGCCCGACCTACCGACCGATTGGGCGCTGAGGTCAAGCGGTTAGGCGGAGAGGACAAGCGCGTGAGCAGCATCGGCGTGGATCTCTCGTCGCTCGCTTCGGTGCGGTCCGCGGCACGGGAGATCGGACGTGCCGTTGGGCACGTCGATGCGCTGTTGAACGTTGCCGCCACCTTCTCGGGCGAGTATCGAAAGACGAAGGAAGGTTTCGAGGTGATGCTCGCGACCAACTATCTGGGCCCGTTCCTGCTGACCAACCTCCTTCGCGATCAGCTCGCCGCTCGGGGCCGCGTGATCACCTTGACTGCTCCGTCATCAACTCGTGTTGACATTGACCAGCTGATGGACAAGAAGAGGTTCCGAGCCCTCGACACGTTTGGCGCCACCAAGGCCGCCAACCTCATGTTCACCTTCGAGCTCGCGCGCCGAGCCAGGCGATGGGAGGTTCGAGTCAACGCCTGTCATCCCGGGCTGGTTCGCCCAGAGCTGATGCGAGAAGTGTGGGCTCCCATCCGTGTCATCACGAGGATGGTATCGGGGTCGCCCGATCGTGTCGCCGAAGACCTGGCCGACCTGGCGATCTCGCCTGCGCACGAGGGCACGACCGGTTGGTTCTTCAAGGGGATCAAGAGGATCGAGCCGCCGAAGTCGACGCTGGACCAGCAGGCTCAAGCGCGCTTGTGGCAGCGGACGGCGGAGCTGGTGGAGCTGGAGAAGGCCGGCTTCTAACGCTCCGCGTCAGGTTCGCGGATCATCCAGTGCTCGTTCTTCTGGATGTGACGAGCGGGGTCGGGGTTCATCGCCTTTCTTTCGGGCAGCTCGTAATAGCGCGAATCGGCTAGCTCGAAGTTGCCGTCGTGCTCCAGGATCCAGACGAACTGGTTGGTTTCGTCGATCACCCACGGCCCCAGCACGCGAAACCCACTCTGGAGACGAAGCGGAAGGATGTGCTCGCCCCATTCGCGGCAGAAGGTCTCGAGCTCTCCGGGCTTGATCGTGTACATACGCAGCTGCCTCGCCATTCGCGCAATCGTAGCGGCGTGAAAGTCCACACCACACTCCCCGTTTCTTCACACCGCGCTCACGACCTCGCCGAACTATGAAGACACGCAGTCAACCTTCGAGTTCAAGGAGTGATCGACATGAGACGCGGTTTCAGTCTGTTTTGGGTGGTGCTCACGCTTGCCATCGCCGCCATCGTTGGGGTGCTGTCGTACCAGGCGGGAGTGGCAACGCAGCTGCCCGCGGGCGCGCCGTTTCAGGGTTATTACTACGAGCCCCACTTCGCTGGCTTCGGATTGTTCGGGATCCTGTTCCTTGTCTTCATCGTCTTCCTGCTGTTCCGCATCTTCGCCTTCGGACGCTGGGGCGGCGGCCATGGCGGCTGGAGACACCGCGGGTATGGTGGCGGCGGCGTTCCCCCCGGGATCGACGAGCGGATGCAGGAGTGGCACCAGAAGGCGCATGGCGAGCAGCCGGCGTCCACCCCGCCACCTCCTGACCAGCGACAGACGTGACACCTTCCTTCTCGAGACCCTCTCCCCCGCGGGGAGAGGGCGACCTCGCCCGACTAGCATGGCCACGGTGACCACCATCCTGGTCGTGGACGACGAACCTCGAATCGTCCAGCTGGTTCGCGACTATCTCGAGCACGGCGGCTTCACAGTGCTCGTGGCGTCTGACGGGCAGACCGCCCTCCGCACTGCGCGGACGGGCCGACCGGACCTCGTCGTGCTCGACCTCGGCCTGCCAGGCCTGGACGGGTTGGACGTGACGCGCGCGCTTCGCCGCGAAGGCGAGATGCCGATCATCATGCTGACCGCCCGGACCGAGGAAACCGACAAGCTGGTCGGTCTCGAGCTCGGCGCCGACGACTATCTGACCAAACCGTTCAGCCCGAAGGAGCTGGTGGCCCGCGTCAGAGCGGTGCTTCGGAGAGCGGAAGGGCTGCGCTCTCCGTCAGCTGTGATCCGCGTCGGCGACGTGGAGCTCGACGTGCCGCGCATGGAGGCGCGTTTCGGCAGCCGGCGTGTCGACCTCACCAAGACGGAGTTCCAGCTGCTGGCCACGATGGCCCGCCAACCCGGCCGCGTATTCACCCGCGCGCAGCTGCTGGATGCGGTCAAGGGCGTCGCGTTCGAGTCTTACGAGCGCGCCATCGACGCCCACATCAAAAATATCCGGCGCAAGGTGGAAACGAATCCGCGCGCACCACGCTACGTTCTCACTATGTTTGGCGTCGGGTACCGGTTCGCCGAACCGGACAGCTGAATGAGCCGCCAATGGGGCCCGCCGCCACAGCATCGTCCGCCGTGGTGGCCGGAAGGCCAGTCGTGGCCGCCAAGCGGCAGGTGGGGTAGGCGCCGGGGACCGATCATCTGGCGAATCGGATGCCTGTTCTTTGTCGTGCTCACGCTGGCAGCGATAGCCGGTGGGGTGATCACGACGCTGATCAGCATGGCGTTCGGATCTTCACAGTCCAGCTCGGGGCCGGGGTATGTGTGGATTGGGGCGCTCGTCCTCGTGATTCTGGTCGCGGTGGTCGGGTGGCGAGGGATCAGGCGTATGACGGGGCCAATCGACAACTTGATCCAGGCGGCGCGCCGCATCGAGAAGGGCGATTACTCAGCGAGCGTGCCGGAGTATGGACCGCCGGAGATGCGCTCGGTCGCGCGCGCGTTCAACGCGATGTCCGCGAGGCTCAAGCTGACCGACGAGCAAAGACGGAGCTTTCTCGCCGACGTCGCGCACGAGCTGCGCACGCCACTGTCGATCATCCGCGGGCAGGCGGAGGGCATCGCCGACGGCCTGTATCCGGGCGATACAGAACACCTCGAGCCGATCCTCGACGCGACCCGCAGCCTTGAGGTGCTTGTCGAGGATCTGCGAACCCTGGTGCTGACCGATGCCGGCAGCCTCGTCCTCAACCGTGAGCCGGTCGATCCGACAGCTCTCGTCCATGACGTGCTGGCTTCGTTCAAGGCGCAGTCGGAGGCATCCGAGGTGAACCTGGCGGGGGACCTGGATTACGGCATCCCGATGGTGGACGTCGACCCCGCCCGCATGCGCAGCGCACTGGCCAATGTCATTTCCAACGCCATCCGCCACACGCCACCCGGCGGATCGGTTCGCGTGGGAGTCCAATCCGCGGGCGATCAGGTTGTGATCAGCATCACCGACACCGGCGACGGCATCCCCGCCAAGCTGTTGCCGCATGTTTTCGAGCGTTTTGTCAAGACGCCTACCTCCACCGGATCCGGCCTCGGCCTCGCCATCGTGCACGACATCGTGACGGCACATGGCGGAACGATCGAGATCGAGAGCACCCAAGGCGTAGGAACGGCAGTCCGAATCACCCTCGAGGCGGCGCCTGGCCCGACTGATTGATGCCGCCGGTGAAGTTCACCGGCCAGTCAAGTCAGGCACTATTAACTCCGGCGCAGCATTCAAGAGTGAGTTCGTATTTGGCGTGAGCCCGAAGTTGCTGATATTGTTACGCCGCTATTCAGAGTATGACGAGGTGATAACAATGCGACGCACTGTTCTATCGGTCAGCCTTGCAGCCCTCGTTGTCCTCATCTGGCCGGCAACAGCGTTCGCCGCCACCGACCCCGGACTCCGCACCGCCGGCAATTTCGCCGTCCTCTCCGGGACCCCGAACATCACCAACACCGGCCCCACCTGGATTTCGGGCGAAGTTGGAATCTCACCAGGCTGCGCAGTCACAGGCTTCCCGCCCGGGGTATCAGGCGTTCAACACAAATGCGACGCCGTGGCTCTCACCGCCAAGACCGACCTGACTGCCGCCTACACCCGGGCGGCCAACGCGCCCTGCCCTGGGACTAACAACTTATCAGGCGTGGACCTCGGGAGCCATACGCTGGTTCCCGGCGTCTACTGCCAGACCACCGCTCCGCCGATGACCAAAACACTCACCCTCAACGGCTCGGGGGTTTACATATTCCAGATCGGCAGCACGCTGACCGCGGCCACAGGTGCGCGCGTCGTCCTGATCGGGGGCGCTCAGCCCTGCGACATCTTCTGGCAGGTGTCCAGCTCAGCCACCCTCTTCACCAACACCTCTTTTGTGGGCAACATCATGGCCCTGACCTCGATCACCATGCAGACAGGCGCGACGCTCGAAGGCAGAGCCCTGGCCCGCAACGGCGCGGTGACCTTGGACACCAACCGCATCATCCAGCCGGGCGGCTGCGGGTACGCGGCGCCAGCAGTAGGCTCCCCGCCGGTCGGGAACGTCCTGCCGGCTTCGCTCGGGTTCTCACTATCGATCCCATCTACCGGTGTCCCGCTTGAGCTGCAGGGAGACCAGTTTCCCTGGCTGCTCGTACTTGGCGCCGGCAGCGGTCTCGGCGCGATGGCGTTGGTCGTGAGCAGGGCAAGGCGCCGCCGCCGCACGACGTAGCCAGGCAGGTGAGGACGTGGCCGGCAACGGTCGGCCACGCGGAGGCAGTCGCTAGGATGGGATCTGCAGTGGCAGATCGCGCAGATGCAATGGTCCGGACGCGGCCCACAACGCTCAAACGCGTCGCCTTGCCTACTGCGCTCTTGGGCGAGATCGTGCTGGTCGCATTGCTGGCGGTCACCGTCGCTACCTCGTGGCGCGACGGCTTTCCCACTGACCAGCTCCCTGACCTGGTGGCGCCTATAACGGCCGGCTCGACACAGGTCACCGGCAACAATCTCTCAGGCAAGCCGGATTGGTGGGGATCAAAGCCTGTCGTCCACTCCGCTCCTGCCGCTCAGCCATACATGCCGTCCGCTCCGCCAGTGCAGCTGCTCATCCCGCTTCTCGACGTACACCGAGCCGTGGAGATGGTCGGCGTTGATCAGTTCGGAACTTTGCAGCTCCCGGTGAATGCCTGGAATGCAGGCTGGTACCGATGGGGTCCCGTGCCGGGGGCGCCAGGCGATGCAGTGATTGAAGGCCACGCCGGGTATCCGAAGCACCCGATGATCTTCGGCAAACTGGCCACGCTCCAGCCTGGGGCCAAGATCGTGGTGGTGCTCGCTGACGGCACCCGACAGCTCTTCATCGTGGCTTCGATGACAAGCGTGCCCGCCGGTACGACCCCAGCCGGGCTTGGCTCGTTTTCCGGAAGGGCCCGGCTCACGCTCGTGACCTGCACCGGGCATTTCGACAAAAAGAACTTCTGGTATTCAGATCGATTGCTGCTGCAAGCGACTTATGCCGGATTGGCCTGAGTCTGCCGCAGCGGCAAACGCTGCCGGGGAAGTTGCTGACTTTGTTACGGGCTGAGAGCGATCCTACCCGATATAGAGATGAGTAACTAAAATGGCAATCCAGCAGCCGGCTTCCGCACCCGCTTCGGCTCCCGCTTCGGCTCCCGTTTCCGCTCCGGTCGAGCGCGCCTCGATGACCGAACAGAGCGGCTATAACTTTCGCGCCGCCGCAGTCGTGTGGTTCGTGGTCGGCATCGTCGAGATCTTGATCGCCGCCCGATTCCTGGGCAAGCTGTTCGGCGCTTCGGCGCACTCGGCCTTCGTCAACTTCATCTACCAGGTGAGCGGGCCAGTGGTCGCTCCATTCACCGGGATCTTCGGCAACACTGGCTCGAGGACAAACACCTTCGAGACGGCATCGCTCGTCGCGCTCGTCGTGTACGCAGTGATCGGATGGGGCCTCGTCGTCCTGATCCGGATCGTCACCGCGCCGAAAGGTACGAAGCCCGTTTCCTCGTGACCGATTTCAGGTCATGGCCGAAGAAATGGAACGACGCGTCGCTTGGCGACTACGTCACGCTCCCTGAGTTCAAGCAGTCCGGCGGTCAGTGGTCGTTGCTCGGCATGCTGGCCCTCGGGCTTGTCGCCGGGGCAGCGATCGGTGGCTATGCGGTGTCCCAGCGGGCCGAAATGAAGCGTCTCGCCAAGCGCGTCCATCGCCTCGGCGATGAGCTGGCCGAGGCGGCCGGCGACCAGGCTAACGAGCCCGCCGCGACAACCCAACGTTCAAACCATCGCCGCAAGTCGACTCTGGAGGTATAGCCGTGGGACTTGGAAGCATCGTCGTCTGGATCATCGTCGGCGCGATCGCGGGTTTCCTCGCCGGCAAGGTGCTGACCGGCAAGGGCCTAGGCCTGATCTGGGACATCGTGGTCGGCATCCTCGGCGCCTTTGTCGGCGGCTGGCTCGCGGGCCTTGCTCATATCTCGGTCACCAACATCGTGGTGCAGATCGTGGTTGCCTTTGTCGGCGCCGTGATCCTGCTGATCATCTTCCGCGCCGTCACCGGTCGCAGCAGGCGGCGAGCTTAAGACACTTGAGTGGCCTCGTGGTTACCCCCCACGGGGCTGTTCTTGTCCTAGGGCGTTAGATCCGGCGCCACCCAGCTCAGGGCCTCCGGTAATGAATAGAACGTGCGAATGATCAGCTAGTCGTGCCCGGGCCGCCGGATGATCTCCTCGCTCGCGAGCGGCCAAGACCGCGCGGTGCCAACACCGTAGCGATACGCAAAAGGCCGGTCGCGATTGCCATCGGGAACCACGTGTCACGAAGAAGCCAGAGCCGATCTTGTCCGGTCACGCCTTCAAGGCGCCGCTTGTCGCTGATCAAAGAGGCCGCGTTGCGTTCCTTGATTGCCGAGAGGAATGGTCTGGCAGCCAGCGCGGAATTCGGCGGTGTTGGCGAAGGCTTTGAACTCAGCGTGTACGCACAGGTGGTCAGGGTTCCAGCGAATCACCAGCCACGGCTTGTCGAGATAAACACCCTCGTCGTACGGGATCCTCACTGGCATGGGCAAGGTACTCCCGCCTCCAATGTCTCGACGCGCGGCATGAGTGGAGCGCGACCGGCGCCGGAGGCGACGGACAGATGAATAGACGTCTCCCGCGACAGCTAACCCGAACGCAGTGAGAGTTAGATGGAGCGGGAGACGGGGGTTGACCTCCCTGGTACCAAGCACCCCGTTGAATTCGTTTATCGGCTTTGAGGTTGAATTAGAGTCGACCTGATGTTGGTGCGCAAACAGATCCTGGTTCCCGCTGCGCTGGACAAGAAGATCAGGCGGCTTGCACAAAAGAGGGGCATCTCTCAAAGCGCGCTCATCGTTGCCGCGGTGGAGGCATTACTTGACGCCTCAGGTCAGATTGACCACCTCACACCTTTCATCGGCGTCATCAAAGGCGCATCGCCCAGGCTTTCGGAGTCTGTCGACGACATCTACCGCTGACCCTTTGGTCGGCGCACTCGGCTGAACAATCAGGTGGGCGCGACCGTGGTCATCCCCATCGCCGAAGCTGCCTCCGCCATGCGGCTGTCGTACGTGACCACTCGGCGAAGACTGCCTCCAAGCTGGCGCATCGTGGCGATGTGAATCGCATCCAGCGAGCGAAGTTGGGCTGGCAGCAGCGTCCCCGCATCGAGGAGGATCCGATCACTGACCCGAATCAGCTCAACGCGGTTCAGCACCTCATGGCCCCTATGCACCGCCGCCGGACCCAGGGGTAACAGCGCTCTAGAGACCTCGGTCCGCGCGAGGGCGCTCACGACGACCGGTGCCCGGCGTCGCAGGTAACGCCGGAGAGCGGATGACTCTTTCTCAGCGACCGCGAGCTTCACGATCGCGGACGAGTCCAGGTAGATCGCGCGCTCAGCGTTCATGGCGCCGCAGCCGTGCCAGTATCACCGAAGGCGATTCCTTTCCGGCCGGCAGCGGCAAGGGCTCTGGGAGGTCGGTGAGGCTGCCGGCGGCAGGCATCACCTCGCCAGCAGCTCGGAGCTGCTCTAATGGTCCAGCTTCGGGCAGCGGGGCGAGCACAGCGACCGGCCGCCCGCGATCTGTTACCTCGATGGTTTCACCGGCCTCCACGCGGCGCAGCAGTTCGCTGGCACGCTGGCGCAGCTCACGAACCCCTACTGTTGCCATGTGCTATTTGTAGCACAAGATTAGGTGGAGCGGGAGACGGGGATTGACGCCCCCAGTACCAATCACTCGGTTGAGTTCACTTACCGACTCGCGTAGGGCGCATGCGGCCGGCACCTGAGCTGTTGACGGAGGAAATGTTGCTGGGGCGTGGTTTCCGTAACGCGAACCCCAGCATCATCGTGGCCGGCGTCCCAATTCGCCTCAAGCATTTGGCGGCCCGAAGGACGCCTTCGCGCCCGGATGGTAAGTAGACTTGGCCACGCCGATTGAAAAGGGCTTCATCTTGGCTCAAGAACCCAGCGGCCTGGGCGTGGATTTCGGCGCCCTTCTTTGCCTTGCTCGCCGTTTGGATCGGTCTCAGCCATGGACCATGGATTGTCCTATTCGCCGCTATCGCCCTCGCCTGGGCTCTCCTCGTGTGGCTCGTCTTTCTTCCGTCGTGGCAGAACAGGCAGCCATTCGCGCAGAAATTCAAGCCTAGGGTCGATCCGAGCGAGCTCCCTGTTGCCCTGTGGACGTCCGTCGGCGGGGTACGGCTTCCGCTTGATCTTGGAGGTCTCAATGCCAGCTGGCCTCTGGCCCGATTCAGCGTCGACGTAACCGGGATTAGCGTCAGGTCATCAACAGGCTTACCGTTCTTTCCACCGCTCCACTTTGCTTGGAGTGACGTGTCGAGAATCGAGGCCGTTAGCCGTCGCGCGTTTCGCGTCCGACTGAAAAGCCCTCATGGTGCGATTCTCGCCTTCGCCGTCAATAACCGAGATCGTGTCCTGGACGTTGCTGATGCGAACGGGATAGAGGTCGAACGTAGCCCTCAACCGTCCAACTGGTGGTCGCCCGGCGACTAGCAGGCCTTGGCAACAGCAGTCGGCGACTTCGGTTCGCGTTATGGAAAGGATGCCGAATTGAACTGGCCCGCCGTGGACTCGAACCACGTACCTCCGCGTTAATCGGCCTTGAGCGGTCTGCTACTGAGAGTGGGACGCTCCACGAAACTGCCGGTGTTATCGGGCTTGGTCTTGGTCCGCCTCGTGGTCGCTAGAGTAGTGCAATTCGGCTACATCCTGACCTGACGTTCCAGTTGCGCGATAGCAGAAAACAGGCGAAAGTTGACCCGGAGCTCCTGTCCCGAGTTCGTGTGAATTTTGGCCGACTCGGATGGCGGACCGAGCGAACCGGAGACTTGAAATAGCAGGGCATTCGGTCCGGCGAGCGTCACGTCATAGTCTCCAGGCGCGAGGGTAACCGCAAAGGCTCCGGATGAGTCGGTTACCGCCGTAGCCGTCTGAGTTGAAGCTCCCGCGAAGATGATCCTAATACCCGGTACTAGACGATCAGGACAAGTACCAAGCGGACACGTTGGGCCCGTCGCGACCAAACCGCTGACTCGCGCATTAGTGGGGGTTGTGTTTGTACACGCGCCCAGCAAGAGCCCGAGAGCAGCTAGCACTAAAACAGACCGCCGCTTCACATCGTTCATTTTGACTCCGCTTCCCTAACGAGCCCCGGGACCAGCAGGTAACGCGAGACGTTGAGCGGGGAAAAATCTGTTCGACCTGGCCTAGGAGGTTGTCCAGATAGGCGACCACTTCTCCCCAGTCGGGGTTATTGATCAGCGGGGCGCGCTTCTTCCGGTGGTGTATGGCCTCGCGATCTCGGCGAAGATCCTCTGCCAATGACTCAGATTCTGTTCTTGTTACGCGCCCGACTGATCAGGGCAGCGCACTATGCGCAGTCGCGACCGCTTGGAAAGAGCTTTTCACCTCCGGTCCAGCATCAGCGGAGCCGCGGGGCTTTGGGAATCACCTGCGAGCCCAGTGGGCCGAATTGAGGCGTGGAGCAATCTCGGGCTCAGAATGAAGTTGCCGTGCTGTGGGTAAACCTAGGCTTAGTTGGCCTGATCGTCGCGGCGACCATTGGTCTGATCTCGATCCGGGCGCCGCAGCTCGTTCCAGCCGGAAGAATCTTCGCCACTCTCGCTCTCCAGATCAGCGGTGTGCTGGTGGTCACTTGGTTTCTTGTAGCGCGAGGTCAGACGCAGGCAGCGTCGCTGCCTCCCCCTCCAGCGGCGGAGACCGCGATCTGGACAAGCGTTGCGGGTCCAGCTATCGCCTCGCTCGAGCTGGTCGTGGTCTCGGTGGTTCTGGGCACCTGCGTTGGAACCGCTGCTGCCGCGGTGGTGGCGTGGTCGCGGTCGTCGTGGCTTGAGCTGCTGGTCGGAGTTGGCAGCCTGGTCTGGATCATCCCCACCTTCTTGCTTGCGATTCTGATCCAAGACTTGCAGTCGACCATCTACGGCCTCACTGGCACCAGGGTGTCCGGCGGTTATGGCACTGCGAGCGTCGGACAACTCCTATGGTGCGCGGCCGTGCTTTCGATCCGACCTGCGGCCTACGCCTTTCGGCAAGGCAATCTGCTCATCTCCGACCAATCCCGCGCAAACCACGTTCGGACTGCTTTTGCCAAAGGTCTGCCATGGCGCACTATCGTCGCTCGCCACATAATCCGGCCGACAGCCTCAGGCTTGGTACAAACAACAGCGAGTTCGATTCGACTGATGTTCGGGTCGCTCCCGCTGGTCGAGTTCTTCTTCGCGTATCCGGGTCTTGGTCAGCTCTTACTGTTATCTCTCGGCGTTAACTACGGCACTTCGACACAACCTCCCAACCCTTCCGTGGCGATCGCGTCGGCAGTTTTGCTCGCGTGCATGCTGGCCGTGGTCGAAGCGCTGGCCAGGGTGCTCACTGTGCAATTCGACCCACGCCTTGCCGAGGCTGCAGCGTGAGGAACGGCCGTATTCGTCGCCTATTGCTCCTGGCCTTAGCGACCGCTCTGCTGGCGACTCTTGCAGCGCTGGTTGTAATCGGCCTGAGGATTCCGGATGTCTGGGCCACCCAAGTTTGGGCGGGTGGCTTTATTCACGGGACGGTGGCTCTGCCTCCTTTTCCTGCTTTCACTACCGTCGATGTCTTTTCTTCCGATAACACGCCAATCCATGGCTCGCATTTCTACCTGTTCGGTTCAGATGCTGGCGGCCGAGATCTACTTGCGGTGACAGGGCGAGCGGTGGTGCCTTCACTGGAGCTCGTCATTCTCGCCCTGATTGGACGCATGGTCCTGGGCATAGGCGCCGGCTTCCTGATCGCCTCCGGGACCGAGCCGCTGAGAACCATCGCCAGGTCGGCCGGCGGGTGGATCGCCGGATTCCCGTACCTAGCCCTGGCAGTCCTGGTCATCCAATCGTTCACGGGTGGACCTAGCACTGTGGCCGTTCCGGGGCCGACGCGCTTGCTAGCTTTTGTCGTAGCAATCGCGGTTGTGGGCTGGCGCGACATTGCGGAGCTCGTGGCCTCAAGAATGCAGTGGGTCAACGCTCAGGAGTTTGCTCTCGGGGCTCGCGCAGTCGGCTCGAGCGGCTTGGGCTTCTTTCGCAGGCACACCTGGCCTTACCTCCGCCAGGCGCTGACGGTCGAGCTTTCGTTCCAGGCCAGTGCTGTCCTTGTTCTGCTGGCTGAGCTTGGATTCCTCCAGTACTACCTTGGTGGATTCACGCAACTGTTTGAGCAGGGATCGGTGCCGTCTTTCCAACTGGCCACCCAGCCGGAGCTCGGCCAGATGATGTCAGATGTTCGGCTGTACCTGTTGAGGCAGGAGCTCTTGCCCGCCTTGGTGCCGGCGCTGACCCTCGCCCTGGCTGCCCTTTCGTTCGAACTTCTGGGCCGAGCGCTGCGCGGCAGGACGGACTTTCGCACATGAAACCCGCTGCCGGTGCTCTCCTCTTCATGGCGTCCACTCTGTCCGCCTGCAACCTAAGTTTTGGCACCGTCGGCACCTGGTCGACTGAAGCGGCGCCACCCACCTCGCTCCAGGGGACCAGCTCAGTGGTCATGCCCAACGGCGAGGTCGTATTCCTGGGCGGTTTCGACTCGCGAACAGGACAGCCGCTCAACCAAGTGCTCCGGTTTGATCCCAAGGACAGTCGATGGAGTCAGGGTGCCCCTATGCCCGGCGAGGAGATCGGATATTCGATTGCGGCGCTGCCGAATGGCTTGCTTCTAGCAGCGGGCGGCGGAGGGGCTGGCGGTGGGGTGAGCGTCCTCCCGGTTGCGGGCGGCGGAGGCACCGGAGGTGGGAGTGGCCTCCTGGCCACCACCTGGCTCTACAGCCCGCAGCTCAATACATGGAAGAAAGCTGGCGACTTGCATGTCGCGCGTTCTGAGGCCGCCGCGGTCTTACTGACAGACGGCCGGGTGCTGATCGCCGGAGGCTCCGTGCCTCTCGCAACTCCAATTCAACTCCCTGACGGGAGCACCGACTTATTTGGGTTCAGCACGAGCGCCGAGATCTTCGACGCACAAACCAACTCGTGGAGCCTGGTTGGCTCGATGCATGTTGCGCGCGGCGGCGTGGCCTTGGTGGCGTTGCCACACGGAATGGCGCTGGCTGCGGGCGGATGTGCTTTCGCGAACCAGGGAATCGTCGCCGGAGGTGCCCTCACCAGTTCCGAGGTATTCGACCCAGCCACCAACGCCTGGACCGTCACGACTCCGCTGCCGGAACCGCGATGCGACGCAACCGGCCTTCTTATGCGCGATGGACGTGCGCTGCTAACGGGTGGTTCGGTGTCCAGCTTCCTGGGAGGGTCTGTCACAAACGCACTTCTTTACGACGAGCAGAAGCACGCTTGGACCGCCGCAGGGTCCACAGTTCCGGGGGGTTCGGCTCCGATTCTTCTTGCCGATGGGTTGGTCTTCGTTGCCGCTGAGCAGGCCGGTCAGATGGTGGGCAACGTCACGTCACTGGTTGTGGGTGGCCAAGTATTTGACCCAGGTGTCGGTGATTGGAGATTTGCCACCAGCAGTTCGGTGCTGGTGTCAAGCCGGTCGGGCCAGGCCGAGGCGCCCACGGTCGTAGCCAAATCCGATGGCACGGCCACTGTTCTACTCGAAACGGCAGGCCTTGTATTCATCTTCAATCCTGCGGGCGTTCCACCACCTGTCCTGATCCTGGACAGTTCGGGCCTCGCGTTGGTCTTGGCTGGCCTTGCAGCTGCACTTTGCTTGTGGTTGGCAAGCCATTACGTCGTCGGTCGAGTGCATCGCGGCGCTGGACTTCGGTCAGAGAGCTGAACCCGAAACGGATAGGCGGTCATCAGGAGGACCCGCACATCAGTCCGACTTCGAAGGCGACTGGGGACGCGGAGGCCCTTCCACCTGCCCGAGCCTGAGTCCGCGTCGGCGGCTCTCAAAATCGCTTCTAAGGTGGGGCGATTCAGCCGATAGAAGAGCCCCGGGTGACCCAGGCCTTCCTCAAGATGAAGAAGTTCGATCTCGCCGATTTGTAGCGCGCATACGCGAGTGCGTGACCCGCTCGCCCTTTGGCTGCGAAGCGGGTGTGGGTTTCGAAATGACCATCAGTGGCGCCCTACCTCTTCCCCACCCCGCTGCAGGAACGCCATCCGCGAGCAAATCGCCGCACCCTGATCGATCCGATCCCGACCGTGCTGAGCCAGGTCACTGCCGCATGCCCCGTATTTCTTTAAGGATCCTCCTATAGAAATCAAGAGGCATTTTGAAGATGGGTAGTCATGCCGCGTTGGCCTCGACCTGCTCGACGCGAGGCGTCGTGATGACGCGGTAGATCTCACGCGCGATGTACCGCTTGA
>Ga0307373_10003385_pt1 | contig 27770 bp, 22 predicted proteins | sample OX2MG_FD_202534 | JGI IMG/M metagenome (GOLD analysis project Ga0307373, IMG submission 202534) | Soil microbial communities from Risofladan, Vaasa, Finland - OX-2 | ecosystem: Environmental > Terrestrial > Soil > Coastal area > Acid sulfate soil | place: Finland: Risofladan, Vaasa | collected... | reverse complement strand
GTCGTGCGGCTCGCCATCCTGGCGGCGGGGGTGGGCTGGCTTGGCCATCTGGGCTGGAAGGACGCCCATGCGCTGCTGCGCATCCAGCCGCTCGGCATCGACTTCATGCCGATGTGGGCGGCCGGCCGGCTGGCGTTCACGCACCCCGAGCGAGTCTATGACGCCTATGGCCTCACCCTCGCCCTGCGCCCGCTGCTGGCGCATTTCCATGGGCTGAGGCCGTTCGTCTACCCGCCCACGGCGCTGCTGCTGCTGGCGCCCTTCGCGCTCGCGCCCTTCGCCGTCGCCAACGCGCTCTGGACGGGGGCGGGCGCGGCGCTGATCTTCGGCGCGGCGGCGGCCGGGCTGAGGACGCTGCGGCTCCCGGTGCTGGCGGCCATGGCGCTGACCCCCGCCTCGGTGCTGGTGGCGGTCACTGGCCAGACCACCTTCCTGATCGCCGGCCTCGCGCTCGCCGGCGTGTTCGCCCTGAAGCGCCGGCCGATCCTCGCCGGCGTGCTCTTTGGCCTCGCCGGCGCGGTCAAGCCGCCGGCCATGTTGCTCCTGCCCGTGGCCCTGGTGGCGGCCGGCCAGTGGCGCGCCCTGGCCGCCGCGGCGGTTACGGCGGCGTTGGCCGTGCTGATCTCGGCCCTCTGCTTCGGCGTGCAGATCTGGTTCGACTGGCTGGCGGCGCTGGCGCATTTCGACGCCTGGGTCATGGGGTTTGCCGCCCTCAGGCGCGGCATGATCACCCCCGCCGCTCTGGGCATATGGCTGGGCCTGGCGCCGGGCCAGCTGCTCGCCTGGCGGCTGGGGTTCACCGCCGCGGGCGTCGCCATCGCCTGGCATGTGTTCCGCGTCAGCGACGATCCGGCGCGGCGGCTGGCGGCGCTGCTGGGCGGCGCCCTGCTGGTCACGCCCTACGCCATGCACTACGACGCCGCCCTTCTCGCGCCGGCGCTCGCCCTGATGCTGTCGCGCCGCGCCGCGCCGGTCCCCTGGATCATCGCCGCGGCCGCCGGCGCGCTCGTCTCCTGCGCCGCCATCCCTCACTGGGGCGCGGCGGGAGTGATCGGCGCGGTGCTCCTCGCCTCGCTCACCAGCGAAGCCACCCTCGCCGCGCCGCTGAGGGCGCCGCGGCTCAGGCTGCGGCCGCGCCGGGCGGTGGCGGGCTAGGATTTGGCCGCGCCGCCGAGCGAGCGTACACGGTTTGGAAAATCCCATTCCGGCAGGGTCGGGCGCAAAGCGAGGGAACGGGAATGCCGAGGCAGGCGACGGCGGCGGCGCGGGCGGACGAGGGCGTCGACGTCAGCTTCGTTCTGCCCTGCCTCAACGAGGTCCAGTCGCTCGAGCCCTGCATCCTGGCGATCAGGCAGGCCCTGGCCGACCTCGAGGCCCGCCTTCACCTCTCCGGCGAGATCCTGCTGGCCGACAACGGCAGCACCGACGGCAGCCAGGCGCTGGCGCTGAAGCTGGGCGCCCGGGTGGTGGCTGTCGCCGAGCGCGGCTACGGCGCCGCCCTGCGGGCCGGATTTCAGGCGGCGCGCGGGCGCTTCCTGGTCATGGGCGACGCCGACGGCTCCTACGACTTCCGCGAGGCGCCGCCCATGGTCGAAGCCCTGATGAAGGGCGCGGACCTTTGCATGGGCTCGCGGTTCAAGGGCGGCATCAAGCCCGGCGCGATGCCCTGGAAGAACCGCTACGTCGGCAACCCCATCCTGACCGGGATGCTCAACCTGCTGTTCAGGACCGGCGTCAGCGACGCCCACTGCGGCCTTCGCGCGCTCACCCGCGCCTGCTTCGAGCGGCTGGGCCTCACCGGCTCGGGCATGGAGTTCGCCAGCGAAATGGTGATCAAGGCGGCGCTGAAGGGCGAGACCATCGCCGAGGTCCCCGCCAGCCTGTCGCCCGACCTGCGCGACCGCCCGCCGCACCTGCGCCCCTGGCGCGACGGCTGGCGGCACCTGCGCTATCTGTTCATGCTGAGCCCCTTCTGGATCTTTGCGGCCCCAGCGCTGGCAGGCGGCGCCATCGGCGCCACGATCCTTGCCGTGGCAGGCTGGGCCTACGTCTTCCAGCCGCGCGCCGCGATCTTCTTTGGGGACTACTGGGTCGTGCTCGCGGCGGCGCTAGTGGGGTTGGCGCACATCTCCGGCCTGCTCGGGGTAGCGACGCATCTGCACGGTATCAGGGAAGGTTACCGACTCTCGCGTGGCTGGGCCGCTCGGCTCTCGCGCTGGGTCACGCTCGAGACCATGATCATGGCTGGGCTGGCATCCATCGGCGCGGGGATGGCCATCCTGATCCTCGTGCTGGTCTCGTGGCAGGCCAGGCATTTCGAGAGGGCGCACAGCGTCTACCCCGCCGTGCTCGGGACACTGCTGATCACTCTCGGCGCGCAGAATGTCATGGGCGGCTTCATGCTTGCGATCATCAACCGGCATCGGGCGAAGTTCCTCAACATGGAACTCAGCGAAGGCTTCCAGAGCGGAGCCAGTTCGCACCCGGCGGGGGAAGTGCTTGCGTCCTGATCGCTGGGCGTTCGCCGCGCCTGGCGGTTCCGGCGACGAGCCATAGGGCCGCATTACGCTTCCGCCACACGGCGGAAGGTGACGAAGCGCAGGAACAGAAAGCTGAAGGTCGTCGTCACGACGAGGTTCACCGCGAATGCCGGCGTGCCGCTTAGGTGCATCCGTCCAATGAGAATGGCATATCCAGTCAGTCCAAGCAGCAGCTGCAGCACCGCGCCGAGAGCATAGACGCCGAAATCGCGCCGATAACGTTCGGTCCCGGTAATGCCGAACGTGAATCGCCGGTTTAGAGTAAAGCCCAAAACCAGCCCTGCTGCCCACGAGACGGTCGCCGCGATTGCGTAGTTCAAGCCTCTGTCGAGCAGCCCAATGAAAACGAGGTAGGCGACGGACGTCGTCAACGCCCCCGTCAGGCCAAATCGGAGCAGTCGACCCAAGCTAATATCCAAACCTGTAAGCCGCTGCGATCACGTCGGCGATCAGACGGGGCCACGCGTGACGAAACATTTCCAAGTCCTCCCGGCGTCGTGTTCCATCCAAGATGAGCCGGGACGTAGCAGTCAAATCGTTGTGACGGCGGCCAACGAGGCGTGTCGGGGCGCGCAGGAACGTCTCTCCCCGCTCCCTGAGGCGCCACCACGCCTCCCAATCGAGATTGGCCGCATAGTGTGGCGTGAAGTTGAAGTCGCCCAGCCTCGATGTGTCAAACGTCACGGACGAGCACGGAAGCGGGTTTCCGAAGGACAGGAAGGTTCGCAGCGCGAACCCCCGCACGACGTGGCGTCGGCCGAGCGTGATCAGTTCGATGAGATGTTTCGCCCTGCTGATCCTCGAGCTTTTCGGCCGCCCCTCGTCGTCGACCTCCTGGTAGCCAGTGAAGCACAAGACGGCGTCGCGACGCTCGAACTGCTCAAGAGTTTGGGCCAGGAAATCCGGTGCGTAAGTGTCGTCCTGATGTGCAAGCGTTACGAAGCGGGCCGCTGTCGCCCTGAGGCCAAAGTTCCAGTCACAGGCGATCCCATCTCGTCTGGGATTGACTATGACGGGCGCGCCATAGGCTTCGGCGACGCCTGCGATGAACTTAGATGGCGTCGAAGTGGTGATCAGTACCTGACTCTGCAACGTCTGAGCGCGCAGGCACGCAAGGCATCCTTCGAGGAATGGCGACTCGCGATAGGCGAGCACCACGAAGGCGTGGTCGCGAGCCGATTGCGCCACGGCGGGGAGTCGGCCAGCCGCTCCGGAGCCTCGTTGCTCTGTTTCTAGTTCCTGGGCCACTCGCATCGTTCTCAGCTGCCGATAGCCGCCGAATCGCTTCCTATCGAACGATTTTGGTGACATCGAGCCTCGCTGTCGCGCGTGGCGCATCAGATGACGCTCTGCCAGAGCCCGGTTCGCCGTTGCTGGGGCGAGATATGGAGCCGCTTGTGCCACGAGCCCTCATCACCGGCGTCACCGGCCAGGACGGGGCCTATCTTTCCGAGCTGCTGCTGGGCAAGGGCTATGAGGTGTTCGGGGTGGCGAGGCGCTCGTCGCATCTGGGGGTGGCCGACCATCGGCTGCGCTGGCTGGGCATCGAGGGGCGGGTCGAGATCGTCGATGGCAACATGATCGACCTGTCGTCGCTGATCCGCATCGTCGAGCGGGTCGCGCCGGACGAGATCTACAACCTGGCGGCCCAGTCGTTCGTGGCCACCTCATGGGACCAGCCGGTGGTCACCGGCCAGGTGACCGGCATGGGCGTCGTCAACATGCTGGAGGCGGTGCGCGCCGCCGCGCCAGGGGCGCGCTTCTACCAGGCCTCGTCGTCGGAAATGTTCGGCATGAGCGGGGCGGCGCGGCAGAACGAGGCGACGCCGTTCCATCCGCGCTCGCCCTACGCCGTCGCCAAGCTCTACGGCCACTGGGCCACGGTGAACTATCGCGAGAGCTTCGGCCTGCACGCCTCGTCTGGCATCCTCTTCAACCACGAGAGCCCGCTGCGCGGCGTCGAGTTCGTCACCCGCAAGGTCAGCGACGGCGTCGCCCGGATCAAGCTGGGGCTGGCGCAGGAGCTGGCGCTCGGCAACATCGACGTGAAACGCGACTGGGGCCACGCGCGCGACTATGTGCGGGCGATGTGGCTGATGCTGCAGCAGGACGAGCCGGGCGATTTCGTCGTCGCCACCGGGCGCACGACGACGGTGCGGGCCATGTGCCAGATCGCCTTCGCCCACGCCGGGCTCGACATGGAGCGCTCGGTGCGCATCGATCCGGGCCTCTATCGTCCGGCCGAGATCGACGAACTGCTGGGCGATCCGGCGCGGGCCGAGGCGAGGCTGGGCTGGCGCTCGCAGGTGACGCTGGAGACGCTGATCTGCGAGATGGTCGACGCCGACCTCGCCCGGCTGCGGCGCGGCTGAAGCCGGCCGGTCGAAGGCAGGATTTGACCACGAACCACACGAAAGGCGCGAGCGAGGTTCGACGGCGCCCGAGATCGATCCTGGTCACCGGCGCGGACGGGTTCGTCGGGCGCCATCTTTGCCCGAGGCTGGCGCAGCGCCATCCGGCGGTCGCGATCGTCGCCCTGCGGCGCCAAGGGCCGGGCGCGGCGACGCCGCGGCGGCGCGCCTTCGAGGCCGACATCGGCGACGCCGGCGCCGTGCGCGAGGCGGTGCGCGGGGCCCGGCCCGATCTGGTGATCCACCTGGCGGCGCAGGCCTCGGCCGGCGAGGCGGCGGACGCCCAGGCGGCCACCTGGCGCACCAACGTCGAGGGGACCCGGAACCTGGCCGCGGCGGTGGCGGAGCTGGGGCGGCCCTGCGACTTCATCTTCGCCTCGTCGGGCGAGGTCTATGGTCTGTCGCTGAACGAAGGGCCGGCGCGCGAGACGACGCCGCTGGCGCCGCTGGGGGTCTATGCCCGCTCCAAGGCCGAGGCCGAGGCCGCGCTCGCCGGCGCGCTGGCCGGATCGCAGGCGCGGGCGATCGTCTGCCGGGCCTTCAACCATACCGGGCCGGGCCAGGACGAGCGCTTCGTGGTCCCGAGGCTGGCGGCCCAGGTCGCCAGGATCGAGAAGGGGCTGCAGCGGCCGGTGGTGCGGGCGGGCGATCTTTCGGTGCGGCGCGACTTCCTGGACGTGCGCGACGTGGTCGAGGCCTATCTCGACCTGGCCGATGCGGCGCCGCGCCTGCCCGCGCTCAGCACTTTCAACATCGCCTCGGGCCGCGCCGTCGAGCTGATCGAGGTGGTGCAGCTGCTGCAGAAATGGTCGCGCCGCCCCTTCGAGCTGGAGATCGATCGCGCCCTGCTGCGCCCGGCCGACGTGCAAAGCGCGGTGGGCGACGCCGGCGCCCTGCGCGCCGCCACCGGCTGGCGGCCGCGGCGCAGGTTCGCGGCCACGGTGCGGGCGACGCTGGAGTATTTCCGCAAGCGAGAGCGATAGGCGCCGGCGCTCATCGGATCGGCTTGCCGCAGTGGAGCTGGGCCATCAGCGCCCTCAGGCGCAAGGTATGGGACTCGACCGGCACGTTCATGATGTCCATGCCCAGGGCGGCCGCCTCGCGCCCGTCGAACACCCGGACGCTTCCCCGGGCGCACACCTGGCGCACCAGGGCGCCGGTCATGACCGACAGCTCCATCACCTTGGGACGATTGCGAAGATAGGGGTCGTTGCGGACCACGGTGCCGGAGTCGAAGCCCGGCGTCCCCTCGTCGTCGACCAACACCGCATCGGCCGGGGCGGCATGGATGATCCGGTCGGCCTGGGCGTAAGGATGCACGTAGAGCCAGGCCTGCCAGGCCCGCAGCGGCGTCAGGAAGAAGAGCGAGGCGGCGCAGGCGATGACGAAGGCGGCGCCGGCGGCGGCGCGGCGCGGCGCGGGCAGGGGGTCGGTCAGCCTCGCCCAGGTCCAGATCGCGATCAGACAGACCGACCCCAGCAGGCCGTGCGCATAGCGGTAGCCCCAGCCGTGGGTCTGGGTCGGCATCAGGAACAGCATGGCGGCGAGGGTGAGGAAGACGCCCAGCACCAGGGCGCGCATGTGGCCCTTGGCGCGCTCGGCGGCGAGGGCGCCGGCGATGGCGAGCGGCGCCGTCAGCGGGTTCTGCCAGGTGACGAAGCGGATCAGGCAAAGGCCCATCTGCCCGGCCGCCTGGATGCGGATGCTGGAGAGAATCTGCATCACCCGCTCGACCATCCAGCCGCCGCCGACGGCGCTCGCGGCGGCGGGCGAGATGCCGACGAGGCGCATGTCCAGCTGGAACCACTCGGTCCAGAAGAGGCCGATCAGGGCGTAGGCGATGGTGTAGAGGCCGGCGAGGCGCCAGCGCCGGTCGAGCCAGAGCTGCAGCACGAATGGCGCGACGAAGAGCGGATGGAACAGGAGCTGGTGCAGGCCGGTGGCGAGGAAGCCGACGGCGATGGCGCCGGCGTGGCCGAGCCGGCCGCCGCGCAGGAACAGCCAGAGCCAGGCGAGGTCGAAGGCGAGGTGACCCGGCATGGCGTAGGCCGTCATCGACATGACGATGAGCTGGGAGGAGGTCGCCAGCAGCGCCGCCGCCCCCAGCGCCAGGCCGGGCCGCTCGGGCCACAGCCGCCGTCCCACCGCGTAGACGAGGCCGACCGAGAGCGCGCTGAGCAGCGGGTTGACCCAGGCCTCCAGCCCGGCCAGGGCGCCCAGCGCGCGCATCGCCGCGTTTATCGGCAGATAGCCGGAGGCCCAGAAGGCGTGGCCGGCGACCGGCACCGTGAACATCGGCTGCAACGCGGGCGCGAGCGGCCGCCACGCCGGCGCGATCGGCGCCATCAGCTGGCCGTGGGCGAAGATCGTCGCGTCGAAGTTCGCCATGAACTCGTCGAGGGCCAGGTGATACCCCGCGAACACCAGCGGGGCGCCGAGGATGCCGATCGCGCCGCAAAGCATCGCCAGGCCCAGCGCCCAGGCGCCCGGCGCGGCGGCGAGGGCGGCGCGCAGGCGCGGGACGCCGATCGCGGGCGTGAAGGCCAGGGCCGCGGTGATGGCGACGCAGAGGCCGAGGACCGGCAGATCCTGATGCAGCAGGAACTTCGCCTCCGGCCCCTGGAAGCCGATCCGCAGCGCATAGATGAAGCCGATAGCAAGGCAGGCGCTCGTCGCCAGCCAGACGAGCACCAGGGTTCCGAAGGGCGCCGCCAGCCCGAGGCGATCGCGCCCCGCGTCCACCTGACCAACCTTCGTTTTCGCAGTCACCGACAAGCCAGATTCCTCCCGGCGCGGACGCTGGCTAGCCGCAAAAGCGAGGCGGGCGCCAGCCCCGGCGTTTTCATGCCGTGATTCCAGTCATAGGGTTCAGTCCTGTCGGCCCGTCCATCGGAGCAATGGCGCATGCGACCTCTGGTTCTGATCCTCGCCGCCGGCGCGGCGCTGTTCGCGGCCTCGGCGCTCGCCCAGCCCGTGCCTGGGCGCGCCGAAGCGGTTCTGTTCGACCGGCCCGATTTCGAGGGCGCCTCGGTCACCATCGTGCGACGCTCGCCCGACCTGGCGGCGCAGGATTTCGCCGGGCGCGCCCGCAGCGGCCATTTCGACGGCGACTGGGTGGCGTGCGATGCGCCGGACTATGGCGGCCGCTGTGAGCGCCTGAGCGGCGACGTCGCCGACCTGGCGTCGACGCAGCTCGGTGGGCGCCTCGCCTCGGTGCGCCAGGGCGAGCTTGCGCCGGCGCAGGAGGCGCAGAGCGACGCCGGCTCGGACGAATACTACGACCGCAGCCAGGCGGATGCGGGTCCGCCGCCGCCGCCGCCGCCGCCGGCCAGCCTCGACGTCGGCATTCCGGGACATTCGGTGATCTTCTTCGCCCGGCCGCGGGAGGGCGGCGCTGCGGTCGAGGGGCAGGGCCGCGCGCCGGCCGACCGGTTCTGCCGCACCCAGGGCCTCGGCCCGGCGCTCTACTACGACCTCGACGGCGGGGCGCTGCGCGACGTGCTCTGCCGCAGGTATTGAAGCCGGACGCTTGCAAAAGCCGCTTGCGCGACGCCTGGCGCGCCCGTTCGCGTAGATGCGCGAACAGCAGACGGAACGCGTCACCCCGGACGGCCTGCAAGGCCGATCCGGGGCCGGACCTTTCGGTTCCTGGACGACGGCCAGCCCGGCGGCGGCCCGTCCGGCCCCGGCTCTGCGGCGCGCTGGCGCGCGCCTTCGGCCGGGGTGACGGAGTTGGGAGCGGTGGAGGGGGTGTGAAGAGGGATGACCGTTCCACGCGCCCCGGCTAAGCTTGCGACATGTCCGAGCGGTTTCCATGCATCGCCGTCTACATCATGGCCAGCCGGCCGTTCGGCGTGCTCTACGTGGGCGTCACCGGCGATCTGCCGCGCCGCGCCTTCGAACATCGCGAAGGGCTCGTCCCCGGCTTTACCTTGGCGCACGGCTGCAAGATGCTGGTGTGGTACGAGGTCCACAACCTCATCACCGAGGCCGTCGCCCGCGAGAAGCGCGTGAAGAAATGGCGGCGGATGTGGAAATACCAGTTGATCGAGCAGATGAACGAGGCGTGGGCCGATCTCTATCCGACCCTGCACACGTAACCTGATCCGTCACCGCGGCCAAGCGCAGCGCCGAGCCGGGGCCGGACCTTTCGGTTCCTGGACGACGGCCAGCTCGGCGGCGGCGCGTCCGGCCCCGGCTCTGCGGCGCGCTGGCGCGCGCCTCCGGCCGGGGTGACGGAGCTGGGGCGATGGTGAGGGATAGCCGTTCGACGCGCCCCGACCAAGCTTGCGATGTGCTGCGCATCCGATCCGTCACCGCGGCCAAGCGCAGCGCCGAGCCGGGGCCGGGCCTTCCGGTTCCTGGACGACCGCCAGCTCGGCGGCGGCGCGCGGGCCTCATGGGCCGGCGTCCCTGGCCGGATTGATCAGGTACTTCTCGCCGGTGGCGCGGCGGCTGTAGGCGGCCATGACGGCGGGCTGCAGGGCCTCGGCGAGGGAGATCTCGGCGGTGTAGTGGCTGGCGAAGATGGTCTTCAGCTCGTCGGCGACGCGCTGGCGCAGCTTCTGCGCCTCGGCCGCCCCGATCTTCTGCAGGAACGGCGTCAGCAGCCAGCCGCCGACGCCCCAGGCCATGCCGTAGGAGCGGACGAGTTCGGTGGGCCGGGTGTCGAGGCCGCCGTAGATGTAGACCTGCTTGTGGACGCTTGAGCCGTAGCGGGAGAAGCCGCCGCCCTTGCGGCCCGCCGCCACCTCCATCCCGGCGAGAATCTGGCTGGCGAGGCGCCCGCCGCCGATGGCGTCGAAGCCGATCGTGGCGTCGGTGGCCACGAGCGCGGCGATGAGGTCGTCCATGAAGCCGGGCGCGCCGGAATCGCAGACGTGGGCGGCGCCGGCGTCGCGCAGCAGCTTCGCCTGCTCGGCGCTGCGTACGATGTTCACCAGGGGAACACCGTCCTGAAGACAGATGCGGTTGAGCATCTGGCCGAGGTTGGAGGCCGCGGCGGTGTGGACGAGGCCGCAATGGCCCTCGCGGCGCATGGTCTCGACCATGCCCAGCGCCGTCAGCGGATTGACGAAGCAGGAGGCGCCGTCGCGGGGCGCAGCGTCGGCGTGCAGGGCGAGGGCGTCGGCGGCCTTGACGACGCGGTACTGGGCGTACATGGCGCCGCCGAGGATGGCGACGGTGCGGCCCATCAGGTGCTGCGCCTGGCGCCCCGCGCCCACCACCACGCCCGCGCCCTCGTTGCCCACCGGCAGCGACTGGCCGACGCGCTGCGCCACGGCGCGCATCAGCGCCGGCGGGACCGTCGCCGTGACCACCGCGTCCGCTCCCTCGCCGCGGACCTTGGCGGTGGCGAGGTCGGCCGGACCCAGCAGCAGGCCAAGATCGGAGGGGTTGATCGGGCTCGCCTCGATGCGGACCAGGATCTCGTCGTCGGCGGGCGCCGGAACCGGGACCCGCGCCAGCGACAGCTCCAGTTCGCCGCTCTGCTTCACCAGCGAGCGCAGCTGCAGCGCCTCGCGCAGCTTCGATTCAGCCATCGTGGTCGTCCTCCGTGGCCCGGCGTTCCCAGGCGCTGTGGTTCTGGCGCCCGTCCATGCGCTCGACGATCAGCTCGGCCGCCGCGGCGGGGGCGAGCACGGTGGTGTCGACGCGGATCTCGGGATGTTCGGGCGCCTCGTAGGGGCTGTCGATGCCGGTGAAGTGCTTCAGCTCGCCGCGCCGGGCCTTGGCGTAGAGGCCCTTGACGTCGCGCTGCTCGGCGACTTCCAGCGGGGTGTCGACGAAGACTTCGAGGAACTCGCCCGGCGCCATCAGCTCCCTGGCCATGCGCCGCTCGGACCGGAACGGCGAGATGAAGGAGACGAGCACGATGAGGCCGGCGTCGGCCATCAGCCTCGCCACCTCGGCGACGCGGCGGATGTTCTCCACCCGGTCGGCGTCGGTGAAGCCGAGATCGCGGTTGAGGCCGTGGCGGACATTGTCGCCGTCGAGCAGATAGGTGTGCCGGCCCATGGCCAGCAGCTTTTTCTCCACCAGATTGGCGATGGTCGACTTGCCGGCGCCGGAGAGCCCGGTGAACCACAGCACCGCCGGCCGCTGCTCCTTGGCGGCGGCGCGGGTGGCCTTGGTCACGTCCAGCGCCTGCCAGTGGATGTTCTGGGCGCGCCGCAGCGCATAGCGGATCATGCCGGCGCCCACGGTGGCGTTGCTGATCCGGTCGATCAGGATGAAGCCGCCGGTGTCGTGGCTCGCCTCGTAGGGATCGAAGGCGACCACCTGGTCGAGGCTGATATTGCAGACGCCGATCTCGTTGAGCTCGAGCTGCTTGGCGGCCAGGTGTTCGAGGGTGTTGACGTTGATCTTGTACTTGGGCTCGGTGATCGTCGCCGAGACCATCCGGGCGCCGATCTTCAGCCAGTAGGGCCGGCCGGGCAGCAGCGGCTCCTCGGCCATCCAGACGATGGTGGTCTCGAACTGGTCGGCGGCCTCGGCGGGGGCATCGGCCGCGGCGATGACGTCGCCGCGCGAGCAGTCGATCTCGTCGGCGAGGGTGAGCGTCACCGACTGGCCGGCCACGGCCAGGTCGAGGTCGCCGTCGCGGGTGACGATCCGCTCGATGCGGCTCTCGCGGCCGGACGGCAGCACGCGGATGCGGTCGCCCGGGCGCACGACGCCGCAGGCGATCTCGCCGGCGAAGCCGCGGAAGTCGAGGTTGGGGCGGTTCACCCACTGCACCGGCATGCGCAGGGGCTGGCCCTGCGCCCGCGTCTCGTCGATCTCGACGCTCTCCAGGTGCTGGATCAGGGTGGGGCCGCCGTACCAGGGGGTGCGTGCGCTGGGGCTCGTGATGTTGTCGCCGCGCAGGCCGCTGATCGGGATGGCGGCGATGTTCTCCAGCCCGATCCCGGCGGCGAAGGCGCGGTAGTCGGCGCAGATCCGCTCGAAGACGGCGGCGTCGTAGTCCACCAGGTCCATCTTGTTCACCGCCAGCACCACCTGGCGGATGCCGATGAGCGAGACCAGGAACGAATGGCGCCTGGTCTGGGTGAGCACGCCCTTGCGCGCGTCGACGAGGATCACCGCCAGGTCGGCGGTGGAGGCGCCGGTGACCATGTTGCGGGTGTACTGCTCGTGGCCGGGGGTATCGGCGACGATGAACTTGCGCTTGTCGGTGGAGAAGAAGCGGTAGGCGACGTCGATGGTGATGCCCTGTTCGCGCTCGGCGGCGAGGCCGTCGACGAGCAGGGCGAAGTCGAGGTCGCCGCCCTGCGTGCCGAGCTTGCGGGAATCGGCCTCCAGGGCGGCGAGCTGGTCCTCGAAGATCAGCTTGGAATCATAGAGCAGCCGCCCGATCAGCGTCGACTTGCCGTCGTCCACCGAGCCGCAGGTGATGAAGCGCAGCAGCGACTTGCGCTGATGGGACTCCAGATAGGCGTCGATGTCCTGGGCGATCAGATCGGACGCGTGAGTCACCGGCAGGCGCCCCTCACCTCACCTCTCCCCGCAAGCGGGGCGAGGGCTACGGACAGGGTGGCGGCAGCTTCGAGATCTTTCCGCGACCCCACGCTCTCGTCCAGTTGCATCAGAAGTAGCCCTCGCGCTTCTTCTTCGTCGTCCACCGAGCCGCAGGTGATGAAGCGCAGCAGCTTCTTCTGGTGGGACTCCAGATAGGCGGCTACGGACAGGGTGGCGGCAGCTTCGAGATCTTTCCGCGACCCCTCGCCCTCGGTAGCCCTCGCCCCGCGCAAGCGGGGAGAGGTGAGGCGAGGGGTCCCTCCGCAGTCCAGTTGCATCAGAAGTAGCCCTCGCGCTTCTTCTTCTCCATCGAGGCGGACTGGTCGTGGTCGATGACGCGGCCCTGGCGCTCGGAGGTGGTGGCCAGCAGCATTTCCTGGATGATCTGCGGCAGGGTCTCGGCCTCGCTCTCGACCGCGCCGGTGAGCGGGTAGCAGCCCTGGGTGCGGAAGCGGATCCTGCGCAACTGCGGCACTTCGCCGGGCGCGAGGCGCATGCGCTCGTCGTCCACCATGATGAGCTGGCCGTCGCGCTCCACCACCGGCCGTTCGGCGGCAAAGTAGAGCGGCACGATCTCGATGCCCTCCAGGTGGATGTATTGCCAGATGTCGAGTTCGGTCCAGTTGGAGATCGGGAAGACGCGGAAGCTTTCCCCGGGGCGCTTCCTGGTATTGTAGAGCTTCCAGAGTTCCGGGCGCTGGTTCTTGGGATCCCAGACGTGCTGGGCGGTGCGGTGCGAGAAGATGCGCTCCTTGGCGCGGCTCTTCTCTTCGTCGCGGCGCGCGCCGCCGAAGGCCGCGTCGAAGCCGTGCTGGTCCAGCGCCTGCTTCAGCCCTTGCGTCTTCCACATGTCGGTGTGCAGCGGACCGTGGTCGAAGGGGTTGATGCCGCGCGCCAGGGCCTCGGGGTTGCGGTGCACGAGGAGTTCGAAGCCGAGTTCGGCGGCCTTGCGGTCGCGCAGCTCGTACATGGCCTTGAACTTCCAGGTGGTGTCGACGTGCAGCAACGGGAACGGCGGCCTGGCGGGATGGAAAGCCTTCATCGCCAGGTGCAGCATCACCGACGAGTCCTTGCCGATGGAGTAGAGCATCACCGGCCGCTCGCACTCGGCGACCACCTCGCGCATGACATGGATGGCCTCGGCCTCCAGGCGCTCCAGGTGGGTGAGCCTGGCGGCGGAGGGGACGATCGCGCCGGCGGGAGAGTGCTGGACGCGCTCGAGCATTGACGACATCGGGGCGGACTCAGGCCTTGGGTTTTTTCGCGATCAGTTGCGCCGCCGCGGCATCGCGGCTGGCGGCCGGCCCTTCGGACTGGTGAGTTAGGCGAGCGGGCAAGCTTGTGCAAGATGCCGCTGCCCATGCGGCTTTGCCGCCATGCGCCGCTGGGGTATTGACGAGGCGACGATGCAAACCCCGCCGGCGAGGCAGAACGGCACCCGATGGCGCCTCCGCGACCGAAGGCTCTGAGCTTCTCGCCGACCGGGGACGGCGCGCCGGCGCAGTCCCCGCCGATGCTGAGGACGGTCGACGCCCGGGACGGCGCGCCGGCGCCGGGCCCCACGCCGACGCGGCCGCCGCGACCGCAGCGTGCGGGCGGCGCCCTCTATGCGGCGGCCGGGCTCGCCAGCCTCGTCTGGATGGGCGGGCTCGCGGCGGTGATCTATGCCGACCAGACCCGCGGCGGCCGCTTCGGCCTCGATGCGAGCGCCATCGCCGCGCTGACCCTCATCGCGCTCGCGCCGCTGGGCCTCGTCTGGGCCGGCGCCTACGCCCTCGTCCAGGCGCGCGTCCTGGCCGGCGAGGCGCGGCGCGCCCGCAGGCTCGCGGACGAACTCGTCGGTCCGACGGCGCTGGCCGCCGCCGAGGCGGGCGCGGCGGCCGAGGCGATGCGCGGCCAGATCGCCGCCGCCTGCGAGGTCGCCAGCCAGGCGCGCGACCACCTGGGCGCCCTGCGCGAAGCCCTGGCGCTCGAGACCGAGCGACTGGCCGAGGCGACCGCCAGGACCGCGAAAACAGCGGTCGGGCTGGCGGAGACCCTGGGCCGGGAGCGCGGCGAACTCAACACCCTGGCGCTCACCCTGGACGCCCGCTCGGCCGCGGTCACCGAGGCCATCAACCGCCAGGCCAGCATGGTCGCCGAAGCCTCCGATCTCGCCGAGACGCAGTTGCGCGAAGCCGAGGCGGCGCTGGCCGCGCGCGCCGCCGACCTCGCCGCCGCCGCCGGCGAGGCCACCGACGCCTCGCGTATCGCCGCCGAGGATCTCGGCCGTCAGGTCGGCCGGCTGGAGACGGCGAGCGCGGGGGTCGGCGACCAGATGCGCTCGCTCGAGGACGGCCTCACCGGTCAGCGGGCGGCGCTGGTCACCGTCGCCCATGGGCTGCGCGCCGAACAGGAAGACTTCGCCATCCTCGCCGAGAACCGCACCGCCCAGCTGGCTGCGTTCATCGCCGGCGCCAAGGACGACGTCGCCGCCCTTGCCGAGGCCAGCGGCGTCGGCGCCCGGGCGCTGAGCGAACTGATCGCCGAGGCGAGGACGAGATTTCACGAACTGGCCGGGGCCGCGGCCGCCGAGCGCGACGCCTTCGCCCGCTCGTCCGAAGGCGCCCTCGCGAGCCTTTCCGAAACCGGCGCGCGCGAGCGCGCTCACCTCGAGGCGGCGATGCGTTCGACCAACGAGGCGCTGTCGGCCGCCGCGATCGAGGCGCGCCAGGCGGCGGACGCCCACGCGGAGGCGGCGCGGGCGCGGGTCGATCTGCTCAACGAGGCCGCCTTCACGGCCGGCCAGAAGGCCGACCAGGTGTTCGAGGCGCGCCTGGCCGAGGCGCGCGGACTGATCGAGCAGTCGGCGAGGCTGATGGAGGCCGCCGGCGAACGCGCGGCGGCCAAGCTCGAAGCCCAGGTGGAGACGGCGCGGACGGCGCTGGGCGATCTCGGCGCGCTCATGACCGACGTGACCCGCCGCGCCGCCAGCCTGCCGCAGGAGACCGGCGCCGCGGCGGACGGGGTCAAGGCGGCCGTGGAAAAGGGTCTCGACGGCCTGCTCGCCGCCGCCCGCCACGCCGCCGACGAGACCCAGGCAATCGACGCGGCGTTCCAGGAGCGGGTGCAGCGCAATTACGAGATGCTGAGCGAGGCCGTGCAGCTGATGGGCGTGGTGGCGCAGGGGGGCAAGGGGGCTTCGGTGCTGCAGCGATCCTCGCCGGCCGAGCGCGCCAGGAGCCGCGTCGCCGCCGCCGAGGCCGCGACCCAGCCCGCCGAGACGGCCGCGCCGGCGCCTGACCTGGAGAGCGCAGCCCAGCTTTCGCCCGCCAGCCCGCCGGCGCGCGGCCGCATCCGGCTGACGCCCACGGCCACGGACGCGGAGTTCAAGGCCGCGTTCGATGCGGCCGGCGGCCAGGATCGCCAGGACCAGGGGGTCGAGGAGTCGGGCTGGACCTGGAAGGAGCTGCTCACCACGCTGGACGGCGCCGCCGCCGGCCAGGATGCCGAGCTGGGCGAGTTGCTGTTCGCCGAGATCAAGGCCATGGGCATCGATCCGCTCGCCCTGCTGCCGAAGGGCCGCATCGAGGAGATCGCCGCCGCCATCCAGAGCGGGGACGGCGGCGGGCGCGCCGTGGTGCGCAGCCTCGCCCCCGCCGCAATCCGGCGGATCGCGCGGCGGCTCGTCGCCGACGGCGCATTCCGCACCCGCGCCCAGGCCCTGGTCCGGCGCTACGCCGAGCTGACCGCCGAGGCGGCGGCCAAGGACAGCCGCGGCTTCGAATCCGGCGCCCTGCTCGCCTCCAACGCCGGCCGCGCCTACCTCCTCATCGAAGGGGCGTCGGGGCACGACCAATAGCGATGAGCACCACGTTTTCGCTATAGCCCTACGATGAGGGCTTTCCTAAGCCGCCTTGTTATCTTTCCCTTTCGTCGTGCTGCGCCGTCTCGATTGCATCCTTGAACCCATCAAAGATGCCGTTCTGAAAGCCCATGCCGGGTTGCCGCCGGGCATAGACGAGCAGACCCGCGACATGATGCTGTATGGCGCCATCGGCGGCGGCATCCGCGTTTACAACACCAGCACGCTGACATTCGCCAAAATCAGGGCGCAGAACCCGACCGACGTTCACAAGAACCTCATCGCCTACATCACGGCCTTCTCGGACTCGGTTCGGGATGTCTTCCTCGACAAGTTCCTCTTCACGGATCAACCGAAGCGGCTCGCCGACGCCACCATCCTATGGAAGGTATTCGAACAGTTCGCCGCGCTCGACCGAGATCGAGGCGTTCGAGCAAAGGTTCGGCGACCTGTTCGATGAACTGTACGGCCCCGAGGGCTGACCGCCTCGGCGGATTTGAAATCGGCGTTGAAATCCGCCCTCCAACGGATTATATGTAGTCATATGTGGCTACATATGTGAGGGCGCAACATGCTGACCATCAACCTCAGAGACGCCAAGGCTGGATTTTCCAGCCTTGTCGATGAAGCCGTCAAAGGAGAGATCGTGACCATCACCCGTCATGGCAAGCCTGTCGCGGCCCTGGTCTCGGTGGAGGCGGCGGAGATCGCGCGCAAGGCGCTCGAACGCAAACGGGCGGGCCTTGTCAGCTATCTCAAGACGTTCCCAGGCGGAGAGTTCCCGCGTAACCGCAGGCCATCGCGGGATATCGAACTTTGAGCGGATTCCTTCTCGACACCAACATCGTCTCCATGCTCGTGCCGTCGAAGGCGGAAGCATCCGCTGGCTTCCTCGACTGGCTGGACCGCATGGACGCCGATGGCCGGATATTTTTGTCGGTCGTCTCCATCCATGAGATCGAGAAGGGAATCGCGCTCCTTGACCACAACGGAGCGACAACGAAAGCCGCTAGCCTGAAAGCATGGCTGGGTGGTCTCGTCTCCACATACGATGACAAGATCATTGGCTTCGACGCGCAGGCCGCCGCAATCGGCGGACGGCTGGAAGCTAAGGCGCTCGCAGCCGGACACGACCCCGGCATGGCGGATGCCGTGATCGCCGGCATCGCCGCAGCGCACGAACTCGTCGTCGTCACCTGCAACACGAAACATTTTCTGCCGTTCGGTGTCGCCGTGCTGTCGCCTGACGAGGCGGCTGCCGAAGGAGATCGGGCATGACCGCTGCTTCTTCCGCAATTCCGCTACACGCCGCCCTTTACCCGCGCGTCTCGACGGCGCGGCAGGCTCACCGGAAAAAATAGCGTAAACTCAGTGCCCACTCAGGGACTGAAGTGGCGGGGCAGGCGGGATAGGGCCGGCGCTCGACGATAGCCGCTGCAGCTCGTCCGGCGAGGCCACGGTCACCTCCAGGTCGGTGACGAGGCCGGTTCCGAGCGCATAGACCCACCCATGCACGCTGAGGCGGCGGCCGCGGGTCCAGGCGTCCTGGACGAAGAGGTCCGAGGCGACGTTGCGGACCTGGCGGACGACGTTGAGTTCGCACAGCCGACCGAGCCGCGCCGGCGTGTCGGGGAGGGCGGCGAGTTCGTCCGCATGATCATGCGCGACCTCGCGGATCGGATGCAGCCAGTGGTCCACCAGGCCGAGGCGCTTGCCGTCCACGGCCGCCGCGACGCCGCCGCAGCCGTAGTGGCCGACCACCAGCACGTGCTCCACCTCGAGCACCTCGACGGCGAACTGCAGCACCGAGAGGTAGTTGGCGTCCTGCGGCGGGGCCAGGTTGGCGATGTTGCGGTGGACGAAGAGTTCGCCCGGATCGAGGCCGACGATCTCGTTGGCCGGCACGCGGCTGTCGGCGCAGCCGATCCACAGATACCTGGGCGCCTGCTGGCCCACCAGGCGCCGGAAGAAGCCGGGATCGACCGCGACCTTGCGCGCCGCCCAGGCCCGATTGTTGCGTTTCAGGTCGTCGAGCATGGGTTCAGGCGACCCGCCGTGCGTCGGCCGCGCGAAAGCGGATCGGCATGGTCCTGGGACCGGAGATGAAGTTGGAGGCCAGCCACTGCGGCTCGCCGGCGAGTTCGAAATCCTGCATCCGCGTCAGCACCTCGGTCAGCATGGCGTCGATCTCGATGCGGGCGATGTGCTGGCCCAGGCATCCGTGCGGTCCGGTCCCGAAGGCGATGTGCTCGTTCGGCGCGCGGGCCAGGTCGAGGACGTCCGGGTGCTCGAACCTGGCCGGATCGCGGTTGGCCGCGCCGAAATACATCACCACCTTGTCGCCGGCGCGGATCTGGACATCGCCGAGCCCGGTGTCGCGCCTGGCGGTCCGGCGCATGTAGATCACTGGGCTCGTCCAGCGCAGCAGCTCCTCGCGGGCGGCCGGCAGGCGCGCCGCAAGGTCGGCCATCAGCCAGGCGAACTGGTCCGGGTGATCCATCAGCGCCAGGAGCCCGCCGGAGAGGAGATTGCGGGTGGTGTCGCCGCCGGCGTCCACCAGCAGCAGGAAGAACAGCAGGAACTCCGGATCGGCGAGCTTGCGCCCGTCCACCTCGCAGGCGAGCAGCCGCGACGCCAGATCGTCGGCCGGCCGCGCCCGCTTGGCCGCGATGACGCCCGCGCCGTATTCGAACATCCGGGCCACCGCCGCCGCGCCGGCGCCGGGCGCCAGCGCCTCCGGCGCGGTGTGAATGGTCTCGGTGAGCTTGTAAAGTTCGCGGCCGTCGTCCAGCGGCAGCCCCATCAGCTCGGCGATGACGAACGACGGCATCTCGCCGGCGACCTCGGCGACGAAATCGCATTCGCCCGCGTCGATCACCGCATCGACGATCCGCCGCGCCAGCTCGGCGATGCGACCGGCGCGAAGCCGCGCCGATGGCAGGGTGAACTCGGAGCGGATCAGCTTGCGGAACTGGGTGTGCTCGGGCGGGTCCATCATCAGCATCATCTTGTAGGGGCCGAGCCCGCCGCCCTGGGCGGCATCGGCGATCATGATGGTGGGCTCCGAGGAATAGCTGGCGAACTCGCGATCGACCGCCCAGACGTCGGAAAAGCGCGTCACCGCCCAGAAGCCGCGCCCGCCCGGCTCGTCGTGCCAGTGGACCGGATCGTGCTCGCGCAGCCAGGCGAACTGGTCGTGCGGCTGGCCGCCGGCGAAGCTGGCGGGCGAGAGGAGGTCGATGCGCATCGGGCGCTCCTGTTTGGCGCAGCATTACCGCGCCAGGGGGCCATGCCGCCACCGTCACGCGGCGTCAAACATGGCCCCGGTCAGAGGCTCGCAGCCGCTTCGATCAGGATCTGGCGCATCCAGGCGATCGGCGGCTGGCCGAGGCGGTCGCGGCGGTAGAGCAGGGTCACCTCGACCGGCGGGGAAGGGTAAGGCGGATCGATGAGGCTCAGCCGCCCGCTCTGGGCCGAGAGCAGCGCGAACCGGCGCGGAATCAGCGCCGCCATCTCGGAGCGGCTGACGATCGCCATGGCCGAGAAGGTGTCGGGCGCCACGACGCCGACGATGCGCTTCAGCCCGCGCCGGGCGAGTTCGCTCTCCAGCGCGCCGAGATCCTCCCAGCTGAGGCGCAGGTTGATCGCCGAGTGGCCCGCCGCCTCCTGCCGGCCGGCGACGACGACGTGCGGAATGGCCACCAGATCCTCGAGGGCCGCCGGCGAGCGCGCCAGGGGGTGGCCGGCGCGCACCACCCAGGCGAGCTCCTCCTCGATCAGCCGCTCGCGGGCAAAGCGTTCCGGGGCCGAAGTGAAGCCGGAGATGACGAAATCGACGCGGCCGCTGTCGAGCTGCTCGACCAGATCGGCGGGATTTTCGGCGATCTGCAGCAGCACCTTGGGCGCCCGCGCCTGCAGCCGCGCCACCACCGTGGGGATCAGCACGGCGCAGGCGTAGGCCCCGGCGACGACATTGAAGCGCTGGTCGCTGATGCTGGGGTCGAAGTCGGGCGGGGTCAGGGCGACCTGGAGCTGTTCCAGCGCCGCGTGCAGGCCGGGGGCGATCTCCAGGGCGCGCCGGGTGGGTTGCATGCCGCGGGCGTTGCGCTGGAACAGCTCGTCGCCCAGCTGGTAGCGGAGCCGGTTCAAGGCGTGGCTGACCGCCGACTGGGTCAGACCCAGCCGTACCCCGCTGCGCGTCACGCTGCGCTCTTCGAGAAGCACGTCCAGCACGCGCAGGAGATTGAGATCGATGCTGGCGAGATGCACGCTATTCATCTGAACGGTGACGACTTATCATTTCCATCATGCGCCATCGATCACTACCTGCAACCGGGTAAATGCCGACGCCCGCGCGGGGGCCGAGGCTTTCCTTCCGATGCGCGACAGGGGAACCGCCGAGCGTGGCTAGCGCCGAAGCGTTGAGACCGGAGCCTTCGGAGGTCGCCGCCCTGGGCCGTCCGGAGCCGTCGTCGCCGCCGCCGTCGAGCTGGCTGCGGCGGATGCGCTGGCCGCTGATGATCGGCGGGCCGCTGGTGATCCTGGCGGTGGCCGGCTACTTCATCGCCACGTCGGGCAGGTCGCAGTCGACCGACGACGCCTACGTACAGGCCAATCGCGTGCCGATCAGCGCCAGCATCGGCGGGCGCGTGGTCGAAGTCGACGTCCGGGAGAACCAGCAGGTCCGCGCCGGCCAGGTGCTGTTCAGGCTGGACACCCGCGACCAGCAGGCCACGGTGGCGCAGGATGCAGCTCAGCTCGCCGCGGCCCAGCTCAAGGTGACGGCGCTGCGCGCCGCCTACGACCAGCAGCTCGCGAGCCTCGCGACCGCGCGGGCCACGGCGGCCTATGCGGCCAGCGAGGCGGCGCGGCAGAAGGCGCTCTACGCCGCGGGCGTGGCCTCGCGCGATCAGCTCGACGCGGCCGAGCATGCCGCCGTGGTCGCCCGCCAGCAGGTGGCGACCAGCCGCCAGCAGGTCGCGGGCGCCCTCGCCGATCTGGGCGGGCCCAACCTCGACCCCGCGAGCCAGCCCATGGTGCAGCAGGCCAGGGCCGCTCTGGACCGCGCCAGGCTCAATGTGTCCTACGGCGTCGTGGTGGCGCCGCAGGATGGGGTGGTGACGCGGGTCGAGCAGCTGCAGGTGGGCAGCTATATAGATCCGGCGCAGACCCTGTTCTGGCTGGTGTCCGGGGTTCCCTGGGTGGAGGCGAACTTCAAGGAGAACCAGCTCGCCAAGATGCGGGTCTGCCAGCCGGCGACCATCCACGTCGACGCCTTTCCCAGCCATCTCTTCAAGGGTCACGTGCAGAGCTTCAGCCCCGGCGCCGGCGAGGCCTTCTCGCCGCTGCCGGCCCAGAACGCCACCGGCAACTGGGTGAAGGTGGTCCAGCGCCTGCCCGTGCGGATCGCCTTCGACGAGCCGCCGCCGCCCATGGCTGGCCGTGCGGGCCTGAGCGCCGTGGTGAACGTCGACATCCAGCCCAACGCCCAGGAGCGGTGCGCCGGCGCCGGCCGTTGACGCTCGATGGCTTCCGCCGCCGACGTCAGGAATCGCGTCCCCATCACCATCGGCCTGATGCTGGCCACGGTGATGAACTCGCTCGACACCACCATCGCCAACGTCGCCCTGCCGCACATGCAGGGCAGCTTCTCGGCGTCCCAGGACCAGATCGTCTGGGTCCTGACCTCCTACATCGTCGCGGCGGCGATCATGATCCCGCTCACCGGCTGGCTGTCGATCCGGATCGGGCGCAAGCAGCTTTTCCTGTTCTCCATCGCCGGATTCACCCTGGCTTCGATGCTCTCGGGCGCGGCCACCAGCCTGGGCGAGATCGTGGTGTTCCGCCTGCTGCAGGGCCTCTGCGGAGCGGCCCTGATCCCGCTGTCGCAGGCGGTGCTGCTCGACATCTATCCGCCGCGGCAGGTGGGCCAGGTGATGGCGATCTGGGGCGCCGGCGCCATTCTCGGCCCCATTCTGGGACCGGTGCTGGGCGGCTGGCTCACCGACAATTTCTCGTGGCGCTGGTGCTTCTACATCAACCTTCCGATCGGCATTCTCGCCTTCGCGGCGGTATGGATCTTCATGTCCCGCGACCGGGGCCAGCGCGGCCGGCGGTTCGATTTCCTGGGATTCGGCGCCCTGGTGGTCTTCATCGCCTCGCTGCAGCTGGCGCTCGACCGCGGCCCTACGCTGGACTGGTTCTCCGCGCCCGAGGTCTGGGCCGAGGCGATCTGCGCGGCGATCGGCCTCTACGTCTTCGTCACCCATACGATCACGGCCGAGCGACCGTTCTTCGACCGCGCCCTGGCGCTGGACCGCAATTTCGTCATCAGCAACATCTTCGGCTTCTTTGTCGGCATCCTGCTGTTTTCGACAATGGCGCTGATGCCGCCGCTGACCCAGGATCTGCTCGGCTATTCGGTGTTCGGCGCGGGTCTTTTGATGATGCCCCGCGGTCTCGGCTCCTTCGCGGCGATGTTCGTGGTGGGACGCATGGTCGGGCGCATCGATACGCGCCTCATCCTGGTCGCCGGCCTCGCGCTCAGCAGCGTCGCGCTGCTGCAGATGAGCCATTTCGACCTGGCCATGAACGGAACTCCGGTGGTGGTCTCGGGCCTCGTCCAGGGTCTGGGCATCGGCCTCATCTTCGTGCCGCTGACCGTGGTCGCCTTCGCCACTCTCAACCCCGCATTGCGCGCCGAGGGAACCGCGATGTACACCCTGATGCGCAACCTTGGCTCCAGCGTCGGCATCTCCATCATGCAGGCGATCTACACCAACCAGGCGGCGGTGGCGCACGCCAACCTGGCCGCCCACGTGCAGCCGTCGAACCCCGTGTTCAGGGCCGGCATCCCGGCCGCGATGAACCCGGCGACCGGCGCCGGCATCGCCGCCCTCAACGGCGCCGTCACCCGCCAGGCCGCCATGGTCGCCTATGTGGACGTCTTCCATCTGATGCTGGTCATGACCCTCGCGGTCATGCCGCTGCTGCTGATCATGCGCACGCCGCGCAACATGGCGCGCGGAACGGAGGTCGTGATTGACTAGGCGCGCTATCCTGGCCGCAGCGCTGCTGGCCCTGGCCGGATGCAAGGTGGGCCCGAGCTTCGCCCCGCCCGCGGCGCCGGGTGTAAGCGGCTATCTGATGGCCGGAGACCAGCCGAGCGCGGTGGCCGTCCTTGATCCCACGGCGCGGCCCGCCGGCCCCTGGTGGAAGACGTTCCGCTCGCCGGCGCTCGATAGCGTCATGGAGCGGGCGCTGGCCGACAACGACACCCTGGCCGCGGCCGACGCCACGCTCGAGCGCACGCGCCAGCAGGCGGCCGCGGTGCGCGGCGCCGAGCTGCCCCAGGCCGATCTCTCCGCCAGCGCCCAGCGCGAGCGGATCAACATCGCCGCGTTCGGCTTCAAGGGCTTCCCCAATCCGACCATCAACCTCTATGCGATCGGCCCGACGGTGAGCTACGACCTCGACCTCTTCGGCGGTCGCAAGCGGGCGACCGAAGCGGCGCTCGCCCAGGCGCAGGGCGAGGCCCGCCGCGCCGACGCCGCCTATCTCACCCTCACCGGCCAGGTGACGCTGGCGGCCCTTCAGATCGCCACCCTGCGCGGCGAGATCGCCACCCAGAGCGAGGTGGCCGCGGACGACCAGCGCCTGATCGACTTGGTCCAGAGGGCCGTGGCCGGCGGCGGCCAGCCGCGGGCGGCGCTCGCCAGCCCGCGCGCGCAGCTCGCCCAGGACCAGGCAGTGCTGCCGCCGCTCGAACAGCAGCTTTCGCGCGCGCGGCACGGCCTGGCGCTGCTGGTCGGCCAGGCGCCGGCGAGCTGGACGGCGCCGCAGTTCGATCTCGCCAGCTTCCACGCCCCGGCCGCCGTGCCGGTGAGCCTGCCGTCGAGCCTGGTGCGGCGCCGGCCCGACATCCTGGCCGCCGAGGCCGACCTGCACGCCGCCACCGCCCGCATCGGCGTCGCCAGCGCGGCGCTCTATCCGGACGTGAGGCTGAGCGCCAACTTCATCCAATCGGCCCTCTCGCCCACCAGCCTCTTCACCTACGGGTCCACCGGCTGGGACCTCGCCGCCGGGCTGACCCAGCCGCTGTTCCACGGTGGGACCTTGCGGGCGAACAAGCGCGCCGCCGTGGCCGACGCCAGGGCCTCGCTGGCCCAGTACCGTCAGACCGTGCTGACCGCCTTCGTCCAGGTCGCCGACGTCATGGAGGCGATCGCCCACGACGACGACGAGCTTGCGGCCCTGGCCCACGCCGAGGACGCCGCCACCGCCAATCTGAACTCAGCCGAGCTTTCGTTCCGCCTCGGCGGCGGCGCGCTGCTGCCGGTGCTCGACGCCCAGCGGCTGCTCAGCCAGGCCCGCCGCAGCCGCGCCATCGCCCAGGGCCAGCGCCTCGCCGACATCGCCCAGCTCTACGTCGCCACCGCCGCCGACTGGCGCGAGGCCGGGCGCTAGCCGTGGCAATCGTTCAGAGGACCGTAGCAACCTTGGCAACCGCTTCTCCGAGATTCTTGCGAACCAAGAGTTCATCGACGAGCGTGAGATGGCGGACCTGGGCGGCGTAGAGGGGGATGGTGGGCGCGACTGGCGAATGCAGATCGAGCGAGGTGGCTTTTCCAGTGGCCCGTCTGGTCATGACGATGGGGGGCTGCGTCGCCGACCCGGCTGGCGTCGCGATATCGAATTCATCCGAAAACTGTCGTCTGAGGTCGGCCGCCAGCAGATCAACCGACGAACATGCCCGATCGGCGGCATAGGGCGGAGTGACGCCTGTCATGACCTGCCTGAGGACCTGCGCTCCTAGCTTGCGATCGAGCAGATTGTGGTCGAGCCTATTTCGGAAATTGCGGAGGCATCGGTAGCACGAGGCGTCGCATTGGTCCGGGCAGGTCTCCAAGATCTCGAGCGCCTTGCAAAAGAGCTCCGAACCGCGAGACGCCATCTGCGGGGAAAAGCCCGCCCCGCCGGCCAAGGTGTCGTAGAGGAAGACCTCGACGACGGATCCAGCCGCTCCGCTATCGCTCAATGCTGGCCGATGTTCGGCGAGGACTTCTCCCGGTTCGATCTCAAGCACCTGGCTGGCGGCCTTGGCGACCGCTTCGCAGATCGTCCGCATGGCCGATGAGGTCTCGGCGTTCGGCGGCGGGAGGCGGATTGGGTTGGAAAGGCCCAGCGAGAATAGGGCTATGTCGGTCATGAACTCGACACCCAACACCACACCAGGCGACACGGCCCCCGGACAGTCCGGATCGTTGTTGTTGGGATAGGGGAGGGGGTGAGGCTGCCGAAGATTTACCTCCGGCGACGCCGCTGACTCGATCCGCCCACATCGAGAACAATAGGCGTAGCCGTCACCGCCCGGCCCCGAATTCGACACCAGCAGGTGTTGGCGTGTGGCCAGACCTCGCAAGCGGGGGTTTATCTCATGGTCAAAATCCTGGGCTCCCGCCGACATCACCAACTTTGCGCGGGTCGCGTAGGCGGTCTCGTTCGGTTCATCTGGCGTTGTAACGGCCGGCTGGTCCCATAAGTGGGCGAAACCAGGCGGGCGAAACCAAGGTTTGCTTGGCCCGAAGGTCGCCGGAGTTTGGCACGCCTCGCAGGTTAAGGTCTCACCCTGACGCGTATGGTCGAAGTCCTCGGTCTTCGCGTGGCCGCATCGTGAACATTCGTAGTAGAGTTTCCGACGCCCCCAAGCATTCTTTCGGTCGTGTCGAAATGGTGAATAAATGGCCCTTGACGTGTACTGCTTACCCGCGATCCAGATTTGCTTGTTTGGCGCATATTGCGATAAGGCGACGTTCAGGCCCTGGCTGGGCGCGAACTCCAGTTCATGCCGGAACCCGGTGGCGTGGGGGCTGAACACGCAAAACGGCGCGACGTCGGTCGGGAAGGCATAGCGCGGCAGGACGCCCCAGTAGAGCAGCCGGTCGAGTAAGTTCTCTGACGCCACATCCACCAGTTCTTCGGCTTCCGGCTGAGGGTCATGCTCAGCGCCTCCGTCATCGTCACCAGCGCCCGGCTCAGGGGGGCCGCCCACGACCGCGGCGATTTCAAGTTCAGTCCCGTCTTCGCCATCCCCCGGCGGCGCTTCGGGCTGTCCGCCGATCGCCAAGTCGACGGCGCTGAGCAGGTCCGGCACAAAGTCGGCGATCAGCATCGCCCGATCTGCAGGATCAAGCTGATGGGGAAGCCATCGATCCAGTGAGGCCGCCAGGTGAGCGTGCGCTCCGTGCAACCACTCCGACAAGTCAACGCGGTTGAGAATGCCGGTCGAGTCCCGGAAATCACGCACGCTGCCAAGGACCGAGAAGAGATTGGCGACAGCGTCGGTCGCCTGATCGAGGTCAGGCAGCCGGGCCTCATGATACCGCTGCAGAACGAACGCCCGGATGTGCCGACGGGCGATGTCCGGGTTCTCCAACGTCAAACGAGGATCGATCACCTGGCCGCGGATCATTTCCTGCGGCTTGGTGAAGTAATGGTCGTCATGGCTGTCCGCACTGCCGAACGCGACGACCGTGGCCACGGCGTTGCCTCGCCGGCCGGCGCGCCCCGCCCTCTGCTGATAGTTGGCGCGCCCGGGCGGCATGTTGCGAAGCGCCACCCCGGACAACTCGCCGATGTCGATCCCAACCTCCATGGTCGTCGTGCTGGAGAGAACATCGATCGCGGTGTCGGGGACCTCGGTGGTGCGCCAAGCCAGGTCGATGTCTTGGAAGCGCATCTCGTGGCGCTCGGCCCTCGAAAAGGCCTCGTCCGCGCGGGCGGCGTTGAGCTGGGCGGTGTGCTCCGCGGCGATCAACGACATCAGGCTCGGTTCGTCCGAGGACAAGGCGTCAATGACCGGCACACGGTAGAAGCCCTTTCGGGCGTTGAACACCGCGTCAGAGTCTGGATCGAACTCGTGCACGTCGGTGGAATTGCAGTCTATGCAGACTGCGAGCGCGGCGATCGGTCGATGGACCGAGGTGCACCGATTGCAACGTCGCCAGTCGCCGCCGATGTCCAGCGCCAGATTGCGGGCGACTAGGCGGTGCTTGCCGCTGATGTTCTCCGTCAGCATCGGCAGCAGGATGGGCAGCCAGGACTTTCGGAAGGCCGATTTCAATGCCGGGGTGCTGAAAACATATCGCAGCGGCTGGAATTCGCCGCGGTGCGGCCGAACAAAGCCCCCGGTGCCCCACCAGGCATCCGGCATGTCCTTGAACCACACGCCGGGTTTTCGTGACCAGGCGCGAAGCCACACGCGGACGACCGCCAGCTTGGCGTCCGGCGTTTCCGCAAGGCCGACCAGGTCCGGCAAGGACTCCGCGAGCTTGACGGCATGCTTGGGGGCCTCGCGAATCGACGCCACCGCTAGGGCCTCGAGGCCGAGGATATTGTCTCGGAGGGTCTCGGCGATTGCGCGAGTGAGATTGATCGGCGGCTTGGTGCCGAAGA
>Ga0307373_10003383_pt1 | contig 27785 bp, 20 predicted proteins | sample OX2MG_FD_202534 | JGI IMG/M metagenome (GOLD analysis project Ga0307373, IMG submission 202534) | Soil microbial communities from Risofladan, Vaasa, Finland - OX-2 | ecosystem: Environmental > Terrestrial > Soil > Coastal area > Acid sulfate soil | place: Finland: Risofladan, Vaasa | collected... | reverse complement strand
CCAGGCCGGAAAAGCTGCGCCAGGCCGGAAAAGCTGCGCCAGGCCGGAAAAGCTGCGCCAGGCCGGAAAAGCTGCGCCAGGCCGGAAAAGCTGCGCCAGGCCGGAAAAGCTGCGCCAGGCCGGAAAAGCTGCGCCAGGCCGGAAAAAAAAGTGGGGCTATCCTCTTGATAGCCCCGGCATCGGCCGTCGAGTGGGTTGTGCTTGAGCACATCGGCCACCCTGTCAGGTTGCCGGTTAATTATAGGCTCCCTGGCGAGGCTGGGCCAATTTTTTGCGGCGTTTTTACGGCCCGATTGGGGAAAACCGCCCAATTTACTTGGTTTTCTAACGGTTTTCTAACGAGCCGGCTCCTTCTGCCGCCGTTTTCAAGCCGAAACGAGCTGAGCCCTGCGGCGATTGAGATTGCGATTGCTCTGCCGTCCGCCTGCGGATAAATCTGTGATCGCCCTGCCGCCGAGCAACAAGCGAATCGGGCCGCCTTCCGCCCTCCCGCCTGGCCGGCTAAATTCAAATGTAAATGCCTCTCGTTCGCCTCGAATCGCTGCCACCTCGGACGACGAAATCCGATCTGCTCGAACTGCTGGGCCGCACGGGCGGGCTCGACCGCAAACGCGTCGGCCGCATCGAACTCCAAGGCACGCAAGCCACGGTCGAAACGCCCGAGGGTTGGGAGACGCGCGTGGCCAAGGCGCTCGACGGCGCGGCGCTCGGCAATCGCCGCATTCGGGCTTGGGTTGCCGGCGCCGCTTCGTCGAGCGCGGCCGGCGAAGACCATTTTCAGCGGCAGGCGCGGCTGCTGGAGCTGGAAAGCAAAGCCGAAGCCGAGCGGCTGTTGGAACGCGGCCGGAAGCTGTCGGCCGCCGAGGCGGAACGCAGCGGCAATAGCCTGATCGATCTGGCCGTCGCCGACGAAGAAGCCGGCCTGGGCGGCCGCTACCTCGTCAAGCTCGTGAAACGCAAACGCACGCCGCTGCCTTGGACCCGGCTCGGCGTTGGAACGCCGGTGCTCGTCTCGCCGGTCGTCGGCGGGCAAGGTTATCGCGGCGTGGTCTGCGAGCGGCAAGAGTCGTTCTTGCGGGTTGCGTTGACCAGCCGGCCCGACGACTTCGAAGAATACGACGCTTGGCGCGTCGATCTGGCCCACGACGAAATCTCCGGCCAGCGGCAGCGATCGGCGCTGGAGCGGGCTCGCGTGGCTCGCGCCGACCGCTTCGCCGAGTTGCGGCAGGTGTTGCTCGGCGAGCGGGTTCCGCAATTCACGCCGCCGAAAGATCACGAGCCTCTGAATGCCGGGCTGAACGAAGTGCAAGCCGAAGCCGTGCGCTTCGCCCTTTCGGCCCGCGACGTGGCGATGATCCACGGCCCGCCGGGTACGGGCAAAACGACGGCCGTGGTCGAGCTAATTCGCCAGGCGGTGCGGCGCGGCGACAAAGTGTTGGCCTGCGCGCCGAGCAATCTGGCGGTCGATAACATCTTCGAGCGGCTGCTGGCCGCCGGCGAGCGGGCCGTGCGCCTCGGGCATCCGGCCCGCGTGCTGCCCGAACTGCGAGCCCATACGCTCGACCTGCTGGTCGAAGAACATCGCGACGTGGCCTTGGCCCGCAAGCTGGTCAAAGAAGCCTGGGCCTTGTTCCGCAAGGCCGATCGTTACACGCGGGCCAAGCCCGAGCCGGGCGCTCGTCGCGAGACGCGGCAAGAGGCCCGCTCGCTATTGGCCGATGCGCGGCGGTTGGAGGCGATGGCGGTCGAACACATTCTCGACACGGCCGACGTGCTCTGTGCAACAACGACCGGGCTGGACGACGAACTGCTCGGCGCCCGGCGGTTCGACTTGCTGGTGATCGACGAAGCCTGCCAAAGCGCCGAGCCGGGCTGCTGGATTCCGCTGGCGCGCGCCGAGCGCGTGGTGCTGGCCGGCGACCATTGCCAATTGCCGCCGGCGGTGCTCAGCGGCGAGGCGCAGTCGCAAGGGTTTGGCGTGAGCCTGTTCGAACGGCTCGTGGGCCTTTATGGCGGCGACGCGGCGCGGCGGCTGTCGGTGCAGTACCGCATGCACGCGGCGATCATGGAGTTTTCGTCGCTGGAATTCTACGAGGCCGAGTTGACGGCCGACGCGGCGGTGGCCGGCCATCGGCTTTGCGACTTGCCAGGGGTGCAGACCTGCCCGCTAACGGAATCGCCGGTCGAGTTCATCGACACGGCCGGCGCCGGTTACGATGAAGAGACCGAGCCCGACGGCGAAAGCCGCCTCAACCCGCGCGAAGCCGAGTTGGTCGCTTCCAAGGTGCGGGCTTTGCTCGAAGCTGGCGTGGCGCCCGAACATATCGCCGTGATCGCGCCCTATGCCGCCCAGGTGCGGCTGTTGCGGGAACGACTGGCCGGCGACGCGCCGGGCTTGGAGATCGACAGCGTCGACGGTTTTCAAGGACGCGAGAAAGAGGCGATCGTGATTTCGCTCGTCCGCTCGAACCCGGCCGGCGAAATCGGCTTTTTGAGCGACGTCCGCCGCACCAACGTGGCGCTGACCCGCGCCCGCCGCAAGCTGCTCGTCGTCGGCGACAGCGCCACACTGGCCGCCGATCCGTTCTACCAGCGGCTGTTCGAGTATTTCGAAGGGCTAGGGGCGTATCGCACGGTGTGGGAAGAGAGCTGAGGTCCGAAGTCGGAGGTCGAAGAGCAAACGCGAACGCTTGCTCTACGCAGCCAGTCGGAAGCCCGACGCAACTCGATCGATCCAAGGCGCATTTGTTTCGGTTCATCCGGCGACTGCGTACCTTGAAGCTGTGGATGGGGCAGACATGGATTTTCCGAGGCTCTTCCGCAGAATCTGTGGGTGGTTTTGACGTTGATTAGCGGGGCCGCGGTTGCGTTTTCGAGGCATCGCCGGGCAAATAAATGCGGTGCGGCGAAGCGCAAAAGGCGCTGGCCCGCCGCGGCGGGGTGAGGGCGAGGCGAGTCATTTACCCGGTGCGGAGCTTGGTTCTCCCTTGCTCCGTAGGACGGACTTCCAGTCCGTCTCCCGCCGGGCGACGGACCGGAGGTCCATCCTACGGTTGCTCGCCAGCACCAAGCAAAGGCCATCCTATCGCGAATTATCTCGTCTTGGCATTGCGACGTGCATTTATTTGCCCGGATATGCCTTAAAAACGCACGCCTCCATTTGCCCCGCAGCAGGAACCACCCACAGGTTCCGCCGAGGAACCAAAAAAATCCAACCCCGAGCTCCGTGATGCCAATGATCCGCGGAAAAAGTACGCAGAGTCCGGATGAGCCTTTGTTTTGCCGCTTAAGGCGCCACCGAACCGGCGCTCGGCAAGATCCTCTCGGCCATGATCTGCCTCAGCCGGTTTGCCAGGCGATCGTCCGGATTGATCGCAATCGCCTTGTCCAGTTCTCGCACCGCCTCGCGCGGAAATCCCAGGTAAGCGTATTGATAGCCGAGCAGGAATTCAATCGCCGCCGATTCCTTCTGCTTGCTCGCCCTCTCCAGGGCCTTCAACTGGTCGCGGTAGTCGCTTGAGTTGCCGTACAGTTGGCGATAATTCGAGACCGCCTCGCCCCAGCGATCCTCGGGCAACACCGACATGCCGCGCTGCACCACGCCGGCGGCTTCGTCGAATTTGCCGACGGCAAACAGGGCTTGCCCGGTCAACAGCGCTAGCCCGCCGTTTTCCGGGTTTTCGACCATCGCGGGTTCCCATTCGCGCAGCGCCAAATTGTATCGGCCCGCCTTGAAGTCTTGTCCGCCGGAGATCGCGAAGTCGCCGGCGATACCGGTCTGCGGCATCGTGGGCTCGATGATCGTCGTGTAAGGAGCATATAAATAGTCGTAGCCCAAGTCCGGATAACCATATCCCCCGTACCCGCCGTGAAGCCCATACATCTGGTACGGAAAACCATAAGTAAAATAATAGGGGCTGTAGTTGATCCCATAGCCGTACCAACTGTTCGGGCGGCCAAACGGTCCGTAGGTATACGGGTGGGAGTAGCCTGAGTAGCCAAACCACTGCGGGCGTCCGTAGGTCCAGATGCCGTAGCCGCGCCTCATGGGGCCGTAGTAGCCAGAGCCGCCCTCGCCTTGATAGCCGGCGTATCCTCGGTATCCGCCCGAGTATCCGCCGAAGCCTCCGCCACGCGCTCCTCCGCGTTCTTCGCCGTCGCGCGCCTGCGCCGACGCCGAGGCGGCAAAACCGACCAAGGCGATCGCGGTCAGAGCCGCGCCCAACCAAGCTGCCAATCGCATGATTCACCTTCCTCTCTTGTATGCCTTCGCCGGGCAATTCCGCTCCAGTGAATCCTAGTAGACGCCGGCTGCTGGAGCCCTCGCTTGCGGCTGCCAAGATCGCTCTTGATTGGAAGGTTTGCCAAAGTGGCAAGGGGCTGTCGTCCGCCGTCGCGGGTTGTAGTGATTCGAGCGCCGCGTTTTGGGCGTCCATCGTCGGGAACGCAGACCGACGAGCTTCCGTGGCTCATCCCTCGGTTTTCCGGCTTGATGCGCCCCGAGCCCCAAACTGCCGTTGGCGCAACCGGCCGCCGCGCGGACAATGCCCCGCATGGCAACGATTCTCTCCCGCTTGAAGCCCACTCGCCGCTGGCTGCAATTCAGCTTGCGGACGATGCTGTTGCTGATGCTCGTTTGCGGCGTTTGGCTGGGCTGGTTCGTCGACCGGGCGCAGCGGCAAAAGCGGGCGGTCGAGAAGATCGAGGCAGAAGGCGGAGAGGTCGGTTTTTGGCATCGGCCCATAATGCCCGATTTTTGCGGGGTAGCTGGCGGACCAACGCCTGGTCCCGACTGGCTTTGCAGGCTGATTGGCGAGGAATACTTTACCAAAGCGATCGAGGTCAGGCTGCCTGCAGAGCGTTCGCCTGATTCGCAGGCGGCAGCACTTTTGCCCGACTTGCCTTACCTTAAAGTACTCCACATCGACGGTTTGCAGCAGTCGGATCAAACAGATGCAAGACGACTCACGACGCTCAAGTATCTCGTATTCCAAACTAGTGAGAGAGTCGACCTGAATTGCTTTATTTCGAACCAGGAACTCGAGCAGATTGATCTGAGTGCTAGCAAAACGGACGAGATCGACCTCCAGCCGCTCGAAGCGCTTCCCAAACTGAATTCCCTTCGTATTGAGTTGAAGTCGTCGTCCAGTGTGCGAAACGTCGTGAAGCAGATTTCACGATTGCGGAAGCTTGAAGAATTGGCGTTGGTCTCGCCCAACCTTAGAGGCGACGATCTCGCGCCGCTGAGAGCTATGGAAAACCTCAATTACTTGGAGTTGAGCGGCGGCGACTTCAATGACTCGACGCTTGTTCATTTGCAAAACTTGCCGCGGCTTGAAATCTTGGACGTCCGCGGGGCAAAGTTCACCAGCTTTGGTCTTAGTAAGCTCAACAAGAACTTGGAATTCATCAATTTCTGGGATCTTTCTATCTCCGACATTGAGCTGGCTTGTTTTAGGAGGCTTCCGATGCTGAAGAGCCTTTGGCTTGGCGAATGCACGTTCACCGATGCCGGGCTCGCCTCGCTGGTCGGAATGGATAACTTGGAGTTCTTTATCGCTGCGTCGTCGCATGCAACCGATAGGGGCGTCGAGATGGTTCGGCGGTCCATGAAGTACAATTTCCACATCGAAGTCCGCTAGGGTTGCCATCCTTCCGCCCCCATTGCCACTTTGCGGCCGCTTCCCCTAGAATGCCGCGGATTGTTGCTGAACCCAACCGGGCCGCGCCTTGTCCGTCCTAACGGCGTGGCGCCCCCGTGCCTGATTCTTGGTGGGCGGGGCCCACCCTACATTAACATGCCGGGCAAATACCCGCCCTACACGAAAACGAGGAACGCCGTGCGCTGGAGCCAGACGCTGATCCCGACGATGAAGGAAACGCCCGAAGGGGCCGAAATCCCCAGCCATGTGCTGATGCTGCGGGCAGGGCTCGTCGGGCAGGTGATGGCCGGCGCCTATACCTATCTGCCGCTGGGACTGCGGGCGCTACGAAATGCCGAGGCGATCGTCCGCGAAGAGATGGACCTGGCCGGAGCGGTGGAACTCTTGATGCCGGCCCTGACGCCGATGACCCTCTGGGAGCGGACCGGCCGCGTCGAGGCCTTCGGCAACGTGCTGATCAAGTTCGCCGTCCGCCGCGCGAACAAGCAGGTGCAGATGGCCCTCGGCCCGACGCACGAAGAGGTCGTCACCGACCTGGTGGCCAAGCACGTTTCCAGCTACCGCCAACTGCCGATCACGCTGTACCAGATTCAGACGAAGTTCCGCAACGAAGAGCGGCCGCGGTTCGGCGTGCTGCGAACCAGCGAATTCTTGATGAAAGACGCTTACAGCTTCGATACGTCGGTCGAAGGGCTCAACGCCAGCTACGAAAAGATGTACCGGGCCTATTGCCGCATTTTCGACCGTTGCGGGCTCGATTACCTGTCGGTCGAGGCCGAAAGCGGCCCGATCGGCGGCGACGCCAGCCACGAGTTCATGGTGCTGGCCGAGAATGGCGAAGATTCGGTCGTCCACTGTACGGCCTGCGGTTACGCCGCCAATTTGGAACGGGCCGAAATCGGCGACCGCGCTCAGACGGCCGGCGCCGTGCCGCAGCAGCCGCTGGAAAAGGTCGATACGCCGCACGCCGGCAGCATCGAGGCGGTGACCAAAATGCTCGGCTGCAAGCCGCAGGACATGATCAAGACCTTGATCTACTCGGCCGACGACAAGCCGGTCGCCATTCTCGTCCGCGGCGACCACGAGGCGAACGAAGGCAAGGTGCGCCGGGCCATCGGCGCCGTCAAGCTCGAACTGGCCGCGCCCGAGGTGATCGAACAGGCGACCGGGGCGCCGGTCGGCTTCGCCGGCCCGGTGGGACTCAAGATTCCGATCTGGGCCGACCGTGATATCGAAGCGATCGCCAACGCCGTAACCGGCGCCAACGAGGCCGACAAGCACCTGCTGGGGGTGAACCTGGGCCGCGATTACGAGCCGACCGGCTTCGCCGATCTGCGCAACGCGACCGACGGCGACCCTTGCCCGCGGTGCCAGCAGACGATGGCCCTGCGGCATGCGATCGAGGTCGGCCACGTGTTCAAGCTGGGCACGAAGTATTCCGACGCGCTCGACGCCAAATTCCTGGACGCCCAGGAGCAGCAGCACTCGGCGATCATGGGTTGCTACGGGATCGGCATCAACCGGATCATCGCCGGCTTGATCGAGACCAAGCACGACGCCAATGGCATCGTCTGGCCGATGAGCCTCGCGCCCTACGAAGTGCTGCTTTCGCCCTTGAACGTCAAAGAGGCCGACGTGATGCAGACGGCCGAGCAGCTTTACGCCGACCTGCAGCACGCCGGCGTCGAGGTCTTGCTCGACGACCGCGACCAGCGGCCCGGCGTGAAGTTCAAGGACGGCGATCTGGTCGGCATTCCGTTGCGAGTCGTCATCGGCGGCCGCGGTCTGAAGGAAGGCAAGCTGGAGATTAAATGGCGCACCAAGGAAGCCGCCGAGATGATCCCGCTCGATGGCGCCGCCGTCACCATCGCCGACCTGGTGCAGGCCGAGCGGAACTTAGGGCATGCGGCGAGTAAAGTGGCGGGCTAGTAGGCATCAGGCGAGCCGGAGGCGTCAGCCTCCGCGTGGAGCAGGAGCGGCGAATCAAGTGTCAGGCGTCAGTACGTTGCTCCCTCTCCCTCTGGGAGAGGGCCGGGGCCCCAGGACTGTCAGGACTTTTGGCGCGGCCTAAGACACCAAGATCCCGGCATTCTGGCCGAGGTGCCGGCGTCCGGCACCTGCTGATTAAGGAGACGAGATCGCAAGAATGCCAATGAACACTTTTGCTTCGGTCAACGGAGGGCGGATCGGAGAAATCGCTACGAATCTCGGCATTCCCGAGTGGCTGGCCGAAGCAATCATTGTCGAATACTTGCCTTGTCGCCGTTTCTTTGAAAAGAACGCAGTGGTGCTCTTTGACTTTGGACTCGTAGATGCCGCCGACGTCCGCGAGTTGCCGCGGCCTCTGATCATAATGGGGGACGTCACCCTCTTCCATAACGTTACTGGCAGCGTTCTCCGACAGCGCGCGATAAGCGGATTCATCGGGTGGCCAATGGCCCCCCGCACTTGACTCTCACCTGATCCGCCCCAACGGCAAGGTGAATCCCTTGTGCGAGTCGTGGACGTTTAATCCGATCACGGTATCGGATTGGAAGCTGTATCCCTCCGAGCGCGCAATCGTGGTCGACGCCGACGGCCTCTACCAGTGGGAAGTCGCCAGCTTTGGTGCGAGTCCAAAATCGGCGGCGAATCGCGGTTGGTATACATCGGAATTACTCGGCGCCGAGGATCTTGAGCTGCTTCGGACCACCCATGATGAAATCTTTGATAAGCTCCTCTCCCCACCGCATCCTACAGACGCAGCAGACTTGGCAGCCGCACGTAGTCGCCTGGGGGCATTGTACGACACGGTGGAACGAGTGCGGATGAGGATGCGCTCGACTGTACTTGCTCGCCACACAACCGCGAAGGCGCGCCCCGAAGCCCTTGAAGGCTTCACCGATGACGAGCCGCTTACGATCACCGTCTTCGATCAACTGAAGCTCAAAGACGGCAAGTTGAAGGTACGCTCAAAAGTAGAGCCGCTTTTATTTCGAGCAGCCCACCGAGCGGCCGCTCGTGCTGTAGAAGCTCGAGTTGCTGCTGTAGCTCACGCGATTTCCGTCGCCCACTTGGCCGAGGAAATCGAGGCTGCAGCAGAGGCTATCACGCTGAGCGCCATGTGCCTGGAGGCCTACATTAACGGTTTAATCATCGATCGCCTTCCCAATCTCCGCAGTGAGTTGGACCGGATTGAAATTAGATCCAAGTGGCTGCTCGTGCCAACCCTGCTTGGCGAGGCAAACTGTTTCGACAAGGGAGCAACACCGTATCAAGTTTTCAAAAGCGTTATTGATTGGCGGAATATGCTTGTGCATTACAAGCATGAATTCGCGTGCCCTGTTGATGAGGCTGGCATCGGTCGCGTCAGTCATTTGCGCAGCATTTGCAACGCCAAAAACGCACTAAAGGCAGTCGAGGTAGTTGTGCTGATGGTCCGACAGATCAACAAGCGCCTGGGAATTCCTGATCCGCAGTGGGACACGAATAGGGGTGGATGGCTTTCGCCGTTGCAGCAACCGCCTTCGCCTGAGCAAGGCGTCAGAGCGCGCAATCCGGAACGGAGTGAGGGCAGCGCGTCTCGCGAGCCGGAAACCGCTAATGAAGCGAAGATCGTAAAGGCGTGCAATGAAGTCGTGCTGATGGAGTGCGATGGCGGCAATATCGGGTTAGGAGATGGCACTCATAGATTCTCTGATACCCCGGTTCGTGATCAGAAGGCAAAGGACTAGCCCGCAAAGGCGTTACCAATCACGGCACGCGATCGACCGACTATTTAGATGCAGATTCGAGGGCGAATCAAAAACGGCGTTGTCATTCTCGAAGGCAGGCCTTCTTTACCGGAAGGCGCCGAGGTGACGGTTTTGTTTGTTGATCCGTCAACTGCGGAAAAGCCGAAAGTACGAGTCAAATTTCCGCTCGTACGCTCAAAGCTTCCGGGATCGGTGCGGCTGACGGCCGACCGTGTCGCGGAATTGCTGGAAGAGGACGACGAGCGTTGAAGTAGGAAGCTACTCCCTTCGCACCTTCACCTTCCCGCCCACGATCACCGTCTCAGCCCGCCCGCGAAGCCGATAGCCGCCAAACGGCGTGTTGCGGCTCTTGGAGCGGAATTCGCCGGGATCGACGGTCCACTCGCTATTCGGGTCGACGATTGTCACGTCGGCGTCGGCGCCGGCGGCCAGCGTGCCTTTGGGAATGCCGAGCACCTTGGCCGGGTTGATCGTCATTTTTTCGATCGCCTGCGGCCAGGTCAGATGGCCCGGCTCGATCAATTGCGTGACGACGAGGCCGAGCGCCGTCTCGAGCCCGAGAATGCCGAACGGCGCCTGGTCGAGTTCGCGCATTTTCTTTTCCAGCGCGTGCGGCGCATGGTCGGTGCAGATCACGTCGATCGTGCCGTCAACGAGCCCGGCGATGCAGGCCTCGACGTCGCGCTTGCCCCGCAACGGCGGGCTCATCTTGTAGTTCGAGTCGAACGAACGCAGGCACTCGTCGGTGAGCGTGAAGTGATGCGGGCAGACTTCAGTCGTCACGCGGACGTTGCGCCGCTTGGCCCGGCGGATGATTTCGATGCTGCCGGAGGTCGAGACGTGCATGATATGGATCCGCCCGCCCGTCGCTTCGGCCAGCGTCACGTCGCGGCTGGTCATTACGTCTTCGGCGGCGGCCGGCATGCCGGGCAGCCCGAGGATGAGCGATGCCAGCCCTTCGTGCATCACGCCGCCGCGGGTCAACTCGCGGACTTCGGCGTGGTTGAGGATCGGCTTGTCGAACATCAAGCAATATTCGAACGCCCGCCGCATCAGCTCGGGGTCGTACACCGGCGAGCCGTCGTCGCTGAACGCCACGGCGCCGGCTTCGACCAACTGGCCGAGTTCGGCCAGCTCTTTGCCCTCGCGGTTCTTGCTGACGCAGGCCACGACATACACGTTGCAATTGTCGGCCAACGCCGCCTGGTGGCGGATGAATTCGACCGTAGCCTGAGTGTCGATCGGCGGCTCGGTGTTCGGGATGCAGGCGATCGACGTGAACCCGCCGGCCAGCGCGGAGGCCGTGCCGGTGGCGATCGTTTCGTCCTCTTCGCGGCCCGGCTCGCGCAGGTGGACGTGCATGTCGATCAAGCCCGGCGCGACAAGCTTGCCGGCGGCGTCGATGACGACGTCCTGGCCGTTGGGCGAAACATCGTAGCCGGCGATGCGGCCGTCTTCGATGAGCAGGTTCGTCGTGCGGTCGAGCCCCTGGCTGGGGTCGATCACGCGGCCGTTTTTGATCAATAGTTTGCTCATCCGCCCGCTCCGCTCACCAGCCACAACACCGCCATGCGAATCGCCAAGCCGTTGGTGACCTGGTGCAAAATCACCGAGTGCGGCCCGTCGGCCACGTCGGGCGTGATCTCGACTCCGCGATTGATCGGCCCCGGCGCCAAAATCAGAATGTCGTCCTTGGCGCGCTGCATCCGGTCGCGATTCATGGCGTACAGGTGGGCGTACTCGCGCACCGAAGGGAACGGCCGCGTCGATTGCCGTTCGAACTGGATGCGCAGCAGGTTCAGCACGTCGCAGCGCGGCAGGATCTCGTCGAGACTGTACGAGACCTCGACGCCCAACTCCTGCCAGCGCGGCGAAACCAAGGTCGACGGGCCGCAGACGATCACCTGGGCGCCAAGTTTTTTAAGACCCCAGATGTTCGAACGGGCCGTGCGGCTATGGGCGATGTCGCCCACGAGCGCCACCGTCAGCCCGGCCAATTCGCCGCGATGCTCGCGAATCGTCATGATGTCCAAGAGGCCCTGCGTCGGGTGTTCGTGCGGGCCGTCGCCGGCGTTAAGCACCGAACAGTCAAGATTCTGGGCCAACAGGTGCGGCGTACCGGGCGTGTGGTGCCGCACGACGACGAAATCGACGCCCATGGCCTCGATATTTTTAGCCGTGTCGATGAACGTTTCGCCCTTGGAGAGGCTGCTGCCGGAGGCCGAAAAATCGACCGTGTCGGCGCCCAGCCGCCGCGCCGCCAGCGAAAAGCTAGTGCGCGTGCGGGTCGAAGGCTCGAAAAACAAATTGGCGCAGGTGCGGCCGGTCAGCACGGGCAGCTTTTGTTTGCAGCCGGCCGTGGCCTCTTTGAACGTCGCCGCGGAATCGAGAATGCAGTTCAGTTCTTCGGCCGACAGGTCTTCCAACCCCAGCAGATGCCGCCGCGTCCAAACGGCCGGGATACCGCCGATTTCGCTGGTTTCAATGCTCATACGCCTTCGCCTAATTCCGCCCGGTGAGGTGCTGCGTGATTCTAGCAGTTAGCGGCTCGGCTGCCAATGAACGCGAGGGCGGATGAAGTAAGGAGTACGAAGCGAGGGGGCCGCGGAAAGGAAAGCAACGGCGATGAGCGATCGGGAGACTGACGACGAAAAGATCAAGCCGCGTCCCGCTGCGCCCTCACCCGGCCTCTCCCAGAGGGAGAGGAGCGTTGGCGGTCATTGATCGCTTTTTGGGCCGCTGTTCTCTTGAGCCTTCAACACCGGCTTGAGCACGATCGTGACGGGCGTCCCCAGGGGCGGAATCCGTTCGGTGAACGGCTCGAAAGACAACTGGCCGGCCTTGTCGGAACTGGCGATCGGCAAATCGAGCATCGCCGTGGGGAAATTCGAGACGCAGATCAAGTCGCCCGCGTCGGCCTGATAGTGCTGCGTCCCGATCGTCTCGTCTTTCCAAAATCCGCTGCCGCCGAAGACCCATGAATGCTCGAGCGTTTTCTGCGTGCCCGCGTAGCGCACCCAATCCTGAGCCCGGCAGCGCTTCCGCTGACCGTCTTCGCCGGTCCAAAACAGCCAGATTTCGACTTGCGTGCCGCGGGCCGGCTGGTAGGTGGGCAAAAAGCGAGCCGGATGGCCCGGCTCGGCGCCGACCGCCAACAGCGCCGCATGCACCTTGAAAGCTTCGACCGGGACGCCGAGCACCGACTCGTGCTCCTTCGTGCCGCTCGGGCAGACGAGCATCTCCAACTGCCCTTCGCGCAGGCAGACCTTGCCGACGAGGACCACTCGCTTGCGGGCGGCGTCGATCCAGATCGGTTGCTTTGGATCAAGCTGTCGCAGTCCCTCGGGTTCTTCGGCCGCTGCAACGCCGCCGATAACCAGGCTCCACACGAGCATCTGCGACCCAACGAAGCGTTGCCTTGCGTGAGACATCATCCGAGTCCTGAAGCGAGCCACGTCGCGCCGAAAACACTCGATCGGCCGCGACCTCTTCAACGACGCCACTGAGCATCGAGGATTAAATAACCTCCTAATTCAAAAGACGGGTGCCTGGCGGCTGAGCCTAGGCGAAGCCCCAGTTCGCTGGGGCATCGCTTCGCTCTGCCGCCAGGCACCCCGCTCCAGTATAGGGAATTTATTTAATCCTCGGTGCTGACTGTAGAATAGCGGTTGGACCGTACCGTAGACAACCAGGCCAAGTCGCTTTCAACGCTTGCCACTTGCCGAGCCGAGCGTTAGGCTTTGCCGAGACATCAAGCTCCTTTTGCTCGGACGCACCTTTCGCATGGCTTCGACCACCGCCTCTCGGCCCCGGAAAGCAAAAACCCGCCCCGCCCCGACGAGCGCCAACGGCAAACCGTCGCGCAATGGCGCCGCCCGGAAAGACGAAATCCACCGGGATGGCATCGACGCCAGTGCTGCCTGGCGGCAAAAGCTGACTCAAAGGAGAGCGCGGCAGGCCTTGTCTCAGCAGTTGGCCTCGAAAACGCCGGTCCTGGGCTGGGGAATCCCTGCTTTGGGCGAAGGCTGGGAGGAAGCTCTCGCACTCATCCGCGAACTTGCCGCGTTGGAGCAAGCCAAGGCAGCGGCAGCCGCGACGCCGATCGCCAAGCCGCTGGCCGAGCAGCTCGAGGAGTGGCTGGCGGCGCGACCCGGCGAATTCATAAAGCCGGCAGAAATCGTTAAATCGTTGGCGTGGGCCAACGCCTTACCCTGGCTGATCGAACGGTTGGAACCGGCAGTTTGGCAGACTTGCTTGCAAAAACTGCTGCAGCAAGCCGAAACGGCGACGAAGTCGCGAAATCTCCCCTTGCTGACCCGACAGTTCGTGGCGGCCGAACTGCCGCAGACGTTGGCCTACTGGTTTCCAGAGTTGGAGGCCTGCCAGTGGCTAGCGGACGCCGGCGTCGAAGCGGCCCTGGCCTCGCTTGAGGCGGCTGTGGATGCCGCGGGAGTTATTCACGGCAAGTATTTGCCGTGGTTACGGCCGCTGTTGGCCTCTTGGATTCGCATGGCGGCGCTGGAACACGAGTTGCCCAAAGATCGAAGAACGCTCGCGGCCCAGGCGCCGTTTCAGCGGCTGATCGGCCAGGCGTTGCGTTTGACTCGAGAGGATGGCTCGCAAGTCTTATCGCCGCCCGGCGCCGCCGTCGAATCCCGAGAGTCGATAACGAGCATGTTCCGAGCCGCCTTGCGCTACGCGGGCGAGCCCGAGCGACGGCTGGCCGCGTTGGCGATGCCACAGGCTGCGGCCAAAAGCAAGCGGCCGGCCGGCTGCAAGCGCAAGGCCGCCGGAAAGGCGCCCGCCGCGGCATTCAACTCGGAAATCTCGCAGCTAGCCGTGTTGCGGACCGGTTGGGCCTCGTGGGAAGAGCGCTTAACGGTCGCTTACCACGACCGCCGGATCGCCGCCGAATTGATCTGCGGCCGCGAGACCGTCTGCTGTGGCGCCTGGAATCCGGAGATCGAATTCAATGGCGCCTTGCTCCAAGCCGATTCGGAATGGCAAGAGGTCTGCTGGGTTTCCGACGATGACGTCGATTATCTGGAGTTAGAGCTGTCTCTCTCGGGCGGAGTGCGAGTACAGCGGCACTTGCTGCTGGCCCGGCAGGATCATTTTTTGTTCGCGGCCGATGCCGTGCTGGGAGAAAGTCGGGGGACGATCGACTACCGCGCATCGTTGCCCCTGGCGCGCGGCGTGCAGTTCGCGCCGGCTAATGAATCGAACGAAGGCCATTTCGTCGGCCGGCGCCGTTTCGGGCTGATCATGCCTTTGGCGTTAGCCGAGTGGCGTTCGGAGGCCTCTCCGGGCTCGTTGCGGACGGAAGGCGGCGCGCTTGAATTGCGGCAAACGGCGACCAACGCCGCGGCGCTCTTCGCCCCGCTGTTCATCGACCTGGCGCCGCGAAGATTCTCTCGGCCGTTTACCTGGCGCCGTCTGACGATCGCCGAGAACCAGCAGATCGTGCCCAGCGAGTCGGCGGTCGGCTACCGCGTGCAAGTTGGCGGGCAGCAATGGCTGTTTTATCGCTCGCTCGGCCCGCGCGGCAATCGCACACTGTTGGGCCACAATCTGGTCACCGAGTTTCTCGCCGCACGCTTCAACCGCGACGGCGTCGCCGAGTCGCTCTTGGAAATCGAATAATCCTTGGAGGGCCGGGCGCCCTCGCCCGGAAGAAGGCGGGCCGGGCGCCCTCGCCCGGCGGAAATCGGGCGAGGGCGCCCGATCCTCCAAGACGAGGGCGCCCGAAGCTCCAAGTGAGAAGCTGATGTTCGACATCGCCAAGCAGATCGCCGAAAACGTGGCGCGCGTTCGCGAACGCATCGCAGCAGCCGCCGCGCGTAGCGGGCGCCGACCGGAAGATGTGACGTTGGTGGCCGTCAGCAAATACGTCGGAACGGATGAAGTACGCGCGTTATTGGCCGCCGGCTGCCATGACTTGGGAGAAAGCCGGCCCCAGGAGTTATGGCGCAAAGCCGAGACGCTCGGCGAAGCGGCGATCCGCTGGCATTTGATCGGGCATTTGCAGCGCAACAAAATCGCCCGCACGCTGCCGCTGGTCTCCTTGCTGCACTCGGGCGACAGCCTGCGGCTGCTCGAAGCGGTACACGCGGAATGCCTTCACATGGACCGCAAGGTTCCGGCGTTGTTGGAAATCAACGTTTCGGGCGACGCGACCAAGCACGGTTTTCACCACGACGAGGTCGAGCCGCTCGGCGACGCGCTGGCCCGTCTTGACGGCTTGCAATTCCGCGGCCTGATGTGCATGGCAGGACGCGAAGGCGCCGCCGAAGACGCCCGCCGCGAGTTCGCCCAACTACGGGAATTGCGCGATCGCTTGCAGACGGCTTGGGCCGGTCGTTTCGAACTGGCCGAACTGTCGATGGGCATGAGCGGCGATTTCGAGATTGCCGTTGAAGAAGGAGCGACGCTGGTTCGGGTCGGCTCGATGCTGTTCGAAGGAGCGGGCGATTGATCGAGCTGGAAACTCACGCCGAGGGGGTCGTGCTGCCGGTGCGAGCGCACGCCGGCGCCAAACGCTCGGAAATTCGCGGTTTTCAGGCGGGCGGGCTGAGGGTCTCGGTCACGCAGGCGCCAGAGAAGGGTAAAGCCAACAAGGCGATCGTCGCGCTATTGGCCGAAAAGTTGGGCTTGAAAAAATCGCAGTTCGAATTGCTCGCCGGCGAGACGTCGCCGCAGAAGAAGTTTCTCATCCGCGACGTCTTTCACGACGATTTGGCCGCCCGCATCACCGCCGCGACGAAGCAGGAAGGCTGAGGATCGATCTTCGCGCCCCCCCAGGGCGGACGCGTAGCCCCAAGTCGTGACGCCATTTGATCCCCTGTCGAGTAAAAATCAGTGCGATCCCGAACGCATTTTCGCCAGGTTCTGGGGGTAATGATTGCCACCAGCTTTAGAGATCGTCCTGCTTTGCGGAAAGATGGATAAGGCCGAAGGCCGCCGTAACACCGAAGGTGCGTCATTCGATAGCCCTCGTTGTTCTACACAAGTGGTGCAGATTCTATCGCCCCTAACGGGGCTTTCGCGGTTTCACGCCGGATTGTGTCCAGGGGCTCGCGCCCCTGGCTACATTCTTTCGCCGCTACGCGGCTGACGTTTTTGCTTTGAGTCCCGGCGCGCCGATTCAAACTAGTCCCGTAGGGACGGCAGAGTGTAGCCAGGGGCGCGAGCCCCTGGAACTGCGGCGGAAATTCATTTCCTAGCCCCGCTAGGGGCGACACAAAGGAACCACTGCCAAGGCTTCAACATCCCGACCTCGCACGTCGGAGATGTGTAGAACAACGAGGGCTGCGCCCTGGGCTAGCGAATCTGACCCCTTCGGGGTCGGAATTCACTGCGAAAAACGCCGCGTAAAAAGCAGGACGATCTCTAAAGCTGGTGGCAAACAATCCAAGCACTTTTTCTTGATGCAGTCTCAAACGGTATCATTACCCGCCCCGAAAGCGATTCGCGGACGGGCCTGATCATCCGACTATAATGCGGACTTGCGGCGCGTACGGGAGACGTTATGAAACAAGCGGAAACGCGGCCGGCCCAAGGCTGGTCGGTGGGCTTAAGGGTGTGGGTCGAGCGCAACGGCAAGGCGTTGCTCGGCCCCGGCCGGTTGGAATTGATCGAAGGCATCGATCGCTGGCGCAGCATCAGCGCGGCGGCGCGTGAGCTGGGCATGTCGTACCGTCGCGCCTGGCTGCTGGTGCAGAGCATCAACGAGGCCTCGGCCGAACCGCTGGTCGAAGCGGCGGTCGGCGGCACGAAAGGCGGCGGCGCGCGGCTCACGGAGTGCGGCCGGCGGTCGGCGGAAATCTTCCGCGAGCTGCAACACGAGTTGCACGCGGCCGCCGCCGGAGTGCTGCCCCGGGTGTTGCAGTTGCCCGCCGACTCGCCCTGCCTGCACGTGGCCGCCGCAATCAGTCTGGAAGAGGTCGTTGGGCAACTGCTCTCCGACTACGCGCTGCACCGGCCGGCGGTAAAAGCGCGAGCCGTATTCGGCGCCTCGAACGAACTGGCCGATCACGTGCTGGCCGGAGCGCCGTGCGACGTGTTTCTGTCAGCCGAGGCCGAGCAGCTCGCTCGACTGCAAACCGCCGGGTTGTGCGACGCGCAGTCGCAGCACGTATTGGCCTGCAACAGTCTGGCATTGATTGCCCCGGCCGATTCGGACTTGCCGCTGGAACGCCCGGGGGATCTGCGCCGTCCGGAGATCGGCCGCGTGGCGTTGGCCGAACCGGCCTCGCCGCTAGGCCGCTATAGCCAGGAGTATTTGAAGCGTCAGGGGCTGCTCGACGCGTTGGCCGCCCGCACCGTTTACGTTGACAATTCGCGGGCCGTCGTGGCGGCGTTGCGAGCGGGCCGCGCCGATGCCGGGCTGGCCTACGGGAGCGACGCCGCGGCCGCCGCCGGCTGCCGCATCGTGTTTCGCATTCGTCGCGGCGACGCGCCCGTGCAGTATTGGGCCGCCGCGATGACCGCAAGCCAACACAGCCAGGCCGCGCAAGAACTGGTCGACTTTTTGATCTCGAAATCCGCCGCAGCCAGGTTCCGCCACTGCGGCTTTTTGCCGGCCGCGAAACAGGAAGTCGGGAGTAGCGAGCGGGAAGTCACTCCCTCTCCCACCGGGAGAGGGCCGGGGTGAGGGAGCGCCGCTAAGATGCTCTGCTGCAGAAACCAATTCCGGCCAGCCCTCACCCAAAGGGAGAGGGGACTTATTTTTTCCGCTTGCCGCAAGCTAGTGCATTGTCAGGTCTTAATTTTTGGGTAGGCGGGCGGCGTGGGGCTGAGCCTGGGCGAAGCCCCAGTTCGCTGGGGCATCGCTTCGCTCTGCCGCCAGCCACCCCCCGCTGCTTGAAATTGCTAACCCCAATTCCTAGACCTGACAATGTACTAGGCGACGTCTTCCATGCGGCCGTGGCCGTTGCGATGCGGCCGGACGACCGTTTGCTCGTCGTGGATGTGGCATAGTCGCCTTTGCGGAATCCGGCAGTGAACGACGACGCGGGTCTCGGAGAACTGCGTCGACAACACTTCGCCGTGCGCCGCCAGATACGCCAACAGGCGTCCATTGCCCACGCCGGTTTCGACGTCGACGTCCATGAAGTTGCGGCTCAAGGCTTCGCTCACCGCGCCGGAAAGCTGGTCCAGTCCCTGCCCTTGGCGGGCGCTGACGGCGATGGCGTTGGGGTAGCGATTCAGCAGGCCGTCGAGCTGCCCGCGATCCGGCAGCGCGTCGACCTTATTGAGCACCAGCAGCATGTCTTTGGCCTGGATGCCCAGTTCTTCGACGACTTTGTAGACCGCGGCGATTTGCTCGTAGACCGCCGGGCTGCTGGCGTCGGCCACGTGCAGCAAGAGATTCGCCTGCCGCGCTTCTTCGAGCGTGGCCTTGAAGCTGGCGATCAGATGGTGCGGCAGATCGCGGATGAAGCCCACCGTATCGCTCAACAGCACCGGCCCCCAGCCGGGCAGTTGCCAGCGGCGGGTGCGGGTATCGAGCGTGGCGAACAGCTTGTCTTGGGCCAGAACATTGGCGCCGGTCAAGGCGTTCATCAGCGTGCTCTTGCCGGCGTTGGTATAGCCGACCAGCGAAACGGTCATCCGATCGCCGCGGGCCGCCACTTGCCGCTCTTTGCGGCGCTGGACTTCGTCGAGTTCCGTCTGCAGATCGTGAATCCGCTTCTCCACCAGCCGGCGGTCGACTTCCAACTGCTTTTCGCCGGGGCCGCGCATGCCGATGCCCATCTTCAAACGCGAAAGGTGCGTCCACATCCGCTTCAGCCGCGGCAGCGAGTACTGCAACTGGGCCAGTTCCACGGCCAACCGGGCTTCGTGCGTCTGGGCCCGGCTGGCGAAGATGTCGAGAATCAGCTCCGTGCGGTCCACCACCTTGAGATTCGTCGCCTTTTCGAGGTTGCGCGTCTGAGCGGGGGAAAGATCGTTGTCGAAAATAATCACGTCGGCGTCCGACGCTTCTCCGAGCACGCGCAACTCCTCGACCTTGCCTTTGCCCAGGTAGGTCGTCTTGTCGGGCGTCTCGCGACGCTGTGTGAGAGAACCGACGATCTTGGCGCCTGCGGTCGTCGCCAGGCCATGCAGTTCGTCGAGCGGATTGTCCGGATAGCGGTGGTCCGGCAACATAACTCCTACCAGCAACGCCGCCTCGCTGACGACGCTTTCGGCACGATTCATTTCAGCCACGGTGATTCGATTCTCCTGACGCTCAAAGTAGGATAGGAATAGTTAGCCACGGATGAAACACGGATGGAAAACGGATTCAGAAAAAAGGTGCGTTTTTCGTGCGATGCTTGGCCGAGATCGATTGTCTGGACATCGAGATCCTCGGAATTGAAGTGCTCCGTTGCTATTATCCGTGTTCGATCCGTGTTTCATCCGTGGCTGATTCAAGACGCTCGTTCTGACTGTCAGGTTCGCCGAAGGCTCATCGCTTCTTAATTCAAGTCCCCGGCGAATAATTGGCAATAACTTTCGTAACGCCGGGCGTCGAGCCAGCCGTCGGCGACGGCGTTCTTCACCGCGCAGCCGGCTTCGTGCGTGTGCGTGCAATCCGGAAAATCGCAGCGGCTCACGAAGGGCCGCAGGTCTCGATACAGTCCGGCGACTTCCTCGGGGGCGATGTCCCAGAGCTGAAATTGCCGAATGCCGGGCGTGTCGACGACGTAGCCTCCGCCTTCCAGCGGCAACAGCCGCGCCGTGGTCGTGGTATGGCGGCCCTTTTGCGACTCGGCGCTGACTTCGGCCACGGCCAGGCCGAGGCCCGGCTGGATCGCGTTCAGCAGCGACGACTTGCCGACGCCGCTTTGGCCGGAAACGACGCTTTGACGTCCGGCGAGCGTGCGGCGCAGCCGGTCGATGCCAAAGCCGGTCTGCGCGCTGACCAACAGCACGCGGTAGCCCATTTGACCGTAGACGCCCACGAGCGGCTCGAGCGAGGCCGGATCGACGAGGTCGATCTTGTTGATGCAAATCACCGGCCGCAAATGGCCCTGTTCGGCGCTGACCAAAAAGCGGTCGATCAGATTCGGCTTCAGGTAAGGCTCGGCGGCGCTGCCGACGATCACCAATTGATCGACGTTGGCCACCAGCACGTGCTGCCGGCCGCGCGTCCCGCGGCTCAAAATGCCGTGCCGCGGCTCGATCCGCTCGATAATGCCTTCGCGGTTTTCCGCGGGGCGGAACAACACGCGGTCCCCCGCCGCCACCACGTGGCGCTGGTCGGTGATGAGCGTTTTGAGCAGCCGCCGGACCGCACAGCGATAGGTTGCGCCGTCTTCGGCCTCGACGTCGCTCGTCAGGCCGTGTACGGCCAGCACCCGCCCCTTCAGGCAAGCTGCTTCGTCCACGTCGAGCCGGACGCCAAAGCCGTCTTCGCGATCATCGGCGGTTTGCACCCCGCGAACGGTGCGTTTGCGAGTCAGTTCGCCTTTGCCGCTGATGCGCTCGGCTTGGGCGGCGTCTTCCTGGTCGCCCGAGGCGGTTTGAAAATTGCGAGTCCAATCGCTGCGACGCGCACGCGCAGTGCGATTTTTACGGAACTCGGCGCGAAGCTGTTGTTTTTTGGGTTTCGCCAAGCGAGGTGGTTAAACCGGTCGATTTCGGTCCTTGAGCTGTCTCGCGTCGTTATTGGTCACATCATAGCGTTTTCTCAGATCGCGATCGGCGCGCTCGTCGGGCACTTCCAAGTCTTTCGCCAGTCCGGCTCGCTCGAGCAGCGATTTGCTGAAGATGTCGGCGATGGCAGCGCCCGTTTCGGCAGGCGGCGGGCCAACCGCCCCCAAATCGCTTGGCGAATAGTGAACTTCATAGAAATGCTTCGCCACCGCCAAGGTGTCGCCCGGATCGATTCGCTTCTCGGTCACCTTGACGCTGTTTACCTTGACGCCGTTGCGACTTTGCAGGTCGCGGACGTACCAATAACCGCCCATCAAGGTGAGTTGGCAGTGGTGAGCCGAAACGTTCGGAAACCGCAACACAATATCACAGCTTTCGCGGCGCCCCACCAGCAAACTCTTTTTCAACAAGGGGATTGTATCGCCCCCGCCGACAGGCACGAGTTCGCCGTACATCTTGCTCCGTCTCTTGTTCCGAACCGGGTGACGATCTAAGATCCGCAAATAACGACCAAACACCTCGTATCGAGGCCGCCTCTAAGTCTAGGTTGACCGGGCCGCGGCGTCAACGATTTCCCCCCATGCCACTCGCCGAACTACCCGCCTGGCGCGCCGCCGGACTCCGGTATTTTGCCTATAATTTTTTCTTGCGCCACAATTTCGGCGGCCGGGTGCAAAAGGTCAGTCTCGACGCCGGTTTCACATGTCCCAACGTTGATGGAACCGTGGCCGTCGGCGGCTGCGTGTTTTGCGACAACCGCAGCTTCAGCCCCAGCCGCCGGGTTCCCCGAGTGCAAATCCGCGAGCAACTCGACGAGGGCATCCGCCGGCTCAAGTGGCGTTACAACGTCGAGCGATTTCTGGCCTATTTTCAGCCAGCCACGAACACCTACGCCCCCGTCGAGAGGCTGCGGCGCCTCTACTGGCAGCCGCTTGAGCATCCGCAGGTGGTGGGGATGGCGATCGGCACGCGGCCCGACTGCGTGCCGGACGAAACGCTCGACTTGCTCGCCGAACTGGCCGGCAAAACGTATTTGTCGGTGGAATACGGCATGCAGTCGATCCACAATCGGTCGCTCGACTGGATGAACCGCGGCCACCATCACGAGTCGTTCACGGACGCCGTCGAACGCAGCCGCAACCGCGGGTTCGAAATTTGCGTCCACGTCATCCTCGGCGTGCCGGGCGAAACTCGGGAAGACATTTTGGCGACCGCGCGCGAATTGGCGCGGCTCGAAGTCGACGCGGTCAAGATTCACAATCTCTATGCCGTGAAGCACACGCCGTTGGCCGAATGGGTCGAGTCGGGCCAGGTGCAGTTGATGAGCCGGGACGAATACGTGCAAAGCGTCGTCGACGTGCTGGAAGTGCTGCCCGCGAATTGCCTGGTGGAGCGCGTCGGCGGCGACGCGCCGCCGAAATACCTGGTCGGGCCGGCCTGGTGCCTGGACAAGCCGGCGCTGCGGACGGCGCTAGAGGCGGAATTCGAGCGGCGCGATACTTGGCAAGGGCGGCTCTGGACGTAGGCGGATAGGACCTCCACTGAGGCGGAGGTCGTGAAGCTTCCGATTCTTTGAGGTTGCGTGTTCCGGCGACGGCTGGAACGCATCTCAATGCCGCCCCGATTGGCTTGAATAAGCAAGCCAGTTTTGGAGTATTCTGGGTCAAGTTTGCGCGCCGGCCAATCGCCGAGGCGGCGGAGGCGATAAGCGAGAGACGGAGCCCAATCATGCCAAGGCGGCCAACGCCAGCGGATGTCTTGGAGGATGCGGCCGCCATCGCTCGGCGAACTGGCGCCGATCGCAGCTTGAGCCCCAAAATGAACGCCCAAGATGGCCAACCGCGCCGAACACCTTCGCCAAGGCGGCCAACCGCAAGGGAACTCTCGCCAAGGTGGCCAACCGCACGGGATCTCTTCGCCAAGATGGCCAACCGCAAGGGAACTCTCGCCAAGGTGGCCAGCCTCGCCGGTTATGTTCGCCAAGATGGCCAACCGCGCGCGGCCTCTTTCAGGGGTGGCCAACACTGCCGCGGCGCTGACCGGGAGGCTCACGCCTCCCGCTCGCTAGCCGGCCGAAGACGGCCAACCTGGAACTTGGAACTTGGAACCCGGAACTCCGCCCGACGAAGATGGCCAACTGCGCCGGTCGTCAGGCTGGAAAGCCTGACCTACGACGCGCGGCTTACGATTCGCAGTTCGTTCCATCGCCAAAGCGTCGCCAACAGCGTCCCGCACACGGCGCCGCCGATGTCGGCGGCCCAATCGAGCCATTCGAAATCGCGCCCGGTCAGCGGTTGAGTGAATTCGTCCAAGAGCCCATAGGCGATGACGACGGCCAAAATCGCCGCCGCGCGCTTCGCTAAGCCCCGAACGGAAAGCCGATTTCCAATCGCATAGACGGCTAGTCCGGCGAGAATGCCGTAGGCGGTGAAATGCACGAGTTTGTCAGGGTAGGACGGCGTACCGCCGCGCGGCCACGGATTTCGCCAATGCGTGGCCAGGAAAAGCACCAGCCAATAAACGGCCAGGCATACCATGGCTCGCCGCGACACGGGGCGTTTCTCGGCGACGATTGAAGAAGCAGAACTGTTTTGCATGCTAGATGATAGCCCAGCCGGCGGCGCCTGACGAGGCGAGAGCGGGGCGATCAAGCCGCGCGACGCCGAGCGTCGCTTAACAGCGACAGCGTTGGCGTGCATTCCTCTTCATCCGACAGACAGGCCGAGGCGGGGATATCTTGGGGCCGGGCGGCCCAATGGCGACCGAATAACCGCAGCACGTCTCGCAGAGAAAGCCAGTTCAGCGGATGCGTCTGGCGGTCTTCATTGAGTACGGCCCGCACTTGGCACCACCGGCCCGGCAAATCGTAGCGGGCCTCCACCGTGCAACTCTCCACTGGGGCCGCTTCGGCTCGAGAGCATTCCCACACGCCGTGCACGTGGGCGCCGCGTTCGTCGCCGCAGTGCAATTCGAGTTTCGCGACGTTGTGCAATTCGAGTTCGGCGACGAATCTCGCCCAGGCCAACGCCGGCTCGATGCGCTCGAGTTCGCCAGCCGAAGGCAAGCTTCGGCCAAAGGATCCCGCGGAAAACTTGGCGAGCAGATGCAACACGCGACCGGCCAACACGCGACCGGCCAACTCGAACTCGGCATGGCCCGCACAGCGCGACCGAATAAGCCACGTGGCCGACAGCGTCAGCCCGCCCCAGGCCAGTAACTCGCGACCGTGGACCGCCGCGGCAAAGGCCAGGCATCCCGACAATCCGCAGACGCCCCCCATCAAGCCCACGGTTTGCGGGACGGTGAACCCGCGATCCAGCAAGCGATGGTGAATGTGCGCTCGATCCGCCAGCCAGAACTGGCGCCCGCTGAGGGTGCGGCGGATGACAGCCAGCGCGATATCGGCGATCGGCACGCTCACGAGCGCCGTCAACACCACCAATCGCGTTCCGACGGCCGCTGTCTGGCTGCCGGCCACCGCCAATGCCGCCAACCACAAGCCGACGACCATGCTGCCTGCGTCCCCGAGATAAATCGTCGCCGGCTGCCAGTTGTAGAACACGAAGCCGCCGAGGCCGCCTGCCAGGATGGCGCACAACAGGGCCGCCTCGTGGCGACCGAGATGATGCGCGATCAAGCCGATCGAACAGGCGATGGCGATGCCGATGGTCGAAGACAGGCCGTCGATGCCGTCGACGAAATTCAGTGCGTTCGCCCCGGTCACGAGCCAGCCAATCGAGAGCGGAACGGTCCACCAGCCCAACTCGATGACGTAGCCGGCGATCTCCAACCGCTGGAGGCAATGGCCGGAAAGCACCAACGGCAGCGTCGACGCCACCTGGCCCAGCAGTTTCCAGCGCACCCGCAACCCCGCGAGGTCGTCGCAACAACCGACCAGACACATCATGCCAGCCGACAACGTCAAGGCGATTGGCAGCGGCAAGCCGCGCCAGGGCTGCATTGCAGAAAGTTCGGTTCCGCTGCGCGTCGCCGCTGCAACGATCGCCAGCGCCACCATCAACGCGACGCCTCCGCCGAGGGGAATCGGCGCCGGGTGCAGCTTCCGCTGGCCGTCGGCATGGTCCACTAGCTTAAGGCGCCAGGCGAAATGACGCACGGCCGGCGTCAGCAGCAGCGTGATCGCCAAAGCGGCGCCGAATGCGATGATGAGTTGGCTTACGTCCATAGAACGATGCCTTTATACTTTGCCCGGTCAAGAATGAGACGTGCGTTGATCGTGGGGCGGCCTTCCAGGCCGCCGGCCATTGACGGCCTGGAAGGCCGCCCCACATGCCGCCCAAGCGTCTCGTTGGCGCCCGCGTGCGGTATAGACGTTCGCATTCAGTCTGTCCGGCGCGCCAGGTCGGGGCGAGGTTTCGCACAGAGCGCTTCCTCGCGGGCGCCGCTGCGCTCGAGCACCACGAGATCTGTCCAATCGTAACCCGGCGGCAAATGCGCGCCGGCGACGGGCGACAGGCCCAAGCTCAGCGCGCCGGCGATGATTTGCTTGAGGATATCGGGCGCCAATGCACGCCGCGATAAAACGGCGGCGCCTGGTTGCCACTCGCCCAATTGCGCCAGCGCCGACGCAGGGTCGGAGGGCAACGACTGGGCCGTGGCCTCGGCGTAATAACCGACCAGTTCCATCGGGCCGGACGTCGCCAGACGTTGTTCGGCGCCCAAGCGAGACTTGAGCCACTTGCCGATCGCCGCGTCGCGTTGCCGGCCCGGATAACGCGTGTAAAGCCCCTCGCCGACGCCCAGCGTACAGATCGCCAGCAAGCCGAAAGTCCACGCGAATCGTCGTTGCGCGGCTGAACCGCCGAAACGCGTCAACGCGCGGCCCAGCCAGTCGGCGGCTTGCAAACCGCCGCTGGCCGAACAGCCGCTGGCCAGGATCACGATCGACAGAAAATAGCGGCTGCTGGTGGCTTGGGCGTACCAAAGATGCACCCAAATTCCCGCTGCAACGCAAGCCGCGACCATAAACAGCGCTATATGATCGCGGCGCAACCAGAAACGCGGGCGACTGAAGAATCCGACGAGCCAGCAGATTCCGAAGATCGCGCCGATGCCGCGGCGTAGCGTGTTGAAGAGCACCACGGCCATCTTGCCGGTCGACATCCGCTTCGTGGGGCGGCCTTCCAGGCCGCCGGCCATTGACGGCCTGGAAGGCCGCCCCACATGCCGCCCAAGCGTCTCGTTGGCGCCCGCGCGCGGTATAGTTTGGCTTTCGGCAGGCGACGCGTCCGCGATCGCTTTCGGCGTCGAATCCGCGGAAACGCTCGCATCGCCAGGGGCGCGGCGCTCGAAGCCCAATTCTTTCATCGCGGAGTCGTACCACAAGGCGACGTATTCCAAGCGGCCGAAGTTACCCAGTTCCCAGTGCGGTTGCTGCGAAAGAAAAGTCAAATTCGCCGCCACGAGCGCCGCCGGACACACGACGGTTGCCAAGGTTACGCCAAGTGCGAGCCGCCCTCCGCCGCTCGCCAGCGCGAAATAGCGCCAGGCCGACCACCACGCGAGCGGCAAATACAAGAACCAACCTTCGAACCGCGTGTTTAGCGCCAGCGTGATTGCCGCGCCGGCCGCCAGGAACCAGCCCAACTGAATTTCGGTAACTGCGCGCCAGGTCGCATACAGCGAACCGCTCCAGAACAACCAAAACGTCGGATCGCGAACGGCTTCAGGGCTCCACTCGATCAGCTTGGGATGAATCGCATACAACAGGCAGGCGCCAATCGCCGCGCGATCGTTGAACTGCCGACGCACCCAGCCGAACAGCGGGAGCACGACCAATGACGAAACGGCGACGCCCCACAATCGCGCCGCCAGGTTCCAATCGAGGCCGCAGCCGTGCAAGCCCGCGAGGATGAAGGGATACGTATTCAGCCGCAAGCGGCCCAGCCCGGCTTCGATGTCGCCGCGTTCGTATGCGGATGCCAATTGAACGTAGAACACTCCGTCTTTGCAGAGCGTGTCGATCTTCCAAGCCGCGACCGCGCGCGGAAGCAGACACGCCAGCACCAAGGCGGCGAGCAGCCAGCGTCTTGAGGCGAGGCATTGAACCGAGCGCTCGCTCGCAGCCAACGGATTGGCGAATTCGCGGGAAGTGGCGGCGGGGGCGAACGCCATAAGAATCGCCAAAGCCCTTCGCACGCGCCAGGCGGGGCGTTTCGACGAACGCCGTCGAAATTCGAGGCTGCCAACCGCTCTCGGCAATCAGGGCCGCCTATTGAACCCCCAATCGACTTGAGGGTCAATTCCGGTTTATTACGCGCAGCGCCGGCCGGGTGCATAAGGGGATTTGCGCCGGGAGCAGATTTCTTGGAGAACGTCAATCGGAGAATTAGCGGATTTTTTGCATGCTGGGCGCGGAGATGGGCGAATTGGGAAGCCCTGTGAGCAAACTACCTGCGTTCAAGGATGAACACGATGGGCCGTGAGAAGATCAGTGCGAAGGTCAACGGAGGTGAGTGGCAGGCTTTTTTGGATGTGGCTGACCGGCTGGGGATCCCGGTGCGGGAACTGCTCAACAAGGACGTGCGATTCTCCGAGATGGAGGCGGCGGGACATAAGCGGGACATAAGCTGGGCAGAGCAGTGGCGCAGGCTACGACCGAACGGCATGGCCTCGATCTGCTGCCGCACGTTTTCGATCGTCGCCGAGGCGTTTTTGCCCAACGCCTTCTCGACCAGACTCTTGGCCAGATCGAGCCCGCCGGCGCCGGCGCCGATCGAGTCGG